>WNFU01017505.1_pt1 | contig 11677 bp, 12 predicted proteins | sample 5400121 | NCBI WGS metagenome assembly WNFU01 (sample SAMN13153360, study PRJNA577476) | soil metagenome | isolation source: 100 cm soil or saprolite under grassland replicate 1 | place: USA:California | collected 2016-06-15 | reverse complement strand
GAGCCCCTCGCTCCTCTTTGTCATCCCGAGCGCAGCGAGGGATCTGCTAACGTCGCTTCGACACGCGCGTCCGTTCGGGACAGGCTCCGCGAAGGATCTGCTCCCTTAACCTCGGCTTGCACGTAGGCTTTGATCACGACCCGCCGGTCGAAAGCGTTGTGGCTCCTGGCAGCCGGACTTCTCGTCGCGGCGGGCATCTGGACTTATCAAAATTCTTTACTCACCAGACTCCGCCGCGAATTCGTTCCCTGGATGCACCGGCTCGAGCGGTGGCGCGACGCGGCCGAAGAGACGCGCCGCGCCCTGAGACGGCGAGAGCCCGCTCCCTCCGACCCGGCCGGGATCGATCGCCTGCGCCAGTGGGCGTGGTACGGCCTCGACCGCATCGACTGGATCTCCTACCGCGTCGAGAAACCCGAGCACGAGGTCTCGGCGGGGCGCGAGGTCACGCGCGGGCGCGTTCGGTTCACGGTCGGCGGCTTCCGGGCCGACGGGACGCGCGTCGAGAGGAGCGCCGACGTTCTCCTCGCCGCCGAGTGGGACCCGCGCCGGGATCCGACTCCTCGCGACGCGCCCCCGGGCGCGGTGCCCGAGTCCGTGCCGATCCCGATGACGCTCACAGTGTCGCTCGACCATGTCGCCGGCGAAAGATCAAACGCCTTGCCGCGATTCCACGACGCCACGGCGGAGGCGGGTCTCGGCGCGCCGCGGCACGACCCGGTGCTCAAGCTCACCAACCGTCTGATCGCCGGCATCTGGCCCGGCTCGGGTGTCGCCGTGCTCGATTTCGACTGCGACGGCTTCGAGGATCTCTTCGTCGCGGACGGCGTGCGCTCGATCCTCTACAGGAACGACGGGCGCGGCCACTTCACCGACATGACTGTAAAGGCCGGTCTCGCAACTCAAGACGGAAGAGGGATCGCGGCGACCGGCGTCGCCGCCGGCGACGTGGACGGCGACGGCTTTCCGGATCTCTTCGTGACCGACGCCTTCGGCCCCGCGCGACTCTTTCGCAATCGCGGTGACAGCACCTTCGAAGAGATCACCAGTTCATCGGGCATCTCGGTTATCGGCAATGCCCGCTCGGCCGCGTTCGCCGACGTGGACGGCGACGGAGACCTCGATCTCTTCGTCAGCGTCACGGGCGATTACTACAACCAGATGCCCGATCCCCCCTACGATGCCAACGACGGGCGGCCCAACCGCCTGTTCGTCAACGACGGCCACGGACATTTCACCGACGCGACCGCCGCCTGGGGCCTCGACAAGACGACGCGCTGGTCTCTCTCTTCCCTCTTCGCGGACTACGACGGGGACGGCTGGCCCGATCTGCTCGTCACCAACGACTTCGGCTTCAAGAGCCTCTACCGCAACGACGGCGGGCGCCGCTTCGCGGACGTGACCAAGGCAACGGGCACGGGGGTCCGGGCCTACGGGATGTCCGGGGCGTGGGCGGACTTCAACGGCGACGGCCTCCTCGACCTCTATACAACCGGGTGCGACACACAGTGGTATTTCCTCCACGAATACCCGTCGTTGCCGATCGGAGTGACCGGGAGGATGTTTCTTCCGATCGCGATCCAATGGGTCGAGACGATGGCGAAGGGCAATACGCTTCTCCTCCAGAAGCCGAACCATACCTTCGCCGAGGCCACCTCGCACTCGGGCGCGGCGCACGCCGGCTGGAACTGGAGCTGCGTCGCGGCGGACCTGGACAACGACTCCTGGCCCGACATCTACGCGACCAACGGCATGTGGGGAGACGGCCGTGACCACGACCGGGAACTGGAGTTCTGGTGGCAGACACTCGCCTACTGGGACGACTACGTGGCCGGCAAGAAGACCTTCGACCGGAAGGGCGCCGGCATCGCCGGGATCGAGCGGGACCACTTCTTCCGAAACCGCTCCGGCGACAGGGACCAAACAAGAGGCGGCCCGATCTTCGAGGAGCGCTCCTTCCTCGACGGCCTCGACCTCGAAACAAACGGCCGCGCCATCGTCGCCTTCGACGCCAACGGCGACGGCGCTCTCGACCTCTACATCCGCTCAGTCCAGGCCCCCGAGTCTCTCTTCCTCGGCAGTCGCCGCCCCGACGAGCACTACCTCCGCGTGAAACTCCGCGGCACCCTCGGCCGCGACAACCGAGACGGCGTCGGCAGCCGCCTCACCGCTCTGTTGCCGGGCGGCCGCCGCCTGGTCCAGGAAACCGGAAACGCCAGCGGCTACCTCTCCACCGCCAGCCCCATAGCCCACCTGGGCCTCGGAAAAGCGAGGCGCATCGAGTTCCTCACAATCCGCTGGCCATCCGGAAAAGTCCAGAGCCTTGGCGCGTTGGATACCGTGGACCGCACAATCATCGTGGACGAGGAACGCGGAATCGTTCCTCCAAGTCTTGCCCATTGATTGCTCAGTCTTGTACACCACTTAATGACTTCATCGGCGCCCTCGATCTGCGGCCCGCCTGAGGCCAGAAGGAAGCGTTACATTAGAACGTATTGCCTCCATGTCGGCACTCCGCGAGGCCTAACCAGCGGCGCTCTAAGCCTTGACATTCGATCACGCCCGGGAGTAGATTCATTGTAGATACGGAGAGGCCGTGAGAACGAGAGTTCAGAAGTGGGGAAACAGCTTGGCGGTTCGGATTCCGAAACCCTTTGCAGAGGGTGCCGGTTTGCGAGCCTCCTCGGAGGTCGAGGTGTCTCTCGAAAAGGGCGAGGTGCGCCTGACACCGGTTCGCAAGCGCTGGAAACTGCGCCGGCTGCTCGCGGGAGTTACGAAGAAGAACCTTCACTCGGAAGTTGATACCGGGTCAGCCCGCGGTCGAGAGGCCTGGTAGTGCCGTGCCCTACGTCCCAGAACGTGGCGACGTCGTCTGGATAAGTCTGAACCCGCAAGCTGGGCATGAGCAGGCCGGGCGCCGCCCCGCGGTTGTCGTATCGCCCCGCTCGTATAACGCCAAGGTCGGCCTTGGTCTCTTCTGTCCCATTACTAGCCATGCCAAGGGCTATCCGTTCGAGGTCTCGCTTCCGGAGGGTCTGTCAGTGAACGGCGTAATCCTGGCCGATCAGGTGAAGAGCCTGGACTGGCGCGTGCGCGAAGTGGAATTCGCCGGAGACCTGCCCGCCAGTACGAGCGCGGAAGTTGTCGGCAAGCTCGCCTCCTTGCTGGAAGGCTGAAATGGAAGTCACGCCGAACTCGCCTTAGAGATGTCAAGCGTCCCGACAACCGTCTGAGGCCAGCGTGGCGACAGTTGAAGAACAGATCCAGGAGATGGTCGATCGCGAGACTCGCGCCTGGAACGCTCAGAATGCCGAAGCCCTCGTGGAGATCTTCCATCCCGACATGGTTTGGCCCTGGCCCCAACACCCACACGACCACGACCCGGTGGGCTGGATCTTTCCGCAGGGCAGGTACAACCGCGATCGCTGGAAGCGGGCATGGAGCCAGCTCTTCACGGACCACGAACTCGTCCACAACGTGCGCACAACAGTCAGAATCGTCGTCACGCCGGAGGGCGACGGCGCTTTCGCGGTCGTCGATGTCGACACTCTCTGGAAGCACCGCACGACTGGCCAACATTCGCATTGGAAGGGCCGCGCCTGCAAGGGGTACACGTGGGCTGCTGGCCAATGGCGACTCATCTTCCACACCGGTCTACTTGACTACTCCCTTTAGATGCCAGAAACGAGACCGCGGTGCGGCGGCCGCCTGTTCGAAGCCGGTTGCGCAGGATTCGTGAAGAGATCACCTCGCCGCGAGTGAGCCCGGTGGATCGCGTCCTGAAGGCGCTCGCCGAGAACCAGCTTCTCCTCAAGCAGGACAAGTCGGTCCCGAACGTGGTCAGTATCCTCACGGGCGAGTCCCTTCGAACCTCGTGGTGGAGTCACCCCAAGGCACACTTCATCTTTGCCGTCTTGTCGAAGCTCGCCGATCATCCGGATGTCCTTTTCGCCAAGCTGGTCTGTGGCAAGGACACGATGATCCACCGGTCTCTGTGGCCCGCGGTACTCGCGGTGGGACGCGCCAGAGAACCGTGGCAGGCGCAGGGGCTCTCGGACGGCGCCAAACGAGTTCTAGGGCGGCCGACATGAAATGGCGCTCGAGTCCTGGCAGGCATGGGCGGCACGGGTCCGTTGCCGCCCCGCCGCATCCGTTCCACAGGCCCGCAAGACTCTCGAAGAGGCGGCCATCGGACTTGGCGCGCCTCTCGACGCGCTCCCCTGGCAAGGTCGGAACGCCGGATCGGTTCGACAATACGGGAGGTCATGATGAATCCGGCTCGTTTCCCGGCGATTCCGGCACTATGAATGCTTGAAGAAAGACACGCGTCGGCCGCACTCTCGAGTTTCGAGGTACTCACGATCGCGAGAGGCGTGCGCGCCTTCACCGCAGAGGTGACAGACATTAGCGGCGTTCGGCGCAAGCCCGGGCAGTTGAGGAGCCGGCATCCAAGGAGTATCGTGGCAGCCGTGACGCTGTGGCCGGCAACACCTCGCGCGCCGAACCGCAGTCTTGCAGCAAAAGGCCTGATACCGATGCCACAAAGGTGCCCGATGGCTGCGTAAGTCATATGAAAGAGAGGCCGGTATGAGGATTCTTAACGCGAGTGTCATGGCGTCGTTTGCCGTCGTAGTTCTGCTTTCTGGTGGTGGCGGCTCAGCGCCACAGGAGTTCAGATCTATGAGTGCTCGGCTGGTCAGGATCAGCCGCCACGTTTTGATTGGGTCTTCAAGGCACCCGAGGCCGAGCTGTTCGACGGGAAAGGTCGAAAGGTTGGCAGGCACTACGCAGGCCCGACCTGGGAATCGACGGACGGAAGTACGGTCGTCGGCGAGGTGAAAGCGCGCGACGCTGGCCCGGACCCGAGCGCAATTCCCTGGCTGCTGCTCAGCGCGAAATCGAATTCCGGCAGTGGCGTGTTCAGTCAGATCAAGAGCATCCAGCGCCTTCAGACTGCCGGAGGCAAGGCGCCCTCAGCGCCGTGTAGCCGAGACAATGCACAGCAGGTCGTCCGTGTGCGTTACAGGGCTGCCTACTACTTCTACGCGCCCTAGCAGTAGACCCGCAAGACAGGCGCCCAGGAGGAACAGCATAACCAGGCGGCGTCAGCGCCGGGATGCGGGAGGCCTCACCTACTGAGATGGCGTCATTATTCATCCCGTCGGCAGCCGGCGCACGACTAACACCTCACTGCGCTAAGCCGTTGGGCGGCATAAGGTTGGCAATGAGCACGCTTTTCCTCGTATTTCGTGATCCAGGTCCGTCGTGGGTGCCAGGTGCGCCGAGTCGCCAACAGCCGCTCTGGGACGCGCACGCCCTTTTCATGGACAGCCTGTTCGAAGCGAGGCGAGTCGTCCTGGGTGGGCCCTACGCTGACTACAGTCGTGTTCTCGTCATCGTGGAAGCTCGTGATGCCGAGGAGGCGTCGGCTTTGTTTCGCGGGGACCCGTGGGAGAAGGCGGGGATTCTGGTCCCGAGCGACGTCATCGAATGGTCTGTCTTTCTCGACTCTCGGCGGCCGCCCGATGAAAAGCGGAAAATCGCCCCCTGACATGCGTATGCAGCGGATTCGCCGACCTCGCTTCGTTTCAGGCCGGTCGCAGCGCTCGCTCGTGGAAGGGATAGGGTGACCTTACAAGATAGATGGAGAGAGGCTGCTTTTCTTGACGTGCGAGCCTCCGTCCGGCGCCACCCGTCGGCCCCGCCCGTGACCTGAGCAGGACTGAGAGCTCCGGAGCTCTCTTCAGGAGACGAATTGCCGATCCATTGGGATGGAATCGTCGGCAATGCGCGGCTCCAGCAGAGGCTCCGGTGTCGCCTCGGCGAGGCGGTGTTCCTCTGCGCGCTTCTTGATCTCGAGCAGCATCTTTCGCTCCATGAGGAACTGGCCCGGGTCGAGAATCAGAGACATCAGGCGGCCCTTCATGCCGCGGGGAAGCCGCGCCCGGCATCGGGAGATGAGCCGGGTGGATCCGTCATCGGCGGGAAAGAGAGCGATCGCCCAGGTCGAGTCGAAGTCCGGCATCGGCGGTGGGCCGAGAACGAGCACCCTGTTCGGCTCGGCCGCCTTCACGATCATGTTGCCCGCCCGGTCAATCGCCGCACCAACCTCCGGAGTCTGGAATTCCGGAAGAATACGGTCGGCGTTGACGACCTTCATCTTCAATAGGCGCTCGATCGTCATATAACTGTAGAAGCCCCCGCGCGGGAGCTCTCCCATTTGAGCGATCCATGGCCAGATCTGCTCGGCGGGAGCGCGAACCGTGATCGCCCGGTTGGTCACATAGGTCGGTTGACGAACCTGATCGTCGAGAGGCAGCGGCCGGACGACCTCCTCGCCGGTGGCGTTCCAGCGGCGCTGCCACGCCTTGAAAACGATGGTAGAAGCGGCCGCCGCGGCAGCTCCACTTCCCAGAACGGCGCCAAGACGCTCGAGAGATTTCCGTTTCATCCTGTGATCCTCCCGGTGTCAATCTACGTTCGCTGCCTCGCGCCTGGAAGATGCACGTGAATCAGCCGGGGCGCCGGCACCACGGATCCTGGTCCACGGCTTCAGGGTATTCGCGGTAGACTGCTCCACTCCATGAACGAATCCGATTTGGCCCTGTTTCTCGACAGCTTCGAGAAATGCATCCAGGACGACCGCTTCGTTCGTGTCTTCTACGACAAGTTCCTGGCTTCGTCCGAGGAGGTCCGAGCCCTATTCGCACAGACCGATTTTGCCCTGCAACGCCGGGCACTGCGGGCCTCCCTCTATGTCATGGTGGCCGCCTCCGCTCGACGCCAGGCCGAACTCTCGACACTCTCGGAACTCGCAGAGCGCCACCGAGCGCTCCGCATCAAGCCCCATCATTACGACCTCTGGCTGGAGAGTCTGCTTTCCGCCGTCGAGCAATGCACCGGGCGCTTTGACACAGAAGTTGCTCGAGTGTGGCGGGAGGCCTTCCGTTCAGGGATCAACTACATGAAGGCCGAGGCATAGCAATCGAGCTCGGTTCGGACCTCCCTCATTCTTGAAGCAACTACCCGGTCTGTACCCGCTGCCGCCTCGTATGATCTCGTATCGTCCGAGGGCTTTCGCATGAGTAGCCGAGAACACTGGGACACGGTTTACACAACCATGGGCGCGGACCACGTGAGCTGGTTCAAGCCACACCTCGACCGCTCGCTCGCTTTCCTGGAAGCCGCGAATGTCAGTCGGGTCGGTGGCGTGATCGACGTTGGCGGCGGCGCATCCACCTTCGTCGATGATCTTCTCGATCGCGGCTACACGAATATTACGGTACTGGACGTTTCGAGGGCCGCCCTGGATGCGGCCCGAGGTCGCCTTGGCGAGCGCGCTTCGCTTGTTCAGTGGATCTGCGCTGACGTCACGGATGCCGGGCTGCCGGTCGGGGTCTACGACTTCTGGCACGATCGTGCCGTGTTTCACTTCCTCCGCGATCCCCTGGCTCGCGGGCGCTACGTCGCTGCGGTGCGTCGGTCGCTCAAGCCGGGTGGTCATATTGTCGTGGCGACGTTCGGGCCTCACGGCCCCGAGAAGTGCAGCGGTCTCGAGGTCATGCGCTTTACGCCAGAGGCACTCCATGCCGAGTTCGGATCCGAGTTTGCGCGGCTCGCGAGCGCGACGGAGATACACACGACGCCCCGGGGCGCTGAGCAGGAGTTTGTCTACTGTTATTGCCGAATGCCCGAGTGAAGACGCGGCCCAGCAGGAGCCACGAACATGCGGCGGCGGTCGGCGAAGAAGAGCACCGCGCGCAGCCATGAATTGCAGAATGATGTTTCGCGCCGTCTATGCTCGACCGTACAGCTCTCGCAGCTCCGTTTTCGCCTTTTCGAGTCGCGCCCGCCTGGCCGGGGAAAGGTTCCGGCCTGCGCGGTTGATGTAGAAGTTCAGCATCGCCATCGCCGACTGAAAGGAAGTGCCCTTCCGGCGGCGGCTTCGCTCGGCGGATCGCTTGAGGGACAGCGCGATCTTGCGCGGATCGCTTTGAGCGAAGACGCGAGGCTCGAGACTGAGGGCGCTGCTCGTCTCGGTCACGCGCTGGGACCAGCGCTTGCCTCCGGATTTAGCTGCCTTGCGCGGAATCACGCCACCTTGAGGACGATCTTTCCGTGCGGCAGGACCGAGCCCGCTGATTTCGGGCGATCTCTTGAGAATGCGGCCTGCGTTCTGCCGCGCCTACTGCGCTACGGGCTCGTCAGCGTAGTCCGAAGGGTCGATGTCCGACGGGGGCGCAAGCCGGGCCAGCTGCCTGGCCACCAGTTTCTCGTGGAGAACTTCCTCCTCGCCGAGCTGCGTGAAGAGTTTCTTGACGTCGAGATCGGACACGTGTTTCAACGCTTCGGCGAAGAAGGCCTGGGCCTTCCTCTCGGACTCCAGAGCCACTTTCAACGCCTCGCGATCCGACATGAAGGCGCGGGCCTTCTCGTATTCCGGAGCCTCCACGTCCCACAGAAGCGAGCGGTCAACCCGGCGCGGCTCGTCTCCGAAGAGGGCCCGGCGCCGGTCTGCCAGCTCCTCGCCATGCCTCTTCTCGTTGACGATCATGGTCCGGAAGAATCGGGCCGCCTCGTCGGTGTGTTGATTCTCCATCTGCTGGGCGAACTCGAGGTAACGCTCGCCCGCCTCCTCCTCGATGAGAATGGCGAGATCCAGGGCGTCCCTCAGGTCGAGCTTCTCGAAGTCGAGCGTATCCATATCCGTCACCTCTTCCTCTTGCGATCGGGATGTGCATTCTATCTCGGGCGCCGCGGTCCAGTTCGCCCCAAGGGGTCGCGGCGGCGTAACCCGCTCACGCCCTCCACGTACAGCCAGGGAAGAGTTAGACTCCATCGGTCATGGATCCGGTGTCCTCTTCCGGTTCGGACGACACGCGCTCCTACGACGTCGTCATCATCGGGGGCGCGGTCTCGGGCGCTTCGACCGCGATTCTCTTGAAGCGGAGGATGCCGCGGCTCAAAGTCCTCGTGGTCGAGAAGGCCGATCGGTTCGACTGGAAGGTGGGAGAGTCCACGGTCGAGATCTCGGCGTATTTTCTGACGAGAGTCCTCAAGCAGTACGACCACCTCTCGCGCGAGCAGCTCCCCAAGCAGGCTTTTCGCTACTGGTTCGTCAATGAGAAGGTCACGTGTCTGCGGGAGGCGTCGGAAGTGGGGCCGACGCAGCTCGCGCGCACCCCTTCGTTCCAGCTGGACAGGTCGAAGCTGGACGAACATCTGCTGAAGGTCGCCGCCCAGGAAGGAAGCGAGGTCTGGAGGCCGGCGCGCGCCTCGGCGTTCGAGTTGAACGGCCACGCCGGAAATCGGATCACCGTCGAGCGGGAGAACGGCGAGCGCGTCGAGGTCGCGGCGAAGTGGGTGGTGGACGCAAGCGGACGGCACGCGATGCTGGCCCGCAAGCGCGGAGGCGTCACTCCAATCGAGTCGCATCCGATCTCCGCGATCTGGGTGCGGTACTCGGGCGTCAAGGACATGGACGGCCCGGAGGTCGCCGGGACAGACCCGTCCGATTCGTTCGCGCGCGCGGTGCTCGCGTCGCGGCGCCTGGCGACGAACCACTTCACAGGATGGGGCTACTGGATCTGGTTCATTCCGTTGAAAGACGGCGAGACCTCGGTCGGTCTCGTCTGGGACAAGCGGCTGGTGACGCCCCAGGGCGCGACGCCTCTGGAGAAACTGCAGCGATTCCTGGACGGCAATCCTCTTTGTCGCGAGCTGTTGGAGCATGCCGTGCCGATTGACCAGGACTGTCGCTCCTATGGCCATCTCCCCTACTTCGTGGACAAGTTCATCGGGCCGGGGTGGACCTGCGTCGGAGACGCAGGAGGATTTCTCGACCCGTTCTATTCGCCGGGACTCGATCAGATGGCCTTCTCCGTCCACACACGCGTGGACCTCATGGCGAAGGCGTTGTCAGGAGCCCCGTCGGAGGAGATGGAAGAAGCCTATGAGGAGCATAACCGCTGCTACTCGCGCTTCTTTCATTACTTCTACGAGTCGATCTATCGCGACAAGTACTACGCGATGGGCGATTACGACACGATGACGACGGCGTTCCTGCTCGACACCGGGCTCTACTACGCCGCCGCGATCATGCCGGTATACCGCTGGTCACACGACCGCCTGGGATTTCCTCCCTACTACCAGGACGGCGCCGAGATCGGCTACTACCCCATTCGCTTCTATAACCGGCGCCTCGCGGCGATCGCCAAGCGCAAGAAAGCGCTCGGCATCTACGGCAACCACAACGCGGGCCGGCGCCCGGGCTTCGTCGGATACTCCGTGCGCAGCGCCATGTTCGTCATGATCGCCCACGGCCTCCTGCGCTGGTGGAAGGCCGAGCTTGCCAACGCCTGGACCTACGTCGTCAAGCCGCGGCCCGCCCCGGTTTCTCATCCCGAGGAGCGGTCAAGCCAGGGGGGATCCGCTCCACAGATGTTGGAAAGCACCAAAGCAGATCCTTCGCTTCGCTCAGGATGACACGGGTCGGAGCGGCGACGCTTCAAGCGGGCCGGTGAAAAACCCGCATGAAGGCGGCGACCCCGATCCCCCAGGCGCCGTTCAATAACAGAGCCCCCACGATGAGCGCGGGGTTGCCTGCGCCGGCCACGGGCTGACCCTTCAGAGGAAGAACGAAGAAGAGCGCGACGAGACTCGGTGCGACGGCGCCGACGATCAAAGCGAGAAGCCAGTAGAGTCCCGATCCCTGGTGTGGCTGGATGATGAGCCACAGGATGATTCCCCAGACTCCACCCCAGAATGCGAGCGAGAGAACCGCGGGAACGTTGAAGGGAGCGGTGGCGTCCATCGAATACGGCGCGCGCGGTGAGGCGCCCGCCGCGTGCAGGATCGCCAGCAACCCCTGGTGAAAAACCAGCGTGGAGAAGAACCCCGCCAGAAACGCCTTGAACCAGGTCATCTAAGAAACCCCATGCAAGATCATCTCCGCGAAGCGAGGCCCCACGCAAGGAGTTGAGTCTCCGCCGCCCGCTCGGACCGGATGTATCTTATGTTCCGTGAAGATCGAGACATTCGCGCTGGAGCGGTGGATGACGGCGTGGGAGACGAAGACTCCCTTCGACATCGCCGAGAGCGGGATCTTTCCGATGAGTGCGCGGGAGCTGCTCGCCTTCGAGCCCTCGGAAGAGAGTGGTCGGATCCTCGAGCGCCTGCTCGACCTGCGGCTGGGCTACAGCGAAGCACCCGGAACATTCGAGCTGCGCTCGGCGATCGCGGCGACCTACCGCGACACGAGGCCCGAGGAGATCCTCGTCACGACGGGCGCCATCGAGGCGAACTTTCTCCTCTTCAACGCGCTTCTCGAGCCCGGCGACCATGTCGTCGCGGTCTATCCGGCGTATCAGCAGCTCTACAGCGTGCCGCGCGCCATCGGCTGCGCCGTGGCGCTCTGGAAGCTCCGGCCGGAGACGGGTTTCCGATTCGACCTGGACGAGCTCGAGCGGCTCGTGACGCCGCGCACCCGATTGATCGTGATCAACACCCCGCACAACCCGACCGGCGCGATGCTCTCCGCCGAGGATCTGCGGCGGATCGACCGGCTCGCCTGTTCCGTCGGAGCGCGAATCCTCTCCGACGAGGCCTACCGCTGGCTCGAGATCCCGGGCGGAGAACCCCTCGCCCCGCCGATGCGCAATCTGGGCGGAGTGAGCAT
>WNFU01014876.1_pt1 | contig 11677 bp, 9 predicted proteins | sample 5400121 | NCBI WGS metagenome assembly WNFU01 (sample SAMN13153360, study PRJNA577476) | soil metagenome | isolation source: 100 cm soil or saprolite under grassland replicate 1 | place: USA:California | collected 2016-06-15 | reverse complement strand
GAGCAAGCCAAGCACACTGCCAAGCGCCGCCAGTACCAGGCTTTCCGTGAGCAACTGGCGGACAAGCCGGCGTCCTCCTGCGCCCAACGCGGTGCGGATCGAGAATTCCCGCTGCCGGGCGGCCGCTCGCACGAGCAGCAGGCTGGCGACGTTCGCGCAAGCGATCAGAAGCACCACCACAACCGCCGCCATCAGGATCAACAAGGGCTTGCGAAACGCCTGGCGCAGACGCGTGAAGCCGGCATGACCCGGCTGCAACTCAAGACGCGGGCCGGTCGTGCTCACTGATTCCGCGAACTGTTGCTGAATGATCAGATCAAGTTCAGCCTGCGCCGTCCGGCGATCCACACCGGCGGGCACACGGCCCATCAGCCGCAGCCATGACGCTTCACTCTTCGTCAGTCGTTGTCCCCAAAACCCCCGGTCCACCTGAGAAACCATCTGCATCGGCCACCACAGATCGGGAGTTTCGCCGGGTTGGAACCCGAAAAACGCCGGCGGTGCAACGCCGATGATCGTGAACGGCACATCGTCAAAAGTAATCGTCTTGCCGACGATTCCCTGATCCGCGCCAAAGCGCCGTTGCCAGAAACTATGGCTGAGGACGGCAACCGCTTGCGGATTACCTGGCTGATCATCCGCCATGGTGAAAGTCCGGCCGAGCGCGGCTGAGACGCCAAGCACCGAAAAGAAATTGCCCGTGACTTCTTGCGCGCGGATGAACTGTGTCTCCGTTCCGCCAAGCCCCGAAGCAATCATGCGCCGTCTGGGAATTCCTCCGGCGGCAAACAGACCGGACAGACTGCGGCCTCCGTCCCGAAGCCGTTCGTAAAGAGGATAGGAAAAATTGTGACTGGTTCTGGCCGGCCCAACAATCGCCACTATCACGAGTTCCTCTGGATCTTTCACTGGAAGCGAGCGGAGCATCAACGTGTTGATCACCGTGAAGATCGCCGTGTTCGCCCCGATGCCGAGCGCCAGCGTCAACACAGCCACGGCGGTGAAGCCGCGCTTCTTCAGCAATTGGCGGAAGGCGAAGCGGAGGTCAGTCATTGGATGATTGGATTAGTGGATGGTTGGATCATTGGATCGATGGGGATCGGCATCATCCATCCATCCATTCATCCAGCAATCCATGAATCCAGATTCATTCATGCCGCAGCGCCTCCATCGGATCGACCTTGGTCGCACGGCGGGCAGGGATGTAACTTGCTAGAAAGGCGATGGCCGCCAGCAGCAGAGATACCGCACCAAAAGTAATCGGATCAGTGGGAGTGACCCCGAACAGGAGGCCTGAAAGAAATCGCGTAAGGCTCAGTGCACCGGCCAGTCCAACGATGACCCCAATGAGTCCAAGCAGCATGCCGCGCTTGAGCACGAGGGACAGAACCTCAGCGCGCTGCGCCCCCAATGCCATGCGCAATCCAAATTCTCTAGTGCGCTGAGCCACGGAGTAGGAGATAACTCCGTAGATGCCGACCACTGCCAGGACGAGCGCCACAGCAGAAAATAGCGTCAGGAGAATCGTCAAGAACCGTGGTCGCGATTGCGTGGCCGACATCACCTCATCCATCGTGCGGACATTCGCCACTGGCAGTGCCGGATCGAGGTCGTTCACGACACGTCAAACAGAGCTCAACACAGTGGACCACTTCTCCTCGGACCGGAGGGCAATGTAGAATTCCCTCCGATCGCCCTTGAACTGAGTCAATGGCAGAAACAATTCCGTGCCGGTGGACTTCTCAAGGCCGGCGTTCTTCACGTCAGCAACAACGCCTACGATCATACACCACGGGTCCCGAAACTGTGGCCGGACCCGGCGGCCAATGGGACTCCGGTTGCCCCAAAACGTGCGTGCCATCGTTTGGTTGACAGCCAGAGCGGGCTTGTCCGAACCATTGACGAACGCCGCCACGTTCTTCCCCTTGACCACGAGCTTCAACTTGACCCACGAATCCGGATCGGGTGCGGGTGTGACCGCGGATTCATATTTGCCGGGATGGTTCTTCCTGAGTTTGCTCCAGTCGTACTCCGGCATGGAGATATACTGAATCGCATGGCTTCGTCGTTCCTGTTCCCTCGCCTCAAAGTTGAATGGCCGCAGATACACGGCATCGAACACCCGGTTGTCCTGCCCGTGAAAGGCGATCCCCACAAAGCTACGGCCCTGCTCATTCTTCCCCTTGATCTCCAGTTCGATAGTCCCTTCGGAGAGTTCCACGCCCGTGATCCAGGCAAGGCCATCGTCCGGCGCGGCACTCAGGAAGACGGCCTGCGGCGAATCAGCTTTCGTTTGATCGAGGGTCCGCTTGAACACTTCGATCTTATTGGCCTTGGCAAGCTCTCCAAGGTTGTAGTCCGCGGCAGATCCCAGAGTCGGAATGAGGACCGCCAGGGCGAAGAGTAGGGAGGTTCTTTTCATAGGTTCGGTTGCTTGTGGTTTGGTGTCTTTCATAGCGGTTTCATAAGGACGCTATCGCCGATACTGAAGATCGACGTGTTCGCCCCGATGCCGAGCGCGAGCGTGAGCACGGCCACGACGGTGAATCCGGGGTTCTTCACCAGTTGCCGAAAAGTGAATTTGAGGTCGTTCATTGATCGACTTTCACTTTTTTGGCCTGGTCGCGGTCCAGGTTCCCTTCGCGACACTCTCCTTGTGCTCGAATATTTCGATATCGCCTTTGAGTTTGCCCTGCGCAAGCCTGCCTTTAAACACCCATTCTGAGTTCCCAATATTGCATCGGAAGGAAACCCTATTTCCTGTTACGGTGACATCTCTGGTGTCGGAACTGTCGTTTCCATTGACATTAAAACGAGAGATGGCCTTCCACTTTGCCGCTTCTTTGGAAAACTCCAGTTCGAATTCCTTTTTGTCTTTTTGAGGGGTTTTCTCCGCTCGTACTTCCAGATCGCCTGCCCATTTGCCGATTAAATCGGCGTCGGTAATTCGCTGCCCACCCTCGCTTTCGGCTGCCTCTGCATTTGCAAGTTTCAATGGCCCCCCGGCAATTACTGCCAAGGCGAGCGTCAGTGTGAATAGTTTCTTTTTCATGATTGTGGTTTTGATTTTGGTTTGCCTTCGCAGAGATCGCGTGGAAGTCGAACAGATCATTCGTAACGCATTGCCCTGATTGGATCGACTCGTGTCGCTCGCCGCGCCGGTACATAGCAGGCCATTAGCGCTGCCGCAGTGAGCACATGTTCTGGCTGGAACCCCAAGGGAACCTGGTTGAGAAGATAAAAGCTTTTCAAGAGAACACCCGCGCCAGCCAAGAGCATGAACGTCACCGCCACTTCGAAAATAACGAGGAATGACTGGAGGCGACGCAGAAGCAATCCACTCGTTGAACTCCGGCTCCCTTCTGTCAGTGACGCACGCAAGTCAGACCAGCGCGTTTGCAGCGCAGGAGCCAACCCAAAAAATAGGCCGGCCATGACAGAAATTCCGAACGTGAACCAAAGCACGGCGGCATTGATCGCGATGGGAGCAGTTCGAGAAATGCTGACGGGCAATAAGACGCTCAACAACTCTACGGACCAATAGGCGAATGCCAGCCCTACCGCTGCGCCAAGTCCTGCGAGCAGCAGGCTCTCGGTTACGGATTGCCGGAGCAGTCTCCGCCGCGTGGCACCCAAAACTGTACTGCTCGTGATCCGCTCAGGGGCGGCATCGCCGGAAAGATTAAAGTAGCGCGTGTCAAATACGGCCACATGCGAGAAAGCCTTTGAATTTCTCTCGATGTCTTCGAAGTCGCCTACCGACAGAGTTCCAGGACCTCCTTTAAGATCGACGACGAACAGTCGCTCCGGTTCTGGGAACGAGAGCGGTCGCAACAAGACAGCATTGACGACACTGAAAATGGCGGTGTTCGCCCCGATGCCGAGCGCGAGCGTGAGCACGGCCACGCCGGTGAAGCCGGGATTCTTGACCACCATCCGGGCGGCGTAGCGAAGATCTTGAAGGAGGATCCCCATAATGTTCAGACGAGGCGGCGTTTGGGAGGATCCCGAAGACAAAACCAAAGTGGCCCGCATCTGCCCGTAAAAATTCGGACGGTGCGGGCGGCGTCGCTTGTTGCGGCCCGAGTTGGCCAGCGAAACTGCATAGCTGCTGGATTGCTTAAGGCGACTCTGCAGCCGACGTGCCACAGGAACGAATAATCGTAACCCGCTGCGAGATGGATTGTTCCGGGAGAGACGAATCATCGGCCAAACCGCAAGTCACTCGGAGATGGGATTTGATCGTCCCGCAAATGGGACGTGAATTGGGCCGCGAGAGGCAAGTGTTAACTCTCAGAGCGAACGAGTAATTCGAGTTCGAATGGCCGGATGGAGGCGAGAGTGGGCGAGAGTGTTTTTGGGATCAAATCTGGCCTGCGTTTTCGCTTCTGTCAGGTCGCGCAGCGAGAAGTGGTGCGCGATTGAACCCAGAGGCGAGGGCCTTGGCGGCGGTGTCCGGGGTATTATGTGGAGCGCAGGGGGCAAAGGGGGCGAGCAAGACCTTGAGCGCAGCGGACGCCGGAGCGTAGCGGAACGGCGTGGTGCAGAGGGGGGGGCCGACCGGCAGCCTTTGAAGACGAAGAGGAAAACGCGTTGGTCGCGGCGGGAATCTCGTTTCGTTTGTCTCACAAGAACCGCTTGGGCTTGTTTGAGGTGACAGCCGAATAAATTCGAATACCCACGCAGGTTTCTTGGACAGGTCGATCCGTGCGGATGATCGCGATACGGTCGTTCGGCTGCTCTGCGCAAACCCCAAGCGGGTCCATGTGCCGGTCCCGAGCGGAAGTTGGGCCCGCCAATGAGTCATGCAGTATTGTCGGTGGTCGCGGCGCGCGTCACGGTGATCGTCCAAGTGACCGTACCCGTGCCGTTGGCGGTGAGCTTTTCGGCGGTCTTGTCGATCGGCAACTGAGGTTCATCCTCGCAAAGTCAGGCCAAGAACCAGCGATACAACGGCGGCGGCGGCCACAGCCAGCCAGGCCACGTTCTCCAGCGCGTTGTCACGCACCGACGCGCGGGCCAGCGCGTAAAGAGTGTCTTCGTCGTGGCGGGTGAGCGTTCGATCGCCGTCACGTTTCTGCGGGCAGGAAGTGGTGCGCCTGTGACCCAGTTCAGCATTGCCCGCCACGGCGAGGCTGGTCTGCTGTGCAGTGAGCGAACTGCCGGCGGCGCAAAACACAGCGCCGGCCAGCGCGTTGAGATTTTTCATAGCGCAATTCTGTTTTAACCGCTTGCTTTCATCGGCCGGTTCAACCGGCCCCTGTGCGCTAATGAAAGATTTCCCGCCAAAGGTTCTCAATTATTTTGAAAAAGTTTCGGGGAGCACACGCGCCCCGCGACGAAGGGGTCGCGGGCGACGAAGCGACGAAGGGCGACGAAGGGCGACGAAGGGCGACGAAGGGGTCGGCGACGAAGGGGTCGCGGCGACGAAGGGGTCGGTCAATAGTTTTGACAACTCGCCCAGCCGCCGGATCGGGGTGAAATAATCTTGAGTGACTTCTGCCGCTGGTTTCTATCGCTGCTACTTGTTCCCCTGCGGCACCTGGAAGTTCCCGCCGTTGAGCGTCAGCGGAGCGTACGTCAGGTCCGACACTCCTGCGCCGGACGGGTTCGTTACTTTCAACCCAAACTGGTCGGTCGTGCCCGGGTCTCCGCCCGGCGCCACGGTGTGGCCGTCGGGACTGAATGCCGCGCAACGGACTCGGCCCTGATGTCTGAGCTCAATTGACCGGATGCATCGCGGATCGAGCGGTTCACGGGAATTATCCGCAAGCGTCACAAAGCGCCAGGTCATCGGCTGCGAAGTCGTTGTTGCGATCACCAAGGGTAAGCTGGACTTCGGCCCTTCGGAACAGATTTTCTACGGCGAATTAGACGGCCGGCGTCCGGAACGTGTCAAAATTATCGGGGCGTGACCGGCCGGCGCGTCCGGTGACGAACTTCAGGATGCCTTTCCTTCCCGGACACGCGATCGGGACTTGCAGCAGGTTCCGAGGGTCTCTACCGTCATCCCCGGGCAGCCGGACGATGGACGGTCTGCCCGGAGCGGACGATCAGCCACGCCCGGCAGGCGGCGTGGCCAGAGAACGTATGGCTTTGACCGACCCCGGTTTGAACGCCGCCGGGCCCCAGGATTTTAGAACCACGCACTGGAGTGTCGTGCTGGAAGCGGGACTGAGTCCCTCGGCCCAATCCGCCGCGGCCCTGGACCAACTCTGCCACGCCTATTGGCAGCCGCTCTACTTCTACGTTCGTCGCCACGGCTACGACGAGCATGAGGCGAAAGACTTGACCCAGGAATTTTTCTTGCGGCTCCTGGAGAAAAATGTGCTGGAAGCGGTCGAGCGGGGGCGGGGTCGCTTCCGGTATTTTCTACAAACCGCGCTGAAAAATTTCCTCACCAACGAATGGAACCGCTCCCAGCGCCAAAAGCGCGGCGGTGGTGTTCAGACCTTTTCTCTCGACGCCCAAGCCGCCGAAGATCGCTACCGGCTCGAGCCGCAGACCAACGTCACGCCGGAGGTTCTTTTCGAGAGGCGCTGGGCGCAAACCATCTTCGAGCGCGTTATGAACCGCCTCCAGCAGGAATCCGGCGCCGGAGCGAAACGGAGACGCTTTGACGAGCTCAAGCCCTACCTCCTGGATGATCCAGACGCGGCCACCTACGCCGAGGTCGCCGCCCGGTTGCAATTGACCGAGGGCGCCGTGAAGTCCGCCGTGCGCCGATTGCGGCAACGCTCCCGCGAGTTGTTCATCGAGGAAATCGCGCACACGGTGAGCCGCCCGGACGAAATCGACGATGAGATCCGGCGCCTGTTCGCGGCGTTAAGCGCGTAGCCGATGAGAAGCCCCGCGGCGGCGAGCCTCCTGCGACGAACGCTGTGGCCCGACGGCGGGCGAAAAGGCCATTTTTGAGCGAAACCTTCTCCCGATTTTGTTTCATTATCGGGTGGACACTGAAACGATTGGCCGCACCTCTGAAATGACGGGCGACGCGTGCAAAAGATGTGGCGCGGTGCTCACCATGGCCGACCGCCACGGTTTGTGCGCCCGGTGCTTTTTCGCCCGCATGATGGTCCCGGCTGAGGAAGCGCCGCAGTCCGCCCGAATCGCCGCCGGCACGCGCCTGGGTCAGTATGAACTGCTTGAAAAAATAGCCCGGGGCGGTATGGGCGTCGTCTGGCGCGCGCGGCAAGTGAGCTTGAATCGCGAAGTCGCCCTCAAGGTGATCGCGGAGGGCGAGCTGGCATCGGAGGATTTCATCGAGCGTTTCCACACCGAAGCCACCGCCGCGGCGAGCCTCGACCATCCGAACATCGTTCCGATCTACGAAATCGGCGAGCACGAAGGCAGACACTTTTTCAGCATGAAGTTGATTGAGGGCCGCACGTTGACCCGGGAATCCGGCGGCTCGCCCATGCCGCCGCGTCGCGTCGGGCGGCTGCTGGCAACGCTGGCGCGCGCGGTCCACTACGCGCATCAGCGCGGCATCCTGCACCGGGACATCAAGCCCAACAATATATTGATCGACCGCGGCGGCGAGCCGCATCTCACCGATTTCGGCCTGGCCAAATTGATCGAGCGGGAAAGCACGATCACACGCACGATCGCCGTGCTCGGCACCCCGAGCTATATCTCCCCCGAACAAGCCGCGGGCAAGACCAGCCAGTGGCTGCGCGGCGAACCGATCGTCGCCCGGCCGGTGAGCCTGACGGAACGCGCGGTGAAATGGGTGCGGCGGCGGCCGCAGATCGCGGTCGTGCTCGCCCTGACGGCGGTCGCACCCCTCGCCGTCATCATCACGCTGGCCCTGTCGAACGTCCGCATCCGCGCCGCCCGACAAGTCATCGCAGTCAAGGCGGAGGAGAGTCGGCAGCGCGTTATCCAACTGAACGTCGCTGCCGGCGTCCGCGCCATGGGCGATGGAGATTGGTCGGCCGCCCTGCTTTGGTGCGCCGAAGCGATGCGCCTGGAGAACGGCGATCCGCTCACCGAAGAGCCGCACCGTTATCGTTTCGCGTCGCTGTTGCGCGAAATGCCGGCCCTCCGACAGATGCGGTTCCACGGCGCAGCGATCTTCTCGGGGGAGTTCAGCCCCGATGGCACGCGCATCGTCACCGCCAGCGCGGACCACACGGCCAGAGTATGGTCGGTGAACGGCCAGTCCGACTCCCCCGCCTTGCAGCACAACGGCCCGGTCGAGCAGGCGGTCTTCAGCCCCGATTCAACCCGCGTGGCGACCATCAGCCAGGACGCGACGGCGCGCGTCTGGGATGCGGTCAGTGGCACGCCGATCACACCGCCCATTTCTCTCAACGGCGGCGGCAAGCAGATTTCTTTCGATCCGGAAGGCAAATGGATTCTCACGCCCAACGGCAACGCGGCGCAGACCTGGAACGCGACGACCGGCGAACCTGTCGGCCCGCCCTTGAACCACGACCAGCCTGTCCTCTGCGCGGCGTTCAGTCCCGACGGACGGGTGGCCGCCACCGGCGGGGAGGACAACCTGGTCCGTTTGTGGGAGGCCGCGACCGGCCGACCTCTCTTGCAACCACTCCAGCACGACCTGCCAATCCGTAACCTCTGGTTCAGCCCGGACGGCCGCAGGCTGGCCACGGCCACCACTTACGAAACCGCGCGAATTTGGGATACCGGGACAGGAGAACTCCTGGCTGGGCCATTGAAATTCCGCGACCATGTGCTGGAAGTCCACTTTAGTGCGGAAGGGGATCGCCTACTCACGGCGAGTTTTGACACGACGGCCCAAGTGTGGGACGCAGCCACGTTGAAACCTGTCTCCCCACCGCTGGAACATCACGATGTGGTCGCCACCGCCCGCTGGGCCCCGGACGGACAGCGTATTCTGACCGCCAGTTGGGACCACACCTCCCGCGTATGGGATGGCGCGACAGGCAGGCCGCTCTCCCCGGTGCTGCGTCACGGCGCGCGCGTAGATGCGGCGTCGTTCAGCCCGGATGGGAGTCTGATTCTCACGGCGGACGGCGCGGGCGTGGTGCGGCTCTGGCAACTTGAAACCAATCGCGCGACCCGTTTGATTGTCAGGCAAAGTGAACCCGTCGATGACGCCGTCTTCAGCCCGGATGGCAAACGCCTGCTCACCGGTTCCTGGGACAACACGGCCCGACTCTGGGACGCGGTGACCGGACGTGAGCTTTTCGTCTGGGCGCACTCGGACTGGGTCCGACAGGTTGCGTTCAGTACCGATGGCCGTTACGCGATGACTTTTTCCGGCGATGGTGTCACGCGCTTCTGGGATGTGCTCAGCGGCAAGGAACGGACCGCCTTACTGCTCACCAATCTGACTGGTATTCCTCGATTCAATCCCGATGGTTCGCGGCTTCTCACAATCGAAGCGGACACGACAGCCCGTATTAGGGATGCCCTGACCGGTGAACTGATGGCCCCGCCGCTGGCGCATGGAACGGCGCTGGCTTTCGGTGAATTCAGCTCCGACGGACGGTGGGTCATGACGCTCGGATCGAATGGATCGGTGCGGGTCTGGCAGGCGGATGCAGGGCGCCCGGTGGGACAGCTCATCCGGCCGCCGGACGGAAGCGCGTTTGCGCGCCTGAGCCCTGATGGACGCCGGGTCGTTGTCCGAACCCTTGGCCGGCCGAGGCCGATACCAGGGGGCGTGGGTGTAGCCAACATTCAGAGCGCTGCACAAGTCTATGACGTCGGCACGGGCAAACCCGTGACACCGCTGTTGCGCCACGAAGGTCCCATCAGCAGCCTGGCTTTCAGCCCCGACGGTCACCGCGTTGCCACCGGCAGTTGGGATACGACTGCTCGCGTCTGGGACGCTTCGACCGGTGCGCCGGTCACTCCACCAATGCGTCACGATCGATTGGTGTACCAGCTTACCTTCAGTGCGGACGGGCGGCGCTTGCTCGTGGCAAGTGGAAATCTTCACGCCCGCTTGTGGGATGCGGCCACGGGTGAACCGCTCACTCTCCCTTTAAAGCAGGACGACCAGGTCGTGCGCGCGCGCTTCAGCCCGGACGAGCGCGAAATTGTGACCGCCGGGAGCGATGGCACCGTCCGCGTTTTCGCCGTCGCCAAGGCGGAGGAGCCGGTGGATGACCTTGTCAGACTGGCACAACTCCTCTCCGGCCATCAACTCGACCCGGCCGGCGCCCTGATTCCACTGGACAACCAGTCGCTGAGCAATCTGTGGCAATCGTTGCGGGGGAAGTATCCCGCCAGGTTCGGCCCGCCGCGCCAATAGGCCGGCGACTGTCAACGTTCGCCGATGCGCCTTTCGTGCCGGCCGCGTAGCGACATCTGAAGGTAGCCCGGCATTACGCGACGCATCGCCTTTCGAGACACCCCTCCCAGCCTTGAAAGGCAGGCTACTCTCAAGTGCCTCTACGCGGCGAGTCCCGCTCCCGCACGCAGCAAGGCCCGGCTGAACAGAGCACGCATAGCCGCGCGCCCTCCCCATTTCGCCCTGAAACTTTCTCAAAAAATTTCAGAACCTTCGACGGGAAATCTTTCATCAGGGGGCAGAGACCGGTTGCACCGCCTTAAAAACGACCGGCAAAACAAAACTGCACTATGAAAAATCTGCTCTTGTCCCTCATCGTCGTGGCGGCACTGCTCTCACCAGTCGCGCGTGCCGTCACTCTCACCGTCACTTCCACTGCTGATGATGGCTCCGCTGGCACACTACGCAAGGCCATCGTCGTCGCGGCGCCGGGAGACACCATCAACTTTTCGCTCGCCACGCCGGCCACCATCACGCTCACAAACGGCGAGTTGCTGATCGACAAAGACCTGACTATCCTCGGCCCCGGCGCGGGTACGCTGGCGGTGGACGGCAACGCCGCCAGCCGCGTGTTTCACGTCCAAGGCGGCGTCACCAGCGCCATTTCTGGCCTGACCATCACCAACGGCTTGGCCGCCGGCAACTTCGGTGGCGGCATCTGGAACGACCACTCGACGCTTACGCTGAGCAACTGCGCCCTCGCCGGCAACTCGGCCGACTCCGGCGGTGGCATCTACAACGACCACGCGAACCTTACGGCGAGCGCCAGCACTTTCAGCGGCAATTCAGCCACGGGCGCCAACTTTGGCGGCGGCGGCGGCATCTACAACGACGGGAACAGCGGCAGCGCGACAGTTACGCTGAACGCCTGCACGCTGAGCGGCAATTCGGCCGGCTACGGCGGCGGCATCTACAACTACGCCCTGTACGGCGCGGCGGCGGTGTCGGTGAGCGCCAGCAGCTTCAGCGGCAACGCGGCCTACGCCGGCGGCGGCATATACAACGACGGTCGGGGAAACAACTTCAGCTACGTGTCCGTTACGGTGATCGGCAGCACGTTCAACGGCAACTCGGCCTACACCGGCGGCGGCATCTATAACAGCGGTGGGTTCACCGGCAAAGCGGCGCTGACAATCGCCTCTAGCACCCTCAGTGGCAATTCGGCGGCGTTCGGCGGCGGCATCTCCAACGACGGTCGGGCTATTGGCAGGGCGACGCTTTCGGTCAGCGCCAGCACGCTCAGCGGCAATTTTGTCACGCCCTTCAACGGCAGCGGCGGCGGTGGCGGCATCTACAACGACGGATCCTCCTCGGGCAGCGCGACGGTGGAGATCGGGGATAGCATCCTGAACGCCGGCGCTTCGGGAGCGAATATCGAAAACAACTTCG
>WNFU01008672.1_pt1 | contig 11677 bp, 11 predicted proteins | sample 5400121 | NCBI WGS metagenome assembly WNFU01 (sample SAMN13153360, study PRJNA577476) | soil metagenome | isolation source: 100 cm soil or saprolite under grassland replicate 1 | place: USA:California | collected 2016-06-15 | reverse complement strand
CCATCCGTGGGACGAGATCCTGCCGCCGCCGAAGCTGGCCATCTACGGGTTCCAGCACGTGCTGGCGTTCTACGCCGGCGCGGTGATCGTGCCGATCCTGCTCGCCGGCGCCATCAAGCTCACGCCGGAGCAGCTCGCCTACCTGATCAACGCCGACCTGTTCACCTGTGGCATCGCCTCGATCATCCAGTCGGTCGGCTTCTGGAAGATCGGCGTTCGGATGCCGCTGCTGCAGGGCGTCACCTTCGCCGCGGTGTCCCCGATGATCAGCATCGGCCTGGCCGAGGGCGGCGGTGTGCCCGGCCTGCGGGCGATCTACGGCTCCGTGATCATCGCCGGGATCGTCGCGTTCCTGGTCGCCCCCTTCTTCGCCAGGCTGATCCGGCTCTTCCCCCCGATCGTCACCGGGACCGTCATCACCATCATCGGCATCGTCCTGCTGTCGGTCGCCGCCCTGGACGCCGGGGGCGGCGGCGCCAGCCAGTTCACCAACCCGCCCACCTTCGGGCGCATCCGCAACCTGGCCCTCGCCGGCTTCACGCTGCTGGTGATCCTGCTCATCTACCGGCTGTTCACCGGCTTCGTGGCCACCATCGCGGTGCTCATCGGCCTGATCGTCGGCACGCTGGCCGGCTGGATCTTCGACTTCACCGACTTCTCGAGGGTCGGCGGCGCCGACGTGCTCGGCGTCACCACGCCCTTCCACTTCGGCACCCCGACCTTCAAGGTGGCCGCGATCATCTCCATGGTGGTGGTGATGCTGATCACCATGGTGGAGACCACCGGGGACGTCTTCGCCTGCGGCGAGATCGTCGGCAAGCCGATCGACAAGGGGGACGTCGGCAGGGCGCTGCGGGCCGACGGCCTGGCCACCACCCTCGGCGGCATCCTCAACTCCTTCCCGTACACCTGCTTCGCCGAGAACGTGGGGCTGGTGCGGCTCACCAAGGTGAAGAGCCGCTTCGTGGTCGCCACCGCCGGGTTGTTCATGATCGTGATCGGGCTGATCCCGAAAGTCGGCGCGGTGGTCGCGGCGATCCCGCCGCCGGTGCTCGGCGGTGCCGGGTTCGCCCTGTTCGGCACCGTGGCCGTGATCGGCATCCAGACGCTGCGGCGGGTCGACTTCCACGACGAGCGCAACGTGATCATCCTGGCCGTCAGCCTCGGCTTCGCGATGATGCCGACCGTCTACCCGACGATCGTCAACTTCTTCCCCGAGTCGGTGCGCACGATCATCTCCAGCGGCATCACTCTCGGCAGCATCAGCGCCATCCTGCTCAACCTGGTCTTCAACGTCTGGGGCGGCCGCAGCAACCTGGTCACCAAGGTCCTGCCGATCCCGCGCCGCGACGAGGTCCTCACCATCGACCAGGTCAACCAGATGGACCGCGACCAGTTCGTCGGCACCTTCGGCGGCCTGTTCCAGGGGCCGCCCTGGATCGCCGAGCAGGCCTACCGGGCGCGGCCGTTCGAGGACGTGTACGACCTGCGCAAGGCCTTCCACGACGTGCTGTTCGACGCGCCGGCGGAGCGGCAGCTCGAGCTGATCCGGCAGTACCCGGACCTGGCCGGCGTGGCCACCCGCGAGGGCCGGCTGTCCACCCGCTCGGTGATGGACCAGGCGTTCGCCGGCCTCGACCAGCTCAGCAGCGACGAGTACACCTCCTTCGACGACCTCAACCACGCCTACCGGGAGAAGTTCGGCTTCCCGCTGGTGGTCGCGGTGCGCGAGAACACCAAGGAGACCATCCTCAAGGCCGGCAACGCGCGGCTGCAGAACTCTCCCGCCGCCGAGCAGGCCACCGCGCTGGTCGAGATCGCCAAGATCGCCAACCTGCGCCTGCTCGACATCGTGGAGGAGCCGGTCGAGCAGCCGGCGTCGTGAGCGCGGCCATGGGCCGGCTGGTCCTGCGGGGCGCCCGCTGGCCGGGCGACGTCGCGATCACGGGAGGCAGAATCGCCGCGGTCGGCTCGGTGCCCGAGGAGGCGGGCGACGAGGTGGTCCGGGTCGACGGCGACATCATCACCGCCGGCCTGATCAACACCCACCACCACTTCTACCAGTGGATGACCCGCGGCTGGGCCTTCGACTGCACGCTGTTCGGCTGGCTGACGACGCTGTACCCGGTCTGGGCGCGCATCGGGCCGGAGGACGTCGAGGCCGCGGCGGCCGTTGCCATGGGCGAGCTGGCGCTCACCGGCTGCACCACCGCGGCCGACCACCACTACGTGGTGCCCGGCGGTGACGACTCGGTGTTCGACGCGATCGCCGCCGCCGCCCGCACCATCGGGATCCGCGCCCACATCGCCCGCGGCTCCATGGACCTGGGCGAGAGCAAGGGCGGGCTGCCGCCCGACTCGGTGGTCGAGGACCTGGACGCGATCCTGGCCTCCACCCAGTCGGTGTACGAGCGGCTCCACGACGGCGAGCGGATCGTGGTCACCGTCGCCCCGTGCAGCCCGTTCAGCGTCACGCCCGAGCTGATGACCGAGTCCGCCGCACTGGCCAGGCGCCACGGGCTGCGCCTGCACACCCACCTGGCCGAGACGCTCGACGAGGAGCGCAGCTGCCTGGAGCGGTTCGGCCGCCGGCCCTTGCGGGTCCTCGACGACATCGGCTGGATCGCCTCCGACGTCTGGGTGGCCCACGGGATCCACTTCGACGACGCCGAGGTGCTGCGGCTGGCCGAGACCGGCACCGGGATCGCGCACTGCCCGTCCAGCAACTGCCGGCTCGGCTCGGGCATCGCCAGGGTGGTGGACCTGACCAGGGCCGGGGCACCGGTCGGGCTCGGCGTGGACGGGGTCGCCTCCAACGAGATCGGCGGGCTGTTCCCCGAGATGCGGATGGCGCTGTTCCTGGCCCGCCAGCGCGACCTGACCGCGACCACGTTCCTGCCGGCCGACGCGCTGCGGCTGGCCACCGAGGGCGGCGCCCGCTGCCTCGGCCGCGACGACGTCGGCAAGCTGGAGCCCGGCTACCGCGCCGACGTGGCCGTCTGGCCGGGCGACGACCTGGCCGACGTGCTCGACCCGCTGGCCGGGCTGGTGCTCGGACCGGAACGGCACGCCAGGCACGTCCTGGTGGAAGGCGAGTACGTGGTCCGCGACGGTACCCTGCTCGGCGCGGACATCCACGAGCTGCGGCGGGACCTCGCCCGCCGGGCGCGCCGGCTGTGGCCGCAGGGGGCCGCGTGACCGAGCTGAACACCGGAGAGCGACTGCGCTGGCTCAACGGCCTGCCGCAGGAGGAGGCGGTCGCCGAGCTGCTGGCGGTCTGCCACTCGCGACGGTGGGCGGCGCGGGTTGCCGCGGGCCGCCCCTACGCCGACGTCGCTGCCCTGCAGAAGGCCGCCGACCAGGTGTGGACGGAGCTCGACCCGGCCGACTGGCTCGAGGCACTCGAGGCGCACCCGCGGATCGGCGAGCGCGGCGGCTCCTCGGCGAACTGGTCCGAGCAGGAGCAGGCCGGCGTCGGCGCGGCCGGCGAGGACGCGCAACAGGCGATCGCCCGCGGCAACGCCGAGTACGAGGACCGCTTCGGCCACGTGTTCCTGATCTCCGCCGCGGGACGGAGCGCCGGGGAGATCCTCGCCAACCTGCGCGCCCGGCTGGGCAACGACCCTGACACCGAGCTACGGGTCGCCGCCGAGGAGCACCGCCGCATCACCCGGCTGCGGATCGAGAGGCTGGTGCAGGGATGAGCGGCATCACCACCCACGTCCTGGACACCGCCCGCGGCCGGCCGGCAAGCGGCATGCGGGTCGCGCTCGAGGCGCGGACCGACGACGGCTGGACGGCGGTCGGCGGCGGTGAGACCGACGCCGACGGCCGCGTGCCCGGCCTGGCCCCGGACGGCACCCTGCGCCCCGGCGTCCACCGCATCACCTTCTTCACCGGTGACTGGTTCGCCGCCGAGGGCATCCCCGGCTTCTACCCGCTCGTCACCGTCGTCTGCGAGATCGACGACACCGCCGCCCACTACCACGTCCCCCTGCTGATCAGCCCCTACGGCTACTCCACCTACCGGGGCAGCTAGGGCATGCCCGGCCACGTCGTCGTCGCCCCCGACAAGTTCAAGGGGTCGCTCGGCGCCGCCGCCGTCGCCCTGGCGGTCGCCGACGGGCTGCGGGCGGCCGTCCCCGGCATCGACGCGCGGGAGCATCCGGTCGCCGACGGCGGCGACGGCACCGTCGAGGCGGCGATGTCCGCCGGCTTCGCCCGCAAGGAGGTGCCCTGCACCGGCCCGACCGGGGACGCCGTCACGGCGGCGCTGGCCGTCCGCGACGAGATTGCCGTGGTGGAGCTGGCGGAGGCGTCGGGCCTGCGGCGGCTCCCCGGCGGGCGGCTCGCCGCGACGACCGCGACCAGCCGGGGCACCGGCGAGCTGATCCGCGCCGCGCTGGACCTCGGCTGCCGCCAGGTGGTGCTCGGCCTCGGCGGGAGCGCCTGCACCGACGGCGGCGCCGGCATGATCCAGGCGCTGGGAGGGCGGCTGCTCGACGCCGCCGGAGCCGAGCTGGCCCTGGGTGGTGCGTCGCTCGCGGACCTGGACCGCCTGGACCTCTCCGGGTTCGACCCCCGGGTGGCCGGCACCGAGTTCGTGGTCGCCTCCGACGTCGACAACCCGCTGCTCGGCCCGTACGGCACCGCGGCGGTGTACGGCCCGCAGAAGGGCGCCTCCGCCGCCGAGGTGGCGCTGCTCGACGCCGCCCTCGCCCGCTGGGCTGCCGCGGCCCGCGCGGCGACCGGGGTGGACGCCGCCGGCGTTCCTGGGGCCGGGGCGGCCGGGGGTGTCGGCTTCGCGGCCGTGGTGTTCCTCGGAGCCGAGCTGCGCTCGGGCATCGAGTACCTGCTCGACCTGCTCGAGGTCAGGTCCGCGCTGCCGGGTGCCCGGCTGGTGGTGACCGGGGAGGGCTCGCTGGACGAGCAGACGCTGCGCGGCAAGGCGCCCGCCGGGGTGGCGGCCGCGGCCAGGGCCGCCGGCGTGCCGGCCGTCGCGGTCGCCGGCCGCAACACGTTGCCGGCGTCGGTGCTCGAGTCCGCCGGCATCGCGCAGGCCTACACCTTGTCCGAGATCGAGGAGGACCCCGAGCGCAGCATGCGCGAGCCGGTGCCGCTGCTGCGTCGCCTTGCCGGCCGCATCGCGGCCGACTGGCTGGGCGGTGGCCCGTGATGCCGGGCGACCCGGAGGTGAAGGGCTTCGACCTGGTCGTCCGTGCGCCACGGGTGGTCACCGCCGCCGGCGAGGTGCCCAGGTGCGTCGCCGTCCGCGACGGGCGGGTCGCCGCCATCGAGCCGCTCGCGGCCGCGCTGTCCGGCGAGCGGACCGTCACCCTGCCCGATAGCGAGGTCCTGCTCCCCGGGCTGGTCGACACCCACGTGCACGTGAACGAGCCCGGCCGGACCGAGTGGGAGGGCTTCGCCACGGCGACCAGGGCCGCGGCGGCCGGCGGCATCACCACCATCCTCGACATGCCCCTGAACTCGATCCCGCCGACCGTCGACGTGGCCGCGCTGGAGGTCAAGCGCAAGGCGGCCGAGGGCAACGTCCACGTCGACGTCGGCTTCTGGGGCGGAGCGATCCCGGGGAACCTCGGCGAGCTGCGCAGCCTGCACGACGCGGGCGTGTTCGGCTTCAAGTGCTTCCTGCTGCACTCCGGCGTCGACGAGTTCCCGCACCTGGACGCCGAGCAGCTCGACGAGTACCTGGGGGTGCTCAGCACCTTCCCCGCGCTGCTGCTGGTGCACGCCGAGGACTCCCAGGCGGTCCTGCGGGCGCCATCGGCGCACGGCGAGCGCTACGCCGACTTCCTCGCCTCCCGGCCACGCGGAGCCGAGAACGTGGCGATCGCCCACGTGATCGAGAGCGCGCGCTGGACCGGCGCCAGCGTCCACGTGCTGCACCTGTCGTCGTCCGACGCGCTGCCGATGCTGCGCAGCGCCCGCAGGGACGGCGTGCGGATCAGCGCCGAGACCTGCCCGCACTACCTGGTCTTCGCCGCCGAGGAGATCCGGGACGGCGCCACGGAGTTCAAGTGCTGCCCACCGATCAGGGAGGCGGAGAACCGCGAGCAGCTCTGGCAGGGCTTGGGCGACGGCGTGATCGACTTCGTGGTGTCCGACCACTCCCCCTGCACGCCGGAGCTCAAGCGCTTCGACGTCGGAGACTTCGGTGTGGCCTGGGGCGGCATCGCCTCGCTGCAGCTCGGCCTGTCCGCGGTCTGGACGGCGGCTCGCGCGCGTGGGCACACCCTGGTCGACGTCGTCCGCTGGATGGCCGAGCGTCCGGCCGAGGTCGTCGGCCTTCGCCGCAAGGGGCGGATCGCACTGGGCTACGACGCCGACTTCTGCGTGCTCGCCCCCGACGAGGCGTTCATCGTGGACCCGGCCCGACTGCACCATCGCCATCCGGTGACGCCGTACGCGGACCGGCCGCTGGCCGGCGTGGTTCGCGGCACCTGGCTGCGAGGCCGTGAGGTCACCGGCAGCGAGTGCCGAGGGATCCTTCTCACCCGGGGAGAAGCATGAGCCAGAACGACTTCCTCACCTTGCCCGACCTGGCGGTCCGCAGCCTGGGCGGCAGCGTCGTCGCGGCCAACGACGAGCTGTTCGCGGAGCGCGAGAACCTCATCAAGCCCGAGGCGCCCGCCTACCAGACGTACACCTTCGGGCACAAGGGCCAGGTCTACGACGGCTGGGAGACCAGGCGACGCAGGGAACCCGGCTCCGACTGGGCCATCGTCCGGCTCGGGGTCGCGGGCGTCGTCCGTGGGGTCGTGGTCGACACGGCGTTCTTCAAGGGCAACTACCCGCCGGAGGTCTCGGTGGAAGGGTGCTCGGTGGAGGGATACCCGACCCCGGCCGAGCTCGAGCAGGCCGACTGGGTGACGCTGGTCCCGAGGTCGGACGTGCAGGGCGACTCCCCGAACCGGTTCGGCGTCGAGGTGGCGCAGCGGTTCACCCACGTCCGGCTCTGCATGTACCCGGACGGAGGGATCGCGCGCCTCCGCGTGCACGGCGAGGTCGTCCCCGACCCCCGCTACCTGACCTCCGGCGTGGTCGACCTCGCCGCCCTCGAGCACGGCGGCACCGTCAGCGGCTGCAGCAACATGTTCTACTCGTCGCCGACGAACTTGATCTCGCCAGGGCTGGCCCGGCTCATGGGCGAGGGCTGGGAGACGGCGCGCCGCCGCGACGACGGCAACGACTGGGTAGAGTTCCGCCTCGCCGGCGCCGGCGTGGTCAGGCTCGCGGAGCTGGACACCTCGTACTTCGTCGGCAACGCACCCGGCTGGGCGTCGCTGCGCGCCTGCGACGCCCGCGTCGCTGACCCCTCGGACGCCGGGGCCTGGGCGGAGCTGCTCCCGCGCGCCAGGCTGCTGCCGGACACCAGGCACCGGTTCCGGCTGGACAGCGAGGCGGAGGTCACCCACGTGCGGCTTGACGTCTTCCCGGACGGCGGCATGGCGCGGGTCCGGCTCCACGGGGACCTGACCGCGCAGGCCCGCGCCGACCTGGGCCTCCGCTGGCTCAACCTGCTGCCGGACGGGCATGCCCGGCGGGTCCTCGCCGACGACGGCGGTCTCGCCGCGGCCGCTGCCGACAAGCTCGTCTCGGCGCGGCCGCTGACCGACCTGTCCGAGGCGCCGCAGCGGCTCCGCGCCCTCCTCGGCGGCTGACAGCGCGGCCGGGGCGCGTCAGTCGAGCAGGGCCACGGCGGTCGGGGCGTGCTCGCCCTTGGTGGCCAGCTCCTCGAACTCCACCACGTTGTCGATGTCGGTGCCCATCGCGATGTTGGTGATCCGCTCGAGGATGACCTCCACCACCACCGGCACGCGGAACTGGGCCATGAGCTTCTTCGCCTCCTCGAAGGCGGGGAGCAGCTCCTCGGGCCGGTGCACCCGCAACGCCTTGCAGCCGAGGCCTTCGGCGACCTTGACGTGGTCGACCCCGTAGCCGCCGAGCTCCGGGGAGTTCACGTTCTCGAACGACAGCTGCACGCAGTAGTCCATCTCGAAGCCGCGCTGCGCCTGCCTGATCAGGCCCAGGTAGGAGTTGTTGACGACCACGTGCAGGTAGGGCAGGTTGAACTGCGCCCCGACGGCCAGCTCCTCGATCATGAACTGGAAGTCGTAGTCGCCCGAGAGGGCCACGACGGTGGCCTCCGGGTCGGCGACGCAGACGCCGAGCGTCGCCGGGATCGTCCATCCCAGCGGCCCGGCCTGGCCGCAGTTGATCCAGTGCCGTGGCCGGTAGACGTGCAGGAACTGGGCCGCGGCGATCTGGGAGAGGCCGATGGTGCTGACGTAGCGGGTCTCCCTGCCGAAGGCCTTGTTCATCTCCTCGTAGACGCGCTGCGGCTTGACCGGCACGTCGTCGAAGTGGGTACGCCGGAGCATGGTGCGCTTGCGCTCGGCGCACGCCTCCGACCAGTCGGCGCGGTCCGGGAGCCGCCCGGCGGCCTGGCGCTCGCGGGCCACCTCGACGAACAGCGCCAGCGCCGCCCCGGCGTCGGACACGATCGCGTAGTCGGGCGGGAACACCCGCCCGATCTGGGTCGGCTCGATGTCGACGTGGACGAAGCTGCGCCCGCGACGGTAGGTGTCGAGCCCGCCGGTGTGACGGTTGGCCCAGCGGTTGCCGATGCCCAGGACGAAGTCGGCTTCGAGCATGGTGGCGTTGCCGTACCGGTGCGAGGTCTGCAGGCCAACCATGCCCACCATCAGCGGGTGGTCGTCGGGGATGGTCCCCCAGCCCATGAGCGTCGGGATGACCGGCACGCCGACCAGCTCCGCGAACTCGACCAGCAGGTCGGCCGCGTCGGCGTTGACGATGCCGCCGCCGGCCACCAGCAGCGGCCGCTCGGCCGCGGCCAGCATGTCCATGGCCTTCTCGACCTGCGCCCTGGTGGCGGCCGGCTTGTGGACCGCCAGCGGCTGGTAGGTGTCGGGGTCGAAGTCGATCTCGGTCATCTGGACGTCGAAGGGCAGATCGAGCAGCACCGGGCCCGGCCGGCCCGAGCGCATCAGGTGGAACGCCTGCGCGAAGGCGCCGGGCACCTGGGCCGGCTCCATCACGGTCATCGCCAGCTTCGTGACCGGCTTGGCGATGGCCGTGATGTCGACCGCCTGGAAGTCCTCCTTGTGCAGGCGAGCCACCGGGGCCTGGCCGGTGATGCACAGGATCGGGATCGAGTCGGCCGACGCCGAGTACAGCCCGGTGAGCATGTCGGTGCCGGCCGGCCCGGACGTCCCGATGCACACGCCGATGTTCCCGGCAGCGGCCCTGGTGTAGCCCTCCGCCATGTGCGAGGCACCCTCGACGTGCCGGGCCAGCACGTGCTGGATGCCGCCGCTCTTGTGCATCGCGGCGTAGAAGGGGTTGATGGCCGCGCCGGGCAGGCCGAACGCGTGCCGGACTCCTTCCCGCTCCACGACGGCAACGGCGGCCTCGGCCGCGGTCATCCGAGCCATGTGGCTCCTCCTGTCGTCTCCTCGCGTCGTCGCGGTCAGGCCCGGGTCGACCGCTGCTCAACCGGCAGCCAGCCGAAGCTGTCGGCGCTGGCGCCGCTCGGCGTGTACTCGAGCCCGACGTACCCGCCGTAGCCGGATGCCGCCAGCGCGCCGAGCGGGCCGTCGAGGTCGAGCGAGCCCGTTCCCGGCTCGTGACGGCCGGGCGCGTCCGCGATCTGCACGTGCCCGATCCGATCGCCGTACAGCTCGACTGCCTTGTCGAGGTCGTCGCCGTTGACCGCCAAGTGGTAGAGATCGCAGAGGAACCGCAGATTGGTCGCGCCGGTCTCCCGCTGCACCCGATCGATGACACCGACGGCGTCCGCAGCGGTCTTGAGGGGATACCGTGGCGCGCCACTGACGGCTTCGACGAGGACCACGCCGCCCACCCGCTCTGCGGCCGAGGCGGCCAGCGCCAGCTGCCGGACCGCCAGGTCGTCTTGCTCCTCTGGCGTGGAGCCGGCGAGCCGGTTGCCGTACAGGGCGTTGAAGCTCCGACAACCCAACTGCTCGCCGATCCCAACAGTCACGTCGACGTTGTCGCGAAACTCGGACGCACGGACTGGCCAGGACACCAGCCCGCGATCACCGCCTGGCATGTCTCCCGCGAAGAAGTTCAGGCCCACGAGCTGGACCTCGGCCTCCCGCACCGCTCTGACGAAGGAATCCACGTCACGGTCGGCCGGAACGGCGACGTCGAAGGGCCACCAGAACTCCACTGCGTCGAATCCTGCGGACTTTGCCGCCTCAGGGCGTTCGTGCAGCGGGAGCTCGGTAAACAGGATGGACAGGTTGACGTCGAAGTTGGTCATGCAAACCCATCCCTCCGTTTCCGTATGGCGGATACGCTAAGTCGCGATACGGGCAACTGTCAAGGGGTATGGAGCGCCGACCGGGAGCAGGAAGGGCTGGTCGCGGTCGCCGCGCAGGAAGCTGTAGGCCATGGCACAGGCTTCCAATGACAGCCCATCCCGGATTCGAGCGATTCGGATCGAGGTAGGCCAGGAACCTTCTACGGACCGACGCCTGGGCCGCTGGCTGTGCCGGGTTGCTAGCTGGACAAGGAGTCACGGACATCCGGCTTGACAATGGTTTGCCAGTGGGTGGACGCCTGCGCGCAAGAGATCAGGAGCAAGAAGGGAGCTGACGAGCGATGACGGCGCTGGTGGAGCTGACGGAGGTCGGCAAGACCTACGACGGGGCCGGCGGGCGAGCCGCCCTTGTCGGGGTCAGCCTGGACGTCGAAGACGGCGAGTTCACGGCGCTGGGCGTGATGGGCCATGCCGTCGCCGGCGCGGTGTTCCCTGCCCGTCGAGCCGCCCGCAGCCGGGCCGCCGAGATCCTGCGATCGGAGTGAGGCAGCGTGCATTCCCTGGACGAGCAAGCCCGCAAACTCTTCGCCCCGCTCGGGCCGACCTACGACCGCGTCGGCGCCGCGCTCTCGCTGGGACAGGACCCGCGCTGGCGCCGCTTCCTCGTCTCGCGCCTTCCGCGCGGCGGCCACGTTCTCGACGTGGCGACAGGGACGGGGCTGGTCGCGGCGGAACTCCTGCGGCAGGGATTCAGGGTGACCGGAGTCGACCTGACCCCCGAGATGCTGGCGGTCGCACGCCGTCGCTTCGGCGACGAGGTCGAGCTGATCCAGGCGTCGGCGGAGGCGCTCCCGCTCGATTCCAAGTCCTTCGACCACCTCACGTCCGCGTACCCCCTCCGCTACGTCGCCGACCCGGGGGCGACGCTGGCCGAGCTCGCGCGCGTGGTGCGTCCCGGTGGCTTCGTCGCCTCGCTCGAGCTCGGCGTCCCGCAAGGTCCCGCCCGCCCTGGCTGGGACCTCTACGTCCACGCGGTGCTGCCGCTCGCCGGCCGCCTCCTCCGCAACGGCTGGCAGGAGGTCGGCGACTTCCTCGGAGGGTCGATCCGCGACTTCTGGGAGCGCCACCCGCTCGAGCGCCAGCTCGAGTGGTGGCACGCGGCGGGCCTCCACGGGGTCGAGGTGCGGCGGCTGAGCCTCGGCGGCGCCGTGGTCATCTGGGGACGGAAGACGTGAGCGCGCCCGACCGTGCGGCCCAGGGCGTCATGACGCGGGCGGTGCAGCCGGTCTCCCGTCCTGCCTGGTACGCGCTCGAGCGCGGCGGCTGGCGGGACTACGTGACGCTGCTCCA
>WNFU01010427.1_pt1 | contig 11680 bp, 14 predicted proteins | sample 5400121 | NCBI WGS metagenome assembly WNFU01 (sample SAMN13153360, study PRJNA577476) | soil metagenome | isolation source: 100 cm soil or saprolite under grassland replicate 1 | place: USA:California | collected 2016-06-15 | reverse complement strand
GGCCTGGGGTGGCGGGAAGCTCAACGCCACCACGATCCAGCTGGAGCCGCTCACCGAGGAGCAGAGCGATTCCCTGGTGACGAACCTGCTGGCGTCGGAGCTGGACGAGGACGTCAGGGGACGCATCATCGAGGCCAGCGAGGGCAACCCGCTGTTCGTCGAGCAGATGGTCTCGATGCTCATCGACGACGGCTTCCTCGAGCGGCGCGAGGACCGGTGGGTGGCGGCGGGCCGGCTGGCCGGCGTGACGGTCCCGCCCTCGATCCATGCGCTGGTGGCGGCGCGGGTGGACCGTCTGGGTCCCGGAGAGCGCTCGGTGATCGAACGCGCCGCGATCGAGGGGAAGGTCTTCCACCTGGGCGGGGTGGCAGCGCTCGTTCCCGACGAGGTGCGACCCGACGTTCGGCGGCACCTCATGACGTTGACTCGGCGCGAGCTGGTCCGCCCGGACGGCGCGGAGCTCCGCGGCGAGGAGGCCTTCCGGTTCCGCCACCAGCTCATTCGCGACGCCACGTACCAGGCCGTCCCGAAGGAGACCCGGGCCGACCTCCACGAGCGGTTCGCGGGCTGGCTGGTCGAACGCACCGGCGAGCGGGCCGCGGAGTACGAGGAGATCGTGGGGTACCACCTCGAGCAGTCGGTCCGGTTCCGCCGCGAGCTCGGCCACGGCCCCGACGAGTGGTCCGCCACGGCCGCGCGGGCCGGGATGATGCTGGCGTCCGCGGGACGGCGGGCCTTCGCCCGGGGCGACTACCCGGCGTCGATAAAGCTGCTCGAACGGGCCCGGGCGTTGGCTGTACCGGGGAGCCGTGGGTTGGTCGAGACGTGTCTCGCGCTCGAGGAGGCCTCGGGGTACGCGGGGGAGTTCGCGCGCGCCGAGCAGGCCGCCCACGAGGCCGTCCGGGCGGCCGAGGGGCTGGGCGACGAGGCCCTGCTCGCGCGGGCCAGGATCGCCGCGCTGGATGCCGTCAGTCCGACACAGCCCGGCGTGATCGACGTCCAGGCGCCGGCCCTGCTGGACTGGGCCGTCCCGGTCCTGGAGGCCGCGGGGGACGACCTCGGCCTGGCTCGCGCCTGGGTGCTGTGGGTCAGCGTGTACAACATGGCGGCGGACCGTACCCGCATGGGAGAGGGGATCGAGCGGGCCCTCATGCACGCCCGCCGGGCCGGTGATCGCGCCGCGGTGGTCCAGCTCGTGGCACACGGCGTGGCGAACGACTATTGGGGCCCGATGCCGGCGGAGGAGGGGCTCCGCCGTGCCGCCCGGGCGATGGAGGAGCTCGCCGACGCCCCCACGCTCAGGGCCCGGGCGCAGGTGTTCGTGGCCGGGTTCCTCGGGATGCAGGGTCGATTCGACGAGGCCAGGGCCCTGGTGGAGGAATCCCGCGCGGTCCTCCGGGAGATGTGGAGGTCTGGGCGAGCAACCCGGCGGCGGCAGAGGCGGAGCTCCGGGCCAACTGCGAGGCCCTCCAGCGCATGGGCGAGCGCGTCTGGCTGTGCTCGTTCGCGTGCTTCCTCGCGGAGGCCCTGTACGTGCAGGGGAAGTACGACGAAGCCGACCGCTGGGTCCGAGTGGGCCGGGAAACGGCGGCTGAGGACGACCTCGAAGCCCAGGCCGACTGGCGCTGCGTCAGCGCCAAGCTCCTGGCCCGCGAGGGCAGGTACGAGGAGGCCGAGGTCCTGGCCCGCGAGGGCCTGGCCATCGCCCAACGAACCGACGAGATCGACCACATCGCCGACGCCTGGGCCGACGTGTCCGAGGTCCTCCGTCTGGCCGGCCGCGGCGCCGAGGCGGTGGACGCCGCCCACGAGGCCATCGGGATCTACGAGCGGAAGGGCAACATCGCCGCCGCGTCGAACCTCCGCCGCGTGATCGAGGGGTGAGCCGACGGCTCAAGGAAGCATGGGCGCTCCACGAACGCGCCCGCGAGGCCGCCGCCGCTGCAGGGCGAAGCCACTCGCAAGCGCTTCCCCATGGCGGGAAGCCCAGGTCCGGGTGATTCGCGGCGCGGCTCTCGGTCAGGCGAAGACCTCGAGACCTCTGGCTCCGTCCACGGCGGCCACGTCGAGCCCGAGATGGGTGGCGAGGGCGGCCCGGACGTCGCGACGGATGTCGGCGTTGGTGAGGATTCCGGCGAGACCGGAGATCCGCAGGGCGGAGATGGTCCTCACCTGGTGGCACAGGATCACCCCAGCCTCTGTCTGCCCGGCCTCGCCGGACGGAATCGCGACCTCGCCCGGATATCGAACGCCCCGTGCCCCGGTGATCGGACAGACGGTCAGCAGTCCGGACCGGTGGAACGGTTCGTAGGATACGACGAGAACCCGGCGAGTCCCGGCCTCCTCGTGACCCTCGACGGGGTCGAGGCGGACGACGAGGACCGCCCATCTCAGCCGTCGGCTCAGTCCGGCCATGCCGCGCGATCGTCCAGCCCGAACCCTCGGGCCAGCTGCTCCGCCTCCGCGCCGAACTCGGGATCGATCGCGGCCTGCGCCCATCGCTCCGCGTCGCCGGCATCGCGAACGCGGCGGGCCAGCTCGCGGATGGCGATCTCGACCACTCCGTCCTGTGTGGCGGCCACGGCCTTCCGTTCGGCCAGCGCCCTGACGGTTTCCACCGCTTCGGTGGAGAGCTTGTAGGTCCTCTTCACGCGCACGTCGATACCATGGGCCGCCGACAACCGACGTGTCAATCGACACGTCAAGGAGGCCGAGTCGCCCCCACGAGGCGGAGTTGACGATTTTGACGATTCTGTCGGTATAGTCGACTGCGTGAAGGCTTCGGAGACGGATGCCGAGATGCTTTCAACCGGCGACGTGGGACGGGCGCTGGGGGTCAGCATCAACACGGTCAAGACCTGGATCAGGGGCGGGAAGATCGACGCCGTCCGGCTCCCCTCCGGTCACTTCCGTATCCCAAGACGTGAGCTGGACCGTCTCGTGCGAGGGGGATCCCGGATCTCCGATCGCTGGCAGGAGTTCGAACGGTGGCGACGGGGGGATGTGGCCGAGGAGCTCGACGTCGATCGCGTCCTGGAATGGAACGACTCGATCCTCCGACTCGCCCGCAGCCAGGGGCCCCTCCCGGAGGAGCCGCTCGAGGAGAAAGCAGAAGGGATCCGTCGCATGCACCGGGCGCTGGCGAGCGTCCCGAGGTGAGCGAGCTCGGCGACACCCTCGCTCTGGTCAAGGCCGTCATGGACCGGAACGGGCTCGAGTACATGGTGATTGGCGGACTGGCGGCCGTGGTGTGGGGCGAGCCGCGAACGACCCGCGATATCGATATCACGGTGGACGTCGGAACCATCGGCGTGGAGTCTTTCGTTCGGATCACGGCGGAGTGCGGCGATCCTCGGCCGGACGACCCCGTCGCGTTCGCGGAGCGCACTCGCGTTGTGCCGATCCGGACTTCGGCCGGGATCCCCATCGACTTCGTGCTGGCTGTCCTGCCGTTCGAGATGGACGCGATACGTCGAGCCCGGCTCGTCACCGTGGAGGGCGTTGAGGTGCCGATCTGCGGGCCCGAGGATCTCGTGGTCCACAAGATCATCTCCGAGCGCCCGCGCGACCTGGAGGACGTCGTGGGAATCCTCCGCCGGCAGCGGGACCGCCTCGACCTGGGGGGCCTGGACCGCACCGTCGCAGCGCTGGCGGACGATCTGGGCGAGCCCGCCGTCGCTCAGCGCTTCGAGTCGGCGAAGGTCGCGGCGGGAATCCGTCGACCAACACCATGACTGGACGCTGTGCGCCACCGACGCGGGACGTGTCGATCGACCGATGCTCCACACTGCCGGGTCCGGTGGTCGCCCGATCGGAGCCATCGTCGGCCGGCCGATGAAGAGCCGACCGGAGGAGGTATACGACAGCCCGAGCGGCTGGGTGGCGGCCCACATCCGCCGCTACGTCGAGACCGACGGACGGGACGGACACCGGTGGCGAGGCGTGAACACGCTCCTGCTGACCACGAGGGGCCGGAGGTCCGGCAAGCTCCGGAGGACGGCGCTGATCTACGGCCGGAGCGGCGAGCGATACCTGGTGGTGGCGTCCCAGGGCGGCGCGCCAAGGATCCATCCTGGTACCTCAACCTGACCGACGATCCCGAGGTCGAGCTCCAGGTCGGCGCCGACAGGTTCCCGGCGAGAGCCCGCACCGCGACCGCGGAGGAGAAGCCCGGGCTCTGGCGGATCATGACCTCCATCTGGCCCGACTACGACCGATACCAGGCGAGGTGCGAGCGGGACATCCCGGTCGTGATCCTGGAGCCCCTCGCCTCCGGGTAGCGCGTGTCCGGGCGTCTCACTGGGGAACGCCTCCTCAGGCCTGGCTCTGCATCAGGGCCAGGCCGCCGACGAACAGCGGCAGGCCGATGAACGCCAGGAACACGCTGAGCGTCAGCGCGAAGCCCGTGGTCGCGATGCCGAAGCCCACGGCGACCCACAGCAGGCGGGGGAGGAGCCTTCGTTGCTGTTGCTGTTCGGCCATCGGTCACACCGTCCTCTCGGCGCGGCGGAGGCCGGTCGCCGTCCACACGACCGTCAGCGGCAGCAGCACCGTCAGTGCCAGGACGGCCCGGCCGACGTCGGTGGTGTCGCCGGCGACGTAGCCCCGGCCCGACTCCAGCAGATACGAGACGGGGTTCCACGTCGCCGCCCCGTGGATCCAGCCGGTGAGGAGCGCGAGCGGCGCGAACGCGGGCGCGAAGAACAGCGCGATGAGCGCCGGGACCTGCATGGCCGGCGCGCCCTGCATCGAACGGACCCGGAGGGCCATCCCGATGGCGAACAGCGCCACGGTCACCCCGTACGCGAGCCCGATGCCGGCCAGCGCCACCACGTTCCACGCCGAGCCCTGCACCCGCACGCCCACCGCAGTTCCCACCGCGAACAGCACGGCCAGGCCGAGCGCGATGCGAACCACCGCCGTGGCCGCATAGCCCACGATGGCGGCGCTCCTGCGCCCGGCGCCGAGCCCCCCGCCGAAGATCGCGAAGAAGATCAGCGGCGCGAAGATCGGCGGGGTCAGCAGGGCGGGGTTCCGGAACGTGGTCCGGTGCGTCCGCCCGGCCACCCCCAGCGCCGCCCGCGCGTACGTCCGCGCGGCGGTCGGCCGTTCCCGGGTCGCGGACATCGTCGAGCTGACAGCACTCACAGCGACAACCTCCTCCTGAGGGCGGCCGCCGACAGGGCCATACCGGCCACCGTCAGCCCCGCCGCCATCGCGAACGCCATGGCCAGCGCGTGGCCGTCCCAGCCCGTGATCACCAGGGACCGCATGCCCTCGATGAGGTAGGAGGCCGGGTTCCACGACGCGATGGCCTTGAACCACCCCACGGTGACGAGCGACCGGGGGATGAAGAACGACGAGAACCCGATCACGACGAACGCGAGCGGGAACACGCCCTGGACCGACTCGGACGAGCCGGTCCGCAGCGCCAGCGCCGCCCAGCGCCCCGAACGCCGCCGCCAGGACGAACCGCAGGTAGGAGTCCGTGGGGAACCCAGGCTCCTCGTGGCCGACCCCGCGCCGGCCGAGATCACGGCCATGAAGAACAGCGGGAACGCCGGGGCCGGGACGATGGCCCCGGGCTGCCGGACGGTCCGCACCACCGACCGCCGAGCCAGGGCCCACAGCGGCGTGCCTGTGCCGTTCCGTCCGTTGCCGGCGTTCGATTCGAACATGAAGACCTCGCCTCCTTCCAGATTTCTGTCAACCGGGAAGACGAGGCAGGGTGGGCGGCTGTGACAGCGACACCCCCGGAGCGCGATGGATCAGGAAAGGACCCGCGGCATCACAAGCCCCTGAGCCAGCCGATCACCCGGCTCGTGATCGCGGGGATTCCCGGGAGGAGCGCAGCACGCGCACGGAGGACGTCAGCATGGATGAGACCGGCCTCCAGAAGGGCTGTAGCGAACTCGTAATCCTTCTCGCGGCCGGCGACGAGTTTGGAGACGACGAGGTCGTGCGGGTCGAGGCAAAGAGCTTCGCTCGGAACGGCTCCTGGGTCATCGAATACGACCAGCCTGTCCTGCCATCCCGCGGGCAGAACTGCCGTGGAGAGTCCGACGCCCTGGCCATACACCCCGAAGGTCTCGTGGAACTTCGACTCCTCGCCAATCCCACCGTCCACGAGGTCCGACTTGCGCTCATCGGGATCGTCGAGGAACGCGACATCAGCTTCGATCGACCGCGTCGCCTCACGTGGCAACTCGTCTTCGCCGAACGAACCCAGGATCGACTGACTGCCGATCACGAGGATGCGGGGATCGCCGGTGATCGAGCAGGCAGCTCGGAGGATGTGAGCAAGCTCGCTCTTCTTCACGAGCTCTTGCGTCGGGCGGCGCTGAAGCCAGCCAGAGCCTCACGCCGCTCCTGCTCGCTCAACACGCCCGCAAAGGGTGAGTTCTGCCGAAGCTCGCGAGCCCGAGGAGTTCGTGACGTGAGCGTCTCCAGAACGCCCTCGACGGGGCCGTCGAGCAGCCTCTCCCACTCGGCGAGCCATCGGCTGCTGGCTCCGCTGGAGTGAACTCGCTCGAGGCGCGCCAGGTTCCTCCGAGCCTTCTCCAATACACGTGACGGGTCGGCAACCACCTTGCCGGCGATGGCATAGCCGAGCCAGAGGCTTCGATTCTGGTCACGCGTCAAACGCTGGGTGCGAGTTCGCAAGGCCTCCACGTCTCCACGCCGGACGCGTCGGTGGCTCCCGGTGGTGACGAATGGCAGGTCACCTCGCTCACAGAGATCGACAACGTGCTGTCGGGACGTGTTGAGGATCCGAGCCGCCTCACCGGTGGTGAGCAGTTCGTCATCATCTGCGGCGAGGACCGAGTTGACAGCTTGGACTCTCATGGTCGCATGATACAGACCTAGACGCAAATAACACAACCCTGGTGTTATGGATTGTGTTTCTTGTGGCTGCCCCCCCCGGGACGCCGAGTTGTCCGGCCTCGTCGGACGGGATCACGACCTCGTCGGGGTACCGAGCGCCCCGGGCTGCGGTGAGCGGGCAGATGCCCCGCGCATGCAGGCAAATGAGGGCCAGCGGGACGCACCGGGTCGGTCGGTCCTCCCTCCCGGCCGGGCCGTGCTCAGCCCCCGACGGCCGTCCCGGTCCCGACGGCAGGAGGTGGGCTCAGGATCGCGCCCTCGTCGAGGATCTCGTAGCGGTAGCCCTGCTCGGCCAGGAACAGCTGACGGTGCATGGCGAAGTCCTGGTCCTTCGTCTCGCGGGTGACGAGGGCGTAGAAGCGGGCCTGGCCGCCGCCGGGCTTCGGTCGGAGGATCCGCCCCAGCCGCTGGGCCTCCTCCTGGCGGGAGCCGAACGTCCCGGAGATCTGGATGGCGACGTTCGCCTCGGGGAGGTCGATGGAGAAGTTCGCCACCTTCGACACGACGAGCAGCCGGACGTCGCCGGAGCGGAACCGCTCGTAGAGGGCCTCCCGCGCCGCGGTGGGCGTCTTCCCGGTGACGAGCGGCGCATCCAGGAGCGCGGCGACCTCCTCGAGCTGGTCGAGATACTGCCCGATGACGAGCACCCGGTCATCCCGGTGGCGCGCCACGAGCTCCCGGATGACCGGCAGCTTGGCCGGGGTCGTCGCCGCCACCCGGTACCGGTCCTGGGGCTCCGCCGTGGCGTACTCCAGCCGCTCCGCCGTAGGCAGCGCGATGCGGATCTCGGCGCACACGGCGGGCGCGATCCACCCCTGGGACTCGAGGTCCCGCCAGGGCGCGTCGAACCGCTTGGGCCCGATCAGGCTGAACACGTCGTCCTCCCGCCGGTCCTCGCGGACGAGCGTCGCGGTGAGCCCGAGCCGCCGCTTGGCCTGGATCTCCGCGGTCATCCGGAACACCGGGGCGGGGAGGAGGTGGACCTCGTCGTAGACGACGAGCCCCCAGTCGTGGTCGGAGAACAGGGCCAGGTGGGGGAACCGGCCCCTGCTGCGGTGGGACATCACCTGGTAGGTGGCCAGCGTGACCGGGCGGATCTGCTTGGCCTCCCCCGAGTACTCCCCGATGTCGTCCTCGCCGAGCGTGGTCCTGTCGAGCAGCTCCCGGCGCCATTGCCGCGCGGCGACGATGCTGGTCACGAGGATCAGCGTGCTCGTCCGCGCCTTGGCCATCACGCCCATCCCCACCACGGTCTTGCCGGCGCCGCACGGGAGCACCACGACGCCGCTCCCGCCCGACGGCCCGCCGGCGGCCCAGAACGTCTCCACGGACTGCTCCTGGAACGGGCGGAGCGCGAACGGCTCGCCGCCGGCGGTGACCTCCCGGAGTTGGCGGCGGGCCACGTCGGCCACCAGGTACTCGACGTTCTGCGGCAGCCCCTTCGGAGCGCGGGAGCGCAGGAACTCGAGGATGCCCTCAGCGGTCCCGCCGGCGTCGAGGGCGCGAGCGATCGACCGGTCGGACAGCCGGTACACGCGGGCCGGAGCGGTCGCCTTGATGTCGGCGAACGCCATGAGGCGCTCGGCGAGCTCCCGGTCGGGCGGGCCCGGGACGATCACCCGGAGGTCCGCCTGCACGACGCAGGTGGCGACGGGCTCGTGGAACATCGCAGCTGCGGCGGAGCGGCCGGCGTGCCATCGCGGGTTCCGCAGCGACCGTCCGGCCGGGCTCGGCGAGCGACGGCGGATCGGCGGTCCCGGTCCCGAGGAACGTGAGCCCCTCGGCGGCCCGCTCCACGGCGAGGGTGGCGCACTCGAGGCAGTGGAAGAGTGACGGGCGGCTCCACAGCAGCCGCCACGCGACGTCCCTGGTCGCCGCGCCGCTTCCCGAGGGGAGAGCGGCAAGCGTCTCGGCGACGGCCTGCCGGACCCGCCGGTCCTGCCCGAAGCGCACGCCGTCGGCCGTGAGGAGGCCGCCCTCGTCGACGTCGGTCCACAGCCGGGCCCGGGGCCAGGCCCGGAAGAGACCGTCCCACTGCTCCGCGGGCCCGAGCCGGCCCCACGTGGCGGCTTCCTCGGAGGGAACGACGACCTCGCGACCCGGACCGTCCCATTGAAACGCGGCGAGCGCCCGGCCCGCCCCCCCCGTCCATGCCGGTGGCTCGTCGTTCGGGTCCCGGTCGCGTTCGGATGCCAGCAGTCCGAGCTCCGCGGCGAGCGCGTAGAGGAACTGCGCCCGCCGTTCGCCGATCCCGAGCGTCTTCGCCGAGCGCCGGAGCTCGCGGACCCCCAGGCCGCCCTTCTGCAACGCCGGCGGCCGCCGCAGGGCCCAGTCGTCGAGCAGGGCCTGGACCTCCGCCACCACCGCGTCCGGCATGAACGGGACGGGCGGGGCGTCGACCGGCTCCGGTCGGGGCGGCTCGGGGTGCCAGGTCTGGAAGATGACCCCGCCGCGGAGCGCCACCTCGGCCTCGGCGGGGACGACGAAGTGTGTCCCGTAGTCGTACGCGCCGGCGCTCACCGCCGCGACCAGGCCGCGGCGCTGCAGCCACTCGAGCGCGTCCTCCGGCCGGGGGCGGCCGTACGAGTACCGGGAATGCGTCCACGGCGCCGGAGTGATGTCCCGGAACCCCATCCTCATGAGGGAGCCGCCGGAGACCGGCTGGTCCGACTCACGGATGGCGGCGAGGATCTCGGCCGCGTGCGGCGGCGCGTCGGCGTGGCCGAGGACGGCCGCCATGAGCTCCGGGTCAGAGATCCGCTCGATCACGGCAGTCAGGAACGCCTCCTTGCGGGCCGGCTGCGCCACGGTCCCGCCCAGCGCGCGGAGGATCTCGGCCAGGGAGTCCTTGGTGTGGTCGCCCAGCACCTCCTTGGCCCTGGGCCCGAGCCCGTTCGGCGACTGGAACAGGGACGCAACGCAGTTCGGCACCAGGAGCTTCCGGCCCCGGCCGGCTACGAGAGCCCGGCCGCGGCGAAGGCCGGGCCGGCCGGCACCGTCAGGGATTCGTCGCTCGCGGCCGGACCCCGACGGCCAGCGCCACCTGGGTGATGTCGGAGCGCAGGGCGTCGAGCGAAGCCTGCATCGAGCCCATCCGCCGATCGAGTCGCTCTTCCAGCCAGTCGATCCGTTGATCGAGCCGGTCGAACCGGCTGTCCACGGCGTCGAACCGGCTGTCCACGGCGTCGAACCGGCTGTCCACGGCGTCGAACCGACTCCCGACCTCGATCTCGTTCGAGGGACCGAGCGCCCGGGCACCGCCGTTCGATTCGAACATGAGGACCTCGCCTCCCTCGGGTGATGTGGTCGAGGAGGAAGACGAGGGAGGGGGTGCCGCTTGTGACAGGGCGGGAGGGGTGTCACAGACGGGAGGGCTGAATCGTCTTGGGTAGCAGAATGAGAGCCCCGATCACGCAGGAGAGATGGGTGGGAGACCTGTACGAGGACCTCCGGCCGCTGATGTTCGCAATCGCGTACCGGATGCTCGGCAGCGTGACCGACGCCGAGGACGTGGTGCAGGAGGCCTTCCTCCGGTTCCACCGGGAGACGAAGGCGGGAGCGAGCATCGACTCGCCCAAGGCCTACCTGTCGGCGGTGACGACGAGGCTCGGGATCGACCACCTGAGGTCGGCGAGGGTGCGCAGGGAGACCTACGTCGGTCCGTGGCTCCCCGAGCCCCTGATCACCGACGACGAGCTCGGAGCGGAGCAGCTGGCCGAGATCGGCGACAGCCTGTCGATGGCCTTCCTGGTCCTGCTCGAGAACCTGACGCCGGTCGAGCGAGCGGTGTTCCTGCTCCGAGAGGTCTTCGACTACGACTACGCGGAGATCGCCCAGATCGTGGGGAAGACCGAAGACAACTGCCGCCAGATCGCGGTGAGAGCCAGGAGGCGAGTGGAGGAAGGCCGCCCCAGGTTCGAGGCCGACCGCAAGCGCAGAGACGAGCTGGCCCAGTACTTCTGGGCAGCCGCCAGGAATGGAGACACCGAGTCCCTGATCGACCTCCTCGCCGAAGACGTGGTCCTCTACGGCGACGGCGGAGGCCAGGGCGCAGGAGGGTTCCGACACGCCCTCCACGGCAAGGCGACGATCGGCAAGCTCATCGGCCCGTTGCTCGAACGAACGAAGCAGCGAGGCTGGACCATGCACCCAGCCGAAGTCAACGGCCAGCCCGGTTGCGTCTGGGTCGACGAGGCCGGCGACCCCATGGTGGTCGTGAGCCTCGACATCGCCGAAGACAAGATCCAAACGATCCGCTCAGTCGCGAACCCCGACAAGCTCCGCCACCTCCAGCAGGTCGGACGCTGACAAGCTTGATCCGAGACGCGGCGTACCATGCGATGCCGAAGGAGACCCGCGCGGACCTGCACGAACGCTTCGCGTCGTGGCTCGTGCGTGCGGCCGGCGAACGGCTCCCCGAGTACGAGGAGATCGTCGCGTACCACCTCGAACAGGATGCGGAAGCCATCGAGCTCCTGGAACGAAAAGGAGGCCTGGGCGCTCCTCGAACGCGCCCGCGAGGCCGCCGCCGCGCTGTAGAACCTCAGGTCCTCGAGCCTGGCTCGGCATCAGGGCGAGGCCGCCGAGGGACAGCGTCGTGCGCCGGAACGAGCGAGGGGCCCACCTCGCGGTGGACCCCCGTCGCGGTGCTGAACCGATCGGGCTCGGCGCTGGGCCGAGGTCCCGGGTCGGTCCAGCCAACGCGCGGGCCGCCGGCGGGCCCTGTGGCCGGCTTGCGCCGCATTGAACGCGTCTGTCAGCGGGAGGCCGTCAGCGATTCGTCGCTCGCGGCCTG
>WNFU01013064.1_pt1 | contig 11681 bp, 13 predicted proteins | sample 5400121 | NCBI WGS metagenome assembly WNFU01 (sample SAMN13153360, study PRJNA577476) | soil metagenome | isolation source: 100 cm soil or saprolite under grassland replicate 1 | place: USA:California | collected 2016-06-15 | reverse complement strand
CGCGAGACGATCAACCTCAAGCGGCGCCTGGAGGAGATTCTGGCCCTCCACACGGGGCGGCCGACCGAGCAGGTGGCGAAGGACATGGAAAGGGACTATTTCCTCACCTCGCAAGAAGCCCAGGACTACGGCATCATCGATAACGTGATCGCGCATCGGTAGACGGCCGGGGCGCGAGACGCTAAAAGGAGAGACGTGGCCCGAGCATCCGACGGCAACGAACAGCTGCTCTGCAGCTTTTGCGGCAAGAGCCAGCGACAGGTCAAGAAGCTGATCGCCGGGCCCGGCGTCTATATCTGCGACGAGTGCATCGACCTCTGTAACGAGATCATCGACGAGGAGCTGACCGCTCCCGCCCAGCTCGATCTCGACAACCTTCCGCGACCGAAGGACATCTACGCGGTTCTCAACGACTACGTCGTCTCGCAGGAGGAGGCGAAGCGCACGCTCGCCGTTGCGGTCTACAACCACTACAAGCGCGTCCAGATGGGGACGGAGGACGGCGACGTCGAGCTGCAGAAGTCCAACATCCTCCTGCTCGGGCCGACCGGTTGCGGGAAGACGCTGCTCGCGCAGACGCTGGCGCGCATCCTCAACGTTCCGTTCGCGATCGCAGACGCCACCGCGCTGACGGAGGCGGGCTACGTCGGCGAGGACGTCGAGAACATCCTCCTGAAGCTGATCCAGGCCGCGGACTTCGACATCAAGAAGGCCGAGACCGGGATCATCTACATCGACGAGGTCGACAAGATCGCGCGCAAGGCGGACAACCCGTCCATCACGCGCGACGTGTCGGGCGAGGGAGTGCAGCAGGCGCTGCTGAAGATCCTCGAGGGGACGGTCGCCTCGGTTCCGCCGCAGGGCGGGCGCAAGCATCCCCACCAGGAGTTTCTCTCGATCGACACGACGAACGTCCTCTTCATCTGCGGCGGCGCGTTCGCCGGGCTCGACAAGATCATCGGCAAGCGAATCGGCAAGAGCGCCGTCGGCTTCGGTGCGGACGTGCGCTCGAAGAGCTCCGTCGAGTCGTCCGAGCTGCTCGCAAAAGTGATGCCGGAAGACCTGCTGAACTTCGGGCTCATCCCGGAGTTCATCGGCCGGCTCCCGGTCATCTCGGCCGTGCACCAGCTGCAGCGCGAAGACCTCGTGCAAATCCTGATGGAGCCGAAGAACGCGCTCGTGAAGCAGTACCAGCGTTTCTTCGGCTACGACAGCATCGAGCTCGTGTTTACGGACGACGCGCTCTGGGAGATCGCCGACAAGGCGCTCGAGCGCGAGACCGGTGCGCGCGGTCTGCGCTCGATCATCGAGACCGCATTGCTCGACGTGATGTTCGAGCTCCCGTCGCGCCGCGACGTCTCCAAGTGCGTGATCACGAAGGAGACGATCGAGAAGCACCTGAAGCCGACGCTCGTCACGAGCGCCGAAGGGGTGGCGGACGAGGACGCCGCTCCGATCGAAGAATCGGCCTAGTCGCCGAGCGAAAGCTGCGCTTTCGCTCGGGTCGGGAACGGCCGCTGCGCGGCGGAACGCGCGCGGGCCGAGCCCGCGCGCTCTTACCGTGGTCGGCGTCTGCCGCTTCTGTGCGAACGGTGGCGCTTACAGCGTCCCCGTCCGCATGAGTTCGGCCGCCGCCTAAAGCGGCTTCGCCCGCTTTAGTCGTCGGCCTTTGGGGTGGCGGCGGCTCGGTCGGTCAGGTTTGAGGAGGTCCGGCTTCGACCATGCGCAGCGTTTCCTCGGCTGTGCCGCGCATGTCGTGGATGTTCTCGAGCCACCAGGTCGCTCCCGCGTGTTCGTACGCCGCAGGGTCGCCGCGGTCCGACTGTCCGAGCACTGCGACGTCGAAGGCGTCGTCGCGTCCGATTTGCTCGATGCTGCGCGCGACGTCCTTCGGACTCAGCGTCATTCCGGTGGGGTCGGCGCTGTCCGCGATCCAGCCGTCCCAACGCGCGGCGCGCCTGAGCGACGCTGGCCGGTTGCCGCCGATCCAGATCAGGAGGCGTTCCTGAACGGGTGTCGGCGCCAAGCTCACCCCGTCGACGGTGTAGTGCTCGCCGTGATGTGTCACCTCCTCACCCGACCAGTAGCGGTGAAGCAGGTCCAGGCCCTCGTCGAGCATCGCGGCGCGCACCTTTGCGTCCGTCGGCTCGCCGAACTTGCCGAACTCCGAGGGTGAACCGCCGAGGCCGGCGCCGAAGATCGCGCGTCCGCCGCTGAGCACGTCGAGCGTCGCGACCGTCTGTGCGAGAACCTGCGGCCGCCGCCGTGCGACGGGTGTGACCGCCGTCCCGATGCGCACCTTCGACGTGGCCGATGCGATCGCCGCGAGAGTGATCCAGGGGTCCGCCGCCGGCGCTCCCCACACGAAGCCGAGGTGGTCCCAGATGAAGACTCCGTCCCACCCGCTTGCCTCGGCCGCCTCTGCAAGACGGATACCGGCTCGCGGATCCGAGTACGTCCCGATGTTCGCGAGGCAGATCGCGTAGCGCACGAGGGGACCCTAGAGCCTTGCCGATGGAAGACCCCGGGTGCAGCGCGCGTCGAGGAAGCACGTCGGCGACCGCGACAGAGTCGCTGCCAGACGAGGGAGGAGCTCATGGCTGAAGTGCTCACCGCCGCCACCGAGTTCGCTGCGACGCTCGCCGCCGGTTTTCGAGGGAGGCTGATCGGGCCGGACGATGCCGACTACGATGGCGCGCGGAAGCTGTTCAACGCGATGATCGACAAGCGTCCGCGGCTGATCGCGCATGCGTCGACGCAGCGGACGTGATCGCAGCGGTCATGCAGGGCGCGACGCAGGGCTCGACCTCGCCGTTCGCTGCGGGGGACACAACGGGCCGGGGCTCGGCAGCGTCGACGACGGGACGCAGACTCGGGCTTTCGATTGACAACTTGATCGAAGCCGACGTCGTCCTCGCCGACGGGAGCTTCTTCACCGCAAACGAGGAAGCGCATCCCGACCTGCCTCCCGCGCCGCCGTTCCCGGAGCACCTGCAACTTCAGAAGATGTGCGGCATCGTCTGGTGCTGGAGCGGAGATCCGGACGAAGCGGAGCAGGCGCTTGGGCCCGCGCGCGCGCTTGGCCCGGAGCTCGACGGCATCCAGCCGATGCCGATCGCCGCGCTCAATTCGCGTTCGACGCGATCTATCCGCACGGCGATCAGTGGTACTGGCGGAGCGACCTCGTATCCGAGATCCCGGACGAGGCGGTCGAGGCGCACGTCGAGTACGCGCAGACGTTGCCGACCTGGAAGTCGGCGATGCACCTGTATCCGATCAACGGTGCGGCGACGCGCCCCGGCAGCGCTGACTCAGCGTGGACGAAGCGCGACGGCGGCCGTGCTCAGCGAGTGGACGATCTCGTACTGGGAGACGCTCCACGCGTACTCGGCCGGCGGCGGCTATGTGAACATGATGATGGAGGAGGGCCAGGATCGGGTCCGTGCGGCCTACGGGTCGAACTACGACCGGCTTGCGCAGGTCAAGGCCGAGTACGACCCGAACAACGTCTTCCACGTGAACAGAACATCAAGCCGGCTTGATCCAGCTAGGGGCGCCGTTCGCGGCGCCCCTAGGATGGCCCCGTGGTGGAGTTCACGACGCGGTCCGAGCTGCCGCCGCCCGCTAAGGTGGAGGCATAGTCGCTGCGTGATCTCACCGGTCCACTGAGTCGCCTCCGGGGCGAGGCTAGGATCGCGCGCGAGATGGACTCTCTCTACAAGCCCGAAGGCGTCGAGGAGCGCTGGCAGCGCACCTGGGAGGAGGAGGGGCACTACGCGGCCGATCCGGACCCGTCGCGGGAGTCCTTCGTCATCGCGCTCCCGCCGCCGAACGTGACCGGCGATCTCCACATGGGCCACGCACTCAACGCGTCGATCCAGGATCTCCTGATCCGCTGGCACCGGATGCGCGGCTTCAACACGTTGTGGCAGCCCGGCTACGACCACGCCGGCATCGCGACCCAGAACGTGGTCGAGAAGGAGCTTGCAAAAGAGGGTCTGACGCGCCATGACCTCGGTCGCGAGAAGTTCCTCGAGCGCACTTGGGCCTGGCTCGAACTGTACGGCGGCGTGATCATGGGCCAGCTGCGCCGCCTCGGCGCGTCGCTCGACTATCGCCGCGAGCGCATGACGATGGACGAGCAATACGTGCGCGCGGTCATGCGCTTCTTCGTCCACCTCTGGGATCGCAAGCTGCTGTACCGCGCGAACCGGATCGTGAATTGGTGTCCGCGCTGCGCAAGCGCGATCTCCGACCTCGAGGTCGACCACGTGGAGATCGACGACACGCTCTACACGATCCGTTATCCGCTCGCCGAGGGCTCCGGATACGTGACGATCGCGACCGTCCGGCCCCCGACGATGCTGGCCGACGTCGCCGTCGCCGTCCATCCCGGCGACGAGCGCTACCGCGAGCTCGTCGGGAAGGAGGCAATCCTGCCGATCGTCGGCCGCCGGCTGCCGATCATCGAGGACGAGCGCGTCGACCCGCAGTTCGGAACGGGCGCCGTCAAGATCACGCCCGGCCACGACCCGATGGACTGGGAGATCGGCCACGACCACCAGCTCCCGGAGATCTCCGTGATCGGTCTCGACGCGCGCATGAACGAGGAGGCGGGCGAGCTCGCCGGTCTCACGCAGGCCGAGGCTAACGAGCGGATCGTGGCACGACTCGAGCAAGAGGGGCTGCTCGAGGCGCGCGAGCCGTTCCGGCACGCCGTCGGGCATTGCAGCCGCTGCGGCGAGCGGATCGAGCCGCTGATCACGCTGCAATGGTGGTGCGACATGAAGGAGCTCGCCGCGCGGGCAATCGACGTCGTGAGAACCGAGCAGGTGCGCTTCCGGCCCGAGCGCTACACGAAGATCTACCTCGACTGGATGGAGAACATACGGCCGTGGTGCATCTCACGGCAGCTCTGGTGGGGACACCAGATTCCCGCCTGGTATTGCCCGGACGGCCACACGACGGTGGCGGAGAGCGCGCCGAGCGCCTGTGCCGAGTGCGGTTCGGGCGAGCTCGTGCAGGACGAAGACGTCCTCGACACGTGGTTCTCGTCCGCCTTGTGGCCCTTTGCGACGCTCGGCTGGCCGGACCAGACGCCGGATCTCGCCGCCTTCTACCCGAACGATGTCAGCTCCACCGACCGCGGGATCATCTACCTGTGGGAGGCGCGCATGATCATGACCGGTCTCGAGCTGATGGGGGACATCCCCTTCCACACGGTCAACATCCACTCGACGATCAACGCCCCGGACGGCCGTCGAATGTCCAAGAGTCTCGGTACCGGAATCGATCCGCTCGACACCATCGCCAACTTCGGCGCAGATGCCACGCGTTACGGGCTGCTCAAGATGTCCTCGACGCAGGACGTCCGCTTCTCGGTCGGGGGAATCGAGGAAGGACGGAAGCTCGCGAACAAGCTCTGGAACGTCTCGCGTCTCATCCTCACCAACGCCGGTGACGCGCAGCCGGACGTGCGTCCGCGCGAGGTCGAAGAGCGCTGGATCCTCGCTCGGCTCGACGCAGCGCGCGCGGAGATCGAGGCTGACCTCGCCGAGTACAGCTTCGCCCGCGCGGTCGACCGCCTCTACCACATCACCTTCGACGACTTCTGCGATTGGTACGCGGAGGCGATCAAGCCGCGGCTCTACGATGGTGACGAGGACGCGCGCGCAACGGCGCTCGCCGCCCTCGAGCGGTTGCTCAAGCTCCTGCATCCGGTGATGCCGCACGTGACCGAGGAGATTTGGACGAACTTGCCCGTGCGCGAGGGCCGTCTGATCGTAGCCTCGTGGCCGGCGCCGGACGCGGCCCACGCGGCCGATGTCGACGCGCTGACCGGTGCCCAGGAGGCGGCCGAGATCTTCCGGCGCAGCGGCGTACGCGCCGCGCTCGCCGGCGACGACCTCCGCATCTTCGAAGCGGTCGTCCGCCCCGGCCGGGCGGCGGGGGACGGCAACGCCGCCGCCGAGATCGAGCGCCTCCAGAAGGAGATCGCCCGGGCCGAGGGGATGCTGGCGAACGAGCGCTTCGTGGGGAACGCGCCCGCCGACGTCGTCGAGGCCGAGCGCGAAAAGCTCGCGCGCTATCGGCGCGAGTTCGAGGCGATTCGCTCCAGCCAGTCCGGCGGCAAGACGGGCGGTACGTGACCGGGAAACTCCGGCAGGACGCGCCGCGCCTGGCGCTCCGCCGGCCGGCCGCGCACGAACGGCGCGAGGTCGTCGAACTCGAGCAGCGACCGCACATTGGGCCCGATCTCGAAATCGGCGGCGTTCAGGAGCTCGCCGTCGAGTACGCCCGCGGCGATCCAGGCGTCGATCCGGTCGAGGCGCTCGGGCAACTCCGCGATGTCGCGGCGCGCGCGTTCGTCGCTGCCGCCGTGGGCCCACGACGCGAACGGGACGAGCGCCGGCGTGAGCGCCCGCCACAGGACCCGTACGAACGACCGCTGCCCTGGAAGCACCATCGACGCCCAGGCCGAAGGCTTGCGGCGCGTCGAGGCGTAGAGGATGCGCCGCTGCGCGTTCTGGAGGTCCTCGCCCCAGCGCTCCGCCTCCTCCACGCGCGCGTCCCCCGGATGCAGCTTCGGGTCCGGCCGCAGCTCGTCCAGCACACGCGAGATCGCGAGCGTTCCCGACACGCGCCGGCCGTCGAGCTCGAGCGCCGGCACGGTTGGCCGCGGGAAACCGCGGATACCGAGAATGAATCCGTGGGCGACCGGTGGAAGCAACACCAGCTCGTATTCGAGTCCCTTGTAGTCGAGCTCCAGCCGCGCCGTCACCGCTGCGCACGAGCCGTGGAAGAAGTACAGCTTCACCGGGAGGCATTCTGAAGAGCGGCGATATCGAGTGGCTCGAGTCGCTCAGCCCCTGGCCGCAGGACGGGTTCGGACTCGAGCGGATCAAGGCAGTCCTCGCGGACCTCGGCAACCCGCAGCTTCGCTACGCCTCGATCCACGTCGTGGGAACGAACGGCAAGTCCACCGTCACGCGCACGACCGAGGCTCTGCTCGCCGATGCCGGGCTCGCCGTCGGCGCGTATCTCTCCCCGCACGTACGTACCTGGAACGAGCGCATCCGCGTCAACGGAGAGGAGGCGGACTTCGGAGCGGCGGTGGCACGAGTCCGCGCTTCCGCCGAACGGCACGACGCGACCCAGTTCGAGGTGCTCACTGCCGCGGCCCTGGCCGAGTTCGCGACGGCGGACGTCGACGTCGCCGTCGTCGAGGCGGGACTCGGGGGCCGGCACGACGCGACGAACGTCCTCCGCTCACCCGTCCAGGTGCTTACGAACGTCGCGCTCGAACACACGGACGTCCTCGGGACAACGCGTAAGGCGATCGCCGCCGAGAAGCTCGCCGTCGTCCAGCCCGGGTCCACCGTCGTCCTCGGTGAGCCGGAATGGGAAGAGCTCGCGCGCGCGAACGGCGCCGAGATGGTCGTCGTGGCAGGCCGCAGCAATCTCGCGCTCTCAATGGCCGCGGCCGAAGCCTTCCTGGGCCGCCCGGTCGAGGGTCATGTCGACGTCCAGCTGCCGGGGCGGCTGGAGCGACGCAGTGAGAACCCTCTGGAGATCTGGGACGGCGCCCACAACCTCGGCGGGGTGGGCTACGTCCTTGCCCGCCTCCCAAGCGCCCGCTACGTCCTCGTCGTCTCGATCCTCGCGGACAAGGACGTGGACGGGATGCTTGCGGCCCTGTCGGCCCTCGGTGATCGGATTGTTGCCACCTCTTCCAGCAACGCCCGCGCCCTCTCGGCGGCGGACCTGGCCGAGCGTGCCCGACCCTACTTCCGGGAGGTCGAGCCGATCGAAGATTCCGCCGCTGCTCTCGGCCGCGCCCGCAGTTTCGGCGAGCCGATCCTCGTCACCGGCTCCCTTTACCTCTTGGCCGATCTCGCCAAGGATGAGAGCGTACGATGGCGAACGTTGGCGACAAGCTGACCGTTTTTGCCTTCGCGGCGTTCGTTCTCGGAGCGATCGTCGGGCTCGCGTTTCTCGCCGGGTACTTGATCGGAAGAATCCTCCTGTGATCGCCAGCACCTTCAGCGGGATCCACGACTTCTTCGCCTCGGGGACGTGGGAAGTCATCCGGAACCTGCTCTTCTTCTTCCTGATCGTCTTCTGGCTCGCGGTCGGCTACTGGGTGTACAAGGATGCGAAGCGCCGGATCGAGGATCCCGTCTTGATCGCGATGGCGGTCGTGCTCGGGCTCATCCCGCCGTATCTGGGCGCGCTGGTCTACATGCTCTTCCGACCGCCGGAGTACCTGGAGGACGTGCGCGAGCGCGAGCTCGAGATCAAGGCGATGGAAGAGCGCTTGGCGCGCCGTGATCTGTACTGCCCGGTCTGCCGCGCCGAGGTGTCCGCGGAATTCCTCGTCTGTCCGGTATGCACGACGAAGCTGAGGCAGGCCTGCGTCAACTGCAAGGCGCCGCTGGAAGCGCTCTGGCAGGTGTGCCCGTACTGCGAGACGCCGGTCGAGCCGGTTGCGGTGGAGTTCCCCACCTTCGAGGTGCGACCGCCCAGGCGCAGGCGGCGCTCCGAGTAGACTGCGGCGCGCCCGATGGCGGTCGAGCGCTCGCTCATCCTGATCAAGCCGGACGCCCTCGAGCGGCGCCTCGCGGGCGAGATCCTCGCGCGGATCGAGCGGCGCGGCCTGACCCTTCGCGCGGGGAAGCTGATCCACGTCGATCGCGAGCTCGGCGAGACGCACTACGCGGAGCACCGCGAGAAGGCGTTCTTCGGGGAGCTCGTCGAGTTCATCAGCTCCGGGCCGACGCTGGCGCTCGTCGTCGAGGGCGAAGGTGCGATCGCGACCCTGCGGACGACGATCGGCGCCACGAATCCCGCGGACGCCGAGCCGGGCTCGATTCGCGGAGACCTCGCCCTGGCGATGCCGGACAACCTCGTCCACGGCTCCGACTCGCCGGAGTCGGCAGCGCGCGAGATCGCGCTCTGGTTCTCGGACGATGAGCTCGTCTGACTTACCGGACTACGTTCTCCGCAATCGCGAGGTCTGGACGCGGTCGAACGAGCGCTACACCGACGCGAATGCGCACGAGGCATGGGCGAAGGAGGAGATCGCCTGGGGCATGTTCGGCGTGCCGGAGTCGGAGATCAAAGCCTTCGGCGATGTGTCCGGGAAAGATGCCGTCGAGCTCGGCTGCGGGACCGCGTACATGTCCGCGTACCTCGCCCGCCGAGGCGCCCGGGTCGTCGGCGTCGATCCGACCCCGGCACAGCTCGAGACCGCGAGGCGGATGCAGGCCGAGTTCGGACTGGACTTTCCCCTCGTCGAGGCTGCGGCAGAGGACGTCCCGCTCCCGGATTCGTCGTTCGATCTCGTGCACTCCGAGTACGGCGCAAGCATCTGGGCCGATCCGCTTCAGTGGATCCCCGAAGCCGCGCGGCTCCTCCGGCCCGGCGGCGACCTGATCTTCCTTCGGAACAGCACCCTGGTCATCCTCTGCAGCCCGGACGAAGGCGACGTGACCGAGCAGCTGATGCGACCGCAGTTCGGGATGTACCGGTTCGAGTGGGCCGAGGAGAACTCCGGTGTCGAGTTCCACCTCGCGCACGGGGATTGGATCCGGCTCTTGCGCTCGAACGGCTTGGACGTTCTCGACCTGATCGAGCTGCAGGCACCTGCGGCGGCGGAGACCCATCCGTACTACGGATTCGTTCCGGCCGAGTGGGCGCGCAAGTGGCCGGCCGAGGAGATCTGGAAGGCCCGGAAACGCGATGGCTGACGCAGCTCCAGCACCGCCGCTCGTCCTTGCGTCGAGATCGCCGCAGCGAAAGGCGATCCTCGAGCAGCTCGGCATTCCCTTCGACGTCGTTCCACCTCGTTACGACGAGGAGGCGCCCGAGGTCGCTGACGCGGTCGACGTCGTGCGCAAGCATGCGCAGGCCAAGGCGCGTTCGATTGCGGAAGACGCGGGCGAGCGACCGGTGCTCGGCGTCGACACCGAGGTCGTCTTACAAGGTCTCATCTTCGGAAAGCCCGCCGATGCGACCGAGGCCGAGCAGATGCTCGAGGAGCTCGCCGGACAGACGCACGTCGTCCTGTCCGGTCTCTGCCTGCTCACGCCCGCGTGGGAGGTGGTCGAGCACGAGGGGACGCGGGTCACCTTCCGCGAGCTGGCCGCTCGCGACCTCGCCGCGTACGTCGCAACCGGAGAATGGGAGGGACGCGCCGGCGCCTACGCGATCCAGGGCCGCGGCGCCTCGCTTGTCAGCGGGATCGAAGGCGACTACCTGAACGTCGTCGGCCTCCCTGCCGCACTGCTCGTGCGGTTGCTCGCAGAGCGCTTCGCCGGGACCTACGGATTCGGCTAAACGCAGAGACCCAGCTAGACTCGAACGGCCCTAAGGCGCCGCTTGCGGCGCCGACCTAGAGGCCGTGCGAGCTTTGCTCGTGCGGCCGTCTACTCCCCGCACTAGGTCCATTCCCACTTAGCAAGCTAGACTCGAACGGCCTCATGGGTCTCTTCGACAATCTGGGCGGCTTCGGCGGCCGCGATATGGCCGTGGACCTCGGGACCGCGAACACACTCGTGTACGTCAGAGGGCGCGGGATCGTGCTCTCGGAACCCTCGGTCGTCGCGATCGACCAGCGCACAGGCGAGGTGCACGCCGTCGGTGTCGAGGCGAAGCGGATGCTCGGCCGCACGCCCGGGACGATCTCCGCAATCCGCCCGCTCAAGGACGGCGTCATCGCCGACTTCGACGTGACGGAGCAGATGCTGCGTCACTTCATCCAGAAGGTGCACCAGCACCGCTTTGCACATCCGCGCGTCGTCGTCTGCGTTCCGTCCGGCGTCACAGGCGTGGAGAAGCGTGCGGTGGAAGAGGCAACGCTCAGCGCGGGCGCGCGACAGGCGTACCTGATCGAGGAGCCGATGGCCGCCGCGATCGGCGCGGGACTTCCGGTCGCGGAGCCGACGGGAAACATGATTGTCGACGTCGGCGGCGGCACGACCGAGGTCGCCGTCATCTCCTTGGGCGGGATCGTCGTCTCGCAATCGCTGCGCGTGGGCGGCGACGAGATGGACGAGGCGATCATCAATCACATCAAGCGCGAGTACAAGCTGCTGATCGGGCAGCAGACAGCAGAGGAGATCAAGCTCGAGATCGGCTCGGCCTACGACATGCGCGAAGAGCTGCAGGCTGAGGTCAGGGGGCGGGACATGCTCACCGGCCTGCCGAAGACCGTCGTGCTCAGCTCCGAGGAGGTGAGGCGCGCGCTCGACGAGCCTGTGCAACAGATCATCGAGGCGATCAAGTCGACGCTCGACAAGACGCCGCCCGAGCTGGCCGCCGACATCATGGATCGCGGCATCGTCCTGGCCGGCGGCGGGGCCCTGCTGACGAATTTCGACGAACGCCTGCGCCACGAGACCCAGATGCCGGTCCACCTGGCCGAGAGCCCGCTCACCTGTGTGGCCGTGGGCTCGGGCCGGAGCCTCGAGGAGTTCGAGGCGATCCATCGCAGCGCTCGTGCCAGGCGGAACAACCACCGCCGCTCTAACTACTAGCCGCGGATCGCGCTAACGTAGGGCCTTCTCGTGCCTCGCAACCGCAGTGTCAGCGCGGTCCTGGGCTCGTCCGTACCGAGACCGAGACCCCAACCTTTCCCCTCCCGCAGCCGCTCGACTCTCCGGCGCCGGGCCGTGGTGGGA
>WNFU01010595.1_pt1 | contig 11682 bp, 8 predicted proteins | sample 5400121 | NCBI WGS metagenome assembly WNFU01 (sample SAMN13153360, study PRJNA577476) | soil metagenome | isolation source: 100 cm soil or saprolite under grassland replicate 1 | place: USA:California | collected 2016-06-15 | reverse complement strand
TGACGAACAGGCGATTAATAGTCTGACTGATATTTATTCTCGCGGGATCCTCCGGCCGACAAACCAGCGAGCGGCAGCGAAAAAGAAACAGCAGTCTCTCCGTGGCCGCAAGGGGACAAGCAAATAATTAGGTGGGGATCATAAGCTTTTGGGAAAGGTTTACACTCTAAAAAAACGAACGTTCGTGTTTATTGAATTCCGAACAGGGAATTAATTTCATTCGTGAACCGAGGAGGCTGGAGGCAGTAAGTTTGTGATGCCGAATTATTTCAAAGTGACGAGAGAAGCACGAGGGCGTATTCACGGATTAACAGCGTCGTTTCTAAGTTATGCCGGAGTGGCCGAGCAACTGAATGGCAGGCGGCCGCTTTTTGCCCCTGATTTGCGCGGGCGCGGGGACTCCGACAAACCCGAAGGCCCTTATGGCATGGCGCAGCACGCCCGTGACGTGGCGGTGGCAATGCAAACGCTGGAACTTGGACCATGCCTCATCGTGGGCCACTCCATGGGAGCTTTTGTTGCCACTGCATTGGCAGAGCAAAATCCGGAACTCGTCAGCGGCATCATCATGATCGACGGCGGCTATGTTCCTGATTTGCCGGTTGGAGTTGATGCGTCACAAATGCTTGATGCGACCCTTGCTTTGCGCATCGCGCAACTCACTCGAACCTACGAGTCGCGAAGCGCCTTTCTGGATTTTTGGCGCGGTCAACCGAATTTTCCACCCGACGATTGGAATTCCTGGATTGAAGCCTTTCTTGATTACGAAGTTGCAGGCGAAACAACAGTTCAGCCCAAAGCATCAGCGAGCGGAGTGCGCTTGGACGTCGCGGAGGCGTTTAAGAAGGACGAGATTGTCGGGCGATTGAGATCCCTGCGTGTTCCTGTGCTGCTGTTACGTGCCGAAAAAGGTTTGGAGCCGAACCAGCCGCCGATTTTCCCTGATTCGATGATGCAATCATTTCGGGAATGCATTCCAGAAATGAAGGAAGAGATGATTTCAGGCACGACGCACTTCACCATCACGCTTGGTGAACGCGGTGCTTCAAGAGTTGCTGATTTGATTGTCGAATTTGCCCAAACCTGCGAGTCATGAATTTTAAGAAGCTCATCATTTCGGTTATGGCGTTGGCCTTTCTGCCCACTGGAGCCTTTGGAGGCAGTTGGGTGAGCGGGACGGTCAAGAATTCTTTCGGCTCGCGTGATTACAAATTGTGGATGTCGTCTGGATACCGCAAAGAGAAGCCGGTTCCGCTGGTATTGATGCTACACGGCTGCATGCAGAAGGCGGAGGATCTTGCCACTGCTTCAGGGATGAATGCTCTCGCAGATGAGAATGATTTTCTGGTTGTCTATCCCGAGCAGGTTGCCGCGGCTAATCCGCTCAGCTGTTGGAATTGGTTCGACCCGAAGCATCAATCGCGCGACGAGGGTGAGCCTGCTCTCATCGCCGCCATGATTCAGGACATACGCTCTTCATACAGCGTCGATGCCAAGCGTATTTATGTAGTCGGCATATCCGCAGGTGGCGCGATGGCCGTGGTGATGGCGGCGAGTTATCCAGAGCTTTTCGCGGGTCTCGGCGTGGTTGCCGGAGAGGAATATAAAGCCGGAACAACCGTTGAAGCCGGTCTGAGTTCGATGAAGGTGGGTGGTCCCGATCCGAATCAACAGGGCTTACTCGCCTACCAGGCAATGCAGAAGAGTCTTGCCGGTTCAAAAAAGCGAATGCCTGTAATCGCTTTTCATGGAACGAAGGATCCGTATCTAAACCCGCTTAACACTGACCAGCTAATTGCTCAGTGGGCGCAGACAAATGATTACCTCGACGACGGTAAAGACAACGATAGCGTCACCGTTCAATCGCCCAATGAAACAAAAGGTGCAGTTCCCAACGGCTATAGCTACACGAAGGGTCAGTACAAGGACAGTAGCGGACGATTGTTAATGGAGAAATGGGTCGTGGAAGGTCTCGGTCATGCTTGGCCGGGGAGCCCGATTGCAAATCAATTTGCCGACCCGAAAGGACCGAAAGCCAGCGCGGAGACGTGGAGATTCTTCAGTGAAACGACTTTGGATTCTTCCGTCTCGCCAAGTGGGCCGACAACCGTCAAGCCGAAAAGAGGGAACGAATGAATATCGGTTCTCTCCTTCCGCGGCATGCGCGATACCGTTCCGATCACACCGCGATCGTATTTGAAGATCGCCGGCTGACCTTTCTGGAATTTAACCGGCGTGTCAATCAGCTGGCCAACGCGCTGCTGAGTCTGGGTGTGAAGAAGGGCGACAAGGTCGCAACGATCTTACCGAATAGCCTTGAGCTGCTTGAAAGCTACTGGGCCATCGTAAAGATTGGCGCGGTGATTGTCCCGCTCAGTCAATTGCTGCGCGGCAAGGGACTGCTGAACCTCCTGCGAGATTCCGACACTTCTACCGTCATAACCAACTCCAGCGTCGTCAGCGAATTGAATTCCATCAAGTCCGAACTCAAAGACATTCCGGCCAACCGTTATATCTCGACCGACGATGATCAGGGTTATCAAAGCTATGCTGCGTTAACCGCAGCAGCCAGCGTCGACGAACCTCCGAAGGTAGAAATCAGAGACGAGGATCTATTCAACATCATCTATAGCAGCGGCACGACTGGGCTTCCCAAGGGCATAGTGCATACGCATTACATCAGGGCAATGTACTGCGCGATGTTCGCCGCGTCCTTCCGCATGCGTCCCGAAAGCATTGTCATTCACGCCGGTTCAATCGTCTTTAATGGCGCCTTTGTAATGCTGATGCCAGCTCTGTATCTAGGCGCAACCTACGTCCTGCAAAAACATTTTGAACCGGAAAGCTTTATCGCTGCGGTTGAGCGCGAGCGTGCGACACACGTGATGATGGTGCCGTCGCAAATCGTTGCCATGTTGAATTCGCCGGCGTTTTCAGCCGAGAAGTTGCGTTCGCTGGAAGCCATTTGCTCGGTGGGTGCACCGCTGCATCGTGAGCACAAAAATCAACTGACGAAAACATTGCCGGGTTGTTTTTACGAACTCTACGGCTTGACTGAAGGATTCATCACCATCCTGGACAAGAACGACTATGCCGCCAAATCGGACTCGGTAGGCGTTCCGGTTCCTTTTTCGGAGATGCGGATCGTTGATAGCCAGGGAAGAGAAGCTGCTATCGGCGAAGTCGGTGAGATTGTCGGATACAGCCCCGCTTTGATGCCCGGCTATTACGAACAACCGGAGCTTACCGCGCAGGCTGTGGTCGACGGTTGGTTGCACTCGGGCGACCTCGGATATATCGATGAGGACGGTTTTCTTTATCTCGTCGATCGCAAGAAGGATTTGATTATCTCCGGCGGAGTAAACGTTTTCCCCAAAGACATCGAAGAAATCATCGTGCAGCATCCAGCGGTGCGCGAGGTGGCGGTCTTTGGTGTTCCCAGCGAAAAGTGGGGCGAGACTCCGCTCGCCGCGGTGATCCTCCAGCGGCCAGGTGAAGTCACTGAGGACGAATTGTGCGATTGGATCAATGAGCGCGTTGACGGAAAACATCAGCGCGTCCGGGCAGTCGTGTTTATGCAGGACTTTCCTCGCAGTACCGCGGGCAAAACGCTCAAGCGCGAGATGCGGGAACCTTACTGGGCAGACCGCAACGTTCGGATCTAGTGGAAGATATTGACGCGGAGTATGAGAACGCTCGAAGGCAAAGTTGCTTTGGTGTCAGGCGCCGGTCGCGGCATTGGTCGCGCCATCGGGATGAAGCTCGCGCAAGAGGGAGCGCGAGTCGTGTTGAACGATTTAGATGCTGAACCAGTGCAGGAAACGATTGAATTAATCAAGCAGTCGGGCGCCGAAGCAGTCGCCTGCATTGGCAGCGTGACCGAGCCACAGTTTGGCGAACGCTTCGTGCAATGCGCCCTCGATAATTACGGAGGGCTCGACATCATCGTCAACAACGCCGGCTACACCTGGGACAGCGTGATTCAGAAAATGACGGACGAACAGTGGCAATCAATTATTGATGTGCATCTGACCGCGCCGTTTCGCATTCTGCGCGCCGCGGCCGAGTTCATCCGGACCGCCGCGAAAAGAGAAGCGGCAGCCGGACAGGAGATTTTCCGCAAAGTCGTAAACATCTCTTCCATTTCCGGTCTGTGCGGTAACGCAGGGCAGTTCAACTACGCCGCAGCCAAAGCCGGCATCGTCGGAGCAACCAAAGCGTTAAGCAAAGAGTGGGGACGTTACAAGGTCAACGTCAACTGCGTCGCTTTTGGTTTTATCAGGACGCGTTTGAGCGAATCAGATATTCGCGACAATGCGACGGTGGAAATTGAAGGTAGAAAAATCAAAATCGGAGTCAATCAGGATTTGATCGCGGCGGCGGAGCACACAATTCCGCTCGGCCGCTTGGGAACACCGGAAGAGGGCGCGGGTGCTGTTTACCTGCTCTGCCTGCCGGAGTCGAACTACATCAGTGGCGAGACTTTGGTATGCAGCGGCGGATTCATGATGTGAAGTTCTTGAAATGTTTCTGGAGGTCCAAACAATGATTATGAGTAGAAGATTAGCGTGTCTGTTTGCGCTCAGTTTGATCATCGGATTTGCCGGCGCGGTAAGGGCGCAGGTAACAACCGGAACAATCAGCGGCGCCGTGGCTGATCCCAACGGCGCAGTCGTGCAGGGCGCGAACGTAACGGCGACGAACGTGGACACGAATTCGTCGCGTTCGACAACTTCCGATAGTGACGGGCATTTTGCATTTACGCTTTTGCCGCCCGGGCGCTATCGAGTCGATGTTAGATCTACGGGCTTCCAGGACTATCAGACCGAGGCGGTCGTGAATATCACTCAGACCGCGACCCTTGATGTTCGGCTTAACCTGACTGGCGCAACAGCCACCGTAGTAGTTGCGGCTGAAGCTCCTGTCGTGCAGGCAGAGACCTCGCAAAGCGGTCGCGTGATTGAGGGTGAAACACTTCGGCAGATGCCTCTGTCAACCAGAAACTTTCAACAGCTCCTGGTGCTGCAGGCGGGCGCGCAAGCATCGGTGCCAAACAGCACGGATTTGGGTCGCGGCGATACCGCGTTCAGTGTCAACGGCCAACGCACCACAAGTAACAGCGTCAAAATCAACGGCGTTGACGCCAACTCCATCGGCACAAACTCAACTCCAAATCTGGCGGTTCCGTCGACGGAAAGCTTGCAGGAGTTCATTGTCCAAACTTCGCTTTACGATGCTTCGAACGGGCGCAATGCCGGCGGCAACGTCGAAGCGGTAACACGCTCCGGGGGCAACGACTTTCATGGGAATGTCTTCTACTTCCTGCGTAACAAAGCACTAAACGCTAACGAGCCCTTTATTAAAGCACGCGGCCTGGAACGGCCAATTCTGACGCGCAACCAATTCGGCGGAACGCTGGGTGGCCGGATTGTGCGTGATAAAGCTTTCTTCTTCTTTTCTTATCAAGGGACGCGCGAACGCAATGGCCTTTCACTTTCAAACAGTCTGACGTTCCCGTCGATCCCGGCAGGCTTGCGCGATGACAACCGCACCGCGGCTGGGCTGGCGGCCACATTCGGACTTCCGCTCGCGAGTATCAATCCGGTCGCAGTTAATATCCTCAACGCGCGACTCCCCGGCGGGCAGTTTGCCATCCCGTCATCAGGCGTAGCCGGCGCGGCGGGAGCAGCGGCGAGAATACCGACTTTGGTCGTGCAATCGGGCGTCTCGCGGTTTCGTGAAAATCAATTCAATGGGAATGTTGATTTCAATTTTACCAACACACATTCATTGTCGAGCAAGCTGTTCTATGCCCAGAACCCTAGTCTCCAGGCAATCTACAATTTTGCCGGAACGGGAAACCGGCTCGAAGGGCAACCAGTAAATCAACTGATTGGTTTTGGCGGTGACATACCAATCACCCAAATACTTTACTCACTCACGGACAATTACACTTTCAACTCCAACATCACCAATCAAGCACGGTTTGGTCTCAACTCCATTGAAGCGACGAGCACACCGGAGGAGCCGTTTACGGCCGCACAGCTCGGCATCACTACTCCTTTTGCGAGTATTTACCCGGGTGCGCCCACAATTCAGGTTGCAGGTGTCGACTCGTCATTTTTCTTTGGTTCGTCACCGCTTGGTGACCAGCACTCAAAGATTGATGCGTGGACGTTGCAAGACACAGTCTCAATGATCCACGGAAAACATCGTATCCGCGCCGGCGGAGAGTTTCGCCATTCCACTCTGGATTTCTTCTTCAACGCGTTTACCCGTGGACAATTGATATTCACCAGTTTCAACAACTTCCTGCTTGGCAGCGGAGTATCGATTCTGGGCTCAGGAGTTTTCGACCGTCACTACACGGTGAAGGATTTTGGCGCGTTCGTGCAGGACGATTACAAGCTCAATGATCGTCTCACGCTGAACCTGGGCGTGCGTTACGATTACTTTGGACCACCAGTTGATTCACAAGGACGACTTGTCAATTTCCTTCCTGATCAATTTCGCGTGGGCGCACCGCCAAACGGCATCGTCCAGGCCGCAGGCGGGCAGCTTGTCGGCGTTCCAACGGTGGATGACACACTGATTCCGCCCGACAAGAATAACTTCGCGTCCCGCGTTGGATTTGCCTATCGTGCTGATGACGACGGCAAGATCGTTGTCCGTGGAGGCTATGGAATTTACTACGATCGTTTCTCAACTCGTTTTATCAACACGCAGCTCTTTAATTTTCCATATCTGGGTTTAGGTGTTGGTTTGCCGGGCTTGTTGCGGACGTTTGCCGACCCCTTCGTGCCACTACCGCCCCCTTCGTCGTTTCCGACAGTTGCGACGATTCCGTCGGTGCTCTCGCCACTTGCGCCTTTTGTCGGCGTGCCAGTCAGTGGGATTTTCGTCGATCCGAATTTAAGAACACCATATGTGCAGCAGTACAACCTGGGCGTGCAGTGGGAGTTTATGAACAACACGGTCCTTGAAGTCGGGTATGTGGGCAATAAAGGCACCAAGTTGTTACAAGTCATAAATCTCAACCAGCCGTACTATGTTGTAGCGACGAACAGCTTCGTGCCGCCTTTGGCACCTGGAAATATTCTTGCGACGAACAAGAATGTGACCGGTGGCGTGCACCAGATTCAATCAACGTCAAACTCGAGATACAACTCGCTGCAAATGACATTGACGCGGCGTTATGCACAAGGTTTACAGTTGACTGCCGCCTACACCTTCGGAAAGTCTCACGATTATTACAACGGTACACCGGTGAATGAACTTGCGAGTCCGGCCGGCGACCAGTTCAATTGGAAATCGAACTATGGACGTTCAGACTTCAATCGCGAACACCGGCTGGTCGTCAGTGGCGTTTACGATCTGCCGAAGTCGAAATACGAATCAGGCGTCGCTTGCGCTTTATTGAACAACTGGCAGGTGGCCGGGATTGCCGTATTCCAGTCGGGATTGCCATTCTCAGTGATTGATAATCCTGGCAACGCAGTTTTCAGTCGGGCCAACTTCAATCCGGCCTTTACCGGACAAATCCAATGCAGTGGCGACGTTTCCGGTTGCCTCAATAATTACTTCGCTCAGGGAGCGTTCGTGACTTCGCGACCGCGCCTGGATGGTACGAGTGTAGGTGTTGTCAATAATCCGACGTTTGATCCGAGTGCGCCTTTTGGCAACACGCCGCGAAACTTCCTGACTGGTCCGGGACAGAAGAACGTCGACTTTTCCGTAATCAAATTTATCCCGGTCAACGAGCGCGTCCGCGGCGAGGTCCGCGCGGAGTTCTTTAATGTCTTCAACTGGGTCAACTACGCTAATCCGGTCAACAACATCGCGATTGGATCTTTCGGAAGAATCATTTCGGCGAGTACCGGCCCGCGCGTAGTTCAGTTTGCTTTCAAGTTGAACTTTTAGGGTTCGGAGCCTGCGGAGTAGGCGAAAGCGTAAAGCCTGGGGTGAAGCGCAGCGGAACCCCAGGTTCAAGATCCAAACACAATGACAGCCCGCGGAGTGGGCGGCAGCATTTGTCGGGCAAGGCGTCTGTCGCCCGCCTCGCGGGCTCTGGCCTTTGTCGGTTGATGCTCCTGGGGTTCCGCTCCGCTTCACCCCAGGCTTTACGCTGTCGCCTGCTCCGCAGGCTGGGTTATTCAAACGCATGCCACAGTTAACTCTCGCTGACGTTGACCTCCATTACGAAGTTTATGGAAATGGGGAACCGCTGGTGCTCATTCCCGGCTTTGCTGCTGGAGCCTGGATTTGGTCTAAGCACGTCGCTCCGCTGGCTACGAAATTCCGCGTAGTAACCTTCGATCCTCGAGGTATCGGGCAGTCATCATTCGAATCGGAGCAGTTGACGATGCGTCTTCTGGCCGATGACACCGCCGCTTTGCTCCGCCGTCTAGGGATTGAACAGGCTCATATCCTGGGTGTGTCTTTCGGCGGATTTGTGGCGCAGGAATTCGCCCTCGCTTATCCTGAAATGACACGCACGCTTTCACTTTGCTGTACGAGTTTTGGTGGGCCGAATCATGTGGCGCCTTCGATGGATATATTGACAGCGGTCCTATCAACCAATGGCTTCAACACCCAAGAGAGGATTCGGCGCAATCTGTTGCCCGCCTTCTCCCCCGAATTTGCGCGCATTCATGCGGATGAGGTTGAAGAAGTCATCAACTTGCGCCTGGCAAATCCGGTAGTAGAAGAAGCTTACCGGGCTCAATTGAAGGCTGGAGTCGGATTCGATGCTGAGTCTCGAGTAGGTGGCATCCAAGCTCCGACCCTCGTGCTCAGCGGTGACGCTGATGCGATCGTGCCTGTGCAGAACTCGCATAACCTTGCGCGACGGATCCCGGGCGCGCGGTTACGCCTGATCGAAGGCGGGAGTCATCTGTTCTTCATCGAGCAACCCGATGAATTCAATCGAATTGTGGCTGAGTTCTTAGGACAAAATTAATGACCTACGCTCGCATGATTGGAACCGGTTCTTATGTTCCCGAGAAAATCCTGACTAACGACGACCTGAGCCGCATGCTCGGCGAGGACATCAACGAGTTTGTTTCCCATGTGATTGGCATAAATGAACGGCACGTCTGCGCCGCAGACGAAAGCACCGCTGACCTTGCTGAGGCGGCGAGCTTGAGGGCGTTGGAATCTGCAGGCATAACGCCGGCACAACTCGATCTGATCATTCTGGCGACTGATACTCCTGAGCATCTATCACCCGCGACCTCCGTGGTGGTTCAGCATCGCATCGGCGCCAAGAACGCGGGCACGTTCGACGTTAACTGCGCGTGCTCAGGTTTTGTCACTGCCCTGGACACCGCGTCGAAGTTCATCATCGCTGATCCGGAATACAAACATATTCTAGTGATCGGCGCCTACGCGATGAGCAAGTATCTCGATTGGAACGACAAAAAGACGGCAACAATTTTCGCTGATGGCGCCGGCGCGGTTGTCTTGCAAGCGAGCGATGAAGGACCCGGATTTCTCGCTTCGAAGCTGCTCGCTGATGGGACGTTCTCGGATTACATGGGCATCTACGCAGGCGGCACTCGCATGCCGGTAACAGAAGAAGTGCTGCGTGAAGGGCGTTGGACCAAAGTGCGCCTTGCCCAGAGGTATCCTCCGGAAGTGAATATCGAAGGCTGGCCCAGGATCATTCGCGATGTATTGGCGAAGTCCGGTCTCACGCTGGTTGACATTGGGCTCTTTCTCTTCACACAGGTAAACCTGAGCACGATCAAGGAAGTGATGCGGATACTCGATCTGCCGATGGAGCGGACGCACACGATCATGCAGAAGTGGGGATACACGGGATCCGCATGCATTCCGATGGTGCTGGATGACGCGGTGCGCGAAGGTAAGGTGAAGCGCGGCGATAATCTGATCATGTGCGCCTCAGGCGGTGGACTTAACATGGCTTGCGTTGCTTTTCGCTGGTGACCTCTTAGGGATGCAATCTGAGATCTGGGATTTGATCTAAAATTTCAATGAACTACCCGAATATCTATTCCCTATTCATCGATCGCGTCCAGAGGTATCGCGACTCCGCACAGAGCGTCTTCTATGTTCGCCGCGACGAAAAGTGGCAGGGGATCTCATGGGCTCGCTTCGATCAAGAAGCCCGTGATTTTGCAACGGCACTTCTGTCCCTGGGCCTCAAGAAAAGCGGTTCAGTTGCAATCCTGATGGGCAACGTGCTGAGTTCCTCGTGGTCGATACTTGTGCCCAACTTGAAAAGGTCCTGAGAGTCCGCCACGCGCTACCCAAGCTCCGCGTCATCGTCGTACTTGACGAGTCTGCCGCGAGTGAATCGGATCAGGTGATTAGCTACCAGGAACTAATTGGCCGTGGCCGTGAGGATCGGGATCGCTTTTCCGAACTACTGAATGAGCGCGCGGAAACGGCCGGAGCTGAAGACATCGCGATCATGGTCTACACGTCGGGCACCACTGGTCCGCCCAAAGGCGCGTGTCTTAGCCATCGCTATATCATCAACAGCGTGGAGTCGATGCGCCAGACAGTTCCGATTTTCGACACCGACGTTTCGTTTTCTTATCTGCCTTATTGTCATGTTGCCGAGCGGATCTCGGGTCTTTACAACCGGCTTTATGCCGGCGCCTCGGCGTATTTCGTTGATGACTTGTCGCGGCTCGGCCAGTATATGCTGGAAATAAAACCGACCGTTTTCGCCAGCTTGCCGCGGTTCTTCGAAAAGATTCACGCGCGCATCGTTGCCGATGTTGAAGCTGCGCCTGAGAAAGAACGCGAGCGGTTCAACGACGCGCTTGACGTTGGCCGAAGAATTTCTCGCCTCCGTCAATCCAGGCAGGAAGTTCCTAAAGAACTACGAAGCGAATTCGATGTTGACGCCGCACCGGTGCTGAAGAAAGTCAAAGATTACTTCGGTGGTTGCATTCGTCTGGCAACGTCGGGAGGTGCGCCACTGCCGCTTGAAGTCGCAGAGTTTTTCGACGCGGCAGGGTTGCCAATACTACAAGCATATGGGCTCACCGAAAATATCTGTGTCGGGTTCAATCGCGCGGACAATCACAAGTTCGGCACAGTTGGCCCGCCGATGCAGGGATGCGATGTGAAAATCGCTGCAGATGGCGAGATCATGGTTCGCAGCGAGATGATGTTCAGCGGTTATTACAAAGCGCCGGAACAAACCGCCGAGATGTTTCGCGATGGCTGGTTGCTAACTGGTGATATCGGCGAGCTCGACGAGGATGGCTTCTTAAAGATCACCGGACGGAAGAAGGAACTGATTGTCACTTCAACCGGGAAGAAGATTTCGCCGGCACTGATCGAGAACATGCTGAAGGAACACCACCTGATTAGTCACGCACTGGTTTACGGTGAGGGCAAGAGTTATCTGGTGGCGCTAATTACTTTGAATCCTGTCGAAGCGGCCGAGTTCTTGCGCGCCCACGAGATCGCGGCCGTTTCGGATAATCTGGCACGGTCCGAGTCCATGCGCAAACTGCTTCAGGAGATGATCGACGAAGTCAACGAGCGGGTGTCCACGTCCGAAGCGATCAAGAAATTCGCAATTCTCGAGCACGATTTTGAAATTGAAAAAGAGGAGGTGACACCGACCGGAAAGCTCAAACGCGAGGTTGTCACCGCGCATCATCGCGATTTGATAGAGAGTCTTTATTTGACAGAGCGAAC
>WNFU01008667.1_pt1 | contig 11683 bp, 9 predicted proteins | sample 5400121 | NCBI WGS metagenome assembly WNFU01 (sample SAMN13153360, study PRJNA577476) | soil metagenome | isolation source: 100 cm soil or saprolite under grassland replicate 1 | place: USA:California | collected 2016-06-15 | reverse complement strand
GTGTAGCGGGCCTGCAGCTCGGAGCCCACGGCGCCGTATGGCACTGGGTCGGGTGAGCCGGGCGGCTGGGCGCTCCAGCCGATCTCCGTGGCCCAGATCGGTCGAACGGCATCGTCGTTGCGGACCATCAGCTCACGGACCAGTTCTGGGCGGGAGAAGTTGACGTCGCCGCTTGACAGCCGGCGGTCGTCAGGCCCGCCGCGAAGCCCGTACGCCTGCACGGCCAGGACGTCGAAGCTGCCGCGCGCTCCGGCTTCGTACAGCTGCTGGAGGTAGACCAGCTCGTTGAGCGCCTGGTCGCTCTCCTCGAGCGTGGGTGCCATCGCGGCGCTCACGACGATCGCCTCCGGGTCGGCCTGCTTGATCCGAGCGTAGGCAAGCCGCAGCAGGCGCGCGTAGGCGGCCGGATCGGGCGGCTGGCGCCCCCACTCGATCGCCAGGTTCGGCTCGTTCCACACCTGGTAGGCGCGCACCCGCCCCCGGTAGCGGCTGGCCAGGGCGAACACGAAATCGCCCAGGTCCTCGTAGCGCTCGGGGGGCGAGCCTTCCCAGTCGTTGCCGGGCCGGGTCCAGGCCGGCGACGTGTCGACCCGGGCGATGATCCGGATGTGTCGCTCGCTGGCCAGGTCGACGATGTTGTCGTAACTGGCCCAGGCGCTCTGGTTCCACTTGCGGTCCAGGAAGTCGCCTTTCGCGTCGCGCTCGATCTCCTTCCAGGCGAACTGCTGTCGGATCCAGCCGACTCCAGCCGCGTGGAGCATGTCCAGGCTTTGCTGCCGCGCCTCCACACTCGCTTCCTGGTCGAGGAAGACGTTCACGCCGATCGGATTGGCCACCCCCGGACTGACCGCCACCCCTTCGGCGAGCTCTACTCGGCGGGTCGTCAGGCGCGAGACGAAGGCGATCAGGCGATGGCGGGTCTCCAGGTCCAGGGCGTCCCAAACGGCCTGGCGCCCGAGGATCAGGACCGCGAATATGCCGATGAGGGTCAGCGCGATGAGCCGCCGGTAGCTCACGCTAGCTCCCGGTACACCGCCAGCAGGCTGGGCGCTACCGCGCGCCAGTCGTGTCGCTCGGCCACCAGCCGCCGGGCCTCTGAGGCCAGCCTGGCGCCCAGCTCAGGCTTTCCCAGGAGGGACTGGATTGCGGCGGCGAACCCTTCCGCCGTGTCGGCCATCAGATAGTGTGTGTCGGCCTCCGCGGCGATCCCTTCCATCCCCAGCCTGGTCGAGACGATCGGCACACCGGCGGCCATCGCCTCGAGCGCTTTGAAACGCACCCCGCCTCCCGACCGCATCGGCAGCACGTAGATGCTGGCCCGCTGCCAGTACGGTTCGAGGCTCTCCACCGGACCGGTCACCGCGATCTTGGGATCGTGCTGGCAGCGCGCGACTAGCCCGGGGCCCGGCCCTCGACCGACCACGAGCGCGCGGATCTCGGGACACGTTCGGCGAACCAGTGGGAAGACCTCGTCGAGAAACCACTCGACCGCGTCCACATTCGGGCGGAAGTCGAGCGTGCCGGTGAAGAGCAGGCACGGCTCGCGCTGCCGCTCAGCGCGGGGCGGGTAGGCGTTGGTGTCGATCGCGTTGGGAACGACAGAGTAACGGCCGCTGGGCTCCAGCGCCGCCAGAGCCTCTCGATCTTCGGGCGATACGGCCAGCACGCAGTCAGCCAGGCGGCAGGCGGCCCGTTCGAAACGCGCCAGCTTCTCGCTCTGGATCAGCGAATAGGCCGCCTTCGGCCAGCGGCCTGGATGGGCCCGGTCCACCTGGTATGCCCGACGCTGGAGGAGGTGCTCGACGTTGTGATCGTCGAACACTCGTCGGGCGCCGCGGCAGAGGGGCAGGTAGCGAGCCATCTCGATGCCCTCGACCTGGATCAGGTCGTAGCGCTCCTGTTGCAGTAACGGGCGAAGGCCGTTCGCGAGGCGCGCGGACCAGCAGCGATATGCCATGTCCGGCAGGCGGGAGCCCAGAGTCGTGGTCAGGCGACGGAACGGGCTGTGGTTGGGGGCTGGATACAGTTCGACTCGCTGGCAGCGCGCTTCGACCGGCTCCATGTCGGGAGGCCGAATCGGGCGGTCCAACAAGCTCAGAAGGTGGACCTCGTGCTCCTCGGCGGCCGACTGGATCAGGCGAAAGTTCCGCAGGTTGGTCCCGCCGTCCAGGGGGTATGGGAAGCGTGGGGTTAGAAAGAGGATCTTCACTGGACGTCGGGATACCAGGGCCCGACCGCCCCGCGCAAGGCCAGGCGCTGATCAGCTTTTATTGCGCGCGTGCGCCGATGGGGGACTCGGCTCGCTCAGGCCGGGCCGGTTGAGGAGTGCTTCGAACGGGACCACCAGCGACGCGACGAGGGTTCTTGAGCCCGACGTGGATGCTCAGCATCCGGGCTGGAGAGGAGCTCACGGACAGTGACCCTTCCGACGGCTCGCGATCCCTCTCGGGCGGTAAAGGTCCCCCCCGTCTTAGATAACGGTCGCCGAATTCCGGATGCAGAAAGCGGACGAAAGCCACGGATCGCTCCCCCGGAACAACCGTTTGTGGGCCCTCGAGGGTGACTACCCCGTCGTGGTCCGACGCCGCGTCCTGATCAAAGTGAAAGTGGGTCCGGTACCCCGAAACGATGGGAGTCTGTCGCCCACCCTCTTCAGCGCTGAGCCAAACCTCACTCATTGTACCCATGCCCGGTCGGAATCCAGCGAAACTCATGATATCAGTCAGCTCGGACTCGGAGACTGCGCGGTAGAGGTCGGCCGTTTCCTCGACTGCCATCCGGCTTCCGCTTCAGTGGTGCCTGAGAGTCAGGGCGAGCCGACAGCATCAGACGGCCTGTTAGCTCCACCCAACGCTAGGCGTGCCCGCCACCTCCTCATAGACCGCCAGGGTTCGGCGGGCGCACTCGGTCCAGGTGAAGCGGGCAGCGCGCTCGCGCCCCTTCCGAATGAGAGTGTCTCGCAGGGCGTCGTCTTCGAGGAGTCGCAGTAGCCCGTCCGCCAGCCCCTCCGCGTCGGTCGGCTGGTGCGAGAGCGCGGCATCGCCGACGACTTCGGGCAGCGAGGAAGTTTCCGCCACCACCGTGGGTGTGCCGCAGGCCATCGCCTCCAGGGGTGGTAGTCCGAATCCCTCGTACAGCGACGGGAAGGCGAAGACTTCGGCCGCGCTGTACAGGGCCGGGAGGTCTTCCGGATCCGCGTCGTCGACCACTCTAACGTGCGCGCCCAGCTCGAGCTCGTCGATGGTTTCGAAAATCGGCTGATACAGCCAGCCGCGGCGGCCGACCAGCGCCAGAAGGACGTCGTGCCGCGTCCGGACCAGCGCGAACGCACGCACCAGCGTGGTCACGTTCTTTCGTGGCTCGAAGGTTCCAAGGAACAACACGTACGGCTTGTGCAGCCCGTAGCGCGCCCGAACCGCCGTGAGCTGCGCCTCGCTTTCGATTGGCCTGAAGCGTTTACTCACCCCGTTGTAGATGACTCGCAGGCGGTCCTCGGGGGCCCCGACCAGCTCGATCAGGTCCCGGGCGGTGTGCCGCGAGACGGCGATCGTCAAGTCTGCACCGCGAACCGCGTCGCCCACCTGACCGTAATAGCGGCGGCTGTCGGGCGTCAGAGTCTCGGGGAAGCGCAGGAAGCCGAGGTCGTGAACGGTGATCACCGACCGGAAGCTTCGCCGAGAGAGAGGGATGAAGTCCGGACTGTGCAGCAGGTCCGGCCGCAGTCGAAGGACCTCCAGTGCGAGGGTGAGCTGCTCCCAGCGATGGTGAGGCGGGGTGAGGACGGCGACCGAGCGAAGGTTATGCGCGCTGGGCAGCCCCCGCCGCTGGCGCCCGCTTCTGAGCAGGGTGAAGCGATGCTGTGGCGCGGTCGAGGCCAAGCTGGTTGCCAGCTCCAGCGTGTAACGTGCAATGCCGCCCGCGCTATAGTGTGCCAGGCGGGCATCAATCGCGACGTGCATCGGACGAGCGGTCAGCCATCAGCCATCAGGAGTATTCGCCGGCTGACGACTGACGGCTCAGAGTGGCTGGCGCCCGCCGAAGCCGGCGTCCAGATCGTGCCAGTAGCCGATGACGGGCTCGCCGAGCCTCCAGCACAGGTAGACGACACGGCCCTCGCGGCGAGACGGGAAGTCGATGAGGCCGATGGTGGGGTCCTTCATCTCGACGCCCAGGCCGCGCAGGCGAACGATCAGTCCGTTGATCTGGTTCAACAGCTCGGTGCGGGTCACCTGGGCGCCAGCAAACGATCCCTCGTGGGTCACGTGGCCGTTACCACGGGCCCTCCAGTGGAGCGCAACCAGGCTTTGCTCGGCCTCTTCCAGTTTGCCCCGCAGTGCGACGATTTCCTCGACGATCGAACGGACCTCAGGCAGCAGCGCGGCCGCCTCCTCGAGCGTGAAGTACCTGGCCATCGCATCGTCCCGTGGCTGTGCTGTCGGCAGTGTAGCAGGCCGGTCCGGCCGAGCGTGATGGTCCGTTCCTTCTCTGGACGCGCGTGTTCGAGGGGTGGCCGAGGGCGTGCTATATTATGGTCCGCGCCAACGGCGGTGCGGAGAGGAGACGACGCCGTGAAGTACGCCAACGTACCCGAGATGTTGAACGCCCTGCGGGCTTGCCTTCAGCCCACCAATGGTGGAGTGAAGGTGACCAACCCGGCCTTACTGCGCACGGAGTACGTCGACCATCTGGTCTGCACGGCTGTGTTCGGCGACGAAGAGCCCCGCGCCGCGGCGCGCTGGCTCATCTGGCAGGCAGCCTGGGAGCTGGGGATCAAGTCGGGGTCGATCGACAGCCTCTACCAGGCCCGCGCGCGCGCCGAGTACGACAAGGCGACCGTACCGGCCGTCAACGTACGCGGCATGGCGTACGATACGGCACGCGCGCTGGTTCGCGCGGCCAGGGCCAAAGACTGTGGTGCGTTCATCTTCGAGCTGGCCCGCTCGGAGATGGGTTACTGCTTCCAGTCTTGCGAGGAATACGCCACGGTCGTGACGGCGGCCTCGATCCGGGAAGGCCACCAGGGGCCGATCTTCATTCAGGGCGACCACTACCAGGCCAACGCCAAGCGGTACGGCGCCGATCCCGAAAAGGAGATCGAGGGACTGCGCGCGCTGGTTCGCGAGGCGATCGCGGCCGGCTACGGCAACATCGACATCGACACCTCGACGCTGGTCGATCTCGGGCCTGAGAGTATCGAGGAGCAGCAGCGCCACAACTATGAGCGCTGCGCCGAGCTGGCCAGGCTGGTCCGCCAGATCGAGCCGCCGGGTGTGACGATCTCGATCGGCGGCGAGATCGGCGAGGTCGGCAAGCACAACAGCACCGTGCCGGAGCTCAAAGCCTTCCTCGACGGTTTCGACCGCCTATGGGACGGGTCGCGCGGCCTGAGCAAGGTGAGCGTCCAGACCGGCACCAGCCACGGCGGCGTCGTCCTGCCGGACGGCAGTATCGCCAAGGTCAAGATCGACTTCGACACGCTGCGCGACCTCGGGGAGGTTGCGCGCCAGTATGGGCTAGGTGGCGCGGTCCAGCACGGCGCCTCCACTCTGCCGGCCGAGGCGTTTGGCCACTTCCCGCGGGTCGGCACGCTCGAGGTGCATCTGGCCACCGAATTCCAAAACATCGCCTACGACGGCGGGCACTTCCCGAAAGAGCTCAAGGAAGAGATCAACCAGTGGTGCCGCGAGAACTGCCAGGATGAGGCCAAAGAGGGTGAGACCGACGAGCAGTTCGTCTACAAGACTCGCAAGAAGGCCTGGGGGCCGTTCAAGCAGCGTGTCTGGGACCTGCCCGATGAGACCCGCGCCGCGATCGGGCGGGACCTGCAGGACAAGTTCGAGTTCTTGATGGAGCAGCTCGGCGTCAGGAACACCCGCGACCTCGTCGCCACGTACGTCAAACCCGTCCGTATCGACAAGCCGATGCCGCAGAGCCTGAAGGCTGGCGTGGCGGCTTGATAACCTAACCCCCCCAGCCCCTTCCCTGAAAGGAAGGGGGAAACCCGTTTAAACAAGCCCCCCCTCCCTTCAGGGAAGGGGCTGGGGGGGTTAGGTGAGAAAGCTCACCCCACCCGCAGCAGGATCGAGTGATAGCCGGTCGCACCGTCAGGCAAGGGATCGCGGATCTCGGGCATCTGTAGCTCGCCGGTCCCGTCCATCGCGCGGACCTTAACCGAGTAGGTGCCAGCTTCGACGTTGGCGTGCAGGACCCAGAGGTTCCACGCGTTCTGGCTGAGAGCTGGTTTGAGCGCCGCCGCCTGCCATAACTTGCCATCGTCCAAGCTGACCTCGACCTTGTCGATGCCACGTGCACCAGCGAACGCGACGCCCGCCAGCGTGATCTCGCCCACGGGCAGAGTCGCCCGATTGACCGGGACGTCGACCCTTGACGAGGTCTGGTAGGTCGCCTTGTCGCTCCAGCCGCGCTGCATCCAGTATCCCTTGTAGTCGTAGTCGACCACTTCGACACGCGTCACCCATTTGACGTTCTTCATCCCGTAGATGTCAGGGATCAGCAGCCGAGCCGGGAAACCGTGCTCTTTGGTCAGCGGCTCGCCGTTCATCTCGTACGCCAGGAGTGTGTCCGGACGAAGCGCGATGTCGATCGGGATGCTGTCGGTGTAATCGTCGGCGGCGTGGAAGATGACCTTGCGAACGCCGGGCTTCAGGCCGGTTCGGGTCAACAGCTCCACCAGCCGCACGCCCTTCCAGTGGGCGTTGCCCCACAGATCGCCGCCCACGAGGTTGCTAATGCACTGCAGGGTGTAATAGTCGCTGTGGGCCGGCAGCCCGCTGACGTCGGCAAAGGACAGCGTCGTCGGCCGTTCGACCAGGCCGTCGATAGTCAGTTTCCAGCTCGCCACGGCGACGCTGGGATCGAGGAAATTCTTGGAGATGATGTAGAAGTCCTTGGCTGGCAGGACCTCAGGGGTCAGCTTGGGCACCGCGAACGGCACCGCCGCTGGAGCGCCGGGCGCGACGGTCATCGGGATTGGTGGGGCGTCGAGCGGCGGGATGCCGCGTCCGCGCGTGGCCGGGGCCGAGGCCGCGGCGGGCGCGCTGGCCGGAGCACTGCTGGCCGCCGAGGGGGTCTCGGCGCTGCCAGCGGCCGGCGGACCAGGCGCTTCGGTCGCCGAGCCAACCAGCGACCGCCAGCCATAGCCGCCGGCCGCGATGACCAGCACGCCGGCCCCGAGCTTGGCGAGCGCCGACCGTCGGTCCGCCCGGGCCTGGTCATGGCGACCGCTCGCGAGTGAATCGAGCACCTGGTAGATAAGGACCAGGGCCACCGCGAAGCTGACGAAGGCCAGCAGCAGCTGCGCGCCGACAACGAGCGGCCCGGCGCGCACGGCGCTTCCGAACAACCCGACCCTTAGGACTGGCAGGACCACCACCCCGATTACCAGCCACACCACGACCGCCAATTTGGCGGCCCGCCCCCAGCTTGGCTCGGCGTGCGCAAACCATCGCCCGAACAGCGCGCCCGCGAGGATCTGGCCCAGGAAAATGCCGGCGAATAGGGTGGGCTTGGCCGCTTTCTGCATCACGTCGAGCAGGGTGGAGAAGACGACGCCGGGCATCAGGCCCACGATCCCCTCACCGATGATCTCGGGGAGGGAGAGGACGTCGGTGGTGAGTCGCAGGACCGCCATGACCATCGCCATGACGCAGGCAGCCAGGATACCAGCGATCAGGCCCCTGGAGGAGACACTCGAGGCGTACATTAGCTCACCCCCTGCACCGCCTACCCACGCATCAGGGTACCACTTCGCCGCATTCGAATGAAGGCATTCCTTACAGACGCGGTACCGAGGTCGGATGTCGGCGCGAATTTTGAGACCGACTCGGAAACTTCGGGGCGACGCATTCGCGCGCCGCGATCAGGTGACGAGAAACACATGCGCGAATGCTTCGCTCCTACAGCGCCATCTTCCTCGACACGGCGCCTACCGCCCAGGTATACTTGTCTCAGTTATAGGCATCGATGGCTCGCTGGTTCACGAAATCTCGGCAAGGGGACGGACCACGTCGGGTCCGGGCCCCTTTTTCGTGTCATCTGGAAGGTGGAGAGTTTGGTAGTCAAGCTAGGTGATTTTGGTTCGCTAGAAATGAGCGCTCCGGTCGCTCGAGCAGTCGAAGAGATGGGCTACAGTCAGCCGACTGAAATCCAGGCGGCTGCGATCCCCCTGCTCCTAGCAGGGCGGGACCTGATGGGCCAGGCCCAGACCGGGACCGGCAAGACCGCGGCCTTCGGGATACCGCTGGTGGAGCTGATCGATCCGCAGGTTCCCTCCGTACAGGCGCTGGTACTGGCGCCGACGCGCGAGCTGGCGATGCAGATCTCGGAGGAGATAGGCAGACTGGCCAGGTACCGCGAGATTCGGATCGCGACCGTATACGGAGGGGCGGCGATGGGTCGCCAGGTCCTCGATCTCAAGAACGGCGCTCAGGTGGTGGTGGGCACGCCCGGCCGGATTCTCGACCACCTGTCGCGCGGAACGATGCGCCTGGACGCCGTGCGCTACCTGGTCTTGGACGAGGCCGACAGGATGCTCGACATGGGCTTCATGCCCGATGTCGAGCGGATCTTGCGGCGCACTCCCCGCAGCCGCCAGACCTCGCTGTTCTCAGCCACGATGCCGCTAGTCGTGCGGATCCTTGCCCGCCGGCATATGCGAGAGCCCGATTGGGTCCACGTCAAGCCCGAGGAGCAGCTGGTCTCGGAAGTTGAGCAGATTTACTACGAGGTTGCCGAGCAGGACAAACCGGCCGGCCTGGACCTCATCCTTCGGGAGCAAGAGCCGCAGCGGGCACTCATCTTCCGGCGCACCCAGGTCGGTGTGGACAGGCTGACCCGCTACTTGCGCTCGCGCGGCTACCAGGTGGAAGCCTTGCACGGAAGCATGAATCAGCAGCATCGCGAGCGCGTCATCGCCGACTTTCGGTCTGGTGACCTGCACCTGCTGGTGGCCACCAACGTCGCGGCCAGGGGGCTCGACATCCCCGAAGTCAGCCACGTGATCAACTACGACATTCCCGAGGAGCGCGACTCCTACGTCCATCGGATCGGACGAACGGCGCGGATGGGCCGCGAGGGGGTGGCGATCACGTTCGTGGCGGAGTGGGATGACGCCCCACTGGCCGAGATCAAGAAGGTGACCAACGGCTCGCTCCGCCAGGAGCGCCTAGCGCTGTACGGATAGACGACGTTCAACGTTGCGCGTACAAGGTTCAACGAGCCCAGATAACATCGTTCAACGTTGCGCGTACAAGGTTCAACGAGCCCAGTTACGGCTTGAATGCTCAACGCACGAAGCGTAACGTTGGAACGTTGAGCGCGGAGGATTACCGTGGCCGATTGGCAGCGCATACGAGGCGGCGGCGCGGACTTCGAGCTGTGCGTGCTGCCGGTTGGGACCTTCGAGAACGTCGTCTACGTGGTCCGTGATCCGGACAGTCGTGAGGGCTACGTGATCGACGCCGGCTGGGAGCCTGACACCATCGCCAGCGCCGTCGCCGACACAGGCGTCAAGGCGATCCTGATCACGCACGGCCATCGCGATCACCACGACGAGCTGGATACCCTCAAGGCCCGCATCAAGGCGCCGGCCGGTATCGGCGAGGCCGACAAGGGCATGCTCAAATCGCCGCCCGACTTTACCATCGTCGACGGACAGGAGTTCCGCTTCGGTATGACCACCATGCGGGCCGTCCAAACGCCCGGCCATACGCCAGGGGGCACGTGCTTCACCGTCGGCCCGCTCCTGTTCAGCGGCGACACGCTGTTCCCCGGCGGGCCTGGCAACACGAAGACCAGCACCGGCCACTTCCCCACCATCATCGCCAGCATTCGCGATCGGCTCTTCACTCTCCCGGAAGACACCGTCGTCTATCCGGGCCACGGCAAAGAGACGACCATCGGGACCGAGAAGCCCCACCTGGACGAGTGGGTCGCCCGCGGCTGGTAGCATGCGCATCGTATCGCTCATGCCCAGCGCCACCGAGATCGTCTATGCGCTCGGGTTGGACGACCAGCTCGTGGGCGTCACTCACGAGTGTGATTTCCCGCCCGCCGCCCGCCTGAAACCAAAGGTGACCCGCGGCCTGCTGCCCGACGAAGACCTCACGAGCCGCGAGATCGATACCCGAGTCGCCGAGCAGATGGCGGTTAGCGGCGGAATCTACGGGCTGGAGGTCGAGCTGGTGGGCGAGCTGCGGCCTGACCTGATCCTCACCCAGGGCTTGTGCGAGGTGTGCGCCGTGCCGCACGGGATCGTTCGCCAGGCTGTCCCGACCCTGCCCTCCAAGCCCCACGTGTACTCGCTGGATCCAGCCAGCCTCGGCGACGTGCTGGCCAACGTCAAGACGGTTGGCGACGCCGCCGGAGCCCAGGCTCAAGCCCGCGCGGTGATCTCCTCGCTTCGGGACCGGATCGACGCGGTGACACTCAAGACGGCGGGCGTTGCCAGGATACCGCGCGTGTTCTGTCTGGAGTGGCTCGATCCACCCTGGACGGCTGGCCACTGGGTCCCGGAGATGGTCGGCATGGCGGGTGGGGCCGAGATTCTCGGCGGCATCGGCCAGCCCTCGCGTCGTACGAGCTGGGAAGAGATAGCGGCCCGCGGGCCTGAGGTGGTCGTCTTGATGCCGTGCGGCTTCGACCTGGAGCGCACGCTGCGCGAGACGGACCGCACGCCGTGGCCCGCCCAGTGGTCGGGCTTGCCGGCCGTCAAGTCGGGCCAGGTCTATGCCGTGGATGGCTCGGCCTACTTCAACAGGCCTGGCCCGCGCCTGGTGGATGGACTGGAGCTGCTGGCAAGTATCATCCACCCCGAGTTGTTCGGCCCCAGCCAGCTGGAGGGTGCCCTCAGCCGTCTGGAGGACCCGATCGCACTGTCAGTCCGTTCCTGACAGACCTGGCCCTCTTGACAGCTCTGAGCCCATAACAGATGATCAGCTTGGGCGGAGCTCGCGTTGTGGTCCCGAGACGAGCCTACGGAGTCGGCCGCGCAGCAGGAAGCCGAACGCGAGCGGTGAGTACGTTGCTCGGCTGCCGAGAGGGAGGTCCGATATGACGAAGGTTTCAGCTCGACTGGTTGCAGTCGGACTGTCGGTGGCGATGGCGCTGGGAGTGTTGGCGCCGATCGCGCAGGGGCAAGGCGGCACGATCAAGATCGTCTCGTCGCTGCCCAGGACCGGCAGCAGCAAAGGCCAGACCGACACGATCGTCAATTCGATCAAGATGGCGCTGGACGAGGCCGGCAACCAGGCGGCTGGCTTTGCCCTGACCTACGAGGACATGGACGACGCGACGCCGGCGCGAGGCGCGTGGGACGCGGGCAAGGAGGCTGAGAACGCGAACAAGGCCGCCGCCGATCTCGACGTGATGGTCTACCTGGGCACGTTCAACTCGGGTGCGGCTAAGGTCGCCATTCCGATCCTCAATCGGGCCAACCTGGTCATGATCAGCCCAGCCAACACCTATCCTGGCCTGACTAAGCCGGGTAAGGGCGAGATGAACGAGCCAGCCGTCTACCAGCCGAGCGGTCGGCCCAACTACAGCCGCGTGGTCCCGGCCGACGACCTGCAGGGCGCCGTTGGAGCAGCCTCGGCCAGGGACGTGGGCCCTGTGAAGGTGTACATCCTGGACGACACCGAGCTGTACGGGCACGGTATCGCCGTCG
>WNFU01011193.1_pt1 | contig 11686 bp, 10 predicted proteins | sample 5400121 | NCBI WGS metagenome assembly WNFU01 (sample SAMN13153360, study PRJNA577476) | soil metagenome | isolation source: 100 cm soil or saprolite under grassland replicate 1 | place: USA:California | collected 2016-06-15 | reverse complement strand
GCACTTCCGCTTCGCCGACCTTCTGCACGCATTGGCCGACCGCGCCGAGAGCGATCTGCCGTAACGCGATGGCAGTCGACTTGTGGGTCTTGGCGTGGGGCCGCACGCGTACGCCCGAGGCTCTGGCGAACTCGGCCATCTTCGCAATGTTGCGGTCAAGAGCGTCGAGATCGATAATCAGCGCCGGGGTCTCAACCTCGGCGACGGGCACACCAATCTCGGCGGGCGGCGGGTTCATCCGTTTGCGAAACGTGCTTTGGACGCTACCATATTCAATGGTCAATTGGCTTGTCTACGGCGTGGCGTCAACGGGATCATGAGTACAATTCCACGCATCCGTGTTGCTGAGGTCCACAAAAGCTTTGGGTCGCTCGAGGTACTCCGCGGCGTGTCTTTCGATGTGCACCGCGGCAATGTAGTGAGCGTCATTGGCGCCAGTGGGTCTGGTAAGAGCACGCTTCTGCGTTGCGTGAACTACCTGGAGCGGCCGAACGGCGGCGAGGTTTATCTGGAGGGCGAGCCGCTAGGCTCGCGGCTCGATGGCAGCGGCCGTCGCCGGCCACGTTCGCTCGCCGAGATCAACTGCTTACGCCGCGAACTCGGGGTCGTCTTCCAGCAGTATAATTTGTGGCCACATATGACGGTGCTCGGCAACGTGGTCGAGGCACCGATCCGGGTGCGGAAGCTGCGGCGCGATGAGGCAATAGCAATAGGTGAGGAGTGCTTACGCCGCGTCCAGCTCATCGATAAGGCCAGCGAATATCCGGCTCGCCTTTCCGGGGGCCAGCAGCAACGGGCTGCAATCGCGCGCGCTCTCGCGATGCGGCCGAAGGCCATGCTATTCGACGAGCCAACCTCCTCTCTCGATCCCGAACTAACCGACGAGGTGCTGGGCGTCATGCGCGAGCTCGCCGCCGATGGCACGACGATGATCGTGGTGACGCACGAGATGGCATTCGCTCGCGAGGTCTCGGACCGAGTCATATTCTTGCATGATGGCCTGATCGAGGAGGAGGGCCCGCCCGAAGCGTTGTTCGAGGCGGCAACATCCGAGCGTCTCCGCAAATTTCTAGCGAAATATCGCAAGTAGGTAGCTGGTGTCAGGCAGTCTGAGGCAGGCGCTCGACCTCTCGCTCTTCTGGGAGTATCGCGGCATCCTTCTGCAGGGGCTCGTTCTCAACGCACTAGTGTTCCTGTGCGCTGCGGTACTCGCATTATCGGCGGGGCTCGGCGCAGCGCTCATGCGGGTGAACCATTTTTTCCCGACGCGCCTGATCGGCACCCTCCATGTGGAGCTGTTCCGCAATGCACCCGACTATATCATGCTGGTATGGGTGCATTTCGTCCTGCCGCTGCTCATCGGGATCGTGATCAGGCGGCGTGTCGAATTTCATCCCTTCGTTTCGGCAGTCATAGCCCTCGGCCTCGTCTATAGCGGCTATTTCGCCGAGACATTTCGCGCTGGCATTGAGGCGATCCCGCTTGGGAATCTCGACGCGGCGCGCGGTTTTGGCATGTCCGAACGGCTGATTCTGTGGCGCATCATACTGCCGCAAGTCGTCCGCCGCATGCTGCCCGAGGCGCTCAACCAATTTGTCTCGTTGTTCAAGGCGACGACTATCGTATCGCTGATCGCAGTGCCGGACCTGATGTATGCGGTCTCTATGGTCACCCAGCAGGAGATGCGACCGCTCCCACTCTACACCGGCGCGGCGCTCACGTATTTTCTGATCATCTTGATGTTCGCAAGTGGCGTGCGCGCTTTCAGTGAACGCTGGCGCCGCAAGATCCTGGTATGAGAATGGGCAACTGGGAGCGCCTGGTCTGGAACCAACGCGACGCCTTGATCGCAGGCTTCGCCGTTACAGTGGAAGTGTGCGTCATCGCATTTGCGGCGGCAATCATCAGTGGCTTGATACTCTGCCTCGTGCGCCTCTACGTTGCGCCGCTGCGTCCGATCGCCATCGTGCTCATCGAATTCTTTCGCGACACGCCGATCTTCGTGCAGTTGATGTGGGTCAGCTACGTCTGGCCCGAGCTCTTTGGCTTCCCGGGCAGCTTCTTCTCCGCTGGTTGGCTCGCGCTTGGTCTCCAATCCAGCGGATATTTGGCGGAGACCTTCCGCACCGGCATCGAAGGCGTGCCGCGTGGCCAGCGCGAGGCCGCGTTCTCGGCCGGCATGTCACCAGCCCAGACATTGTCACGCATCGTAATGCCGCAAGTCGTGCTCGCGACCGCGCCATCGATCGTCAACCAGTTCACCGTGATCGTCAAATCCTCAACGCTTGTGTCGGTAATCACAGTGCCCGACCTTATGTCGCAGTCGGAGCGGCTGGTGAACATCTGGTATGAGCCGATCGAGATCTTGACCACCACCGCGGGGATCTACATCCTGTTCGTGTTTCTGGTCTCCTCTGCCGGCAAGTTCCTTGCCGATCACCTGCGCCGCCGCTACGGGCTTCTCGCATATTCCTGATATCGCTCTGTCGGTCCCCGCGCTAGGTCGACTAGTGCATGTCACACAGCACCGTGGCGAAATTGCTCAGTCGTGCCCTTCAGCGACAGCAGCAGTCCCTCATCCAAACTCGATCACGATATTTCCGGCCTCGTCGAGTCCAGCACGGGCTGAGGAAGGGACGAGACAGGTCGCGTCGTATTCTTCGACGATCAGTGGCCCAGTTCTACCGCCGCCAAGGTCGGAGCGGCGCATCACTGGCGTCTTGACCCACCCGTGCGCGGCGCCGAGCCATGCAGGCCGCGGTGGCGGGGGCGGAGGCTCAGGCCGGTCGGATCTGATCCGGTCGGGCATGCCGCGGTCACGGAGTCCCAGACCCACCACCTGGATCGATACCAGCTCAACAGGTTCGTCTGGGCCGGCGCGATGGCCATAGGTGCGCTCGTGCTCCTCCGCGAACGCGGTCTCGAGCGCCGCCACCGTGCCGTTGTCGACTGGACCGTCCGGCACCGGCACTACCAGCTCGTAGGTCTGGCCCTTGTAATGCAGCGCCGCCGAACGCTTAACGCGTGCACGCGGTCCGATAAAGCCTTCGGCCCCGAGCTCGGCTTGCGCTTCGCGCGTGAGCGCGTCCCAGGCAGCGCTGATCTCGGCGAGGTTCGCGCCGCGCAGCAGGCGGCGCAGCGTGCGCGAGTAATGATGCTCGAGGTCCGCGTAGAGAAATCCAAACGATGAGAACAACCCCGCCGCCGGCGGCACCACCACGCGACCGATGCCGAGCGCCAACGCCATATCCGCGGCGAATAGCGGGCCGTTGCCGCCGAAGGCGAACAGCGCGAAATCGCGCGGATCGCGCCCGCGCTCGGTGGAGACCGCTTTGATCGCCCGGATCATGTTGGAGGTGGCGATCTCGAAGGCTCCGTAGGCCGCGCGCTCGATCGCCATCCCGAGCGGTTTAGCCACCTTTTCGGCGAATACAAGCCGCGCCTTCTCAGCGTTGAGCTTGAGCGCGCCGCCGACCAGTGCTTTTGGGTTAATGAAGCCGAGCAGTACATTGGCATCGGTCAAGGTTGGCATGTCGCCGCCCTTGTCGTAGCAAACCGGGCCGGGCTCGGCGCCCGCGCTCTGCGGACCGACCTGCAGCGCGCCGCCCGCGTCGATCCATACGTGCGACCCGCCGCCGGCACCGACCTCAGCGAGGTCGATCGCCGGGACTTTCAGGGTGTAGCCCGCCCCGGTGAGCAGGCGCGAGCCGATCACGATGCCGGCGCCGACCGCATACTCGTGCGCGCGCGTCAGCTCACCCTGCTCGACAATCGCCGCCTTCGCGGTGGTGCCGCCCATGTCGAAGGTGATGACGTTCTTGAGCTGTTTCGCTCGCGCCAGCGCCTGCGCGCCGACCACACCACCCGCCGGTCCTGACTCGATGATATGGATCGGCCGTGCCATCGCTGCGGCGGCCGTGGTGAGCCCGCCATTCGATTGCATCAGCAAAAGCGGCGCGGCAATCCTGGCCGCATCGAGATTGCTGCGCATGACGCGCAGATAGTTGGCAACGATCGGCATCACATAGGCGTTGATCACCGTCGTTGATGTGCGTTCATATTCCTTGATCTCGGGCAATACCTCGCAGGAAATACTCAGCGTGAGCCCCGGCGCCTTGCGCGCGACGATGTCCTTGATCATCAGCTCATGCGCCGGGTTGGCGAACGAGTTGATGAGGCAGACCGCGATCGCCTCGACCTCTTCGGCGAGGAGCGCATTGACGGCCCGCTCCGCGTCGACCGGATCGAGCGGGCGCTCGATCGCGCCCCTATGATCGACGCGCTCGTCCACCACCTGACGCAGGTAGCGCTCGACCAGCGGCTCCGGTTTGGTCCAGCCGACGTCATAGAGGCGAGGCATGCGCAAGGTGCGGATCTCCAGCACGTCCCGGAACCCCTGGGTGGTGATGAGTCCGACCCGCGCGCCCTTGCGCTCGAGGATGGCGTTGGAGGCGACGGTGGTGCCGTGGCGAACTTCTTCGACAGCCGCACCGGTCAGGCCGGTCTCAGAAAATAGTTCCGCAAGCCCATCGACGATCGCCGCCGCATAGTTCTCGACGCTCGATGACACCTTCTTTGTATGGATGCTGCCGTCGGAGCCGACGAGCACGATGTCGGTGAAGGTGCCGCCGATGTCAACGCCCGCGCGAAAGGTCGTCGCCATCATGCGGACTTTGCTCCGGACGCCGCGAGCGGCTCATGCCGCTGCACCTTGGGCACGTCTCGCCAGCCCCGCCGCACGCGGAACGCGGAGCGTCGCTCGGAGGTGGCGGCGGCGTCGACCCGCCAGGCCTTGGTGTCGATCACCACGCCGTAGTCGGCCGCAGCCTTCTCGGGTGAGAGCAGCTCGTTGCGCACGTCGCGCAGCACCGCAGCGGGATCGCGCTCGAGCGGATCGCCCCATCCGCCCGCGCCGGCGAGGACGTGGCGGAAAACGTCGCCGCGTTTGATTGTCATTGTGAATTTCGATGGCAGGATGCGGTTCTCACCATCCGGGTTCAAATAATTCTCAGACGGCCGCCCGGGACTTCCGCCGTACAGCCCGAAAGGCAGATGGTCCCGCCGGTCCGAGCGCACCTGCAGCACGGCTTCCTCTTCGAGCAAGCGATAGTCGCGCTTGAACGGGACGCCCCCGCGGAACTTGCCGGCGCCGGCCTTGTCGGCTACGAACTCGTAAGCTCTCAGCTCGATCGGATGTTCGGCCTCGGTCACCTCTATCGAATGCGAGGCCATGTTGGCGAACATGTGGGAATTGCCGTCGAGCCCGTCGGCCCACGGCCGCGCGCCCCACGCGCCGCAGGTGAAGTCGACGTAGACGAATGGCTGCCGGGACTTGTCGTACCCACCAATGCTGATTCCAGTGTTGCCGCCGTCGCCTGCTGCCATCACCTTGTCGGGCAGCATCATGGCGAGTGCGCCGAACATACAGTCGACCATGCGGAAGCCGGTCAGGCCGCGTGCAGCGCAGGCCGCCGGCAGCACCCCATGGCCCACCGTGCCGGCCGGGCAAATCACCTCGATCGCGCGGAACACGCCCTCGTTGTTGGGGATGCCCGGCGGCAGCACCGAGCGCACGCCGGTATAGGCGGCCGCCTTGGTAAACGAGAGCGTGCTGTTGATGGCCCCCCTGACCTGTGGGCCAGTGCCGGTCCAGTCGACCACCATATGGTCGCCGCGCTTGCGGATTGTGACGAAGAGGCGGATCGGCTTACCGTAGTCGATTCCGTCGTCATCGATGAAGTCCTCGAAACTCCATTCGCCGTCGGGCAGCGTGCGCAGCGCGGCGCGAGTCAATCGCTCGGCATAGTCAATCAGCTCCTGCAGCAACGCGGTCGTCTGTTGCGCCCCGTGCTTGGCGACAATCTCCGCGAAGCGTCTTTCCGCAATGTGGCAGGCGGCGAGCTGGGCGCGTAGGTCGCCGAAGACCTGCACCGGAAGGCGCACGTTGCGCTCAATGAAAGTCATGATGGTCTGGTTGAGTCGGCCGGACTCGTAGAGCTTCATTGGAGCGATGCGTAGGCCCTCCGCATAAATTTCGGTCGAATCCGACGCATTCGATCCTGCGACGCGGCCGCCGACGTCGGAGTGGTGACAAACCGTGCAGGCGAAGGCGAGCCGCTCTCTTCCCTGAAACAGCGGCTTGAAGATAAAAATGTCAGGCAAATGCATGCCACCGTCGAATGGATCGTTCATGATGAACACGTCGCCCGGCGCAATATCGTCGCGGAAATGGCGCATGATCGAGTCCATCGCGGTTGGCACCGAGCCGAGATGGCCCGGGAGTGTCAGGCCCTGCGCCGCGAGCCTACCGTCCGCATCGGCGAAGCCCGTCGAATAATCCATGTTATCCTTGAGCACGCCCGAATACGTCGTACGGAACAGGGTCAGCGCCATCTCGTCGGTGATGGAGAACACCGCATTCTTGAACAGCTCCAAGTAAATCGCATCGAATTTTTCGACCACCGCAACGCCCTCCGTTATCAATCCTGAAGCCGGAATAGCTCCGCCACGTTGCCGCCAAGCACGGCGTCCTTCTCGCCGGCCGATAGGAATGCACAATGGCGGCGGACATAGTCCAGGCTCTGGCGATACGTGCAGAAGCGTTCAACGTTTGGCATGTCGGAGCCCCAAACGAGTCTTGATGCGCTAAACAGGTCGCGCATGTGGCGGATGAGCTCCTGGGCCTCGGGATACGGATAGTCCCACACGCCGCCCCAAGTGATTGGGAACATGATCTCGATCAGCAGATTTTCACGGCTATATGCGGTGAGCACCTCAGGCGGAAACTCCCATCGGCCAGCACGAGCAAAATGCGCGACCGGTGGACCCATCACGAGCACGAAGCGTAACGTCCGATGTCGCTGCATGACTCGGTCGAACGCCATGAGGTTGCCGATGTAGCTCGCGCGGTCATAGTGCGGCGTTGCCGAAAGCTCCATGAAAACCGGCAGGCTGAAGGCCGCGACCTTGTCCCAGAACGGTGCGAATGCCGCGTGATCGAGGTTATGCTTATAGCCATGACGAGAAAAATCGTGCGAGTAGTACAGGCCCTTGAGGCCAAGAATCTTGTGCGCACGATCGACTTCGGCAAGTATTTCGTCGCGATCCGCGATCGCCTCGTCGACGTGCAACAAGCCGGTGAACTTCTCCGGATGCTGGTTCTGCGCGAACGCATTGTAGTCGTTCATCGCACCGTAGCCGCCGCCCGCCTGCAGGATGCAATGATCGACCCCTGCATAGATCATCTGTGCCACCATAAAGGCAGGCGGTGACTCAATTCGTTGCATGCCTACCGGCATATACTGGATCGCGTAGCTCTCGCCCTCATGGGTAAACTCGAGTCGGCCATAGAGACCGACCCGAAAGCCGACGTCATTAAGGCCGGACCAGGTATTGTCCTCTGATCGGAAGAGCATCGTGGGTTTTACTTCCTTGCCGTCGCGAACGCGAAACGTCTTAGCCGCCGGACGCGTGACGTTCTTTTGGATGTATTTGAGGTGAATATCGACGGACGGGTGCCCACAGGCGCCATGCCAATTCTCGAAGACGTGAGCGTGGGAGTCGATAATCATTGCGGACACGCAGATGATGAATCGGATGCAACGAGAGCGACAATTTGCAACCGAACGTCCCGCAAATCAAACGCCCAGCCGGTCACGATGCGCCCCACATTAATCCAAGGCTAATTCGGTTATAGTCTAATCATGCCCGATCACGTGCTGGCGCGCGCCCGCGCCAAACGTGCCCGGGCCTCGTCAAATCCCACGAAAAATCAAAATAGCGCTCGACGTTTAGTAGACGTTGTCCGTGACCTTGGTAGTGGCGAAGGGCGGCGCAGCCGACTGCTGCGCTTGGGCCGAGGCCGTGAGCGCGCTCGCGATGATTGCCGTGGTCCTGACTGCGAAGTGAATCCGCAACATGGTCGCTTCTCCCTGATGTGATGGTGCAGCCCCTAGGAGGCGCGCGATTCGATCAAATGAAACGGCGCGAGTTCATCACGCTGCTCGGCGGCGCGGTGGGCGCGTGGCCGCTTGCGGCGCACGCGCAGCAGCCAGCGATGCCGGTGATCGGGTTTCTCGGTGGCACTTCGGCGGAGATGAGCGTCAAACGGCTGGAAGCATTCCGCAAAGGCTTGAGCGAAACCGGATACGTCGAGGGCCGCAACGTGTCGATCGAGTTCCGCTGGGCTGGGGGGCGAGAGGATCGAATGCCGGAATTGGCGGCCGATCTGGTCCGCCGGCAGGTGGCGGTAATCGCCGTGCCCGACAGCACCGCCGGGGCGCTCGCGGCCAAAGCCGCGACTTCAAGCATTCCGATCGTCTTCGGAACCGGCTCCGACCCGGTCGCACAGGGTCTCGTCGCCAGCCTCAATCGCCCGGGCGGCAACGCCACGGGAGTCATGAGCCTCAACCTGGAGCTTACCGCGAAGCGGCTCGGACTGTTGCGTGAGCTGGCGCCGCAAGCGACCCGTTTCGTCGCGCTCGTCAATCCCAACGCTATGATGACCGACGCCATTGTCAAGGACGTGCATGCGAGCGTTCCAACCCTGGGGGTTCCGGTCGAAATCCTTTACGCCGGCAATAGCGATCGCGAGATCGAGGCGGCTTTCGCACATCTCTCGCAAAAGCCCGGCGCCGCATTGCAAGTCACCTTCAACGGGTTCTTTTTCAATCGTCGCGCATTGATCGTCATGCTCGCGGCGCGTCACGCGCTACCCGCCGTCTATTACACGCGCGAATATGCCGACATCGGCGGGCTAATCAGTTACGGGCCGCACGTTAACAACATACGCGAGTTCATCGGCATCTATACGGGCCGCATCCTCAAGGGCGAGAAACCGGCCGACCTGCCGGTCGCGCAGCCAACAAAATTCGAAATGGTCATTAATCTCTCGACCGCCAAAGCGCTCGCCATCGACATCCCGCCGACGCTGCTGGCGCTCGCCGACGAGGTGATCGAGTGATGTGAAGGGAGGGAGATTCAAAATGAAACTTCCCCGCCGAAATTTTTTGCATCTGGCTGCGGGTGCTGCCGCTCTGCCCGCTTTGTCGCACATCGCGCAGCCAAAAATGATGATTGGAGGTGACAGGTCTTGCGCTTCTATATCCGGCCCGTGAACGGAACGCTTGCGTTCCTGGCCATCATGGATATGAGGCCGGGTCATCGGCCCCAATCCTCTTCGGCTTCCCTACCGGCGGGCGCGCATCGCCCTGCGCATCGGTAAAAGCGCAAATATGTGACGCAGATCACAGACGGGCGCGGCGCGGCCTCCTATATTGGCGACAACAGACACACGAGGGAGCACGTCATGACCTGGACATCGGACCGCGCGGGCGTCGTGTTTTACACCGTCCTCGGCATGCTCATTGTGCTGTCGTCGATCTACATTCCGGCCTGAGGCGCGGCCGCGAGCAGAGCCACAGCAAACTCGGCGTCCTGATTTTCAAGCGCCTGCCGCTCGCAACGGCGGGCGCTTTGCTGTTCTGGCCCTCCCCCAAAAAACCGCCGTTATGCCGACCCCCTCGATGGCAAGGCGACGACCTCCGCCCCCTTCGGAAAGAGATCGGTGCCGCGAAGAGCCTCGATCAGCGGCCGCTCGTCGCTGGTCAGCATTAACGGCATTGTCGCGCAAAGTCTCTGATGAATGAGGTTCGACGGCGTCACCAATGTCGAGATATTTCGCCTGGAATGAATAGCTTAGCTGGTCTGCTTCGAGCATTACCTTCGGCGCCGCGGCGGCCGTCCCAAGGCGAGCAGCGCTTCCGCTCAGAAGCAGTGCGCTTCTACCCCGACGCCTCAAATTCAGAACATTCAGGTCTGCCCAAGGACCTAGCCTCCCCCTCTGATGCAGGCTGAGACGGCAGAAGGCTGTGTGAAGGGGTTCACACAGCGAGGCGGTAACGCCGTGCGAGAAGCGTGCTTACCTTCAATGGGGGATATAGCAATGCCGAGGCATAATGTAGCGACGGATACCGACTCTTGCCCCGAATGCGGTTCGCGGTTCATTGTCGCGCCATGCAAATTGTGCAAGGGGACAGGTCAATCACTGTTGTTTTTAAAGTGCAAAGACTGCGCCGGTACAGACAAAAAGATGGTGTGCCCGAATTTCCTTTCTCACCTACGTGCTCAATCTGCGTCGCAGACTTCGGTTTCCTCGGCGGGCTCGCGCTGATCCCCTAAGACGAGGGGCCAACCTGAAACGTGCCGTTATTCCTTCTCATATCCGCATCTTTTTACAAGTCCTACAGTCCAGCAACCCGTCTCCATACACGCCTCGTACCGCCTTTGGCAGACCGGCTGCTTTCCACAAGATGACCGTGCCTGCGAACAGCTTGCGCGCTGTTGCGCCAGTGCCTCGTAGGAAATCGTGACAAACGACACGCTAAGCATGGCGCCAATGACAGTTCGGAAAACAAACTGTGCCATGGCATTCCCCCGCACCCGAAAGGTATCGCCGAGCACCCCCAACGGGGTCTGAAAAATAGAAAATTGCCGATGAGTGTAGTTGCAAATGCGAACACCGACAGACGAACATTCACCAGGTCGCCCAGTCGATAGACATCAATGCATTAGCGCGGAGAGCGGGGGCGTACGCCGTGCGTAGAGCTGGAGGCGCAGTAGCAACCCCGAACTCCTCCTGCTAGGCTCTGTCCAGAATGAGCGAACCCAGTCTCTCTCGCGAAGGCCGATTGACCGCGGTCTTTATGCTGGTCTGTGCTCTCATCATCATTGGCTTGGCGATTACTGGCGTCCTGCAACTGCGCTCGACGAGTCCGCCCGTCGCTCACATCGCCGCAAAATGACTGGTCCGCATTGACGAGACAGTGGCCTCGAGGCGATCGGTGGCCTCGAGGCGATCGTGGAATGCTTTGAGTGCAGGATTCCAATTACTAGCGCTCAGCGCCGCCATGTAGAGCACGTGGCGGACGCGCGCGCGACCACCCCAGATGCAACGGCGTCCTTTGAGCTTGCCGCTATCGAAGTCATAGGGCGCAAGCCCGACGAGAGCGGCAACCTGCTTGCGGCTCATGTGGCCGAGTTCAGGCAACAGCGCAATCAACGTGCAGGCCAATACTGCGCCGACCCCCGGCATGGAGGTGAGCAGCCGGAAGCGATGGGCGAGAGCAGGATCGGCAGTAACGATCTCGACCAGGCGCTGGTCGAGCAGGTCGATGTCGGCGGTAAGCCGAGCGACGCGGCGGCGAGAAAGACGTTGCAGCATCGCATCCTCCAGCAGTCTGGACGCATTCTCGGTGGCGACTTTGTGATCACTGAGCTGGCGCCGGACAGTAAGCATCGCGGCAAGCTGTTCAATCATCGGCGTCTGCCGCTGCGCCGGTCGCGTCGGCATGATGGCGACAAACGATGCGATCATGCGCGCATCAAGTCGATCGTTCTTGGCCAGAATCCCGCTGGCCTTGGCGAACTGCCGAAGCTTGAACGGGTTGACCTGGCGCACGGGCATGCCGGCCGCAAGCAAGGCCCGGACGACACCACGTTCGTAGCCACCACTTGCCTCGACGCCGATCGCCGTTATCGAGGAGCCGCGCAGCTGCTCGATCAGTTCGAGCCAGCCGACAGCGTCATTGCTCACCGAAGAACATTGCTCGTCGGGCAACACCGTGATGTCCAAACGATCCTTCGACACGTCGATACCACCGAAAGAGAGCATTTCCATCTTCGTATC
>WNFU01011165.1_pt1 | contig 11690 bp, 6 predicted proteins | sample 5400121 | NCBI WGS metagenome assembly WNFU01 (sample SAMN13153360, study PRJNA577476) | soil metagenome | isolation source: 100 cm soil or saprolite under grassland replicate 1 | place: USA:California | collected 2016-06-15 | reverse complement strand
TGTTTGTCAAACCACTTGATGGTGCGGTTCAGGTAATCAACCTGATTAGCATAGCCCCAATTACCTTGCCAATGTTCTTCTCCTTCGTATTTCGCATAGGTAACTTCTTTCCCCAGCCGTCTTAAACCGACGAAGACCTCACCCGCTTGGTATGGCGAAACAGAATTATCTTCTCCACCGTGGACGATCAGCAAAGGAGTTTGTACCCTGTCCAAGTAGTATATTGGAGAATTCTCGATGTATCTCTCTCGATGTTCCCAAGGCGTTCCTCCCATAAGTAATGATTCCACAAATCCGAGCCCGTAATTTGCTCCATCTTTTCCCAATTGTCCATATAGAGCGAGCGTATCGCCATAGCCAGCGCTCACCATCGCCGCTTTGAACTGTTTCGTTTGGACGAGCAGGGCGAGCGTGCTATATCCTCCATTGCTATGTCCCATTAGCCCCAGCCGGTCGGGGTCTGCGATACCCATCTCGACAGCTTTGTTCACGCCGGGCATTACTGTCTTCAATAAGTCTGTCATTGGCGATCCCACTTGTACTGGTGAATCTGGAAGAAGAACAGCGTAGCCGCGCGTTGCAAGGATCTGAAGGTTATCCACCGGGGCTCTGGCAAAGCCAAAATTGTTTAGCTCATTAGATGAAAGATAGTAGCCAACGTTGCTGTAAACTTTAATAATGAGCGGGTAACGCTTCCCTTCCTGGTATCCTGCCGGCAGCAGCAATGCTCCCTTCAATCGTTGACCGTCAACACTGATCCACTCGATCAATCTGGCTGCTCCCATTCTGTATCGTTCAAGTTGCGGATTGATTTGCGTTAAGCGCTTTGGATTACGAAAATCAGCGTCGGCGAGCCAAAGGTCTAAGCCATGCTGAGTATCTTGAGACAAATAAACCATGCGCTGACCATCATTCGAGACAATTTGCCCATAAACAGGTGGATATGAATTAAGCTTACCTTTATTGAGAAGCACGGTTGATTGAACGTTTTCTAAACTAACCTTATAAAAACCATCCTGTTTTGTTTCTTCATTGAAAACTCTCACGATCATGGACTTATTTTTATCCATTAACCACAAACGATTTTCACCTTCGGAAATTATTAGTTCGATCCGCTGGTCAGAAATTCTCGCTATTTCAGAAATTTTGCCATCTGCCAGTGATGTCTTCCACAGCGCATTGTCACCGATAAAATAGACGTTCTGCCCAGCGGCATCCCAGAGTGGTGGTTGAAAGCCATATCCGGCAAAATCCGGGTGAGGCACCGTAGTTAAGTTACGTCGCTCTGTGCCCATCGCGGAGACTACAAACACGTCACCTTTCGCCAATTGTCCTGCAGTCCTGTAACTGAGTAATTTCCCGTCGGGCGACCAGCTTACGGAAGAGCCGTCATAGTCGAGTTGTATATTTGGCGCTACAACATGTGACTGACCTTCTGAGAAAGAATAAATCGTTAGGTCAAATAATATTTGTTGTAAGCCAGCAGCTTCAAATTTTTTGGGAGTAGTGTATGCTACGCTTGATCCATCGGGAGACAGCCAATAACGTGTAATCAGACTGCGTTGGACAACACGCTTGACGCGCCCGCTGTCAATGTCAATCATCGCCAAGTCGGCAAGGTAACGCTTAAAACTCCAGGGCGGTGTTTGCGAGCTTGTTGTCTCGGGCTTAACCGAGTTGCTCTGGCTTGCTGCCTTTGATGCGCTATAGATCACTACTGTTGAGCCTATGGTCTTTCTCTCACTTGATGATTGTTCCTGGTTAGCCACCAAGAGACTCGCAGCCTCGTCAAGCGTCATATCTTCCGGCAGCAGCTTAACGATCACTTGCCGCGAATCCGGTGTCCACTGGATGGGATTGCCGAGAGCGCGCACGACTGCCTTGGATACCTGCCAAAGCTTTCCAGTTGCCTTCTCCCATATCCACACATTCGCGTGACCTCCACGATCTGAATAAAAGGCGATGTAGCGACCATCGGGTGACCAGGCAGGCGACCAGTTGCTTCCTTGACCACTCGTTACGTTTTTTGACAGCCCGGACTTCGTATTGGTAATCCAGATGTCGCCTCCTTTGCCGAAGAAGTTCACTCCGGTACGCGAGAAGACGCGGTAACGTGCATCTCCTGATGACTCCTTGCGACGATTATCTTGAAGCGTATAGGAAACCCACTCGCCGTCAGGTGAAACAGTTATCGGGGTATAGTCAGCGAAGGTTCGTGCAGAGAGTATTTCTTCGACAGGAATTGGCTCCGCGGTTGCTTGGGAGTAAGTGTATGTTGGTTGAAATGCAACAACACAGACGAAGGACAGAACAATAAACCTTGGAAGAACTCTAATTCGCATCGTGATTCTCTTAATTCAGAAGCTTCAGGCACGACCTGATTACCGCTCGTTGATACTTGGGTCCTCGCCTTTGACCGGTATCAAAAGTTTAACTTCACGGCCAGTTGAATCGAGCGCGGTCCACCGCTCTGGTAGAGTGGACTAAACCCACCACCTGCTCCACCACTGCCCAGACTTCTTCCCAACATTAAGGTTGATTGGCCAAATAACGGGCCGGGCAGGAAAGTGCCGTCACGACCCGGATCACCAAAATTAGGATGGTTGAAGAGATTGAAGAAGTCAGATCTAAACAACACATTTACACGCTCTGTTAGGTTAAACTTGCGGCGAACGGAGAGGTCCACCTGGTAAACCGAGAAGCCTCGCAATACATTTCTGCCCAACGTCCCCTGACGACCAGCAGGCGGAATGGCGAACGCTGCTCGATTGAATCGTCTTCCTCCTGCTACATTCGGATCCTCGATGTAGAGCGGAATTCCTACAATCAGGTCTGGGCGAATCAGGGTTTCAACTCCACCTGTAAAGCTAGATCCGGCGACTAAATTCACGGGTGTCGCGGAGCGCGCGGTCAGAAAGGTATCTACCCCCCAGTTACGAAGGATCGCGTTTCCGAACACGCCTGCTTTTGGGGTCGGGATATTGTAGGTTACGGCAGCGCTGAAAGAGTGCCGAACATCAAAGTCTGATGAGCCCCGGTCGAGATTTGGATCCAAAGGGCTGTTGCCGGCAGATGAATCAGCGGAAATATTGTCGATCGAATGAGACCAAGTGTAAGAAGCCAATGCCTGCAACCCCCGCGAAATCCGGCGCTGGAACCGTAGTTGCATCGTGTGGTAGTCCGATGTGGCGATGTTTTGTGTGAAATTAGTGAAAAGCCCGGGCGGGAATAGACGGGAGGTTAGCCGCAGCAGACGGCGACCATTGGCCCCTACGTAAGTAGCTGAAATAGTCTGATCAATACCAAGTGATTGCTCTAGGGCAAGATTCCACTGGTACGTGCGCGGCAGTTTCAGATTGCGGTCGGAAGCGTTAATCACACCTGCTGCAGGAATATCAAGGCTGAATGGCGGAGGCGCGGCCTGATCCAAAGTCGTCAGCGGAAAGGGTACATTAGTCAACCTCCTCGCTCTTGAGTATGGAAAACTAGATGCTGCGTTACCGAGAATACCCGATCCAAGATCATAGAAAATCCCAATTCCACCACGCAGAACCGTTTCCTGGCCCTGCTTTTGAGACAACCGGTAAACGATCCCCGCACGCGGGGCGAAGTTGTTGTAAGTGGTCTCGTAGAGGGGCGTGCCTTGGGGGGCTAGACGTATCGTAGCGGGATTATCCGTGATCTCAAAGCTGAAGAGATCTCTGCCATTCCTGCCTTTAGGGGCTGGGTTAACTTCCCACCGTAAACCGTATGTGAGCGTCAGTCGCCTGCTGATTTCCCACGTGTCCTGCCCATAAGCCGAAAAATTGATATAGATAAGAGGCACGGTTTCACGAGCGGTAACCTGGACGAGCTGTGCGTTTCCGGTTGTTGCGCCGTTAGGACCGGTCAGCCCCGTAAAGTTGACAAGCTGATCGTACGCTCGAGGACCGCTGACAGGTAGCAGTTGGCGATAGTCAACACCGAACTTCAGTCGGTGTTCTCCAGCAATAACAGAAGTATTGTTAACGAGATTGAACTGGCGCTGAAGATTTTCCACATTTCTACCTACTATCAGATTCCTCCCGCCAATAAGTTGGAAAAATATTTGGCTGTCCTGCGACGTGGCAAATGAAGGGAAGAGAACAGCATCAGACGGCGGAATCGCCCCGCCGAAATCGTCCAATTGGAAAAAGCCTGTCCCCTCGCTTTTGGTGTAATTACCTCGGATTTCATTATTAACATTTGAACTGAAGATTTGTGTCACACCAACGGTCAAGGATTGGGTGACAAACTTGGTTACGCCCATATTATTCAAGCTCGAATTGGAGACTCCGCGTTGAGTTGATTCAGAGGGCGAGTAGTTGTATCTGCCGAAAAGCGTTAGCCGTTTATTAAAAGTGTGATCTACCCGGATACTCGTCGCATCTAAATTCACCATATCTGAGTAGGAAGCATTGAACTCCGCAAACCCGTTCGCAAAAACAGTGCCATTCGGGATCGGATATGCCTCTAGAAATGGTCTCATCTGCGGAACGGCGGACTGTCGCGAGGCCACCGATGGGACGAGTGTCACCTGCGTCAGCGGCTGGCGCAGGCGCAATCCTTCATACGAGAAGAAGAAGAACGTTCGATCTTTACCGTTATAGAACGCCGGTCCGCCTTCACCGAAGCGCGGCAGGTAAAGCGGTCCACCCAACACGCCGCCGAAATCATTCTGCCGTAGCGCCGGACGCTTCAACCCCCGGCTGTTGGCGAACCAGTCGTTGGCATCCAGGGCGTCGTTGCGGAAATAGTTGAACAGTGTGCCACTGAACCGGTTCGTCCCACTTCGGGTGACGATCTGCACCTGTCCGCCGGGTGTGCGTCCGAACTCCGGAGCAAACGTTGATGTCTGAATCTTAAATTCCTGCATCGCATCGACCGAGACCAAACTATTCGTGCCTCCGGAAGCGCCGAGCGCTGGCAGCGCTCCTCCGGCTGATTGAACTAAAGAAAAGCTAGCCGAAACACCAGTGTTCGCGCTGACTCCATCAACAGTAAAGTAGTTAGCGTTAGCGCGTTGACCGTTAACGCTGAACTGTCCTTGTTCACCAAAACTCGACTTGGTTAGAACCACACCTGGAGTGAGAGCAATCAATGATTGAAAGCTCCTTCCGTTGAGTGGCAGATTCTCAACAAACTGACGATCCACTAGCGTGCCAACGGTCGCAGATTCTTTTTGAATAAGCGGCGCGCCGCCCTCAATTGTCACACTCTGAGTGATTGATCCAAGCTGCATCGAGAAGCTCAGGCTGACTATATCTTGCACGTGCAGCACGACGTCGGGTTTGACGATTGTCTGAAAGCCGTCTTTATGTACAAAAATTCGGTAGCGGCCAGGAAGAAGGTTGGGGATCACAAACATGCCTTCGTCATTTGTTACAGTAGAAAAGGTCACGTTAGTGTCAATGTTATTCGCATCGACTTTGACCCCGACGATCGCGGCGGCGTTTGAATCGGTCACGCGCCCCGTGAGCGTGGCGGTGGAAAGGGTGAGGGCAGCGTTGGGCAGGCAGAGACAGACGAGGGTGAGGATAGCGCAGAGGGCTCTGCCGATACACGAAGATACACTACTCCCATGTCGTTTCATTGTATATTGCCTCCCGTTACAACATTACGAACCGTTGAGATTGAGATGTGGAGCGCAGATGGGCGTCCGGCGCATAGGCGCACAACCACCAATGTTTGTCAGCGCAGAGAACGCCTGACAAAGAGTTTTATCCTGTGCTCGTTGATGCGGGTGAAAACTGTCGGAGCGTTTCAGAAGTAGTCTGCTGGTAAAAAAAAGCGGCTTTATCCGCAGAGGGCGCGGAGGCTCTACTAAGATCGCAGAGAGGAATTAGGGGTCGGTGATAAACCTCCGCGCCCTCTGCGTCTGCTCTCTGCGATCTCTGCAAGACACCTGCCTTCGTTGAAGGATGGATTATTTCTAAAAGCCCCCGTTAGCTGCTCACGATCACATTTCTACAGTGTGCTACAGCAAGTTTACCGAAAAATGTGACATTCCAGCGGTTGATTTTGCTCAATAGATGTCTCGTTTGCCATAGTAATTCAGGTGAGAGAGGCAATTTGTGTCAGGCGGCGATAATTTTTCTTAAAGTTTGGGAAAGCCGAAGGAGATATCAGACAATGTCGCAAACTGCCAACCCGATTGAGCCTGCGTACCAAGGTAGAAATGCCGCGATCATTTCCGGCGTATACGAGATCGTCTTGTTTGGATTTTGCGGTGGGCTTCACGAACGAACGATGCCTCATCAGGGTCTGGCGTGTAATCAAACAGCAGCGCCGGGTGCGCTCTGAGCCTGTTGCAAAGCGTGTTGAGGGTTCGTAGCGAGATCATTTTGGCTCTGCCTTCCCACAACTGGTAGCAGGAAGTCAGACCAAGCCCGGTATGGGTTGCCAATTGCGCTGCGTTTTCGATACCGAGTTTCCTTGCTACCTCGTCCACCTTGAGTTTCAATGCCATCGCCCTGCGACTATAACACCATTAGTTTCATAAGGTTAGCATTGGGCCGGACGGTTACCAGAGTTGGTAACCGTAACCGTTCTGACTGGAAGCGGCAAATGTGCGTTCTTATCTGTAAATACAGTCAAAATGTCTCATCTTTCCACGGATAAATGGGCCTTACGAGCTTGACAAATTTACCAACTCTGGTAATCATTGAGCGGTCTTTCAAGGGACAAACCGGCTGGCGCGGCGCCCATTGTCGTATTGGCGCAGCGAGGCGTCAAATGTTCTCGGCGGCGCGTTTTTACTTATAAAACGTGTCTGCCTGGTGTAAGATGCGCGCAACCGAGCGGGCTTGCCCGTCGTACAAGTGAGTGAAATTGCACATAATTCTGGGCCTTATATTTACGGGGCCGTCGTGAGACTGACAGCGACTTCGTGACGCTTATTTTCCGCGCCCGGTAAAAACCTCAAACGCCCAGAAATTCAGGGGGTTCGCATTCGGAATTATGCGCATTCTTCGTTTAACCTCGACAAAGGGCTACTGCTTTTGCTGTGGGGGCGTTGGCGCACTTCGACATGAAGGCTTCGGGTTTTACCGCTGACAATCCCGAGCTTCGACAACCAAGATCGCCGAGCGTGATTTAACTATTCAACGCCGGCATTAGTGTACGCGCCTCCTGACAAACATCCTACTCCAAGAGAGTACGGTATTCCCCGGATGTGACCCGCGAGCCACTGAAACTGCGCCAGTTGCGGCTTTCGGCCAACTTGGCTCGATTTGTGGCCATCAGACTTTGTAGAGACTGGTAACCAAAACGCACGTGAACAACAGGGCCGGCCGACGATTCTCGCCCGACTCCAGGACGTTCGGATGAGATTGACCGGTGCGATTGCTGAGACGGCGTAAATTAGAGACGACGTGACGGAATCCCAATGATTTCTCGATGGATACTTGTATATTGTTGAGGAATTAATTGAGGACGGCACAGTCGAGCTTTATTCAGCAACCTATTTGCTCCGCATTTATTTTCCCGACGGCATCATCCTTAAGTGAAACTTGCGCGTCGCCGTGTAGCCGCAGCTTGCGGTACGGAAGCGCCCCACATCCATAACCAGGACTGAAACGCCCCAAGGCCCATCAGCCCCAAGGCCTATAAGTATGATGATTGTATGATGATTGTCGAGATCCTTTTGCTGGTTTGCGCGCCACTTTTGCTGCTGGGCTCATTCCTGGCTGGGGGTAGGGGTGTGGCCGCCGGCAGACCGGCGTTATCCGGGCCGGAGGATGCGCTGGCCGCGATCGGGTTGAAAGTCCTGTCAGGAAAACTCGTAGCCAGGATTCTCTCCGCAGACGACTGGGATTTTATGGCGAATCACCCCGTGGACACGCTGCGGCAGGTGTTCGGTTGCGAGCGGAGAGCGATTCTGCGCCTGTGGCTGCGCGAGTTGCGCCGGCAGGTGGATCAATTGATGAATCTTCATCGCCAGGCCGTGCGCCCAAATCTCGGCGTGAATCTCGCCTTCGAATTCAAGCTGTTGAGAAACTATGCGCTGTTTCGCGTGGCTTACGCCGCGCTTCTTAACATCCCCCTGCCGAGCGACTCGCGCTGTTTCGCCGAACAATCGCTCGGCCTGGCCGAAGTCGCCGAGCGGCTGGAGCGCTTGCTTGAAACCAGACTGGCCGGAATTGATCCGGCGCAACTCTGCCGGATTCAGGCTGACTGGAAACAAACGGCGACCGTCGCGGACGGCGCCGAGGTGGACACACAAGCGGCGAGCCGAATCAGGAATCTGGAGGTCGAGGCGGCGATTGAGGTGATCAAGAGACGAGAACTGTCAGGCATGCGCAGCGAGTTCTCAGGGTTGACCTACCTGTCCTCGACGCGGGATTACAACAGCGGCCGGTATTATCACGAAGACCTGGCGCGGCGTTTCAGTGAAGAAGCGATGGAGAGAGCTCTGGCCGCCTGTCACGAGGAGATATTCGAGCGATTAGTTTACTTCCCCATGGCGGAGTTGGTGCGACAATTGGAAATATACGTGAGCGTCATACCTGAGGCCCCAATCAACATTTTGCGCGCATGGAGTAAGCTTGAACCGTTCCGCGTCTTAATGCCGATGAGCAGCGACCGACTCTCGGCCGAGCTATTTGTCTCCAACGTTAGAGTGGCCCTGACGATCTTGCGGAATCAGAGGAAAATGGACTAGCGGACATAAGTGTCTATGTTTTCTGAATCGAATATTGACTCGAATCGCCCGAGCAGTTATGGTTTCGGCGGTTAATTTGTCGGGGGTACGCCGTGCTTTCAGAAAAAGAGTTGGCGTCGTTCGACGGCGCCGTCCGCGAACCCGCGCCGACCTACTTACAACTCGGTAGAATGGCGGATGAAGAGTTGATGGAACTGGTCAAGCAAGGCAATCATGACGCCTTTGCCAACCTCTTCGATCGTTACTACCGGCTCGTCCTGAGCATAGCTTTGAGAATCTTGCGCGATCAGGCGGAGGCCGAAGACCTCATGCAGGACGTGTTTTTTGACTTCTTCAAAGACGCGAAATCATTCGATCAGTCCAAAGGCCGGTTTAAACAATGGCTATTCAGCCGCGCCTACCGCCGAAGTTACAACCGACTGGAATACCTTAGCGTGCGGCGCTTCTATGCGCCGACCGAGTCCCTTGAGCTTGAACATCTCGCCGCCGGCGACTCGGAGAGCCGTTGGAACGATTTGAATCGACAGGAATGCCGGCGTGTTATTGAACAGGGATTAGCGACGTTGAGTGATCGGCAGCGCGCCATAATCGAGATGGCTTGCTTTCAGGGCAAGAGCATGAGCGAGATTGCCGCAGCCGTAAATGAATCGGTAGCCAACGTGCGCAACCACTATTATCGCGGATTGAAGAAGCTAAAGGATTTTTTTCAAGGCGGAGCCCCCATAAAAGGGAAACTGGCCGGCGTTCACATGGAGGGAACTAATTTTGATCAGGCATGATCGCTTTGATGAGATCTGCGCGCTGGCGGCGCTTTTCATTTCTCGGTGAGGACGGAGTCAGGGGGCGTTTCTTCGCCGAGGCTCGCCGGCGCGGATTTCGTTTCTCTGATGAGGTGGAAAGAGAGATCCACCCCTGGCGCGGATGGGGAGGGCGCCACACTTCGTTGCTGGTGGGGCTCTTATTGATCGCGGCCGTGTCGGTGTTGGGCCACCAGTTGCGTGAGAGCGCGGCCCGGCGTACATCAGAGAAAGCCGAGCTTGCCGCGCTCAGCGCTCAGAACGCCGAGCTTCGGCGCCTTCTGTCAAAGCTTGATAAAGCCGCCAATTCATCCAATTCATCCGATCCATCCGATTCATCCGGAGTCAAACCGCGCCCCGAGAACGCCATCACCGCGCACCCCCCGCGAATGAGCCCGGTCGGAGCCGCGCAAACGAACGCTGACGCCTCGGGGACGCTGGAGACTGATCTCAGGCGCGCACGCGAAGAGAACGCCGCGCTCCTTGCGCGCGCTAAAGCCGCTGAAGAGCAACTGCAAACGGCTGTCTCTCAGAATCAAACGCTCCAAGGGGCGCTCCAGGCGGAGATCGCTTCCGGCAAGGGTGTGGAAAGGGATCTCACTGCCAAACTGAACGAAGCCACGGCGACAATCAACCGGATTACAGGCGAGCTGGGCAACCTGCGTGAAGGGCGCACGACGGACGCCTCCTTGATTGCCGTACAAGAATCCCGGCTGAAGGATTGGGCCGAGAAGCTGAAAGAGCAGTCTGAAGCGATCGAGCGCCAGAAGCAATTGCTGGTAGCCGACCGCGACATCCGCGACCTGATGACCGCTCGCAACCTCCACATCATTGACGTTTTCGATGTCGACGGCAAAGGCGACACGCGCCGCACTTTCGGCAGGGTCTTCTACACTCAAGGCAAGTCGCTGATTTTTTACGCGTTCGATCTGGAAGACAAGCGCGTCCTCAATGCGAATTACGCATTCCAAGCCTGGGGGTACCAGGAATCAGGCGGCCAATCACGAAATCTCGGGATCTTCTATGTAGACGATCGGAAACAGAATCGATGGGCCCTCAAGTTTAATGACCCGCGCACATTGGCGCAGATCGACGCTGTCTTCGTGACGATTGAACCGCCGGGGGGCAGCCCCAAACCGACCGGTCAAAAGCTGCTATACGCATATCTGAAAAATAAGCCCAATCATCCGTGACCACCGTCTCGATCTGTTCCTGGCACTCAGCGATTTAACGTGGTCTTTGACGAAGAACCACTCCCATCCGAGTCGTCGCAACTCGCCCGCCAAACCGACGTCCGTGTCGAGGAAGACCGTCTCGGGCGTATATTCTTTGACGACGGCATACCAACACGGAAGGTAGTGCGCCGTGACGTATTCTTCTGAGACCCTGAAAAACCGGGGGCTGAGAATAATTCGAACCACTTGGGAACAAGAAAACCTTTCTCCAGTGTTCAAGCGACAGAATCACATAAGAACGCTTTATTGAAAACAAAAGAGATATCACCAGCACCCGGTTTTTCCCGGTCTCCATGAGGTCGCGCCGATGGACGTCAAGGCCCGGCGCGAGGATATAGATTCGAGTCCGGCGTCGCGCGCCGCGCTCACCGAATACCTGAGGGCGAGTAGTCGAAAGAGGCGCTGTAGAAGGGCGGCCCTCTATAACATCGCGCTGCGGAAGATTCAAAAATGCGGCGCACTGCATTCATCCCCTCGCCCGGCAAGCGTCTCAAGTAACGCATCAGTCAGGAGGAGCCAATGAGAACGCAGAACCGCAGAACCCTACGCCTGATTTCGGCCGCGCAGATCGCCCTGTGCATAGCGTGGGCCCTGTCCTTTGCTTTAACGCGAACACGCGCTTCGGACACACCGACCCCAACGAGAGTGACGATACCGGGAAGCCTTGAGAGCGAGATCACGAACAACTCGTGCGGCGACTGGGACCCGGCGTGCTCGGCGGCGCGACTGACATTCGACGCCGACGATCAGGTGTGGCAGGGGACGTTCACGGTCCCGGCGGGCGACTGGGAGTACAAGGCGGCGCTCAACGACGGCTGGGGCGAGAACTACGGCGCCAACGCGCAACGCAACGGCTCGAATATCGGGCTAGCGCTCGGCGCCTCGACGCCGGTGAAGTTCTACTACGACCACGAGACGCACTGGATCACAGACAACCGCAACGCGCTGATCGTGACGGCGCCGGGCAACTACCAGCAG
>WNFU01027096.1_pt1 | contig 11691 bp, 13 predicted proteins | sample 5400121 | NCBI WGS metagenome assembly WNFU01 (sample SAMN13153360, study PRJNA577476) | soil metagenome | isolation source: 100 cm soil or saprolite under grassland replicate 1 | place: USA:California | collected 2016-06-15 | reverse complement strand
GCCGCCAGCGATTTCACCGTATGAATGCGCAAATCCGGGCTGAATGACCCCATGATCCCCGTGCCTCGAATCGTCCTAAGCCGCCCCACTGTCCATACCCGGTCGAATCAAGCCCCTGAGACCATGGTCGGACCGACGCGTCAAGGATTAGTAAAGCCCGGCATTGTGGCCGAGAAAGGGTCGAAAATCCGGCTTTTCACGGGCCCGATTTGCCGGCCTTTGGTCGCATGGGAGACATGGACGGGGTGCATTGCGATGGGGCCGGAATTATGGTTTGAGAGACAGGGATTCCCCTTGAGGCCCCTGCCGCACGCTCGCCGAGCCGGCCGCCTGGCGGACGCTACGCTCACAGCGGGCGGGGCCCGCGGCTGCGGCAGGTCCATCGGAGCCTCATCTCGTCGAAGGAGCGACACCGACGATGCTCGTGCTCAAGCGGTTGACCGCATTGGCGGTGACGATCGTCGCCATTCTGGCTGCCAGTGGAGTGGCTCTGGCTGGGCTCGGGCAGCCGTCCACTTGGCAGCTCGGGTTGCAGCAATCGGCCACGCCGGTGATGGACAACGTCATCTGGTTCCACGATTTCCTGCTCTGGATCATCTCGGCGATCACCGCCTTCGTGCTGATCCTCCTGGTCATCGTGATGGTGCGTTTCAACGCCCGCGCCAATCCGATCCCGTCGCGTACCACCCATAACACGCTGATCGAGATATTGTGGACGATCATCCCGATCGCGATCCTCACGGTCATTGCCGTGCCGTCGTTCAAGCTGCTGTTCTTGCAGCTCAACGTGCCGGCGGCCGATCTCACCGTGAAGGCCACCGGCAAGCAGTGGTATTGGACCTATAGCTATCCGGACCACGGCAAGTTCGAGTTCGACTCGCTCCTGGTCCGCGACCAAACGCAGCTCAAGCCCGACCAGCCGCGGCTCCTCGGTGTCGACAACGAGATGGTGGTGCCGGTCAACAAGACCGTGCGGGTGCTGACCACCGGCGCCGAGGTGATCCATTCCTTCGCGGTGCCGTCGTTCGGCATCAAGGTCGACTCCATTCCCGGCCGCGTCAACGAGACCTGGTTCAGGGCGACGCGCGAAGGCGTCTACTACGGCCAGTGCTCGGAGCTGTGCGGCAAGGATCACGCGTTCATGCCGATCGCGGTGCGCGTGGTGAACGAGCAGGCATTCGCCGCCTGGGTCGAGGAGGCGAAGAAGAAGTTCGCGCGGGACGACGACACTAGCCCGCCGACCAATGTGGCGGCGGCCGACCAGACGGCTGCCCGCTGATGGCGCGCGACGGCGCATGACCGCGGGCGGACGGCAGGAACACGTTCGAAGGACTTGAAGATCATGGCTACCACGGCGAAAGCTCACGGCGCCCACGAGGCCCACGACGCGCACGACCATCCCTATGGCTGGCGGCGCTACCTCTATTCGACCAACCACAAAGACATCGGCACGATGTACCTCGTGTTCGCCCTCATGGGCGGATTGGTCGGCGGCGTGCTGTCGATCGGCATGCGGCTCGAGCTCATGGAGCCGGGCATGCAGATCTTCCATGACTCCCACATGTTCAACGTGTTCACCACCGCGCACGGCCTGATCATGATCTTCTTCATGGTGATGCCGGCGATGATCGGCGGCTTCGGCAACTGGATGGTGCCGCTGATGATCGGCGCGCCGGACATGGCGTTCCCGCGCATGAACAACATCTCGTTCTGGCTGCTGCCGGCCTCGTTCACGCTGCTGGTCATCTCGCTGTTCGTCGAAGGCGAACCCGGCGCTCCCGGCGTCGGCGCCGGATGGACGATCTATGCGCCGCTGTCGACCTCGGGCCATCCCGGACCGGCGGTCGACTTCGCCATTCTGTCGCTGCATCTCGCCGGCGCTTCGTCGATCCTCGGCGCCATCAATTTCATCACCACGATCTTCAACATGCGCGCGCCCGGCATGACGCTGCACAAGATGCCGCTGTTCGTGTGGTCGCAATTGGTGACGGTGTTCCTGCTGCTGTTGGCGATGCCGGTGCTGGCGGGCGCCATCACCATGCTGCTTACCGACCGCAATTTCGGCACCACCTTCTTCACCGCCGACGGCGGCGGCGATCCGGTGCTGTTCCAGCACCTGTTCTGGTTGACGGCGGCGGCGATCCGGTGCTGTTCCAGCACCTGTTCTGGTTCTTCGGCCACCCGGAAGTCTACATCTTGATCGTTCCGGGTTTCGGCATGATCAGCCAGGTCGTCGCCACCTTCTCGAAGAAGCCGGTGTTCGGCTATCTCGGCATGGCCTATGCCATGGTGGCGATCGGCGGCATCGGCTTCGTGGTGTGGGCGCACCACATGTACACGGTCGGCATGTCGACCGCGGCGCAGGCCTATTTCGTGGTCGCCACCATGGTGATCGCGGTGCCTACCGGCGTGAAGATCTTCTCCTGGATCGCCACCATGTGGGGCGGCTCGATCGAGTTCAAGACGCCGATGCTATGGGCGATCGGCTTCATCTTCCTGTTCACGATCGGCGGCGTGACCGGCGTGGTGCTCGCCAATGCCGGCGTCGACCGCTCGCTGCAGGACACCTATTACGTGGTGGCGCATTTTCACTACGTGCTCTCGCTCGGCGCCGTCTTCACCATCTTCGCCGGCTGGTACTACTGGTTCCCGAAGATGACCGGCTACATGTACTCGGAGACGATCGGCAAGTGGCACTTCTGGCTGACCTTCATCGGCGTCAACCTGGTATTCTTCCCGCAGCACTTCCTCGGGCTCGCCGGTATGCCGCGCCGCATCGCCGACTATCCCGACGCCTTCGCCGGCTGGAACATGGTCTCGTCGCTGGGCTCGTATGTCTCGGGACTCGGCGCGCTGGTGTTCTTCTTCGGGGTCGCGCATGCGTTCCTGCGCAAGCAGAAGGCAGCCGACAATCCGTGGGGCGCCGGCGCGACCACGCTCGAATGGACGCTGCCCTCGCCGCCGCCGTTCCACCAGTACAACGAGCTGCCGCTCATCAAGTGAGCACGAAAAAGATGTCGCTCGTCAGCGAAGGCGTGGAATTCTCCGGTTCGGTGCGGACCCAAGCGGTCTCGCCGCGTCTTGAGCCCAGCATTGCCGGGGTGGGCGATTACCTCGCGCTGCTCAAGCCGCGGGTGATGTCGCTCGTCGTGTTCACCGCGCTCGTCGGCCTCATGATCGCGCCGGCGCATGTTCATCCGGTGATCGGCTTCACCGCGCTCATTTGCATCGCGGTCGGCGCCGGCGCCGCCGGCGCGCTCAATATGTGGTACGAGGCCGACATCGATGCGGTGATGACGCGCACCGCCGGCCGGCCGATCCCGCGCGGCCGCATCGCGCCCGGCGAGGCGTTGGGCTTCGGCATGACGCTCGCCGGCTTCGCGGTGATCGTGATGGGCGTGCTGGTGGGCTGGGTCGCGGCGGTGCTGCTCGCGTTCACCATCTTCTTCTACGCCGTCGTCTACACGATGTGGCTCAAGCGCTCGACGCCACAGAACATCGTCATCGGCGGCGCGGCCGGCGCGTTCCCTCCGGTCATCGGCTGGGCGGCGGCGACCGGGAGCGTCGGCGTCGAGCCGATGCTTCTCTTTCTCATCATCTTCGTCTGGACGCCGCCGCATTTCTGGGCGCTGTCGCTCGCCCATACCGACGACTATGCCCGCGCCCGCGTGCCCATGCTGCCGGTGGTCGCCGGCTCCGAAGCGACGTGTCGGCAGATCCTGCGCTATTCGATCCTGCTGGCGCCGGTCGGCGCGATGCCGTGGTTCCTCGGCTATGCCGGTGCCGTCTACGGCGCGACCGCGCTGCTGGCGGGGACGCTGATGGTCGCGTTCGCCTCGAGGCTGCGCCGCGAGCGCGACAGCGGGCGTGCCATGCTGGTGGCGAAGCAGCTTTTCGCCTTCTCGATCCTTTATCTCTTCATCCTCTTCGCCGTCCTGCTGATCGAGAGCGGTCTCGCTGGTCTCGTTGGTCGTGTGACGGCGTGAGCGCGCAAGGCAAGACGTGAAAGTGCAAGGCAAGATATGGACGAAAAGTCCGAACCGACCGGGATCGTGCTCACCGAGGAGCAGAAGCGCAGCCGCCGCGCGCGGTCGATCGCGATCGCGCTCGCCTTGGGCGCGCTGGTCGTGCTGTTCTACATCGTCACGCTGGTGAAGGGGCCGGCGGTGTTGAACCGTCCATTGTGACCGAGCCGAACGCCATGAACGCTCCGCACACTCCAGCGACCCGGCGCCGCGATGTCATGGTCGCGGCCGCGTGCGGCGTGTTTGTCGCCGTGATGGTGGGTGCCTCCTATGCGGCGGTTCCGCTCTACAATTGGTTCTGCCGCACCACCGGCTTTGCCGGCACCCCGCAAGTCGCGAGCGCCGCGCCGAGAAATGTGCTCGACCGCAAGGTCACGGTCCGCTTCGACGCCAATGTCCTGGGCGGCCTGCCGTGGCGGTTCGAGCCGGAGCAGAGCGCGGTCGAGGTTCGCATCGGCGACGTCGTCACGGTCAACTATCTGGTGGTCAACGAGTCCGCGCGCGACACCGTGGGCATTGCGTCCTACAACGTATCGCCGCCGACCGTCGGGGCCTATTTCTCCAAGATCAACTGCTTCTGCTTCACTGATCAGCGGCTCAAACCCGGCGAGAAGCGCGAGATGGCGGTCGTGTTCTTCGTGGATCCCGAGCTGGTGAAGGATTCCGAGCAGGACGGTCTCAACACCATCACGCTGTCCTACACCATGTATCCGGTGCGCCAGCCCGAGCCGCCGCGCGCGGACAGCGCGCCGACGCCTGGACGAAGCTGACACGACGCGGGGGCGCCGGGCACGCTGCTCCCCGACAGAGAGAGACGGAGACGAGCAAGATGGCCGACGCCCATACCAAGCCGCACCACGACTATCACCTCGTGGATCCGAGCCCATGGCCGGCGGTCGGTTCGGTTGCCGCCTTCCTGATGGCGTTGGGGGGAATTTCGTGGTTGCACCACCTGTTCGTGGCGGCGCCCTATGTTTTCGGGCTAGGCGTCCTCGGCATGGCCTACACCATGATCGGCTGGTGGCGTGATGTCGCCCGCGAGGCCACCTATGACGGCTACCATTCGCGCGTGGTGCAGATCTCCCACCGCTACGGGATGATCCTGTTCATCGCCTCCGAGGTGATGTTCTTCGTCGCCTGGTTCTGGGCCTATTTCAACACCGCGCTGTTTCCGGCCGACGTCCATCAGATGGGCAACGAGCTGATCGGCCAGGTCACCCGCGACAACTTCCTCGGCGGTCAATGGCCGCCGAAGGGGATCGAAACCTTCGATCCATGGCACCTGCCGCTGCTCAACACGCTGATCCTGCTCACCTCCGGCACCACCGTCACCTGGGCGCACCATGCGCTGCTCGAGAACGACCGGCAGGGCCTTAAATGGGGCCTGATCCTCACCATTGCGCTCGGGCTCCTGTTCACGAGCGTGCAGGCCTACGAGTACATGCACGCGGCCTTCGGCTTCAAAGGCCACATCTACGGCGCCACCTTCTTCATGGCGACCGGCTTCCACGGCGCCCATGTCATCATCGGATCGACCTTTCTCATCGTCTGCCTGATCCGCGCCTATCTCGGGCACTTCACGCCGACGCAGCATCTCGGCTTCGAGTTCTGCGCCTGGTACTGGCACTTCGTCGACGTGGTCTGGCTGTTCCTGTTCGCGTGCATTTACGTCTGGGGCTCAGGAGCGCACGCCGCCGCCAGTCATTGAGGCCGGTGAAGAAAAGGCGAGCGCGGTCGCGCGTGCGTTGCACGCGGTCTGTCGATCGAGGGAGCGGCATCGCCGCTCCCTTTTGCTCGCCGAGGCGTGAAAATTCTCGTCAGCGGCGAAACACCGCTGCCCCATGCTGGTTGTTCTTACTTCTTGCTATGTTCGAACAGCCGGGAGATGGAGGCCAACCATGGCGAACTACGACGCGATCATCATCGGCACCGGGCAGGCCGGACCGGCCTTGGCGCGCCGGCTGGCGGCGGCCGGGTGGAAGGTCGCCATCGTCGAGCGCAAACTCTTCGGCGGCACTTGCGTCAATACCGGCTGCACTCCGACCAAGACGCTGGTGGCGAGCGCCTATGCGGCAAATGTCGCGCGCCGCGCTGCCGATTATGGCGTGACCATCGGCGGCGTGGTCGGCGTCGACATGAAGGCGGTGAAGGCGCGCAAGGACGCTGTTGTGGGCCGATCGCGCAATGGCGTCGAGCGATCGTTGAAGACGCTGAAAGGCTGCACCGTGTACAAGGGTCATGCCCGGTTTGTTGGACCGAAAAAGGTCAAGATCGGCAACGACGTGCTCAAGGCCGACAAGATTTTCATCAATGTGGGCGGACGGGCGCTGGTGCCGCCAATCCCGGGGCTCGATCAGGTCCCTTATTTCACCAACAGCTCGATGATGGACGTGGACTTTCTCCCGCCGCACCTGGTCGTCCTCGGCGGCAGCTATATCGGCCTCGAATTTGCGCAGGTCTATCGCCGCTTCGGAAGCGAGGTCACGGTCGTCGAGCTGGCGCCGCGCCTCATCGCCCGCGAGGACGAGGATGTCTCGCAGGCGATCGCCGATATCCTCGCCGACGAAGGCATCGACATCCGCCTTGTTGCTGGCGATCGGCCGGCGGCCGAACACCGACGATCTCGGTCTCGATCGCGCCGGCATCGCGACCGACCGGCACGGCTATATCCAGGTTGACGATCAGTTGCGCAGCAATGCGCCCGGCATCTGGGCGCTCGGGGATTGCAACGGCCGCGGCGCCTTCACCCACACCTCCTGGAACGATTTCGAGATCGTCGCCGCCAATCTTCTCGACAACGATCCGCGGCGCGTCAGCGACCGCATCACCGCCTATGCGCTCTACACCGATCCCCCGCTCGGCCGCGCCGGGATGACCGCGGCGGAGGTGCGCAAGTCCGGCCGGCCGGCGCTGATCGCGACCATGGCCATGGAGGACGTGAGCCGCGCCTCTGAGAAAGGCGAGACCAAGGGATTCATGAAGATTCTGGTCGACCAGGAGACCAAACAAATCCTCGGCGCCTCGCTGCTGGGGCTTGCGGGCGATGAGGTCATTCACTGCATTCTCGATCTCATGTATGCCAAGGCGCCTTTCACGGTCATGCAACGGGCGATGCACATCCACCCGACGGTCTCGGAGTTCGTGCCGACGATGTTAGGGGAGCTCGTGCCGTTGCAGTGAGCGGGGCGCTATCAGACAGGACGTTGCGTCGGAGGTCTTGAGAATTTAGGCGCGGCACGCCATCTCGGGAGTGACGCTGTCCAGGCAGGTTTCCGTGACTGACCACTTCCAGAAAGCGCCGTCGCCCGTCGTGGCCGGTCTCTGCGGCCGTTGCCCCCGCTGCGGCAAGGGCAAGCTGTTCGACGGCTTCCTTGCGCTGGCGCCGCGCTGCGAGGTCTGCGGGCTCGACTATTCGTTCGTCGATTCCGCCGACGGTCCGGCGTTTTTCGTCATGTTCTTCGCGGGCTTCATCGTCGCCGGCTCGGCCTTGGCGGTGGAGGTGCTGTACGAGCCGCCGTATTGGGTGCACGCGCTGCTGTGGACCCCGCTGATCCTGGTCACGACGCTGGCGCCGCTGCGTCCGGTGAAGGGGCTTCTGATTGCGCTGCAGTACCACCACAAGGCCGCCGAGGGCCGCCTCGTCGGCCGCGACGCGCCGTAAGCATGTCGGGGGAGACGTCCCGGCGGCTGCGGGCCGGCTTGGCGCTGCCGCTGCTGTTTGCGCTGGTCGCGCTCCTGACCTTCATCGGGCTCGGCACCTGGCAGCTGCAACGCAAGGCCTGGAAGGAAGCGCTGATCGACACGCTCGAACGGCGCCTGGCGGCGAGCCCGACCGATTTGCCGGCGCGCGCGCGCTGGCCAAGCCTTGATCCCGCCGATGACGAGTTCCGCCGAGTCAGATTCTCCGCCGCGTTCGTGAGCGGGCAGGAGGCGCTCGTCTATGGCGGCGGATCGGCGTTGCGCAGCGATGTATCCGGACCCGGCTACTGGGTGTTGGCGCCGGCCCGGCTTGCGGGCGGCGACCTCGTCGTCGTCAATCGCGGCTTCGTGCCGGAAGGGCGGCAGGATCCAAGGGGCCGCTCGGCCGGCGAGATCGCCGGCGCCATCGAGATGGTCGGCGTCATGCGCTGGCCGGAGCCGCGTGGGCTGTTCACCGCAAGGGACGATCCCCAGCGCAATTTGTGGTTCGTGCGCGACCAGATGGCGGTCGCCGCCGCCAAGGGCTGGGGCGGGGTCGCGCCGTTCTACGTCGAGCTCGAGAGCCCGCAGCCGCCAGGCGGCCTGCCGCGCGCGGGCGCGCTCAAGGTCGACCTGCGCAACGCGCATCTGCAATATGCCCTCACGTGGTACGGCCTCGCCGCGGTCGTGGTGGTGATGTTCGGATTCTGGCTGCGCAGCCGCCACCGCGCCGGGCCGGCCGCGGCTTCCTTGTGAAAGCCGAGCCTTCCAACTATGTTTCCGGGACCGCCGGCTTCCGCTGCCGCAGCCGGCCGGGAACATGAGTAAATTCAATAGGTTGCGAAAAGCTGTCCGGCGGGCGACGGACGCCCGGCGCCGCAATCGCATAGACTCAATCGGGACCCGGAGGGTCCGACCGTGCGCTATGTGTCCACCCGGGGCGAGGCCCCGCCACTCGGCTTCGTCGAGGCGATGCTCGCAGGGCTCGCCAGCGACGGCGGCCTCTATGTGCCGGCGGCGTGGCCGCGGCTCGACCCGCACGCGATCAGAAGCTTCGCCGGGCGGCCCTATGCGGAAGTCGCGGTCGAGGTGATCCGCCCGTTCGTCGGCGACGCCATCGCCGAGCACGACCTCGCCCGCATGGCGCGCGAGGCCTACGGCAATTTCCGCCACCCTGCGGTCGCGCCGCTCGTGCAGTTCGGGGTGAGCGATTTCGTGCTCGAGCTATTCCATGGTCCCACCCTCGCCTTCAAGGACCTGGCGATGCAGCTCTTGAGCCGCCTCATGGACCATGCGCTCGAAGCGCGCGGGGAGCGCACCACCATTGTGGTCGCGACCTCGGGCGATACCGGCGGCGCCGCGATCGAAGCGTTCCGGGGCCGCGCCCGCACCGACATCTTCGTGCTGTTCCCGCAAGGCCGTATTTCCGACGTGCAGCGGCGCATGATGACGACGATCGAGGACGACAACGTCCATGCGCTCGCGATCGATGGGACCTTCGACGATTGCCAGGCGATCGTGAAGGGCTTGTTCAACCACCACGCCTTCCGCGACCGGGCACGGCTCTCCGGCGTCAATTCCATCAATTGGGCGCGCATCGTCGCCCAGGTCGTCTATTATTTCACCGCCGCGGTCGCGCTCGGCTCACCGCACCGCAAGGTCGCCTTCACGGTGCCGACCGGCAATTTCGGGGACGTCTATGCCGGCTTCGTGGCGCTGCGCATGGGGTTGCCGATCGACCGCCTGCTGATCGCCACCAACGTCAACGACATCCTCACGCGCACCATTGCGACCGGAACCTACGAGCCGCGCGAGGTGGTGCCGACCTCCTCGCCGTCGATGGACATCCAGGTGGCGTCGAATTTCGAGCGCCTGTTGTTCGATGCCTATGGCCGCGACGGCCGCGCCGTGCGCAATCTGATGGCCTCGCTCGCCCAGTCGCAGCGGTTCGCGCTCTCGGTGCGGGCGCTCTCGGAAATTCGCGCGGTGTTCTCCGCCGACCGGGCGGACGAGGACGAGACCGCGGCGACGATGCGCACCTTGCTGCGTGAAACAGGCCATTTCATCGATCCGCATACCGCCGTCGGCGTCGCGGTCGCCGAGAAGGAAACCCGCGATCCGTCGGTGCCGATGGTGGTGCTCGGCACCGCGCATGCGGCCAAGTTCCCCGACGCGGTGGAGGCGGCGTGCGGCGTGCGGCCGCCGCTTCCCGAATGGCTCGCCGACCTCGGCGAGCGGCCGGAACGCGTCTCGACGCTGCCGGCCGACCAGGTGGCGGTCGAGCGCCATATCCTTTCCATCAGTCGCGCTGCACATGAAGGAGCCGCCGCATGAGCGTCGAAGTCACGCGTCTTCCCTCCGGCCTCGTGGTGGTGACCGACGCGATGCCGCATCTGGAGACGGCAGCGCTCGGCGTCTGGGTCGGCTCCGGCAGCCGCGACGAACGGCCGGACGAGCACGGCATCTCGCACCTGCTCGAGCACATGGCTTTCAAGGGCACGTCCCGGCGCAGCGCGCGCCAGATCGCCGAGGAGATCGAGGCGGTCGGCGGCGACCTCAACGCGGCGACCTCGGTCGAGACCACCGCCTATTACGCGCGCGTGCTCAAGGCCGACGTTGCGCTCGCGCTCGACGTTCTCTCCGATATCCTTTCCGATCCGTCGTTCGATCCGGAGGAGTTGCAGCGCGAGCAGAACGTCATCGTGCAGGAGATCGGCGCGGCGGAAGACACCCCGGACGATCTCATTTGGGATCGCTTGCAGGAGACCGCGTTTGCCGGCCAGCCGATCGGCCGCTCGATCCTCGGCACGCCGACGACCGTGCGCTCGTTCGATCGCGCGCGACTGGCCGCCTATCTCACCCGCAATTATCGCGCCCCCGACATGCTGATCGGGGCGGCCGGCGCGGTCGATCATCAGGCGATCGTCGGCGAGGTCGAGCGGCGGTTTGCGGGCTTCACCGCGCCGGCCGCGCCGGTGCCCGAGCCGGCGCACTTTGTCGGCGGCTCGCGCATCGAGGCCCGCGATCTCGAACAGGTGCATATTGCGCTGGCCATGCAGGGGCTGCCGCAGCGCGATCCGAACCTCTACAACCTGCAGGTCTTCACCAACGTGCTCGGCGGCGGCATGTCCTCGCGCCTGTTCCAGGAGGTGCGCGAGCTGCGCGGCCTCTGCTACGCAATCTATGCGTTCCATGCACCTTATTCGGACACCGGGATGTTCGGCCTCTACGCCGGCACCGACGCGTCCGACCTGCCCGAGCTGATGCGCGTCGTGGTCGGCGAGATCAATGCCGCGGCGGAGACCATCAACGAGGCCGAGGTGGCGCGGGCCAAAGCGCAGATGAAGGCCGGATTGCTGATGGCGCTCGAGAGCTCCAGCGCCCGCGCCGAGCAGCTCGCGCGCCAGATGTTCGCATGGGGCCGGCCGATTCCGCTCGACGAGCTGGTCGGTCGCATCGAAGCGGTGACGGTCGAGAGCGCGCGCGCCGCCGGCCGCGCCTTGATCGCGCGCGGGCGTCCCGCCATTGCGGCGCTCGGTCCGGGTCCCGGGCTTGAAAGTGCCGCTACGATCGCCGACAGTCTCGCCCGCCGGGCGGCATGATATCGGACGACGGATGACGGAAGACGGACGACGGAATCGAGAAGGCGCGTTCCGTTCTCTGTCGTCCGTGAGCTGATGACCATGGCATTCTTCCGGACCGTCAGCCTGTCCGACCTGATGCCTGCGATTGCGGGCGAGGGCATACTGCTGCGCGCGCCGCAGATGTCCGACTATGCCGATTGGGCGGCGCTGCGCGAGGCGAGCCGCGATTTCTTGACTCCGTGGGAGCCGACCTGGCCCACCGACGATCTGACCCGCGCGTCCTTTCGCCGCCGCATCAAGCGCTATTCCGAGGACCAGCGCAGCGACCTCGCCTATGCGTTCTTCATCTTCCGCAAGCCGGACAATGTTCTCGTCGGCGGCTTGACGCTGGCCAATATCCGCCG
>WNFU01008657.1_pt1 | contig 11695 bp, 12 predicted proteins | sample 5400121 | NCBI WGS metagenome assembly WNFU01 (sample SAMN13153360, study PRJNA577476) | soil metagenome | isolation source: 100 cm soil or saprolite under grassland replicate 1 | place: USA:California | collected 2016-06-15 | reverse complement strand
GGGTGCGAGGTCGATCGACTGGTCCAACGCGTACAGCATGAACTCGTACCGATGCAGACCGTGTCCGGACGGGGGGCACGGACCCCGGTAGTCGCTCGTACCGAACCCGTTCTGACCGTGTTGGACACCGGGACCGCCATCGGCGGGAAGGCGCCCGCTCGAAGAGTCGATCCCCCACACCACCCAATGGACGAAGGTTCCGCCGGGCGCGTCAGGATCCTCGCAGGTCAACGCGAGCTCGACGACCCCGGCCGGCATCCCGCTCCAGTGCAGCTCGGGCGGCGCGTCCGCACCGTCACAGGTGTGTTGACGTGGGATCGGGTCGCCCTCTTCGAATTCCGGGCTGGTCAGGTCCATGCTCTGGCCTCATTGTCGTGCACGCCGCTCAGGCGGTCGAGTTGGAAGATCAACGCTCCTCGATGTGCCACCGGGCTTGACCGTGCCGAAACCAGACGAAGATCGCCTGGTCGGGGCCTGACTGATGCAGCGGCGCGCCCTCGCCGCCTGGAGCGACAGGCACCGAGTCGACAGCGTTGGTAAGTGTCTGCAGATCGAGAACCGAGAACGCTCGGCCGGGTCGTTGAGAGACGAAGGCTCGGCGATACCGGCGGTCAAAGCTGATGTAGTGCGATCCGAGCAGCCGGTAAGGGATTCGCGTCGCCGGAGTCGGCGGACGATCGCCGTGCAGTCGGAGCACACTTACGAAGTAGTCGTACCGGTTCGTGACCAGTGCGTAGCCCTTGGCCGGACCACGAGGGGGGAAGAAGGCGATGTCGGCCCCCAAACCGGCGGGGATGAGCTTTCGCAACCGCCTCCGGGGAACGTCAATGACGCTGATCACGGAGGCGTCCTGGTTTCCGACGAAGAGCCACCTGCCGTTCGGGGTAAAGCGCGGGTGGAGCTTCTGGGGGACCACCGGGGCATGGACGCCGCCGATCGGCGTCGTCCCTATTACCCGCAGAGTCTTCGTGTCAACAAAGCTGACTGTGTTATCGCCAGCGTTGGCGCTGGCCATCAGTCGGTCATGGTGCGTCATGGCCATATCGAAGGGACCCTCACCGACCCTGATCGTCCTGATCACTCGCAGCTTGCGGGCGTCGATCACCGTCAGGGTGTCGGCGCCGTTGTTGCAGACGAATACCCGCGGTCCGTGCGGCGTTCTCGCATAGGCGACGAAGTTCGGCTCATGACCCACGGGAACGGTCCCGATCAGCCGCCGCGACCGAGTGTCGAGCGCCGAAACACTGTCGCTGTCGTGGTTCGCGGTGTAAGCCACGGTGCCGCGTCGGTTGAAGGTCAGGTGCCGCGGCCCGAGTCCAGTCGGAATCGTGTCGACGACCGCGTTCTTGCGCAGGCTGAACACCTCGACGAACGCGGCGGGCGAGAAGTGCGAGATCAGGGCGATGTTTCGACCAGGGACCGGTGCGAAGTGGTGCGGGTTGAGCCCCTCGACGGCAGCCGTCGTCGGAAGGTCATCGCCGGAGGGAGCGAAGATCTCGACCGTCGACGGCCCGGTGATCTCGTCGGCCTCCGATGAGGGCATCACCGTGTACAGGCGCGGGGCCAAGCCGGAGGCGGGTCCGGCGCGGCTGGCACCGGAAGGTGCAGGCACGAGGCCCAGCGCCACCATGACGCAGGTCAACCTCGCAAAGAAAGAAGCCAGTCCGAGTCCCACCGGCCTCGCGGCTCTCCGCCGCCTGACCAACCTGTCTGGGATCTACAGCTAGGCCGCGACGTCGTCGTGTTCGGAATCCCTCGGAGGGGGCGCTACTTCGGGTTCCAGGTGCTCATCGACAACCAGAGGCTCGATCGCGAGCGCCAGAGCGATCCCACCGCAAAAGATGAGCACGCCCCCGGCAATGGCAAAGCTCGACCCGAGCACGAGCGCCAGCGTCAGGCCGCTGACAACGCACAGCCCTCCCACACGAAGCAACATCAAACCTGCCTCCCGAACGACCGTCGGACTACCCGGTTATCTGCTCGATTCGAGGGCGACCCAAACCTCGGGAGACCCGCTCTCGACTCACTGGCCGAGCGCGCCGCGCAGATCCCGCACGTGGTCTTGCGTCTGTTCGAGCAGCGGCCGCAGAGCTTCAGAGACGTCCGGAAGCCCGATGGCCTCCGCTTGTTCGAAACGCTCCCGGTACCCGCCGAGCTGGCGTTCCTCGAGCTCGAGGTCGAGCAGGAGCGCCTGCCGCGGCAGCGGCGGGGGCTCGGACTCGATCAGCTGCGGTGGTCGTTGACCTCGGCGGCCCAGTCGGCGAACTCGGCCGCGAAGCCCCACAGGATCCGCTCGTACGACTTGCCCTTGGCGGCCTCCGCCTGTCGCTGCATGGCTTCCGCCACGCGCTGGGCCGTCATCGTCCACTGGAGGCGGCATTTGCGGCAGCGCATCGTGACCGAGCGCGCGTTCCTCCGGTGGACGCGTGCTCCCCCTTCCCGGCAGGCCGGGCACGTGCCCGCGCAAAACGACACCGCGCTGTAAACGCGGTCAGTCGTCTTGGGCTGAATGTGTGCCAGGACCTCCGCCACACGAAGTCCGATCCGGGCACCCGGCGCGCACGACGATGTTGCCACGCTCGCCCGCGCCGGTCGATCTCGCAGCCGCTCGGCCGCGTTCGGGCTGGTCGGCGCGGTTGCGGTCGGCGCCGGCGCGCCGCTAGCCGGGCCGGGCCGCGCCGACGGGGCTGCCCCAGATGGCCTGGATCTTGACGACGTCGCCGGTGTGCGGCGCGGTGATGATCTGGCCGCCACCGATGTAGAGAGCGACGTGGTCGCTCCCTCCCGGTCCCCAGAACACGAGGTCGCCGGGTTGCATGGCGTTGAGCGGCACGTGCGGGAACGCCGAATACTGCGCACCCGAGTAGTGCGGCATGCTCACGCCGGCCGCGCCCCAGGCCCGCATGGTGAGCCCGGAGCAGTCGAAGCAGCTGGGCCCGGTGCCGGCGTAGCAGTACGGCTTGCCGAGCTGGGCCCGGGCGTACGCGATGGCCGCCCCCGCTCCACCGCTGACCGGGGCGTTTCCGACGGGCGCGTTCCCGGCCGGCGCCTTGCCACCGCCGCCGGAAGGCGCCGAGCCGCCCCGGGACGGCGCCGGTGGGGCCGGCGGGGTCGTCTGGGGCGGGGCGGCGGCAGCCGCGGCGACATAACGAGCCTGGGCCGCGGCCAACGCCTCGGCCTCCTGGCGCGCTTGTTCCTCGGCGACCAGCTGGGCGATCTCCCCGTTGACCTGCGACAGCAGCTGTTCCTGCTGGGCGTTGGCGGCCTGGACCGCCGCCTCGGCCTTCGTGATCTGGTTCTGTTCGTCCTCCGCCTGCGCCTGCGCGTCCTCGGCCTTCGCCTTCTCGCTATGGAGCGCGTCCTCGGCGCGACGCAGTTGGTCGAGGAGCTGGGTGTCGTGCTCCGCGGCCAGCGACGAGTACTTCGACCGGCTGATCATCTCTCTTGCGCTCGACACGTCGAAATCGATCGCGCCGCTTTGCCCGATGCCGCGGTACAACGAGGCGGCACGCTGCTCGACCAACGCCTTGAGCCGCGCGACTTCTGCCCTGGTGGCGTCGAGCTTCTGCTGGGCATCGGCCGCCGCCGCCTGCGCCTGCTCCAGGCGGTATTGCGCGCCGTTGTACCGCTCGGAGAGCGCGTCGATCTTGCGGCCGTTGGCGTCGATCTGCTCCTGGAGCGCCTTCGCCTCGGCCTGCTTGTCGTCGATCGGATCTGCGTGCGCGCGAAGGCCGCCGGTCAGCGGGACGAGCGCGACGACAAGCGCGAGCGCTGCGAACCAACGTGCGTGTCGAATGAACCGCATGTCAGTGACCGGGCGTTGAGATCGGGACGCGGCTGTCCACGCCAACACGAGAGTGCGTCGTGGCGAGAGTGTTGCAGTCCCGGCCGCCGGAGTCGCGGATGCTCGGGTGGAGGGCCTGAGCCCCTACTCGTCGAGGTAGTAGTCCATCCCGAGGTGGGTGATTTGTTCCTCGCCCATCATCCAGCGCAACGTGTTCCGGAGCTTGGTCTGCTGGATGAACAGGTCGTGCTCCGGATAGAGGCCCGGCGCGACCTGCGGGGACTTGAAGTAGAAGCTGAGCCACTCCTGGATGCCGCCGAGCCCGGCCCGCCGGGCCAGGTCGAGGAACAGGCACAGGTCGAGCGCCAGCGGGGCCGCGAGGATCGAGTCGCGGCACATGAAGTCGATCTTGAGCTGCATCGGGTAGCCGAGCCATCCGAACAGGTCGACGTTGTCCCACCCCTCCTTGTTGTCGCCGCGGGGCGGGTAGTAGTTGATCCGGACCTTGTGGTACACGTCGCCGTAGAGCTGCGGGTACCGGTCGGGCTCGAGCACCTCTTCGAGCACACCGAGCTTGGATTCCTCCTTCGTCCGGAAGCTCTCGGGGTCGTCGAGCACCTCGCCGTCGCGGTTGCCGAGGATGTTGGTGGAGTACCAGCCCGACAGGCCCAGCATCCGCGCCTTGAGCATCGGCGCGATCACGGTCTTGATGAGCGTCTGGCCGGTCTTGAAGTCCTTCCCGGCGATGGGCACGCCGTGCTCGGTGGCGTAGTCACGCAGCGCCGGGACGTCCACGGTCAGGTTGGGAGCGCCGTTGGCGAAGGGGATCCCCGCCTGCAGCGCGGCGTACGCGTAGAGCATCGACGGGGCGATCTGGGGATCGTCGGCGTCGATGGCCTTCTCGAACGCCTCGAGGTCGGCGTGCGCGGGACCGGGCTCGATGTAGATCTCGGTCGACGCGCACCAGATCATCACGAGCCGGTCCACGAGGTGCTCGCTCCGGAAGGTCTCGATGTCGGCCCGGATCGCGTCGAGCATCGCCCGCTTGGGCATCCGGCCCTTCACGTTGGGACCGTCGAGGCGCTTCACGTACGCCGGGTCGAACGCAGCGGGCATCGGGCGCACTGCGCGCAGCTCCGCGCCGATCGCCTCGAGGTGCCGGCCGGCGTCGAGCACCCCGGCTCGGGAGGCGGACACGTAGGCGTCGTCGGGGAAGACGTCCCACGCGCCGAACACGAGGTCGTCGAGTTGCGCCAGCGACACGAAGTCGCGGATGAGCGGGACCCGGTTCTCGGTGCGCGTGCCGAGCCGGATCGTGCCCAGCTGCGTCAGCGAGCCGATCGGCTCGCCCATCCCCCGGCGCGCCAGCTCGACGCCGGCGATGAGGGTGCTCGTGACCGCGCCGAGGCCGACGCACAGGACGCCCAGCTTGCCGTCGGCCGGGGCGATGGAGGCGGGTTCGGTGGCGGTCATGGTGATGTGAGACGGCCCGGGCGGGCGGCGCGCTTCCCGTGTCTTGCCGCTACCTCGGGCCGACAGCGCCGGTCATCGTACGACAGAGCGGTGGCGCGTCGCCCAGCTGCGGTCAGTTCGCGAGCCGTGCACGCATACCGGGGTTGAACGCGGGGTGGCGCAGCTTCGTCATGGCCTTGGCCTCGATCTGGCGAATCCGCTCCCGGGTGACCTCGAAATGCACGCCCACCTGCTCGAGGGTGCGGGGCTCCCCGCTGTCGAGGCCGAAGCGTAACGTCAGGACCTGGCGCTCACGCTCTGAGAGCGGGGCCAGGAAGTCGGCGAGCTCGCCAGGGAGGAGCGCGGCGGCCGCGGCATCGAAGGGTGACTCGGCGAGCGGGTCGGCGACCACGTCGGCGAGGTCGCGGTTGCCATCGTCCCCGAGGGGCTCGGAGAGCGACGCGGGTGCCGTCCCTCGCTGCATGAGCGCGGCCAGCACCGGTTGCGGAACCCCGAGCTCGGTGGCGACCTCGGCGCGGGTCGGGGTACGCCCGAGCTCGGATTCGAGACGCGCTCGGACTTGGCGGGCCCGCAGGAGCTGGTCGCCGGCGTGCACAGGAAGCCGGATGGTGCGGGACGTGTTCGCGATGCCCCGCTGGATCGCCTGGCGGATCCACCACGTCGAATACGTCGAGAACTTGAAGCCCTTGCGCCAGTCGAACTTGTCGACGGCGCGGAGCAAGCCGAGGTTTCCCTCTTGCACGAGGTCGAGGAGCTGGAGCCCGGACGACCGGTAGTGCTTGGCGATCGAGACGACGAGACGCAGATTCGCTTCGACGAACTCGCGACGCGCCGCATCACCGTCGCGTGCTCTGCGGGCCAACTCACGCCGGGCGGCGGGTCTCGACCCGTCGCTCGCATCGAGCTGCTCCCGCGCCTCGGCGCCGGCCTCGATGCGCTGCGCGAGGTCCACCTCGTCGCGTTTGGTCAGGAGCGGACGACGGGAGATGTCGACGAGGTACAGGTGGACAAGATGCTCGTCGTCGTACGTGGCGGCGCGCGATGTGGCCATGAACACTTTCGTTACCAGCCGCCGCGAACGCCGGCCGCTGCGAGCTCGAACTGCGGGCTTGTCGGCCTTACGGCTCCGACCGAGGCCGAGCTTGTAGCCGCGGAGGTCCTGGGTCCCGAACGGGGATCAGGGTCGGGGGCGGTTGCTTCCGGCTTGCGATCAACGCCCACACCGGCACGATGACCAGTATCAGTGTGACCACGACCACGAAGGCGGGTCCTGCCATTGGTCTCACCTCTCCTTGTGGCGTTCCACCAGGCTCATGCCCGGTGGACGCGAACCCCCACATGCAGGGAGCCACTTGGCGGAGGCCAATCGGTCGGCGAAGTCGTCACCGGCTGGGTCGATTCGTCAGCGACCGTCCACTCCTCACGCTACACCTGTTCGCGCAGAGCCGGTCGCGCGCGCGACAACGGTTCAATTCACTCGCTTTGCGTGCTGTCGAGAACCCGGCGACACTGCACGTCAGGCGCGGCTCTTCGAGCCCCCTCCTCCGATCCCATCCGTCGGACCGGTCGTCCGTACCTGGCGGATCGGGAGAATGATGCGACCCTCTGCCCTCGATCTCTCTGCGTCACGCGTCCTACGCGAGGAGATCAGTCGGACCCTGTCGCGCGGGCCTGCCACGCTCGTCATCGATCTCTCCGACGTGCGTGACGTCGAAGCGGCGGGGCTCGACGTTCTCGTCTACGCCTGTCGTGCGGCGAGAGCCGCGCACGTCAAGCTGGTATTGCGCTCGGCGCCGCCGCTCGTCTTCGAGCTGCTCGAACCGACACGCCTCAGCGATCTCGGCGACGTCGACATCGAGCCGGCACTGCCGGTCCCGTTGCCCGTCACCGCCGCCTAGCCCACCCCGCGCATCAGGGATCGGCTCAGGCCAGCCGTCGCGCGGCCAGGAGCTGCAGTGAGGGTTGCTCCTCGTCCACGGCGGGGATCTCGACGGCCTCGCCGTCCTCGAGCCGGGAGATGTTCGGCCACACCCGGAGCTGCAGGGGCGGCTTCGGCGGACCGGTGGCGATCCCGAGCACGCCGTAGGTCTCGCTGACCAGGACCAACGGCGCCGTCTCGACCAGCGAGATGTCGGCGCGGCGGAGCACGGCGGCCAGCCGGTCCGGCCGCGACACGACCAGCGCGACGCTCGCGTGATCGGAGAGGCGATCGACGAGCGCCTCGCCGTCCAGCCACGAGATCAACCGGCCCGCGTACGCGCCGCCTGCCGGCCCGAAGGCCTTCCGCGCTTGGATGTGGTGCACGCGCTCGTGCATCGGGGTTTCTCCTCGTCGATCCCGGCGAAGACAACGGTATCGACGGGGTGTGACACCGAACGCGTGATTTCTGTGCGCGTCGACCGCGCGCCGCGGTCGGTCAGTACAGCCAGGGGTCGCGCAGGTCGAGGTACTCGACGTTGGCCGTCACGTCCTCGAACTCGCCCATCATGCTCGCGAGCTCTGCGGGCGGTTCGCTCTGCTCGCCCTCGCGCGCGGCGGCCTCGCTCGTGAAGTAGTTGGCCTCGATGTAGCTCTGCGGGCCGGTCCAGACCCGGAGCCCGCCGACGAGATCGGGGCGGAACGACGCCGCGTGCGGCTCGAACGCCGCGTCCAGCGCGTGCAAGCGGTCGCGGTCGGCGCTGCCCTTCATGACCTGCACGAACCCGGCGTCGTTCGATCCGCCACCGAGGAACGTCTCGACGTCCTCGGAGTCCGTGAACGTGACGTCGCCGGCGAAGAGCTTCTCGGTCTCGGACCACCAGCTGCCCTGCTCGGGGCGCTCGCTGTTGGCCTTGGCGGCGGCTGCCGACTCGAACCGGGCGAACGAGATCGACGTGCCGTCGTCGGTGACGCCGGCCGTCGCGCCCAAGAACCCGGTCGCTCCTGGCTGCAGGCCGCTCCTCCACCGGTCCATCTGACGGTGCAGGCCGTCGCGGTCGGAAACACGACCTTCGATCACCTGTACGAACATCCCCACCACCTCCGCAGTCGGCTCCGCCCGATGATCCTCCGGCGGCGACGCGATCGCAATCGCGGCCCTACTCGGCGGTGGTGCCGACCTCACCCTCGCCGGTGCGCTCGGGCGCTGCGGGCGGGGGCCCTTCAACCGCCTCGGCGGGCACTTGGCCGTCGTGCTGCCGGCGAGCGCGCTTCAGGGCTTGCTTCTGTTGGCGCTTCCGCTCGCGCTCGCGCTTCTCGAAGGACGTGCGTTGCCGTCCCGCCATGAGCTCTCCTTCTCACTCCGTGAGTGCCGGACAGCGGCGATGCCGCTGCCCGGCGCTGTGCGTGAGCTTCGTCAGATGGCCCGGACGTTCTGAGCTTCCTCGCCCTTCCGGCCGGGAGCGACGTCGAACTCGACGCGCTGGCCCTCCTCGAGGGAGCGGTAGCCGTCGCCCTGGATCGCGGAGAAGTGGACGAACACGTCGTCCGCGCCCTCACGCGAGATGAAGCCGAAGCCCTTCTCCGCGTTGAACCATTTCACTGTGCCTTGTGTTGCCATTTGGTGGTTTCCCAATCAGTTGTCATCCCGCCGAGCCGGTGTCAGCCGCCGGTTGCCGGGACATGTTGCAGTGTCTGAATTCGGTGTTGATTTGGGTACGAAGCGAACAGGTCTCACTAGGGCGAACCGAATCCCCGGGACACTGCCCGCAAAGCGGGAGCGGCAGAGAAAGGCCGTACTGGCGCTGTTGCTTTCGTGCCGCGACTCGCGACCGAAGCTGACCCACAGAGTGTACCCGACCCACGCCGATTGCCAGATCATGGGGGTTGGGGTCGGCGCTAGCGTCGGTGCGAGCATTGTTGCCGGACTTCAGCTCGCCAGAAAGGGGTAGGGAATCCGGATGCCCGTCTCCTCGGCCGATCTCGGCCCCGTGCTCGTCACGGGCGCGTCGGGCTTCATCGGCTCCTCGGTCGTGCGTGCCCTCGTCGCTCGGGGCGCCCAGGTGCGTGCACTGATCGAGCCGGGCCGGGACGACGACAACCTCACGGGCCTGCCGGTCGAGCGCGTCGTCGGCGACATCCGGGACGCGGCGGCGGTGGACGAGGCGGTCGACGGGATCTCGACGGTCTTCCACCTCGCCGCCGTCTATCGCTTCTGGGCCGCCGACCCGAAGCTGTTCTACGACGTGAACATCGGCGGCACGATGAACGTGCTGCGGGCGGCGGAGCGATCGCAGTGTCGCCGGCTCGTGTACACGAGCACGGTCGCGACGCTCGGCGTCGCCGAGAACGGCAACCCCGCCTCCGAGCAGTCGCTCGTGCACTTCGAGCACCTCTTCGGCCACTACAAGCGATCGAAGTACCTCGCCGAGCACGAAGTCCTGCGCGCCGGCGCCGGTGGCCTGCCTGTGGTGCTGGTCCATCCGACCTTCCCCGTCGGCGAAGGCGATTCCGCGCCCACGCCGACGGGCCGCACGATCGTCGAGTTCCTGAACGGCCGCATTCCCGCCTACGTCGACACGGCGCTCAACGTCGTGCACGTCGACGACGTCGCCCGCGGTCACGTGCTGGCCGCCCAGTCCGGCCGCCTGGGCCACAGCTACATCCTCGGCGGCGAGAACATGTCGCTGCGGGAGCTGCTGGCGACGCTGGCCGACATCTGCGGTTTGGCGGTCCCCCGCGTCCGGTTGCATCCTCGAGTCGTGCTGCCGATCGTGCGCACCGCCGAGTGGGCCGAAGCCACCGTGCTCCGGCGGGAGCCCACGCTGCCGTCCGAGCCGGTCCGCATGGCGACGACCCGCATGGAGTACGACGACAGCCGGGCGCGCACGGAGCTCGGGTACTCGAGCATTCCTGCCCGCGAGGCGCTCGTGCGGGCGGTGCGGTGGTACCTCGAGCACGGATTCGTCAAGCCCGCCCGTGCCGAGCGCATTCGTGGGGCTCCCGGCCTCGCGCTCGAGCGCGACTGGTCCGACGACGCCGACGAAGTGTACGAACGGGAGCGGCTCGCGACATGACGCTCCTGCGACACCGGGTTGACGAGCAGGCAACACGCGCACCGAGCGCGTCGATGACGCCGAGCGCGTCGATCAATGAGGACGGGTTCGACCTCGGCGCGTTGCTTGCCGCACGCGGGCACGAGGCGTACGCGCTCCACGAGCGCTACCTCAATCCGCAGATGCCGCGCGTGCTCCGCACGATCGGATTCGACCGCGAGTGGGTCCGCGCCGAAGGCCCGTACCTGTTCGACCGCGACGGCCGCACGTACCTCGATTTCCTCGCCGGGTTCGGCGTGTTCGCCCTCGGCCGGTGCCATCCCGCGATCGAGCAGGCGCTGCAGGACGCGATGAACCTCGACCTGCCGAACCTCGTGCAGATGGACTGCCCGCCGCTCGCGGGGCTGCTCGCCGAGGCGCTCGTCGCCCGCATGCCCGACGACGCGTATCGATGCTTCTTCACGAACAGCGGGGCGGAGTCCATCGAGACGGTGCTCAAGTTCGCGCGCGGCGCGACTGGCCGTTCTCGAATCCTGTTCGCCGACCACGCGTTCCACGGGCTGACCACGGGCGCCCTGTCGCTCAACGGAGGACGAGAGTTCAGAAACGGGTTCGGCGACTTACTCCCCGGGTGCAAGAGCGTCGCGTTCGGAGACCTCGACGCGCTGCGCCGGGAGCTGGAAGCCGGCGACGTGGCCGCGTTCGTCGTCGAGCCGATCCAAGGCAAGGGCGTCTTCGTCGCGCCGGACGACTACCTGCGCGAAGCCGCCGAGCTGTGCCACCGCCACGGCGCGCTGCTGGCGATCGACGAGGTGCAGACCGGGATCGGGCGGGCCGGCACGTTCTTCGCCTTCGAGCAGTGGGGCGTCGTCCCCGACATCGTGACCGTGGCCAAGGCGCTGTCGGGCGGATACGTGCCGGTCGGCGCCGTCATCGCCCGGGCGCACGTCGTCGAGGCCGTCTTCGACAAGATGGACCGAGCCGTGGTGCACAGCACGACGTTCGGCCAGAACGTGCTGGCGATGACCGCAGGCCTCGCGACGCTGCACACGATGGATTCCGAAGACATCGTCGAACGCGCCGCCAAGCGAGGATCCCGGTTGCTCCTGGGCCTCCAGGAGCTCCGAGAGCGGCACGAGGTCGTGCACGAGATCCGGGGCCGCGGCCTCATGATCGGCATCGAGTTCAGTCGGCCGCGATCACGGCGGCTGCGCGCGCAGTGGTCGATCTTGGAGACGATGCGGACCGGGCTCTTCACCCAGCTCGTCGTGGTGCCGCTGTTCCGCGACCATCGCATCCTCACCCAGGTCGCGGGCGACAACCAGAACATCCTCAAGATCCTGCCGCCGCTCGTCGTCACCGACGAGCAGGCGGACTCCTTCGTCGACGCGCTCGACGCCGTCCTCACCAAACTCGAGCGGTCGCTGGGCCTGCTCTTCGGCGTCGGTCGCTCGCTCGCGATCCC
>WNFU01012966.1_pt1 | contig 11697 bp, 9 predicted proteins | sample 5400121 | NCBI WGS metagenome assembly WNFU01 (sample SAMN13153360, study PRJNA577476) | soil metagenome | isolation source: 100 cm soil or saprolite under grassland replicate 1 | place: USA:California | collected 2016-06-15 | reverse complement strand
GTCTCCACGTTCCGGGCGACGCGTACGCTTTGGCGTTCGGTAATCAATGTGACCGCGGCGAGAGCAACGAACTGCCACATTGCGGGTAGTCGGTAGCCGGAAACGGCTAAGGCGCTTACCGTTACAAGCCAAGTCGCCGACAATGCGACGATCCAGGCGAGTGTTCGCCGTTCTTGGGCAACAACGCTCCAGGTCTCCACAAGTACGGCACGAACTCGGGTGCGCCAGTTGATAGTCCCCCAAAAGGGGTATACAATCGCCTCGTCGTCAGTTCCCCCCGAAGGGAGGCATCCCGAAATGGCGGGCTTCCGTATCCGCGTGATTAGCCTCGTCGGCACCCTTGTGGCCCTCGCGTCTGTAGTGGGCACATCGAAGTCGTTCTAGGCGCGAAGCATCTGTTTTCCACAGCGCCGAAGTCGTTCTAGGCGCGAAGCATCTGTTTTCCACAGCGCCGTCACATCACCCTGTTGAGGGATTTCCACAGGGCTGTGGAAGGCGGTTTTGAAGTTAGATTTGGTTTGGCCTGACGCTTAGGCGATCAGGCTGCGCCTAAAGCCCACCGCTACCGCGTGGGCGCGCGACCGCGCCTGCAGCTTTGCAAGCAGGTGTCGGACATGCGATTTGACGGTCTCTTCGGAAAGGAAGAGCCGTACGCCGATCTCGCGATTGACGAGCCCGTCCGAGATCAACTGAAGCACCTCGATTTCGCGGGCCGTCGGCTCCTGCTCTAGCTCCTGGAGCGGGCCGGAGAACGGAATTACCTCGCCGCCCCCACTGCGCCGTTTCGCCACCGCGTCGAAGCGGCGACTGTGGTTCCCGTAGCGGGTGAGGATCTCCTTGCGCTCGGCGGCGTCCATCGTAGTGGGCCTATCGGCCTCGATACGCAGCCGCTTTAGCCACACGGACTACCCCATTTCAGGGATGCCGTCTGGTGTTACGGTTGCCGCGGCACCGGCCGCGACTCTTCCTTGCCCGGTTCCTGAGGGAGCGCCGACTCGTCGGCGGCCTCGGGCGTGTGCGTCGGCGAAGCCTGCACGCGAGCGAGCGTCGCCTTGTCCACGTTGAGCGGATGATGGCAAGCCGCGAGGTGCCCGTTGCCGTAGTCCACGAGCGGCGGCTCGACCTGTGAGCAGATGTCCGTCGCGTAGCGACAGCGCGGGTGGAAGCGGCAGCCGGAAGGCGGGTTGATCGGGCTCGGCACGTCGCCCTCGAGGACGATCCGCTCGCGCTTCGCCGCAAGGTCGGGGTCGGGCACGGGCACGGCCGAGAGCAGCGCCTCGGTGTAGGGCATGATCGGCCGCGTGTAGAGCTCCTCCGCCGGCGAGAGCTCGACGAGCTTGCCGAGGTACATGACCGCGATCCGATCGGAGACGTGGCGGACGACGCCAAGGTCGTGCGCGATGAAGACGTAGGTAAGGCGGAACTCGTCCTGGAGCTCCTCGAGCAGGTTGACCATCTGCGCCTGGATCGAGACGTCGAGCGCCGAGACCGGCTCGTCGGCCACTATCAGCTTCGGCCGCAGCGCGAGCGCACGCGCGACGCCGATGCGCTGGCGCTGGCCACCCGAGAACTCGTGCGGGAAGCGGTTGTAGTGCTCAGGCGAGAGCCCGACCTTCTCGAGCAGCTCCTCGACGGCTTCCTTGCGCTCCTTGCGGTCGCCGATCCCATGGATGCGCATCGGGTCGCCGATGATCGTGCCGACGCGCTTGCGCGGGTTCAGGCTCGCGTACGGGTCCTGGAAGATCATCTGCATCTGACGGCGCAGCGGCCGCAGTGCGCGGGCGCGCAACTTGCCGATCGAGTGGCCGTCGAAGACGACGTCGCCCGCGGTCGGATCGAGCAGCCGCACGACACAGCGCCCCAGAGTGGACTTCCCACAGCCAGACTCGCCGACGAGGCCCAGCGTCTCGCCCTCGGAAACGCCGAGCGTGACGTCGTCGACGGCGTGCACGCGCGCAACCTCGCGGGAGAGAACACCCTTCCGCACCGGGAAGTATTTCTTCAGGTGCTTGACCTCGAGCAGCGGCGCGCCGTTCGGACTCTCGCTCACGCGACCACCTGCGCCTCTCCGGCGAGCGTGGCGTCACGCACGCCGCGCTTCTCCTCGACGGAGAGCCAGCAGCGGTCGAGGTGGCCGGAGTCCTCGACGCGGTTCTTCAGCTCTGGCTCCTCCTGGCATTTCTCGAAGGCATGTGGGCAGCGGGGGCGGAACTTGCAGCCGCGCGGAAGGTTGATCAGCGAGGGCGGCGTGCCTTTGATCGAGTGCAGCTTCTTCGGCTTGGGCCGGTCGAGCCGTGGGATCGAGCCGAGCAGGCCCCATGTGTACGGGTGCTGCGGGTCGTAGAAGACATTGCGCTTCGAGCCCCGCTCGACCACGCGACCGGCGTACATGACGATGATCTCGTCCGCGACCTCGGCGACGACGCCCAGGTCGTGCGTGATCAGGATCACCGACGAGTCGAAGTCGGCACGCAGGTTGTCGAGCAGCTCGAGGATCTGCGCCTGGATGGTCACGTCGAGCGCGGTGGTCGGCTCGTCGGCGATCAGCACGTCGGGGTTGCAGGAGAGCGCCATCGCGATCATCGCCCGCTGGCGCATGCCGCCGGAGAACTGGTGCGGGTAGTCGTCCACGCGCTGCTGGGCGTTCGGGATCCCGACCTGGCGCAGGAGCTCGACGGCACGCTTCTTCGCCTCGCGCTTGCCCGTGCCCTCGTGGGTCTGGATCGCCTCGACGATCTGGTCACCGACTTTGTAGACCGGGTTGAGTGAGGTCATCGGGTCCTGGAAGATCATTGCGATCTCGTTCCCGCGGACGTCCCGCAGCTTGGACTCGGAGAGCTCGAGCAGGTTCTGGCCCTTGTAGTGCACCTCGCCCTCGAAGCGGGTGTTGCGGTCGCGGGTCAGCCCGAGAATCGTCATCGCGGTCACGCTCTTGCCTGACCCGGACTCGCCGACGATGCCGAGCACCTTGCCGCGGTCGAGCTCGAAGTCGACGCCGTCGACGGCGCGCACGGCCCCGTCCTCGGTCACGAACCGGACCTTCAGACCCTTCACCTCGAGCAGCCGCTCTGCCATCTAGAACGTCCGGATCCGTGGGTCGAGGAAGGCGTAGAGGAAGTCCACGACCGCGCTGAAGACGACGATGAAGAAGGCGCCGTAGAGGGTGACGCCCATGATCGGGGGCAGGTCGAGGTCACCCACCGACTGGGCCGCGTACCAGCCCACCCCCTTGAGGCTGAAGACGGTCTCGGTGAGGATCGCCCCGCCGCCGAGGACGGCTGCGAAGTCAAGCCCGAAAAGGCTGACGATCGGGATCAGCGAGTTACGCAGGACGTGCTTGAACAAAACGCGGTCCGGCGCGAGGCCCTTCGCGCGAGCCGTGCGCACGTAGTCCTCGTTCATCACGTCGAGCATGTTCGAGCGCAGGACGCGCCCATAGAAGCCGATGAAGAGCACGGCCAGGCAGCACCAGGGCAGGATCAGGTGATAGGCCCACTGCACCGGATCGGCGGTCAGCGGCACGTACTCCCCGTCCGGGAACGGCGGGTTGTTCGGCTTCTCGGCCAGGAAGTACCGCAGGACGATCCCGAGCCAGAAGACCGGCATCGAGATGCCGATCAGGGCAAAGGTCGTGATTAACCGGTCGGACGTCCTCCCTGCGGTCACCGCCGAGAGCACGCCGACGAGGATCCCGAAGAAGAGCCAGATGATCGCCGCGCCGATGCAGAGGGAGAGCGTCGCCGGGATCCCTCTCCTGATCTCCGCGGCCACGTTCTGGCGGTTCTGGAACGAGCTGAGGATGTCGTACTCGCCGTGCTTGCCCGGCAGGAAACCATTCGCGGCCTTCTGCATCATCCGCACATACTGCACGTAGATGGGCTGGTCGAAGCCCCACTTCTCGCGGATGTTGACGATGTTCGCCGGAGTGGGGTTCTTGCCGGCCATCCGCTCCGCTGGATCGCCTCCCGGGATCAGGACGAAGACGATGAACACCATCACGCTGACCGCGAACAGCACCGCGATCATCCCGATGAAGCGGCGGATGATGAAGGCGACCATCAGCGGGCGGGGGCCGCCATCAGTGCTCGATCCTCACCTTGGCGCGCGGGTCGAGCGCGTCGCGCAGGCCGTCGCCGAAGATGTTCAGGGAGAGCACCGTCAGCACGATCGCGATGCCCGGCACGAGCGCGAGCCACGGCGCGGTCACGAGCTGGTCCTGGCCGCTCGCGATCAGGTTTCCCCAGGAGGGATCGGGGGGGCGCACGCCGGCACCGAGGAACGAAAGGCCTGCTTCGGTAAGGATGTTGGTCGCGATGATCAGGGTGAAGAAGACGAGGATCGTCGAGATCACGTTCGGCAGCAAGTCGGAGAACATGATCCGGATCGGCCCCGCCCCCTGGCCCACAGCGGCCTCGATGAACTCCTTCTCGCGCAGCGACAGGATTTGGCCGCGCAGCGGCCTGCCCACGTAGGGGATCAGGACGTAGGAGATCACGAGCGTCGGGATCCACAGGCTGCCGGGCTCGATGGCGATTCCGAAGTGGTGAAAGCCGTTGATCGAAAGCGCACTCCCGAGGGCGATCGCGAGCAGCAGCACGGGAAAGGCCCAGATCAAGTCGAAGAAGCGCGTCACGATCCAGTCCACCGAGCCCCCGAAGAAGCCGGCCAGCAGCGCTAGCACGACCGCGATAAACGTGCAGATGAGGGCCGAGCCGATGCCGATCTTGAGGGAGTTCAAGCCGCCGTAGAGCAGCCGCACGGCCACGTCGCGGCCGAGGTCGTCGGCGCCGAGGACGAAGCGGCCGTGCGCATGCCACAAGGTCGGGCCGAGGATGATGACCGACTTGCTCGTGTCGAAGGTGTTGGTCTTGGCGTCGTAGGTCGCCCCGCCGCTGATCACCGGCTTCAGGTGACCGCTGACGAGTACGTCCTCGTCCACGTGGGTCTCGTTCGGCCCCGTGTGCGCCACGTGGTGGGCGTAGACCGGCGCGAGCGCGCACGCGAAGACGATCAGGAAGAAGACTGCGAGGGCGACGAGGGCAACGTAGTTGCGGCGGAGGCGCCGCCAAGCCAGATACCAAGGGCTGCGCCCGACGATCGCCACCTCGTGCTCTTCGGCGGCGAGAAGTGCTGCGCTGTCGAGAGAGAGTTCGGTTGCAGGCTCAGCCATTTGCCCTCGGTTTGCAGCGAGTCTAGTGAAGTGAGGGCGCCCGCAGGCGCCCTCACTCCGTGTCCCTGTTGCTACCTCACTACTTCTTGCACAAGCGAGCGAGGTCGATGCCGTACAGGCGCTGCACGTGGATGCAGCCCATCTTCTTGCTGAAGAACTCCGGGAAGACGCGGTTCGACCACGGCGCCCACGGAGCCAACTGCATGATCTGCTTCTCGACAGTTGCCCACCGCGCGTTGACCGCGGGCGTCAAGACCTGAGCCTTCTTGAGGTTCTCGATCTCCCTGTCGGTCTTCGCGTTCTTGTACCAGGCGTAGTTGTTGTTGTCCTGGTTCGTGATGCGGTTGCCGTTCAGCAGCACGTCGAACCAGTCGAGCGGGTGCGGGTAGTCCTCCAGCCACCGCGCCCAGCCGGTCTGCGCGTGCGTGTTCACGTTCCCGACAGTCGTGTAGTACGTGGTCCGCGGGAGGATGTTCAGCTTGGCGTCGAGCCCGATAGCGTTGAGGACGGCCGTGTAGTACGTAGCCGACTTCACCGCGTCGGAGACTTCACGCGTCCAGACCGTGACCTTCGCGTTCTTGGCCCCGGCCTGGTTGATCAGCTGCTTGGCCTTGTTGACGTTGTGGCTGTACAGCTTCAGCTTCCGGTACGACGGGTACGTCGGCGGCAGAACGTTCTGCGTCGGCGTCCCGAGGCCGCCCCACACGAGCCGCTGCATGGAGCCGCGGTCGATCGCGTAGTTGACAGCCTGGCGCACCTTGAGCTTGTTGTACGGCGCTTCCTTGATGTTCATCCAGAAGTAGTACGTGTTCGCCGTCTGGCGGAGCTTGAGCTGTCCCTTGCCCCGCACGCTCGCGATGCGGTCGGGCGGGATGGACGCGTTCGTGTAGTCGGCCTGGCCGCCGATCACCCGCTGGACGGCGGTGTTCGCGTCACCGATCAGGCTGACGTCGATCCGGTTGGGGTTCCCACGCGGAATGTTCTTCGTCGGCTTGAAGAACCTGTTCCGCACCATCGTGAACCCGCGGTTCGGGTCGTAGTTCGAGATGCGGTACGGGCCCGTCGCCGGGATGTTCCCGTTGTGGATCGCGGGGGTCGTCCCTGCCGGCACCGGAGCGGCGAAGAGCAGCGCCACGATCGTCAGGAAGTCGCCTCGCGGCTTGGCCATCCTGATCGTGATCGTCCGCTTGGCGTTGTTCGCGGAGATGCCGGAGATGTTGCCGCCAGCAGTCGGGTGTGCCGCGAACGCCGCCGCGCCTGCGATGTCGGTGTAGAAGCCGACGCCCTGGCCGGTCGCCAGGAAGCCTCGCTTGATCGCGTACTCGAAGTCGGACGCTCTCACGGGCGCGCCGTTCGAGTACTTCAAGCCACTGCGCAGCTTGAACTTGTAGACCTTGCCGTTCGCCGAAATCGACGGCAGCGACTGTGCGAGACCCGGTACGAGCTTGTAGCCCCCTGGGCCGTCCACGTGTCCGTACGTGAGCAGGGTCTCCCAGACGTTCCACATCGCCCACCAGCTCTGGCCCGTGTATGCCTGCTGCGGGTCCAGATAGTCGATCGTGTCGAGCACGGTACGCAGCGTCCCGAATGCCTGCGAATGCTTCGGTGCCGCTTTCGTGCGATTCGCCGCGACTCCGTACGCCGCGACCATCAGCGAGAACCCGGCCGCCAGAGCCAGAACGCTCAGAAGCCAGGTCCACCGTTGGTTCCTAGTCATTGCACCTCCCCGTAGCTAAAACCCCGGTCGCTTGCTGGGGCCAATCTTCGCAAACAGGAGACGTCCTGGCCACAATTTCGTTAGGCCCGCGGTAAAAAACGCGCCGCGCTAGGTGGGCCTGATTCGTGGGTCGAGCCGCGCATAGAGGATGTCCACGAGCGCGCTCATGATCGTGATGAAGAAGGCGCCGTAGATCACCGTCGCCATGATCACCGGGAGGTCGAGCGAGAGCAGCGCGTGGTAGGTCAGGAGCCCGACTCCGGGAAGGCCGAAGACGACCTCGGTCAGGAGCGCCCCGCCGCCGACGAGCACGCCGAAGTCGAGGCCGAAGAGCGAGACGAAGGTGATCATCGAGGTGCGCAGGATGTGCCTCCGCAGGACATTCTGCGGCGAGAGGCCCTTGGCCTTGGCGGTGCGCACGTAATCCTCGTTTTGGATGTCGAGCATGTTCGCGCGCAGGACGCGCGCGTAGAACCCGATGTAGAGCACCGAGAGCGTGATCCACGGGAGGACCAGGTGCAGGAACCACTGCCAGGGGTTCTGCGTGAACGGCACGTAACCGAGCGGCGGCACCCAACTGAAGAGGAAGGTGTCGTGCAGGCGATCCTGCGTGATCAGGTTCACCACCTCCCCGAGCCAGAAGACCGGCATCGAGATCCCGATCAGCGCGAGGATCATGAGTGACGTGTCGACGATCGTCCCCTTGAAGGTGACGGCTAACACGCCCACGGCGATGCTGGCTAACACCCAGAGTACGGCCGCGCCGAACACCAGCGAGAAGGTCACGGGGGCGGCAGCCATGATCGCAGGGACGACCTCCAGCGCCTGGTTGCCGTACGAGACGAGGTCGCGCGAGATGAAGAGCCGTTTCATCATCAGCGCGTAGCGGACCGGTAGCGGCCGGTCGAGGCCGAACTCGTGCTTGACCGCGGCCACGGTCTCGGGCGAGGGGTTGCGCCCGGCCAGCCGGGCGCTCGGGTCGACCCCGGGCGTCGCGAAAAAGATCAGAAAGACGAGCACCGTGATCGCGAACAGCACGAGCACGAGCCCGATCAGCCTTCGGATGATGAAGGCAGTCACACCCGCTCCTCCCGGACTTTCACCTTGGCGCGCGGATCGAGCGCGTCGCGGACGCCGTCGCCGAGCACGTTCAGCGAAAGGACCGTGAGCACGATCATGATCCCGGGCGCGATTGCCACCCACGGGCGGGTGTAGAGCAGGCCCTGGCCGTCCTCGATCACCGTGCCCCAGCTCGCCTTCGGAGCCTGCACGCCGATCGAGAGGAACGAGAGCGCGGCCTCGGTCAAGACCGTCGTCGCGATCATCAGCGGCAGCATCACGATCACGGTCGAGATCACGTTCGGGAGGATCTCGGCGAACATCAGGCGCAGGCTCGAGGCGCCCTGCGAAACCGACGCCTCGACGTACTCCTTCTCCCGCACCGAGAGCACCTGCCCCCGCACGGGCCGGAAGACGTAGGGGATGAAGACGAGCGCGATGATCAGCGTGGGCAACCAGAGGCTCCCGGGATCGACGGTGACGAAGCCGATCTTCAGCCCTCCCGGCGTGGTCAGCAACACCGTGGCGAGGGAGATCGCGAGCAGGTACACCGGGAACGCCCAGATCAGGTCCATCACGCGCGAGAGCCCCGAGTCCAGCCAGCCGCGGAAGAAGCCGGCCAGCAGGGCGAGCCCCAGGGCCGCGATACAGCAGATCAGGGCCGAGCCGATCCCAATCAGGAGCGACGCGCGGCCGCCGTAGAGCACGCGCGCCGCAACGTCGCGGCCCTGGTTGTCGGCGCCGAGGAAGTAGTTCGACCGCCAGGTGGGTCCGATTGGGGTTTCGCCGAGACCGAGCCCGCCAGTGCCTTGCTGAACGACGTCAACCGTCTTGCCGTCGACGACGGTGGTGCCCGAGATGTTCGAGACGAAGGGGTCGGTGTGCGCGATCCGATGCGCGTAGACGGGCGCGAGGAAGCTGACGACGACGATCAGGAGGAACAGCCCGAGCGCTCCCATCGCAAGCCTGTTGCGAACGAGGCGACGCCCGGCGATGGCCCAGGGGCTCCTGCCGGAGATCTCCTGGGCGCTCTCGCCGGGCGCCAGACGTACTTCGGGTTCCGGCTCGTACGCGAACTCAGCCACGGGCCGTCCCTGTTGCGCCTACTTCACCGACGCCTTCGCCGAGGTCGGGTCGGTGATCCCGAGCGTGCCGGCCTTGTCCATGTTCGCCTGGATCCCCTGGTTGCAGAACTCGGCGATGTTCGGGCTCGAGTTGCTGTTCGGGTGGAACGAGCCGCACCCGAGCAGGATGTTCAGGAAGTCCGAGGCCGCCGGATAGTCCTGATACCAGCTCGAGTACGCGAACTGCGGCTTGTTGCTCGAGTTCTGCACATACGGGTACTGGATGTCCGGCGAGAGGGCCTGCAGCGTCGCCTTGTAGCCGAGCTTGTTCAGGAGCCCGACGAAGTAGAGGCCGAGCGCCTTGTCCACGTCGTTCGTGGTCGTGTTCACCTTCACTGCAGCGCCCTTCGTCCCTGACGCGGCGATCAGCTGGTTCGCCTTGGCCATGTCGGGGCCGGTCCACTTGTCAGTGCCGCCGCCCGCGGTGTACGGGCAGTACGGCTTGTAGCCGGGGAAGTTCGGCGGCAGGATCTGGCAAGTCGGAACAGCCAGCTTCGGGCCGCCGTAGATCTTCACCAGGGCGTTGCGATCGGTCGCGTAGTTGACGCCCTGCCGCGCCTTCAAGTTGTTGAAGGGCGGCTGCCTCGTGTTGAAGGCGAAGTACCAGACCGCCGTCAACGGGTTCACGTGCACCCGGTCGGCGTACTTCGTGCTCAGCTCCGAGAGGCGATCCGCCGGCGGCTGATCGAACATCCAGTCGGCCGTGTTGTTCTCGACCGCGGTCACCTGGGCCTCGGGGGTGAGGCCGAACTTCTGGACGATCGTGTCGGGATTCCCTGCCGGCTGCGCGTCCTTCGACCACTCCTTGAAGAACGAGTTGCGCACGAGCTTGATCTGCGTGTTCGGAGCGTACTGGACCCACTTGTATGGGCCGGTGCCGGGGGGCGGGATGTTGACGTTCTTCGTCGGCGTGCTCGACGGAAGAATGAACGCGAACGGCACCGCGAGCTTGTCCAGGAACTCCGGATCGGAGGTGGTCAGGTGGAACGTGATCGTGTCGCCGTCCACGACGATGCCCTTCGAGAGGTCGCATGTCTTCGGCGTCTTGATGCACGCGTCGGCCCCCTGGATGACGTTGTACCAGGTGCCCGCATTCGGGCTGTTGCCGATCTTGAAGAGCCGCTCGAAGGTGGCCAGGACGTCGGCACCGTCGAGGGTCGAGCCGTCCGAGAACTTGATCCCGGACCGGAGCTTGAAGGTCCAGGTCTTGCCGCCGTTCGTCGGCTTGGGAATCGCCTCCGCGAGGTCCGGCACCTTCACTGTCCCCGGCGCGCCGGCCACACGCTTGAAGGCGATCAGGCCGTCGTGCGAAGTGATCAGAAGCTGCCATTCCTGGAGGGTGTAGTTCACCTGCGGGTCCGGCGAGCCGGAAGGCGCCGCGTTGGCGACCGTCCTCAGTTCGCCGCCCGTGCCGCCTGCGCTCGTGCTCTTGGTACTGCTGCTGCTCTTCGACCCGCCGCCGCAACCTACGGCGACAAGCGCCAGCGTGATTACCACCGACGAGAAACCAACCACCCAACGCTTCACCCGGACCATCTCCTTCCGGTCGACTCAGGCCCCTCGGCTCTATGTATATGTACGGACGCCGAGCGAGGGCCGGATGTTAGCGCCCCTGGGTAGACGCGGTCTGGTTAGGCGGCGACGGTCTGGAGCTCGCGCAGCGCGGCAAGCCGGGCGAGAGCCTGGCCCTCCAGCTGGCGGACCCGCTCACGGGTCAGGTCGAGCTCGTGCCCGATTGCCTCGAGCGTCCACGGCTCCCCCTCGAAGCCGAAGCGCAACTCGAGGATCCGCCGCTCGCGTTCCGGCAGCGCATCGAGTGCCCGCCGCACGCCCTGACGGCGCAGCGACTCCTCGGCCTCCTCGAACGGATCAGCAGCCTCACGGTCGGCGAACAGGTCGCCGAGCTCGCCCTCGTCATCGGCGCCCACGGTCTGGTTCAGCGAAACCGAAGCCTGCGCCGCGCCGAGCGCCTCGTCCACGTGCTGGATCGGCAGACCGGTTGCGTCGGCGAGCTCCTCCTTGGTCGCCTCGCGGCCAAGCTCGACTTCGAGCCGGCGCGCGGCGCGGCCGAGCTTCTGCTGGCGCTCGACCACGTGTACGGGCACGCGGATCGTGCGCGCGTGGTTGGCGACTGCGCGCTGCACCGACTGGCGGATCCACCAGGTCGCGTACGTCGAGAACTTGTAGCCCCGGCGCCAGTCGAACTTCTCGACCGCGCGGTTGAGGCCGAGCGTGCCCTCCTGGATCAGATCCAGGAACGGGACGCCGAGGCCTCGGTAGCCCTTGGCAATGGAGACGACGAGCCGCAGGTTCGACTCGATCATCCGACGCTTGGCGGTGAGGTCGCCGCGCTCGATCGCCTTCGCGAGCATGACCTCCTCGGCCGCGGTCAGAAGCTTGTGCCGGCCGATGTCGGCCAGGAACAGCTGGAGGCTGTCGGCCGCGCCGACCAAGGCCTGCGGCTGGGGCTGGGGCTGCTCGACCGCGGGCTCGCTCTTCTCCGCCTCTTCGCCTTCCGCGGCAGGCTCGCGCACCTCGAGACCGGTGGTCTCGAGCTCGCGAGTCAGGTCCTCGACTTCGTCGTCGCCGAGGTCATGCTCGAGCGCGAATGCCTCGAGCTCAGCGGG
>WNFU01008995.1_pt1 | contig 11698 bp, 10 predicted proteins | sample 5400121 | NCBI WGS metagenome assembly WNFU01 (sample SAMN13153360, study PRJNA577476) | soil metagenome | isolation source: 100 cm soil or saprolite under grassland replicate 1 | place: USA:California | collected 2016-06-15 | reverse complement strand
TTCGATCACGTCCTGGTGGACGAGTTCCAGGACGTGAACGCGGCGCAGTACCAGATCGTGCAGCGGCTCGCGGTGCGGCACCGCAACCTTTGCGTCGTGGGCGACGACGATCAGGCGATCTACGGCTGGCGCGGCGCGGCTGCTGCGCCGGGAAGCGCCGCTGCTCGGTTTCGGCCCCAACTATTCGATCTACGACTCGGACGACTCCGAGCAGCTGCTGGGCCGCCTGCTCGACCAGCGCGATCTCTCCGCCAAGACATACCCACCCCGCGCCTTGCACTCGCTCATCTCGGGGGCGAAGAACCGGATGATCCCGCCCTTCGATCACGTCCTGGTGGACGAGTTCCAGGACGTGAACGCGGCGCAGTACCAGATCGTGCAGCGGCTCGCGGTGCGGCACCGCAACCTTTGCGTCGTGGGCGACGACGATCAGGCGATCTACGGCTGGCGCGGCGCGGACGTGCGGCACATGCTCGCGTTCCGCGAGGACTTTCCCGAGAGCGTGGTCGTCAAGCTGGAGCAGAATTACCGATCCACGCAGATCGTCCTGGACGTGGCCAACGCGGTGATCGCGGAAAACGTGGCCCGCCTCGGCAAGACGCTGTTCACCAAGCGCCAGGGCGGCGAGCCGGCGGTCGTGTGCGCCGCCGCCGACGAGCGCGACGAGGCCGAATGGATCGCGGGCGAGTTCGCGCGGCTCGCGGCCGAGAGCGACCTGGCGTACGAAGGCATGGCGGTGCTGTACCGCACCAACGCCCAGTCGCGCCCGCTCGAAGAGGCGTTCCGGTTCCGCGGCATCCCCTACCGGCTGATCGGGGCGGTGAGCTTCTACGAGCGGCGGGAAGTGAAGGACCTGCTCGCCTACCTGCGCCTGATCGCGAACCCCGCCGACGACGGCGCCTGCGCGCGGATCGTGAACGTCCCGCGCCGCGGCGTGGGCGACGCCTCGCTGCGTCTCCTCGGCCAGGCGGCGACGCGCTGGCGCAAGCCGCTCCTCGAGGTGGCGCGCGACGCCGGCCGGGTGGACGGTCTGCGGCCCAACCTCCGCGACGCGTTCCGGGAGTTCGCCGCGCTGATCGACCGACTGCGCGAGTCGGTGGGGCGAGCCGACCCCGCCACCGCCCTGGAAACCGTCCTCGCGGTCACCGGCTACGACCAGTACCTCGCCGAGGAAGGGGTGGAGGGCGCCGAGCGGCTGGACAACGTGCGCGAGCTGGTCGCCGGTGCGGCCGGGTGGGCGGAAGTCGCCCAGGTCGGCGAGGAGGGCGACGGGTCCCCGATCGAGCGCTACCTCACGCAGGCCTCGCTGCTCGGCCCGACCGACGAGGCGACCGGCGACCCGCGCGGCGTGACGCTGCTAACCGCCCACATGGCGAAGGGGCTGGAGTGGCCGGTGGTCGCGATCGCGGGTCTGGAGGAGGGACTGTTCCCGCTCGGCCGCAACGCGGGCGAACCCGGCGGGCTCGAGGAGGAGCGGCGGCTGTGCTACGTGGGACTCACGCGCGCGCGCGAAAGATTGTATCTCTCATGGGCCCGCACGCGGTACCGCTACGGGCGGCTGGAGCTGTCGCAGCCCTCGCGGTTCCTCGACGCGGTGCCGTTTCACGCGGTGCAGGAGCGGACCACGACGCCGGCGTGGCAGCGGACCGGTCGGCCGGCGCCCACGCGCCGGATCGTCACCGAGTTCCTCGACACGGACGAATCGGAGGCGGAGCGCTCGCAGGACGCGCCGCGCTACGTCGCCGGCGAGCGCGTGCGGCACCGCACATTCGGCGCCGGCGTTGTACGCACGGTGTCGGGCGGCGGTCGGCATCTCAAGGTGACGGTCGAGTTCGACGACCCGGACATCGGAACGAAACAGCTGCTCGCGGCCTACGCCGGCCTCGAGCGCGATTGGGAGAGTGCATGAGCGTCAGCCGGGAAGAAGTGCTGCACATCGCGCGCCTCGCGGAGCTCGACGTCGCCGAGGAAGCGCTCCCCGCCCTCGTCGAGCAGCTGTCGCGCATCCTCGAGTACGTGGCCCAGCTCAACCGCCTGCCGACCGGCGAGACGGCGCGGCCTTACCTCGCCGGCCCCGACGCGATCAAGCTGCGCGCCGACGAAGTGAAGCCGTGGCCGCTCGCCTTCGGCCCCAAGCAGCTGGCGCCCGCCTTCCGCGACGGCTTCTTCGTGGTCCCGCGGCTCGAGGCCTTCGACGACGGAGGAGCGGCGTGACCGAAGCGACCGACGCCGTCCAAAGCGCGCGGGCGGCCGCGGACCGGATCGCCAAGGCCAAACGCCTCAACGCGCTGCTCACGCCGATCAAGGAGCTCCGCAAGTCGCTCGTCCAGCAGGCGCAGGCCGTCCACCCCGGCGGCGTGCTCTACGGCATGCCGGTGGCGGTCAAGGACAACATCGGCACCCTGGAGTTCGATACGAGCTGCGGCTCCAAGATCCTCGAGGGCTACCGGTCTCCCTTCGACGCGACCGCGGTGGCGAAGCTGAAGGCGGCGGGCGCGCTCATCGCGGGCAAGACCAACTGCGACGAGTTCGGCATGGGCTCCTCCACCGAGCACTCGGCGTACGGGCGCACCCTGCATCCGACCGAGAAAACCCGCGTCCCCGGGGGCTCTTCGGGGGGCTCGGCCGCCCTGGTGGCGGCGGGGGCGGTGCCGGCCGCCCTGGGCTCGGAGACGGGCGGGTCGGTCCGCCAGCCGGCGTCGTTCTGCGGCATCGTCGGCATCAAGCCGACGTACGGGCGCGTGAGCCGCTACGGCCTGGTGGCGTTCGGCAGCTCGCTCGATCAGATCGGCGTCTTCGGCCGCAGCGTCCACGACGCGGCGCGCGTCCTGTCGGTCATCAGCGGACGGGACCCCAAGGACGCGACGTGCGAAGGCCGCGATCCGCTGCGGCTCCCCACGGTGCCGGAAAACCTCGACGGTTTCGTCATTGGGATCCCCAAGGAGTACTACCCACCGGACCTGGACCCCGGGGTGCGGCGGGCGTGCGAGCGGGCGATACGCGTCCTCAAGGAGCTGGGCGCGGCGGTGCGCGAGGTGTCGCTGCCGCACACCGCGTACGCGGTGCCGACGTATTACATCATCGCGCCGGCGGAAGCGTCGTCGAACCTGGCGCGCTACGACGGCGTGCGCTACGGCCCGCGCTTCGACGGCGCCGCCGACGTCGCCGCGCTCTATCGCTCGACCCGCGGGCAGGGGTTCGGGGCCGAAGTGCGCCGGCGCATCCTGATCGGGACGTACGTGCTGTCGTCGGGCTACTACGACGCCTACTACCGCAAGGCGCAGCAGGTGCGCGCGTTGCTCGCCCAGGACTTCCGGAACGTCTTCGACCGCGGCGTGGATCTGGTCTTCACGCCGACCACCCCGACACCCGCCTTCAAGGCGGGGGAGAAGCTCGCCGACCCGGTGCAGATGTATCTCTCCGACATCTTCGTCTGCACGGCGAACCTCACCGGCCTGCCCGCGATGTCGGTGCCGATCGGGCGGGTGAAGGGCCTGCCGGTCGGGGGCCAGTTCATCGGCCAGACATTCCTCGAGGACGAGATGCTCGAGGCGGCCTACGCCCTGGAGCGCGCGGTGCCGGCGGTGGAGGAGGCCTGATGGCCGTGACGCCGGCCTGGGAGACGGTCATCGGGCTCGAGACCCACGTGCAGCTGCGCACCGTCTCGAAGATGTTCTGCGGCTGCTCGACGGCGTTCGGGGCGCCGCCCAACACGCAGGTCTGCCCGGTGTGCCTGGGCCTGCCCGGCGCGCTCCCGGTACCGAACGAAGCGGCGGTCCGCCTCGCCGTGCGGGCGGCGCTGGCGCTGGGCTGCGAAGTGCACGAGCGCAGCGTCTTCGCGCGCAAGAACTACTTCTATCCCGACCTCCCCAAGGGCTACCAGATCAGCCAGTTCGAGCAGCCGCTCGCCACCGCGGGCTCGCTGTCGTTCCTGTCGCCCGACCGCGGCGTCGTGACCGTGACCATCGGCCGCCTGCACGTGGAGGAGGACGCGGGGAAATCGCTCCACGACCGATTCCCGAAGGCCACCGCGGTCGACCTGAACCGCTCCGGGGTACCGCTGGTCGAGATCGTCACGGGCGCCGACCTGCGCACGCCCGCCGAAGCGCGCGCCTACCTCCTCACGCTCAAGCAGGTGCTCGAGTACGCCGCCGTCTCCGACTGCGACATGGAGAAGGGGAGCCTGCGTGTCGACGCGAACGTCTCGGTGCGGCGTGTCGGAGACGCGGCGCTCGGCGTCAAGACCGAGGTCAAGAACATCAACTCGTTCGCGTTCGTCGAGCGGGCGCTGAGTGTGGAGCGCGACCGGCAGCTCGCGGTGCTCGAGGGCGGCGGCACCGTGGTCCAGCAGACGATGCTGTTCGACAGCAAGACGAACACGGTGCGGCCGCAGCGGGCGAAGGAAGAGAGCCACGACTACCGCTACTTTCCGGACCCCGACCTGCCGCCGCTGGTCGTGGCGGCCGACTTCATCGAAGAGCAGCGGTCGTCCCTGCCCGAGCTGCCGGCCGCGAAGCGGGAGCGCTTTGTCGTGCAGTACGCGCTGAGCCAGCAGGACGCCGCCGTGCTCACGGCCGATCGCGGCGTCGCCAACTATTACGAGGCCGTCGTCCAGGCCGGCGCGGAACCCAAACTCGCGGCGAACTGGGTGATGACGGAAGTGCTGGCGGACGCCAAGGACCACCAGGACCAGCTGCGCGTGCCGCCCGGGCGGCTGGCGGAGCTGATCGCGATGGTGAAGGGCGGCACCGTGAACAACCAGGCGGCGAAGAAAGTGTTCGTCGAGCTGGCGACGCGCGGCGGGGAGCCGCGGACCGTCGCCGAAGCACTCGGGCTCATCCAGGTGGGCGACACCGGCGTCATCGGCCAGTGGGTGGAAGACGTGCTCCAGGCGCACCCCACCGAGGTCACCCGCTTCAAGAACGGCGAGGCGAAGCTCTTGAACTTCTTCCTGGGGCAGGTGATGAAGGCGTCGCGCGGCAAGGCCGATCCCAAGCTGGCGCAGCGCGCCCTGGAGGAGCGACTAACCGCCTGACCGCCACGGCCGCTGCGCCTGCGACGCCCGCCAATAGCTGAGCGCGGGGCTCGGCAACCCGAAGTGCTCTTCCGCCGTCTGCGCGACCCGCTGCGGCTCACGACGCCCGCCCTCGTGCAGCGCCTCGCGCCGCATCCGCTTCGCTAATCCTAGCGCCGACGCGCCGGCGGGATCGAGGCGCCGCGCCGCGGCGTCCCCCCCCCCGGTGCCGAGCGCCTCCATCACATACTCGAACGCCACCGCCATGTGGCGCTCCACGTCCGCGTCCGGCAGGTCCCAGCGGCTGTTCTCGGAGATCAGTTGGAACGCCCACTGCCAGCTTTGACTCTCGGTCAAGTGCACCATGCCCCGGAACAGGCGGCGGCTGGTCCGCACGCTGAACAGTGTGGGGCTGAGGATCTCGTCGAGGTGGGCGTCGCTGCGGCCGTGATCCTGGAGGATCAGGTCGCGGGCCTCGCGCGCGTAGGCGTCCCCCAGGTGCGTCTCGAACCGGCTCTCCCAGTAGGAGTGGCCCAGGGCGGCGGTGGTCGAGGTCAACACCAGCTGCCGCGGCACGAAGAAATTGTGGGCGACCGTATCGGCGGCCAGATGCGAGAGGTAGCCGAGCCCGAAGGCGCGCAACGCGTCGGTGTGGGCGAGGTCGAAGATCTCCTGGCCCACGTGCCACGCGTGGCAGTGGCGGCCCACGGGCGCGTATTTCTTTGCGATCGACGTGTCGGCCGCGATGTTGCCGTACAGGAAGTCGAACGGGAAGGCGCGCAGGTAGTCGGCGACGAGGGCGGGGAGCTGGTGCAGGTTCGCCAGCACCGATTCGCCGAGGTAGATGTGAGTGCCGGGGGTCCAGGCGTGGGCCACGCCGGGAAAGAGCGCGAGGGCGAGGACGGCGGCGGCCGCCGCGACGAGCCAGGACTTCACTTCGCCTTGCGGCCCTTGCCCCGCACGCGTTTCAGCGCCTTCCGCCCCCAGCGCCAGATCGTCATGCCGCGCCGCACGTTGCGGACGGTGGCCACCACGTCCAACGCCGTGTCTTCCGCCTCCTCCCGCAGCACGTCGAACAGGGCGCCGACCTCGACGAGCCGGGCCTCGGCGGCGTCGGCGGCGCGCAGCACCCGCTGGCGCAGGTCGCGCGAAGTGCCGGCCAGGGCTTCGGTTTCGTGCCGGATCGTCGCGACCAGCTGGCGGGCGTCGTCGACCGCTGGCCCGGCGAGCTGACGCAACGCCTGGAGAAAGGCCCGCATGCCGAGCGCGGCGCCCAGCGATGACACCGCGACCACGATGGCGGCCAGCGCGATGATGGCCAGGCTGACCGCCGTCACGACCGCCACCCAGGTCGGAATCACTCAGCTAAGCTCCGCCGCCGGTTGCGGGGCTGTCAACGTCGGCACGCCGAGGCTCTTGGCCAGAAGCGGCGCCGCCGCGAGCTGGGCGAGCAGCACGCCCACCACCACGGTGACGACCAGCGCACCCGCGTCGGGATAGATAAGGAAGAAGCTCATAGCGATCGCCAACGCGGTGCCCCCCTGAGCGGTGGTGGCGAGCCCAAGCTGGGCTGGGAGGCGCACCGCCTTGAGCGGATCGCGCCCGTAGCGCACCACGGCCCAGCGCGCCGCCACGCGCAGCGCCGCAAGCCCGAGGGCCGCCGGCAGGATCCAGGGGGTGGGCAGCACCAGGAGCGCCCCCATCATAATGAAGAGGCCCGTGGTCGCGGGGTGCTCCCAGGCCCCGAGCCGGGCGCGCACGCCGCGTCGCTGTGGGGCGAGGTTCACGATGAGCGCAGCGGCGATCGCGCACACCAGGAGCGGGTTCGATCCCGACGCATACGCCGCGCCCGCGCCGAACAACACCGCGCCGAGCAGGGCGAACCCCAGCTCGTCCGCGACCGGCCGCAGCCGCGTGACGCTGAGGAACGCCATCCCGACGAGCACCCCGCTTCCCAGCGTCATCGCCAGCCACGCCGCCCGGCCCAGCTCGACGCCGGCCGTCGGGTCGCGGGGGCGCGAGACGCCGATGATCACGGCGAACGCCAGCACGCCGAAGATGGCGTCGAGCGTCGCGGCGAGATCGAAGGCGCGCGCCGCGGGGCGACGCGCGCCGGTCGCCTGCGCGGCGCGCGCGACGGCGACGGGGCCGGACACCACCGCGACGGCGCCGAGCGTCAGCCCCAGCGGCAGGATCGGGGACCACGCGCTGCGCAGCGCGGGGACGGCGCGCGTCACGGCCCAGGCGCTCGCCGCGATCGTGGCGAGCACCGCCAGTGCCTGTGCCCCGCAGAGCAGCCACACGCCGCGCGGGATGCGCTTGACGAGCCGCCATTCGAGGCGCGCGCCGAGCGCGGCGCCGAGGCAGCCCACCGCGAGCGCGGTCACGGGAGTGAGCGCGCGCACGGCGGCCCGGTCGAGGAGCCCGATCCCCGGGCCCAGCACGAGCCCCACGAGCAGGAGCGGCAGGCCCGGCGCGAGGGCGGCGTCGCGGCGCAGCCGCGGCGCGAGTCGCGGCCAGGGCACGCGCGTGGCCGCGAGCCCCGCGACCGCCAGCAACGCAAGGGCGAGCAGGGGATGCACGCCGCGAACGTTCGCGAGTGCTTGACGCCGGCGCAAGCCGCGCCGTAGCTTCCCGCATCCCATGGCATCGACGTTCTGCGTCTCCGGCGGACGCCCGCTCCAGGGGACGATACGGCCCGCCGGCAACAAGAACGCCGCCCTCCCCATCCTCGCCGCGACGCTGCTCGCCGACGGTCCCTGCCGGCTGGACAACGTGCCGCGGATCCGCGACGTCGAGACGATGCTGGCTCTCCTCACGCACCTCGGCGCCACGGTTGAGTGGACGGGGAAGAACGCCGTCACCGTCGATGCGCGCCCCGCGACGCCGCGCGAGCTCGATCCGCAGTTGTGCGCGCGCATTCGCGCTTCGATTCTCCTCGCCGGGCCGATGCTGGCCCGCTTCGGCCGCGTGCAGCTGCCGCCGCCCGGCGGCGACGTCATCGGACGCCGCCGCGTCGATACGCACTTTCTCGCGCTCGAGCGCCTGGGCGCGGAGGTCTCGGTCGGGGACAGCTACCGCCTGGAGGCGAGCGCGCTCACCGGCGCCGACATTTTCCTCGACGAACCGAGCGTCACCGGGACCGAGAACGCGCTGATGGCCGCCGTGCGCGCGCGCGGCACGACGGTGCTGCGCAACGCCGCTTCGGAGCCGCACGTCCAGGACCTCGCCCGCTTTCTCGTCGCTTGCGGCGCCGCCATCGAGGGTATCGGCTCCAATGCGCTGACGGTGCAGGGTGGGGCGACGCTCGCCGCGCCGGCGACGCCGTTCACGATCGGTCCCGATCACATCGAGGTGGGCTCCTTCATCGGCCTCGCGGCGGTGACCAACGGCGCGGTGACAATCGACGGCGTGCGCGGCGACGACCTGCGCGCCACGCTGCTCGCCTTCGACCGCATCGGGGTGCGGCCGCGGCTCGACGGCGAGCGGCTCATCGTCGACGCCGACCAGGAGCGCCGTGTCCGCCCGGACCTCGGGGGCCACATCCCCAAGCTCGAGGACGGACCGTGGCCGGCGTTCCCCGCCGACCTCATGTCCATCGCCATCGTAGCGGCGACGCAGTGCGAAGGCTTGTTACTGGTTTTCGAGAAGCTGTTCGAGTCGCGGCTGTTCTTCGTGGACAAGCTGATCGGGATGGGCGCCCGCATCGTCCTGTGCGATCCGCACCGCGCCGTCATCGCCGGGCCGGCGCCGCTGCGCGGCGGCGTGGTCGAGAGCCCCGACATCCGCGCCGGCATGGCGATGCTGCTGGCGGCGCTCGCCGCCCAGGGGGAGTCCACGATCCACAATATCGGCCAGATCGAGCGCGGCTACGAGCGCATCGACGAGCGGCTGCGGGCGCTGGGAGCCCAGATTGAACGAATCGAAGACGGCGGTAAGGCGGCCAGGCGGTAAGGCGGTATGAACGACACCAGAACCGTACCGCCCGACCGCCCTACCGCCTTACCGCCCACGCTCCGCGAGCAGGACGTGGGCGACGGCGCGGTGCCCCGGATGGAGCTCCGCGAGTGGGCCGATCGCTTTGGCCTGGTCGCCGGCATCACCACCCGCGGCCACGGCTTCAGCCTCGGCTTGTGGAGCGCCGAAAGCGTGGGGCAGGTGATGACGCGCTGGCGGGCGTTCCGCGCCGTCCAGCAGGGGCCGTTCCCGTCCGTCATCTTGAGCCATCAGGTCCACGGCACCGAGGTCCGCTGGCACGAGGCGCCGATCGACGGGTGGCTGATCCTGGAGGGCGTGGATGGCCACGCGACGGCGCGGCGCGGTGTGTTGCTCACCGTCACCGTCGCCGACTGCATTCCGATCTACCTCGCCGTGCCTCAGAAGGGCGCGATCGCGCTGCTGCACGCCGGATGGCGCGGCACCGCCGCGGGGATCCTGGAGCGCGGCGTCGGGGTGCTGCGGCGGCAGGGATTTGCCAAGGCAGCAGACATCGTAATGCACTGTGGAGTAGGCATTTGCGGCCGCTGCTATGAAGTAGGTTCTGAAGTCGCAGGGGCGCTCACTGGCGCCGCGGCGTCGGCGTCGGCGCAGGTGGACCTGCGCGAGCTGCTGGTGCACCAGGCGCAGCAGCTGGGGATCGGGGCGGTCACGGTGTCGCCGTGGTGCACGGCGCACGACCACGACCGGTTCTTCTCACACCGCGCGTCGGGCGGTGGCGACGGCCGGCAGGTCGCGTACCTGGGAAGCCCGCTCGCTTGACATAGCAGGAGCACCGTCTACATTCCGTTTTGCAGCGGGCGAAGTCAGGCCCGCGCTTTTTTTTGCATGCTCACCGAAAGCCTCGAGGAAACGTTCCGCTCCCAGCTCGACGCGCTGGGGCTGGAGCTGGCCGACCTCCGCATCGGCGGCACCGCGCAGCGGCCGCTGGTCCAAGTGCGCATCGAATGGCCGCCCAGTGACCCGCCGCGGCCGGTGACCGTCGCCGATTGCGCCCGGGCGAGCCGGGCCCTGGAGGCCTGGCTGGACCAGGGAGGACCCTTGGGGCCCCGCTACCTCCTCGAGGTCTCGAGCCCCGGGCTGGAGCGGCCGCTCAAGTGGCACCGCCACTGGGTGCGCTTCGTGGGCCGGACGATCACTGCCCGGCTGGAAGGCTTGGGCCGGGTGCGGGCCCGCATCGTCGCGGTGCCCGATCAGGCCACCGTGGTGCTGCAGCCTGAGGGTGGGGCAGAGCGGACGCTGCCGCTCGCGGCGGTACGCGACGCCCGGCTTGCCGCCGACGGGTAAGCAACAACCGACAACCGAGAACCTGTTTCTTATGGCCAACGCCACCGAAGTCGTTTCCGCAATCCGCGAGCTGACGAGCACCAAGCAGCTCGATCGCGGCGAGCTCATCGACCTGCTCAAGGACGGCCTGCACGCCGCCCTGATCAAGCGCTACGGCCCCAACGTTCGCGCCGAGATCGCCGTGGATGAGATGAAGGGGACGATCCGCATCGTGGTGCTCAAGACGGTGGTCGAGAACGTCGAGGACCCCGGCACGCAGATCGCCCTCGAGGAGGCGCGGTTCGAGGACCCCGAGTTCCAGATCGGCGACGTGTTGGAAGAAGAGGTGCCGTTCGCGGAGTTCGGGCGCACCGCCGTGCAGGCGGCCAAGCAGCGCATCATCCAGCGCGTGCGTGAAGGCGAGCGCACCCGCATCCGCGAGGAGTTCGCCGACAAGGTCGGCGAGCTGCTCATGGGCGAAGTGCAGCAGATCGAGCGCGGCAAGATCGTCGTGATGCTCCAGAAGTTCCGCGAGGCGGAGGCGATCATCCCCTACCGCGAGCAGAACCACCGCGAGCACTTCCACCAGGGCGACACGATCCGGGCCGTCCTGAAGCGGATCGAAGAAACCCCCAAGGGGCCGCGCCTCATCCTGACGCGCGGCGACCCGCTGTTCGTCAAAGCGCTGTTCAAGCTCGAAGTCCCGGAAATCCAGCAGGCCATCGTGGAGATCCGCGCCACGGCGCGCGAGGCGGGGAGCCGCACCAAGATCGCCGTCGCGAGCCGTGACGATGCGATCGATCCGGTGGGGGCCTGCGTGGGGCTCAAGGGCTCCCGCGTCCAGGCCGTCGTCAACGAGCTGGGCGGCGAGCGTATCGACATCGTCCCCTGGTCGCCCGACCCGGAGCGGTTCGCGAAGCTGTCGCTGGCGCCCGCGCGCGTGGCGCGCGTCTTCTCCGACCCCGACTCGCGCACCATTCAGGCGATCGTGGACGAGGACCAGCTCTCCCTCGCGATCGGCCGCAACGGACAGAACGTGCGGCTCGCCTCGGAGCTCACCGGGTGGAAGATCGACCTCTACTCCAGCCGCGAGTGGCTGGAGCGCGGCGGGGAGGGGCCGCTGTTCGCGCCGCTCCCGCCGGAAGAAGAGAAGGCGGTGAAGGTCGCCCTGACCGAGTTGAAGGGCTTGCCCGCCGAGCTCGTCGCGGTGCTGGAGCGCAATGGCAAGAAGACGCTGCAGGACATCCTCGACCTGGAGCGCGAAGAGGTCGTGGCGATGGAGGGGATGACGCCCGACCTCGCCGACCGGCTGATGGCGTTCTTGAACGAGCTGGTGGACGAGGGGGGTGAGGAGGCGCCGCCCGCGGCGGCCGCAGCCGCGGCGCCGGAGCCGTCCCCTGAGCCCTCCCCCGAGCCCTCCGC
>WNFU01008654.1_pt1 | contig 11698 bp, 14 predicted proteins | sample 5400121 | NCBI WGS metagenome assembly WNFU01 (sample SAMN13153360, study PRJNA577476) | soil metagenome | isolation source: 100 cm soil or saprolite under grassland replicate 1 | place: USA:California | collected 2016-06-15 | reverse complement strand
CGCGAGCCGGCGCGCAACCGGTATGGCAAGGCGCCGTACTGAACGCGCTTTACGACGGCCGCTTTACTCGCATTACTCATTGACGCCGCCGTGGACTGGCCGCCCACCTTCATCGCATAAGGCGATGCTGGGCGGAAAAGTTACTCCCGCGGGGAGCACTAGGAAAGAAGTTTGTAAATCTCGTAGAAGGCCGGCCAGTGTCGCTGTCGGCAGTGTCACGACCCAGGCCATGACGACATCGCTGGCCACGTTCCAATACACGGCGTTATCTCGCGGCAGAGGCGAAGCACACTCTCCGCTCGGGATTTGCGCTGAGCGCTTGCGCGCCGCACGCGCGAGCTGAGCATGGCGTGTGAACATGTCGAAGAAGCGCTCCTCTTTCGGCATCAAGGCCCGGAACCAGCCCAGCATAAGCGCCTCGCCCGAACCGTTGAGAAAGGAATTGCTGGAACGGTATCGTAGTCGAGCAGTGCTGATCGGGTGCACCCGCTGATCATTCAAGCTGCAACGTTTCAAGCCAAAACCGCATTGGGTGCCATCGCCGGAGTTCCTGTGGACATCAAGCCGCGGAAGCGCGCGGCTGACGGTGCAGCAAGCTCGATACCTGACGACCCGTCGAAACGGAGTGGCGATTTCGGATGTCCGTACGCAGAGGCGGCGCCGATCTTGTCGCAGCAACGCATCACAGCGCCGGTTGTGAACTTTCATCTTGCGTGCGACATCTGATGTTCCCAACTTTGGGAACTCTCCGCGATCATTGTAGGCCTCGTGTTTGTTCCGGGGAGCGACAGCTTTCGAAATTTCTCTCGGCGGCGGCTGCTTAAGAGGACGCAGCCCAGTACGCGAGAATACTTGGAACAACTGCTGGAACAGATTGCATTCGCTGATTTTCGACGCGGCACTTGCGCAACCCGCGTGCGGCAATTCGCACAATGCCGGAACCTACAACGGGAGAGTCCGTTATTACCACAGAGGTCGGTGCGGCGCGCATCGGCGGCGCCCATCCAGGAGCACGGCGCCAACCCTCGAATTCAACCGTAATCCGACTGTGATTCAAGGAGGCGGAGCTATGGCCAAACGTCCGACTGATTTCGCGCAGCAAAACACCGAACGAGCATTCGAGGTAACAAGCTACAGCCTGAACTGGATGCGGGAGATGGCGGAGCGGAACCTCAATCAGAGTAAAGCCGCGCTCGAAGATCTACTCACGATGACCCGCAAGGCCGTCGATGATATGGACCATCAAGCGGCCGTTATTCGCGAGCACTCGATATCGCTTATGGAAGAAACCCTCTCGAACACCTTCGATTTTGCCCACAAGCTGGTTCAGATGAAGGAACCGCAGGAACTGGCCCAGCTGCAGAGCGAATTCGTGAGCCGACAAGCTCAAGTGGTTGGAGATCAAACCAAGGAGCTCGGCCAAAGCATCGCGCAGGGAGCGAGCGAGGTGGCAAAGACCGCAATGCGCGAGGCAGCGGAATCATCGCGAAGGCAATCCGCAGCCGCGTGACGAGCGGCACGCCGAGGCGTGAGCCGATGTAATTCGAGATCGTGGCGAGTCTTCCCAGGAGCGGCTACGCCTGCCCGACTCTGATTCAGGAGCCCCGTCATCAGCGTCGGCTGAACCATTTGCGGACCCAGTCCGCTGTGTCAGAGACGTTGGCCAAAGCGGGCAAGCGCCAAGAGGAAACATCGGGTAGGCGGGGCGCGGTCAGGTGGGGCGCGGTCGAGGGCGAGGCCGTCTCGGCCGCCGACTCCTTGTGCTCTTCCTCGATCAATAATTGCTGAATTCGCCGGCGCTCGGCGTCATCTGTCGCTTCAAGCAACAGTTTCCTGAAACGCTTAATGTTTTCGCGCCTGATGAAGCGTTCTATGGCCGTACTCTGGCCGATCGGCCCCCCCAACACCTGTGACGGTGCCATGCGGGGGGAGGAGGCCGCCGTGACGGCCCATCACAAAATGGCCGATTCCGTCGGGGTCTTGGGGGAGGACTTTATTCCTAACATCGGTGCTGTGGGCGATGGGCCAGACCCCGAAATGTCAGCCCTAACGGAGTCCTGGGCTTACGGGCCGAGAGGTCTATGGGCTTGCCGGAACCAGGAGGCCTCCAGCTCTGGTCTCGACGGCAGCGCAGCGAGTGAACGGACGCCGTCTCCTGCGGGCGTCGAGAGCGAGGCGCATTTCGGCCGGTATGGGCGGGTCGCTTGGGACCTATTGTCGGCCGCCGCAAGCAGCCCTATGTGGTAAAGTCCGATCGACTTAGCTGATCGAACGCGGGCACATCGATGGCTGACACCGCCTCTACAGCGATATCCCTGCTGTCGCGTCCGCCGGTGCTGATCGCGGCGCTCGCCGGGATCATGCTTGCCGGGACGCTGGCGCTCTGGGCCCATTACGGCACGGCCGTCTTCTACGAGATGATCGTCGCCGGGATCGCCGCCTGCTTGTGAGCCTAGGCGGAGGCATTTCGAAATGACCGCGCGCAACAGCCGCATTCTTGTGATCGCCGCCGCGTTTCTCGCGGGCCTGGTACTTTGCTTCGGCCTCGTGCTGATCGTGTCCGGGCGCCTGTCGGCGCCGGTTGCGCAACAGATCGCTGCCATTGGAGGACCTTTCAAGCTCGTGGATCAGAACGGGCAAATCGTCACTGACCAGGATTTGAAGGGCCGCCCGTTCCTGGTGTTTTTTGGCTTCACCCACTGTCCGGATGTCTGCCCCACGACCTTGTTCGAGGTGTCGGAAATTTTGCGCGCGCTCGGGCCAGATGCGGACCGCACACGCGCGCTCTTCATTACCGTCGACCCCGAGCGCGATACGCCCGCCGTGATGAAGGACTATTTGTCGAGTTTCGATCCGCATCTTTCCGGGCTGACCGGCAATGCTGCGGAAATCGCGGCAGTCGCTAAGACCTACCGCGTCTATTTCAAGAAAGTTCCCCTTGAGCAGGGTGGCTATACTATGGACCACACCGCCATCGTCTATCTGATGGACAAGGACGCCCGGTTCGTATCGCCATTCAACCTCAAGCGTCCGACCGATGCCGCGGTCGGCGATCTGCGCCGGTATTTGTAGTGCGAATGGAAAGGCGCTGCGGCGAGCACCGCGCTTCCACGCGCCCATTGCGGTGGGCGACACACCTCGATTGGACGTGATCGCCACTGATCCGCCTTACCGGCTCGTTTATTAACGGCGTCAGTCAAGTTCCCGGACCCAAAGCAGTCACACAGAGGTCACCCTGCTGGAATACCCGCTGCGAAGCCGTATCGGACGGCTGGCTGCCTGTCTCTTGCTGATCACGCCATTTCTGGGCGCGGGGCAGGCCGCGGCAGAACCGGCCGGCACGGAGCCGGCCGTGCGTGTCCCAGGCTTTTGGGACCCGCGCCGTCGGCCGGAGAAGCCCGATCTGACACGTATCAGCGTGATCCGGTTCCTCACCGAGACCGACTATCCGCCGTTCAATTATGCCGGGCCGGACGGCAATCCGCAGGGCTTCAACGTCGATCTGGCGCGCATGCTGTGCGAGTAGCTCAAGCTCGCCTGTACCATCCAGATGCGCCGCTTCGAGACGCTCATCCCCGCGCTCAACGGCAACCAGGGGGATGCCGCGATTGCTTCGATCGCGGCCACGGTGGACATGCGCACCAGAGTCGATTTCACCGATCCGTATTACCGCACGCCGGCGCGTTTCGTGGCGCGACGTGACTCACCGGTGCAAAGCCCGCTGCCCGAGCGGCTCGAGGGCAAGAAGGTCGCCGCGGTCGCCGGTACCGCGCACGAGGCGTATCTTAAGGCTCTGTTTACCGAGGCCGAGGTTCGCCCCTATCCGAACGCGGAGGCGGCGCGGCTCGCTTTGCGCCGCGGCGAGGTCGATCTCCTGTTCGGGGATTCGATCACGCTTGCCTTCTGGCTCAATGGGACGGACTCCGAAAATTGCTGTGCTTTCCGCGGCGGCCCCTACATCGACAGCCGCTATTTCGGCGAAGGCGTCGGAATCGCGGTGAAAAAGGGCAATGACACGATGCGGCTGGCGCTCAATTGGGCGCTGTTCCGGGTTTGGGAGCAGGGCCGTTTCACCGATTTGTGGCTGCGCTATTTCCCCATCAGCCCGTTTTGAACGCCGAGCGCTTGCGCTCCCGCGTCGAACTGGAACGTCACGCGCCGGCCATGGAAGCGAGACAGTTACGCTCAATTTTAGCAAACTGCGCAACGATATCGAAGCGCGCCGATGATTGACTTGCGGCCGTGCCTCAGTCGCCGGCGGAGTCGTTGATCATGAAAGTCCTTCTTGCGCGTTTCGTGCGCGAGGAAAGCGGCGCGACAGGGATCGATTACGCGCTGGTCGCAGCCGGCATGTCGGTTGCCATTATCACCGCGCTGTCCGGCCTCGGCTGGAAACTGAGCACGGCTTTCACGACGGTGCGAGCAACGCTCGAATGAGCATGGGCCCGGCTCCGGGCCGGGACCGGTTCGGGGCACGCGGCAGTCGGCGCGGAATCCGTATCTGAATTGCGCAGGCGAGCGGTGCCGGCGTTTCGATTGACGCAACGGGACGTGCTTTTTAGTCTCCGCGGCCGGAGAGCCATCGATGTCCACGCTCGAGGCGCAAGTTCCGGCGTTGCGCGAGATCGCCGAAAGCTCGAATGCCTGGCCGTTTCAGGAAGCACGCAAGATCGTCGCGCGGCTGAAGAGACATCCCAAGGACGAGGTGGTGTTCGAGACCGGCTATGGCCCTTCGGGCCTACCGCATATCGGCACTTTCGGCGAGGTAGCGCGCACCACGATGGTGCGACATGCCTTTCGCGTGCTCACCGAAGACAGAATCAAGACGCGCCTCATCGCCTTCTCCGACGATATGGACGGGCTGCGCAAGGTGCCGGACAACGTGCCGAACCGGGAAATGATGGCGCGATATCTCGGCAAACCGCTCTCCCGCGTGCCCGACCCATTCTCGAGCGAATACCCCTCGTTCGCCGCCGCCAACAATGCGCGGTTGCGCGCCTTCCTCGATCAGTTCGGCTTCGAATACGAGTTTCTGTCTTCCACCGAGTGCTACACGTCGGGCCGTTTTGACGCCGCGCTATTGAAGGTACTCGAACGCTTCGACACGGTCATGGAGATTATGCTGCCGTCGCTGCGTGAAGAGCGCGCGCAAACCTATTCCCCATTCCTGCCGATCTCTCCGCGCACCGGCATCGTTCTGCAGGTGCCGATCCTGGCGCATGACGCCAAGGCGGGCACGATCACCTATGAGGATCCGGATACCAAGGAGCACGTGACGACCCTGGTCACGGGAGGCCGTACGAAGCTGCAATGGAAGCCGGACTGGGCAATGCGTTGGGTTGCGCTCGGCGTCGATTACGAGATGGCAGGCAAGGATCTGATCGACTCGGTCCGCCTTTCCGGCGAGGTGTGCCGCGCGCTCGGCGGCACTCCTCCGGAGGGGTTCAATTACGAGCTTTTCCTCGATGAAAGGGGGCAGAAGATCTCGAAATCGAAGGGAAATGGGCTGACCATCGAGGAATGGCTGCGCTACGCGTCGCCGGAATCGCTCTCGCTGTTCATGTATCGCGAGCCAAAAGCGGCGAAGCGGCTCTACTTCGATGTCATCCCCCGCCATGTCGATGATTACCAGCAGTTCCTGGAGGCCTATGAGCGGCAGGATCTCAGGCAGCGCCTTTCCAATCCGGTCTGGCACATCCATTCGGGCAACCCGCCCAAAGCGGATATGCCGATCTCGTTCTCGATGCTGCTCACGCTGGTCGCTTCCTCGAACGCGGAGAACGCCGAGACCTTGTGGGGCTTCATTGGCCGCTATCGCCCCGGCGTGACGCCGCAGACGCATCCGAAGCTCGACGCGCTCGTGCGCTACGCCATCCACTATTTTCGCGACTTCGTGCTGCCGCAGAAGCGATTCCGCGAGCCGAGCGAGAACGAACGCGCGGCGCTCCTCGACCTGCGCGACGCGCTGGCGCAGCTTCCGGCCGACGCTAGTGCCGAAGAAATTCAGCAGGTGGTCTACGAGGTCGGCCGGCGCGAGCCGTTCCTCGACAAGACCGGAAAGATCAAGACCAAGGACGGCAAACCGGGCGTCGCGCTGGATTGGTTCAATCTGCTCTACCAGGTGCTGCTCGGTCAGGAAAAAGGCCCGCGCTTCGGCTCGTTTGTGGCGCTCTACGGGCTCAAGAATACGATCGACATGATCGACGGCGCGCTCGCGAGATCGGCATAGTCATCCCGCAATGGCTCCCTCCGTCGTGGCTCTCATCGGAGCCACCATCGTTTTTTCCTCATTTCTCTCCGGCGTCTTCGGTATGGCCGGAGGCATGATCCTGCTCGGCGTTCTGCTCAACTATTTCGACGTCGCCACAGGCATGATTCTGTTCTCGATCATTCAGCTGTTCGCCAACGGATGGCGCGTCGTGCAATGGCGCAGCTACCTCCTGTGGCCCATTTTCGGCTGGTATGTGGCCGGCGCCGCCATCTCGTTCGGCGGTATGTGGATGATCGCCTTCGTTCCGGACAAAGCGATGGTTTACCTTGCGCTCGGGTTGATGCCGTTCGCCGTGGAGGCTCTGCCCGCCGCCGCGTGCCCGAACATCGAATGGCGCGGGGTGCCGTTTCTAACCGGCGTGGCGACGACGATCATCCAGATCCTGGCCGGCGTCGGCGGGCTCTTTCTCGATATCTTCTTCCAGAAGAGCGCGCTCGATCGCAAGACGACCAACGCCACCAAAGCCGTCGCGCAATCGTTCAGCCACATCGTGCGGGCGCTCTATTTCGGATCGCTCTCGGGCGTCGGAGACCTGCCGCTGTGGACGATCGCTCCGGCGATCCTGTTGGCGATCGGAGGCACCTCGCTTGCGCCCTTTGTCCTCGAGCGCATGACCGATCACGGATTTCGACAGTGGACGCGCGCGATCATCTTCGCCATCAGCGCTGTTTATCTCGTCCGCGCCGGCTGGTTGTTCTTTAATCGCTGAGGCGTGCGGAATCCGCGCCTGGCGGCCGGCGCGAAGACGCGGTTGCTTTGAACAGCCGCTTCTTTTTGAGCACTGCCGCCTGTCGCGACCAGCCGGAGCGGCCGCCTGCCTTAGCTGAACATCTCCATCGTGCCATCGAGCGCCATCAGGCCGGTTTCCACGCCAAGCTGCGGGTGCCGCTCTCCGACTTGCTTGCGGAATTGCGCGAGCGCTGCCCTGTGCGTTTCGGTTTCCACTTGCGAGTTTGCGACTTTGGCCTCGCCATAGGCGATCTTGGCAGCGCCGCAGTCCCGATGATCGATCGCGATCACCTTCTTGATGCGATGCAACTCGATCGATGTGGCAAGATTGTCCCAAAATGCCTTGTGCCAATCCTTGAACGCAGGCGCGACGACGCCGATTGCGGCACCGGCAATGAGGAACTGGCTGAACTTGCCGGTCAAATTCTGCTCGACCGTATACTTGCGTACCGGCTCCTGCATGCGAGGATCGATGCAGGCCAAAATCATCGCTTCGTAGTTGCCTTCGGCCGTCAGCGCGAAATAGGGCGTAAAGGCCAAGGTCGCGCCACCGACTGCTACGGCCCGCACAAATTTCCGGCGATCGAAGATGGCTGTCAGACCGGTGCAGCACGCGCAGGAACCTTCATGCAATTGTGACATTGTTTCTCTCATCCTCGTGGCGACCTGCAAATCGAGCATCCCGTATCGTTTCTCACGCACGCCTTTGGGCAAAGATGAGAGGGCAGTATCACTGGGCAGGACCGCTATCGCAAGCGTCGATCCGACGAATCTGCGCTTGCATTCGGCCACGCTTACTGGCTCGCCCAGATGATGCGCGCGATCCATCGTATGTCGCGCATCTGAAAGGCACACTCGACATGTGTGGGATCAATCGGTCGTAACTCGATCGTTCTTGCGGTGCGTCGCTTGAGCTCCCGCACCATCACCTCGCCGGCCGCGGTTTTGACCACCACGCGATCCCCCCGCCGAATGGATGCGGCCGGCGATGCGATAATGAGGGTGCCATCACGGTAGTGCGGGGCCATAGACTCTCCGGTAATCTCCAAAGCATAGGCATGCTCGTCATCCAGAGCAGGAAATCGAATCTCTTCCCAGCCTTGGCCTGTCGGAAACCCGGACTGGTCGAAGTAGCCGTCTCTGCCTGCGTGCGCCAAGCCGATCAACGGGATGGTTTCTTTGATCCCGGAGCGTCCTGGTTCATCGATCAGCCGCACCAGCGAGTCGATGCTGGTCCCGGTGGCGGTCAACGCTTTTGCCAGCGACTCGGTCGAAGGCCAGCGCGCGCGGCCGTCGGAGGTCATGCGCTTGGACTTGTTAAAGGTGGTCGGATCGAGCCCTGACTTCTTGGCGAGGCCCGACGGCGAGAGCCCGGCGAGGGCGGCGAGGCGGTCGAGGGCGGTCCAGATCTGGGTGTGCGTTAGCATGGGCTTCGGGCCGCAACTCCCACGGAATTTTGTGGAAGTCCGCGAATCATAGCCTCTCGCCGTCCATGAACCTATGGCATTAAAGGGCCGAAGGGCAATCTCAACTCGGGACCGCCGTCGCCGCGTGCTGGACGCGGCGTTCGCGTCGCGATTATCCCAGTGACACTGGACCTACCGAGACCATGGCGAAGATCATCTATAAGATCTGCGAGGCTGAGCTTTGGCGTCAGGCGGAACGTGCCGGCGTGTTCCGCGGTGCGTCGATCGACGTGCACGACGGCTTCATCCATTTCTCCTCCGCCAGCCAGGTGCGCGCCACCGCAGCCAAGCATTCTCTCGGCGTTGACGATCTCGTGCTGATCGCGATCGAAGCCGATACGCTGGGCGATGCGCTGAAATGGGAGGTGTCGCGCGGCGGCGAGTTGTTTCCGCATCTCTACGGCGAGTTGCCACTCGGTGCGGTGCTATGGGTAAAGCCGCTGCCTCTGGGCGCCGATCGACAGCACGTCTTTCCGGAGTTTCTGGTGTGATTGGGCTTGTCGAATCGCTGGCGCGGCCATTGCTGCGCATGCTCGATCCCGAGGACGCCCATCGCCTTGCCATCCTTGGGTTGAAAATCCCGCCATTCGTGAAGCTGACTGCGGATGACCCGCGCTTGGCGGTACGTGCTTTCGGGCTCGACTTTCCCAATCCGGTCGGCATGGCGGCTGGCTTCGACAAGCATGGGGAGGTTCCCGACGCGCTGCTCAAGCTCGGTTTCGGCTTCGTAGAGGTGGGCACGGTCACGCCCTTGCCACAGTCCGGAAACCCGCGCCCGCGTCTCTTTCGGCTCGATCGCGACGAGGGCGTGATCAATCGGCTGGGCTTCAACAGCGAGGGCGCCGCCGCCGTGCTACGTCGCCTCACGGCGCGCGCCAACAAAGGCGGGATCGTCGGAGTCAACATCGGTGCCAATAGGGACAGCGCGGATCGCATCGCGGATTATGTACGATTGATCGAGATCTTCGCTCCGGTGGCGAGCTACTTTTCCGTCAACATCTCCTCGCCCAACACGCCGGGCCTGCGCGAGCTGCAGCAGGGCAAGATGCTCGACGATCTTCTGGCGCGCGTCATGGATGCGCGAGCCCGCGCGAGCGGGGACAGAACGCCCCCCCTGCTGATCAAGATCGCGCCCGACGTTGCGCTCGGCGACCTCGACGACATCATCGCGGCGGCGCGCACGCACCGCGTCGACGGCATGATTGTCGGCAATACCACCCTCGCGCGGCCACCGACATTACGCGACCGGACTAGGGCAAGGGAGGCAGGAGGGCTGTCGGGACGGCCCCTATTCGCGCTCGCCACCCGCATGCTGGCCGAAACCTATGTGCGGGTCGAAGGTGCGTTCCCCCTAATCGGCGTGGGTGGCATCGACTCCGGCGAACGGGCTATCGCGAAAATCCGCGCGGGCGCGCGCTTGCTCGAGCTCTACAGCGCGCTGGTCTTCCATGGCCTGCGACTGGTGGCGACCATCAAAGCCGAGCTTTCCGATGCGCTGCGTCGTGACGGACGCGTGAGAATCGACGAGCTTGTCGGGACGGACGCCGCAGCCATGACGGGGGAAAAGTGGCCAGCCTGAATCGCGCCGAAGGCTTGACCGGAAGCTCACATGGCACTTACCGGCCTTTGGCCACCCGCATCAGCCGAACGATGAGCCAGATCGGCACCACCACGACGGCGCCCAAGAGGAGATAGCGCCAGAGCCAACGCACCGCGTCGAAACCCATGTCCCAGACGCGCAGCACGAGCCGTCCGAGGCTTTCGAAGATGTTCCAGGGATCGAGCCCGAGCACCTGAAGGATAACGCCGATTAAGATCGACAGCAGGATCAGCCGCAAGATGACCGACAAGGGCGGCCCACCAAAGAATCGGCTGATGGAGTTGTTCTCCCATCGCGTCGGCGTGGTCATGACAAGATCCTATCATGTTGATCTGCGGTAGCGGGCGCGGCGCGTCCGCTCTCGATCTTCTCCATCATTCGCTCAAGCGTTTCCAGCCGGTCCGCCTCCGCGGGGCGTTTGTCCCAGCGTAAGCGGTTGATGCGGGGAAAGCGCATGGCAAGGCCCGATTTGTGCCGTGTCGAGCGCTGCAATCCTTCGAAGGCCACCTCGAGCACCAGGCCGTGGTCGGCCTCGTGAACGACCTCGCGTACCGGGCCGAACCGCTCCGCGGTGTTGCGGCGGACAAAGCGGTCGATCTGAACGAGTTCCTCGTCGGTGAAACCGAAATAAGCCTTGCCGACCGGCACCAGCACGTCGCCCTCCTCGGACCTGGTCCAGACTCCGAAAGTATAGTCCGAATAGTACGACGAGCGCTTGCCATGGCCGCGCTGGGCATAGATCAGCACCGCGTCGACGATGAATGGATCGCGCTTCCACTTCCACCACGGGCCGCGGGCGCGCCCGGGCACATAGGGCGCATCACGCCGCTTGAGCATGATGCCCTCCACTGCATCGGCATCGGCGCCCGCACCGGCCGCGGCGGGGTTCTGGCGCGCGGCGATAAGCTCGTCCCACGTGGCAAATGCCACCAGCGGCGACAGATCGACGCGCGGCTCGTGCAAACGCGCGATGAATTGTTCGAGGCGTGCGCGTCGCTCGACGAACGGACGCTCGCGCAGGTCTTCTTCGCCGTCGACCAGGAGGTCGTACGCGCGCAGATGTGCGGGAAATTCGGCCAGCAGCTTCTCGCTCACAGTTTTGCGATTGAGCCGCTGCTGCAGGACGTTGAAGCTTTGCACGCGACCGCCGCGCATGATCAGGAGCTCGCCGTCGATCGCTCCCGGCAACCGTAACGCATTGACCAGGTCCGGGAAGCTAGCGGAAATATCGTCGCCGGTGCGCGAGTAGAGCCGGCCAATCATTCTGCCATCCTCGCCTCGGCCGGCAACGGCTTGGATGCGAATGCCGTCCCATTTCCATTCAACCAAAAAATCTTTCGGGTCTAGGCCGGTGAGATCGCCATCCTCCAGCGCATGGGCGAGCATTGGCGGCCGGAATGGAGCGGGATCGCGGCTCGTCGGCTTGTCGCCGCGACCTTCCAGCCAGGCGAACAATTCGAGATACGGCGGCCGCATGCCGGGCCAGATCAATTCCACTTCCTGCGGATCCTTGTCGCCGACTGCAGCGGCCGCGGTCTTCGCAAGCCGCGCGGAGACGCCGATCCGCAACTCGCCGGTTAGGAGCTTGAGCAGCGCCCAGCGGCCGGTCTCATCGAGTTGATCGAGCCAACG
>WNFU01009496.1_pt1 | contig 11700 bp, 12 predicted proteins | sample 5400121 | NCBI WGS metagenome assembly WNFU01 (sample SAMN13153360, study PRJNA577476) | soil metagenome | isolation source: 100 cm soil or saprolite under grassland replicate 1 | place: USA:California | collected 2016-06-15 | reverse complement strand
GACCACGCTCATCGACGGTGCGGGCGACCCCAAGGCGATCGAGGCGCGCGTCAAGAACATCCGCACCCAGATCGACGAAGCCACCAGCGATTACGACAAGGAAAAGCTGCAGGAGCGGGTGGCCAAGCTCGCGGGCGGCGTGGCGGTGGTCAAGGTCGGCGCTGCGACCGAAGTCGAGATGAAGGAAAAGAAGGCGCGCGTCGAGGACGCGTTGCACGCGACCCGGGCCGCGGTCGAGGAGGGCATCGTCGCGGGCGGCGGCGTAGCCTACATCCGCGCACGCAGTGCGCTGGACACGCTCAAGGGCGAAAACCCCGATCAGGAAGCCGGCATCAGGATCGTGCGGCGTGCCCTGGAAGAACCGCTGCGCCAGATCGTCGCCAACTCCGGCGCCGAGCCATCCGTCGTTATGAACAAGATCGTGGAAGGGAAGGGCAATTTCGGTTTCAACGCGCAAACCGAGCAATTCGGCGATCTGGTCGAGATGGGCGTGCTCGATCCGACCAAGGTGAGCCGGACCGCGCTGCAAAACGCAGCCTCCGTCGCCGGCCTGCTGCTCACCACCGAAGCAATGGTTGCCGAGCTGGTGGAAGAGAAGAAGAACGCCGGCGGCCACGCCCACGGCATGGGTGGGATGGGCGGAATGGAAGGCATGGACATGTAACTCGCTCAGCGAGTTACATGTCCCGGGCAGGTTTCGGAACAGGGGAGCCAAGGTTCCCCCCGTAACCCGGCTTTGCTACACTGACTGCCCGTGGTGGCCCGTACGCCCGGGCTGTAGGAGGAGGGATCATGATCAGGCCAAGCATCAAGGGGCAGCGCCTTGCCGCCGTGTTCCTTTTGGGTTTCCTGCTGTTTAATTACCCACTTCTCAATCTGTTCGCCGGCCCCGGTCGGGTGTGGGGTATCCCAATACTCTACGTCTACGTGTTCGCGGTGTGGGCGCTGCTGATCGCACTGATGGCGCTGGTGGTCGAAAAGCGCAATGACTAGGAGCCGCTAGAAGCCGTCGGCGGGTCTTCCGCGTCCTGAGCCATGCTCACCGCGCCGGTCATCGTTATCGCCTCCTTCGCCTACGTAGGGCTGCTGTTCGCGATCGCCTTTTACGGCGACAAGCGCGCCGACGCCGGCCGCAGCATCATCGCCAATCCCTACATCTACGCCCTTTCGCTCGCGGTCTACTGCACCTCCTGGACCTTCTATGGCAGCGTGGGGCGCGCGGCCACGAGCGGCATCGGCTTCCTGCCGATCTACCTCGGCCCCACCCTGATGGCGGCGCTTTGGTGGTACGTGATGCTCAAGATCATCCGCATCAGCAAACAGAACCGCATCACCTCGATCGCCGATTTCGTCGCTTCGCGCTACGGCAAGAGCCAAATGCTGGGTGGCCTGGTGACGGTCATCGCCGTGGTCGGAATCATCCCCTACATCGCGCTGCAGCTGAAGGCGATTTCTGGCACGTTCCTGATTATGCTGCAGTACCCGGACGTGGCGGTCATGCCGGACAAGCAGGGAGCGGTGCTGTTCCTCGGCGACAACACCTTCTACATCGCCATGCTACTTGCGGCCTTCACGATCCTGTTCGGTACGCGGCACCTCGATGCGACCGAGCGCCACGAGGGACTGGTCGCGGCGATCGCGTTCGAGTCGCTGGTCAAGCTTCTTGCCTTCATCGCGGTAGGCTTGTTCGTCACATTCTGGCTCTACGACGGCTTCGGCGACATCTTCAGCCGCGCCGGTCAGACGCCTCAGTTGAGCGCCTTGCTGACGTTCGGCGGCGAGAGCGGCAGCTACGCGACCTGGGCCTCGCTCACCTTTCTCTCGATGGCCGCCATCATGTTCCTGCCGCGCCAGTTCCAGGTGACGGTGGTGGAGAACGTCGACGAGCGCCATCTCACCAAGGCGATCTGGCTGTTCCCGCTCTACCTGCTCGCGATCAATGTCTTCGTGCTGCCGATCACCTTTGGCGGGCTGCTGCATTTCCAGAACGGCACGGTGGACGCGGATACGTTCGTGCTGACGCTGCCGATCGCGGAACGGCAGCCGTGGCTCGCGTTGTTCGCCTTCATCGGCGGGCTTTCGGCCGCGACCGGCATGGTGATCGTAGAGACCATTGCGCTCTCCACCATGGTGTGCAACGACCTAGTGATGCCGGTGCTGCTGCGCTTGAAGGTGCTGCGGCTGACCGAATGGCGCGATCTTTCCGGGCTGCTGCTGGGAATCCGCCGCGGGGCGATCGTGCTGATTCTGGTGCTGGGATACCTCTACTTCTATCTCGCCGGGGAAGCTTATGCGCTAGTTTCCATCGGGCTGATCTCGTTCTCGGCGGTGGCGCAGTTTGCGCCCGCCATCATCGGCGGCATCTTCTGGAAAGGCGGCACGCGCACTGCTGCGTTCTGCGGCCTCGCGGCCGGCTTCCTGGTGTGGACTTACACGCTGCTGCTGCCTTCCTTCGCGAAGTCGGGCTGGTTGCCGATCACCTTCCTCTCTCATGGGCTGTTCGGTACCGATCTCCTTAAGCCGCAGCAGCTGCTTGGCCTCCAGGGACTGGACGACATCACGCACTGCCTCTTCTGGAGCATGCTTGCTAACATCGGATGCTATGTCGGCATATCCCTGATCAAGGGGCCGAACGCCGTCGAGCACGGCCAGGCTACCGTCTTCGTCGATGCTCTCAGGCACCCTGCTGCGGCCCCCGGCTCGCGTTTCTGGCGCGGCAGTGCCTCGGTCAACGACCTGCTGGCCCTGCTCGGTCGCTTCCTGGGACCGGACCGGGCGCAAGAGGTATTTGCTGCCTACGCCCGCAGCCGCGGCGCGCGATCGGTCGAGGCCCTCTCGGCCGACGCCGGTCTCGTGCACCACGCCGAGTCTCTGCTCGCCGGCGCCATCGGCAGCGCGTCCGCCCGCGTTATGGTCGCCTCGGTCGTCGAGGAAGAACCGCTTGGCCTTGACGAGGTGATGAACATCATCGACGAGGCCTCGCAGGTTCTCGCTTACAGCCGGCAGCTGGAGCAGAAATCGCACGAGCTGGAAGCGGCCACTAACGAGCTGCGGAGCGCCAACCGGCGGCTGCAGGAGCTCGATCGCCTGAAGGACGATTTCATTTCCACCGTGACTCACGAGCTGCGCACGCCGCTTACTTCGATCCGCGCGTTCTCGGAGATCCTCAGCGACAATCCCCGCCTCGACGAAGGCGAGCGCGCGAAGTTTCTCGGCATCATCGTCAAGGAGTCCGAGCGGCTCACCCGCCTTATCAACCAAGTGCTGGACCTCGCGAAGATCGAGTCCGGCGCCGCGGACTGGCATTCCAGCGAGATCGACATGCGCGAGGTGCTCGAGGACGCGGTCAGCGCGGTGAGCCAGCTGTTCAAGGAGCGGCGGGTCGAGCTGACGCTTGAGCTGCCGCAGAACGTGCCGGGCATCGTTGCCGACCGCGATCGCCTGATGCAGGTGATGCTCAATCTCCTCTCCAACGCGGCCAAGTTCTGCGAGCGTGCGCCGGGAATGGTCACCGTAGCGCTCGTGGAGCAGAGTGGTTTCATTCGCGTGGAAGTGAAAGATAACGGCATAGGCATCGGCCCCGCCGACCAGGACCTTATCTTCGAGAAATTCCGCCAGGCGGGCGATACGCTCACCGGTAAGCCGCAGGGCAGCGGGTTGGGGCTGCATATCAGCCGCCGGATCATCGAGCACTTCGGCGGACGCATGTGGGTGACGAGCCGGCCCGGCGAGGGCGCCTGCTTCTCGTTCACCCTGCCACTCGCGCGCGGGCTCGCGCTGGTGAAAGCGGCCTGAGCTCATGAGCCGCCGGGTGCTCATAGTCGACGACGAACCGAACATCGTCACCTCGCTCGAGTTTCTGATGCGCGGTGACGATTACGAGGTGCGCGTCGCGCGCAACGGCGAGGAGGCTCTGCAGCTCGCAGAGAGCTTCCGGCCGGACATAGTCGTGCTCGACGTCATGATGCCGCAACGGAGCGGGTTTGAGGTTTGCCAGAAAATCCGCGAGAACCCTATCCTTGGGGACGTGAAGATCATCATGCTCACCGCCAAGGGCCGCGATGTGGAAAAGGAAAAGGGACTGGACCTCGGGGCGAACGCGTACGTCACGAAGCCGTTTTCCACAAAGGAGCTCATGAACACGGTGCGTGGCTTGCTCCCGCGCAGCGAGCGAGCGGATTCTGCCCGCCGATGAACGACATGCATTCCGATCAGCGCCCCACGGTCTATGTCGTCGACGACGACGAGTCAATCCGCACGCTCTGGAGGTGGCTCATGGAGTCGAACGGGATCGCCGTGAAGACGTTCGCCACCGCCGCCGATTTCATCGAGTCCTATCGGAACGGGGGCGCCGGGTGCCTTGTGCTGGATCTCAAGCTGCCCGGCATGAGCGGTCTTGAGCTGCAGCAATACCTGAACCGCAAGGACGTCGAGATCCCGATCGTCTTCGTCACGGGTTACGGCGACGTGCCTGCAGCGGTGAGCGCGCTCAAGGGCGGCGCCGTCGATTTCATCCAGAAGCCGTTCAGCCATCGGGAGGTTCTTTCGATCATCGAGAAGGCTTTCCAGCGGGACGCAGAAAATCGTGAAAAGCGTGCGCGGCGGTCTCGCATCGCGGGCCGCCTTGCGATGCTGACGGAGCGCGAGCGCGAGGTGCTGCAGCGCGTCATCGAGGGCAAGCCGAACAAGATCATCGCGGCGGACCTGGACATCAGCATGAAGACCGTCGAATTCCACCGTGCGAAGGTGATGGAGAAGATGGGCGTGACCTCCGTGGCCGAGCTGGTGCAGTTTGCAATGCAGCAATCAGAGTAAACGCTGGACCTAGGGTTTTCCCTAGTGGAACCGCGAGGCTCGCGCGACTAGCATCTGCCCGATTATCCGGGAGCCCGTCCGAGCGCTCCCGACGAACAAAGAGGAGGGGAACATGGCTGCACTCACGCCCGCGCAACGCGATGCGTACTGGAAAAAAACCTCACGACTGATGTGGATCATCATGGCGCTGTGGGTGCTCTTCAGCTTCGTGATACCCGCTTTCGCCGCGCAGCTGAACCAGATCAAGATCTTTGGCTTCCCGCTTGGTTTCTACATGGCGGCGCAGGGCTCGCTGATCTCCTACGTAGTGCTGTGCTTCTGGAACGCGAGCGCGCAGAACAAGATAGACGAAGAATTCGGCGTCGCCGAAGACTGACCCGGGAGCGACCAACATGGCCAACCAGACCAGCAAGAGTTTCGTCGACAATCTCGGCAAGATCTACGGCGTCTACGCGGGGGGATTCATCGGCTTCGTGATCATCCTCGCGATCCTGGAGCAGATGGGGGTGCCGAACAAGATCATCGGCTACTGCTTCGTGTTCCTGACCATCGGCGTGTACGCCTACATCGGCGTGATCTCCCGCACCTCCGAAATCTCGGAGTACTATGTGGCGGGGCGCGTCGTGCCGCCGTTCTTCAACGGCATGGCGACCGGCGCCGACTGGATGAGCGCGGCCTCGTTCATCTCGATGGCCGGCGGCCTGTACCTGGCCGGCTACGGCGGCCTCGGCTACGTGCTCGGCTGGACCGGCGGCTACGTGCTGGTCGGCGTGCTGCTCGCGCCCTACCTGCGCAAGTTCGGCCAGTTCACGGTGCCCGACTTCCTCGGCGTGCGCTATGAAGGAAACACCGCGCGCATGTGCGGCGTCGTGGTGCTGTTCTGCGCGTCCTTCACCTACATCGTTGCACAGTGCTTCGGCATCGGCATCATCACCTCGCGCTTCCTCGACATCCCATTCGAGATCGCGATCTTCGTCGGCCTGCTCGGCATCCTGGTGTGCTCGATGCTCGGCGGCATGCGGGCGGTGACCTGGACGCAGGTCGCGCAGTACATCATCCTGATCATCGCCTACCTGATCCCGGTGGTCTGGCTCTCCACGAAGCTTTTCGGGAATCCGATTCCGGAACTCGCCTACGGGCAGGTGCTTGAGCAGATCGGCCAGCTTGAGCAGAAGCTCGGCATCCTCAAGCCGCACGCTGCGGCCTACGTCGACGCCAAGGGCCAGTTCAGCTGGGTCGAGTTCAACAATTTCTGGGCGCTGACGCTCACCCTGATGATTGGCACGGCGTCGCTGCCGCACATCCTGATGCGCTACTTCACGACGCCGAACGTCAAGGACGCACGCACCTCGGTGGGCTGGAGCATCTTCTTCATCTTCCTGCTCTACTTTACGGCGCCGGCGTACGCAGCATTCGCCAAGCTCGAGGTCTATACGAACGTGATCGGGCATCAAATCAGTTCGCTTCCGGCCTGGGTGCAGAATTGGTCCCAGGTCGGGGGCTTGCTGACGATCAAGGACGCAAACGGGGACGGCATCCTTCAGTTGAGCGAATTCATCATCAATCAGGACATCATCGTCTTGTCGATGCCGGAAATCGCCGGCCTGCCCTATGTGATCTCCGGCCTGGTCGCGGCAGGTGGTCTCGCGGCGGCGCTGTCGACCGCCGACGGGCTGCTGCTCGCCATCGCCAACGCGCTGAGCCACGACGTCTACTACAAGATGATCGATCCGCATGCGTCCACGGTGCGGCGCCTTGTGGTGGCGCGCGTGCTGTTGGTCGGCGTTGCTATCGTCGCGGCGGCGGTCGCCGGCACGCGCCCGGCAGGCATCATTCAGATGGTCGCCTGGGCGTTCTCATTGGCGGCGGCAGGGCTGTTCGCGCCGCTCGTGCTCGGCATCTGGTGGAAACGCACCACGGCCGCAGGCGCGATCGCCGGCATGGTCATCGGCTTCGGGGTGTGCGCGTATTACCTCGTCGGCACGCGCTATTTCGGCATGGCGGAGTGGTTCGGCATCCGCAACATCTCGAGCGCCTTGTTCGGCCTGCCGCTCGCGTTCCTGGTGACCTGGGTGGTGAGCCTGATGACGCAGGCGCCGTCCAAGGAGATGCAGGAATTCGTCGATTCGATCCGCGTTCCCAGGGGCGAGCTCGCTTGGGTCAAGGGGGCAGTGCACGACTAGCCGCGGTTTCGACGTTCGCTAGGGACAGGGCCCGCTGTACGCGGGCCTTGCGTTTCTGGGGGTGCGATCTTCGTTGCGAGTGACACCGATCGGAAACCGGGGCGTCCGCGCCGCGGTAGGCGCTGGCTCAGTGCGTGCCGCGACTGAGCCAGCGCTCGCCCGCCGCCGCTTCGCGCAGCGCCGAGACAGTGCGGATACCTTGCTTCGCGGCCTTGCGTTCCAGCACCAGCAGCAACTGCGCCGTCGCCAGGGCGTCCGCGAGCGCATGATGGCGAGCCGCCGACGCGATACCGAAGACCTGGAGCCAAGCGTCGAGCGGCTGCCTCGTGCCGGCGATCTCCGGGGCGACTGAGCGGGCAAGCCACGCAAGGTCGAGCCACGTGAAGCGCAGGCGCTCGCCCAACCAGATTCGCGCCGCGCGCTCGAGCATGGCGGCATCAAACGGCGAGTTATAGCCGACGCACGGCGCCTTGCCGGCGAATTCCAGCAGGCCGATCAGAGCTTCGCGCGGGTCCGCGCCTTCGAGTTGCTCGGCGGCGCCGATGCGATGCACCAGAATGTTGTCTGTGCCGCTCGGCGCCTCCTGGCGCAGCACGCGGTAGTAGCTCTGGCCGAGCATGATGCGCCGCGCGGCGACAGCGACCGCGCCGACGGCGATCAGCGCGTCGCGCCGGGGATCAAGCCCGCTCGACTCCACGTCGATCACGACCCAGCGCGACTCGGCCGCGGGCGCGTCCACGGGATCCGGCAACGCGTGCCAGGCATCCAGCCGGTGCCGTTGCTCGGGCGTGAGCGCGGCGCTCCGGCCAAACAGGCGCGCGAGCCAGCCGCTCACAACTGGTAGTCGAGCGCGAGTCGGCGCTGCAGGCGCCGTGCCTGAAGCAAGGATTCCTTGAGCACGCGCCGCTCGAGCGAGTTGAGCGCGGCGGGGTCAACGAGGTTCACCTCTGCGACGGCCGCTGCACCCGCCCGCTGGCGGCGCAGCCGTACATGCAGCAAGTAAAAGAACGCCGCCACGCTCGATTCGACCTCGTCTCCCGGAACGCCGAGCACGCGGCCGGCCTCGCGCAGGCGCGTCGCCGTGTGCGTGGTGGTCGTGCCGGTGGCGAGAGCGTACACCCGTGCGACATCCACAAACACCCGGGTGCCCTGGGTTTTCAGATCGATACCGCCGGCGTCCACTCCCGATTCGAGATTGCCGAAAAAACCGATCGGAGGGCCGCTAGCGAGCGCGTTCTCGGCCATGAGATGCAGAAACGTTTCGTTGCCGGGAATAGCGCGAGCGATCCACGCGCGCAGATCCGCCGCCAGGTCGGCCTCGCCCGCGAGGGGCCGGAAATCGAAAAAGATGCTCGCGTCGAGCAGCGCCGGCGGCGTCGGTGCACGCAGCCAGGAGGCGAAGCGGGTGCGCCATTGTTCCGAAGAGAGGCAGTTCTGCGGGTTGCCCGCCATGATCCCGCCTTTGCACAGCGGAAATCCGCACGCGTCGAGCGTCGCATTGATCGCGCGCGCGAAGCCGAGCAGCCGCGCCTGCGCCGCGTCGCCCTCTGCCTCGAAGACGATCGCGTTGTCCTGGTCGGTAGCGATAGTCTGCTCGCCGCGGCCCTCGCTGCCCAGGGCAAGCCAGCACCAGCGCAGGCCGGCGAGATCATGCTTTGCGGCTTCGAGCGCGACGATGCTCTCGCTCAGGCGGTCGTTGAGCGCGGAAATGATCTGCGTGAGCGGCTCGGCGCCCAGCCCTTGCGCGAGCATGCTCGCCGCAAAGCGCCGGATCGCGGCCGCGGCCTCCTTCAGGCCGTCGACATCGCGCGCGAGCTCGATGGCGTGGCTCGCCGCCCGCATCGACAAGCGCTCATGGGCGAAGAGCGACCGTTCCGATACCACGCCCTTGACACGGCCCGCGTCGAGCACCAGGAGGTGCCGGATGCCGCGCCGGGCCATCAGCAGCGCCGCTTCGTGAACGCTCGCCGTTGCGGGCAGGCCGAGCGGATCGCGGGTCATAAAGCGCTCGATCGGCGCCGCCGGGTCGGCCCGCCCTTCTGCGCTGTGCCTGAGCAGGTCGCGCTCGGTGAAGATGCCGAGCGGTGCGGCTTGCTCGCTCGCGACCACCACCGAGCCGACCTGGAATCGCTGCATCAGCTCGAGTGCTTCTTTAAGCGGCGTCCCCGGCGCGCAGGTCACGGGCGCGAGACGCAGGATTTCGGCGAGCGGCGTGAGCATCGCGCGCTCGTGCTCTCCCTCCTCGTCGTAGCTCTCCCTCATGCGCCGGTATGCCTGCTGCAGGAGGGATTCGACCTGAGCCGTGCAGTAGCGCCGGAACACGGGCGAGCGCAGCATCAACTCCTCCACCGTGGAACCCTCGATCTCGTAGGTGAAGGAGTCTTCGGTAGCGCGGTATTCCGCCGTCGTCGCCCGCCGGCCGACCACCGCGCTGATCGGAAAAGGCTCGCCGGGCGCAAACACCAGCTCGTCAAACAGCGCCGGCCCCGAAGTGAAGCGCGCCCGCACCGTGCCGCGCTGGAGCAGGTACAGCACGCCCGCGGGCCCGGAGCCCGGGCCGACAATCAGCGTGCCGGCCGGATGGTAGGAGAGGCGCGCGCGCGCCGCGATCAGCGCGAGCGAACCCGCGTCCATATCGTTGAATGGCGCGTGCTGGCGCAGGAACTCGATCGCGGCGGAAGCGAGCACGGAACTCATGAGGTCCGGACCGCAAGATACCGCGCCAGCCTTCCGGCCCCCGTCAAGCCGAACGCCGCCGAGGCATTCACTCTTGGCCACCCGACCGCGAGGCTCGCGGCGAACAGCCCGAACGGGTGCTCTTTAGGCGCGGGATTACACCGATCAGAACGTGACCTTGTAGGTGCCGTCGATCTGCTTATCGGCGATGCACTGGTAAAGCCCCTTCTTGCCGTCGAGTTCATAGGGGATGTTGACCCGTATGCCAGAGTCGCCGGTCGAAGCCTGAATGTTCGAGCCTTCCTTGGTGGCGAATGCAGCCTTGGCGTATTTTGGGTCCTTTTTTGCGCCGGCCAGGCAGACATCATAGGCGAACTGCTCGTCCTTTCCGGCGCAACCGGCGAGGCTCAGTGTGAGCGCGCTGGCGCTCGTCACGGCGACGACAAGGGAGCGGAACAGGGCGAATGCATGTTTGCGCTGGACAACAGTCGTGAACATAGGGATCCTTTTCGTAGTCGGAGATGGCAAGGTGAATACTCGGCATTTTTTGCCAATTTTTCGAGCGATTGTGGGTCTGTAGTTTCGGGAGTCGGACGAATCGGACGGCTAAGGTGCGGGGTTGGCGAGAAACTGCTCGATCAGATCCGCCGCGACGAAGCGACGCTGCATTTCCTGGCTCACAGCGATCATGCGAAAGCGCACGGCCCCATATACAACTTCTTCGTCCAGCGCGCGCATGCTGGCGTGAATCGGCAGGGTATCGAATAACCGCTTGGCCGAATGGTCGGCGACATCCAGCGCCTGTTGCGGTTCCCGCCGGCTCGCCTCCTTGAGGCGCGGGGCGAACAACGCGATCGCGTCGCCCCACCCCTGCGCCCGGTGCGCCGGTGCGGGCAGGGCGGCCAAAACCGCCGAATGCAGGCCGATGAGAGCCCCGCATAGCCGTGGATGCTGTTCGTCGGTGACATGTGGTCGCAGATATCCCTCCGCCACGATGAGCAAGTCGCCAAGGACCGTGGCGAACGTTTCCCAGCGGCAGACGTCGAGCGCCTTGAGGAAAGGCTCTTCGGTGAACAGCGCGTAGCTTGCCAGCCCGGTCTTGCCGCGGCAATAGTCGATCGCGCATTTCTGGGCGATCAGAGCGGAGCGCTCCTCGAGGAAGGTCTTGAGCGCATCGGCGGTGGCGATCGGTGCCGGCCGCAAGCGCGCCTCCAGGCGCCGCCAAAGACGCCCAATCCAGCCGGTGGCCAAGGGGTTCGCGATGGTCGCCGGCGGATTCGTCATGAGAAGCTGAGTGGGTGAGTTTGGGATAGTAAGTTCTTATAGCATAAGATACCGTCATGCAGGCTCAGGACATCTGGTGGTCGTACTGGTACTTCCATCTGCCGAACTATGCCTTCTCAGTGCTGTTCTGGACGCTGATCGGGCGCTTCATGTTTGCGATTTTCCTGCGGCCCGACTCGCCGAACTATATCTACCGCTGGTTCCGGCGCCTCACCGACTGGTTGATGCGGCCGGTGGCCTACATCACACCCTCGATCGTGCCGCCGGTGGCGCTCGCACCGATCGCCGCCTTCTGGGTGGCCATCGCACGCGTGGCCTTTTTCATGGTGCTGTACGCCGCGGACCTTACGCCGCGCATGGCGCAGTGAACGGCAACATGTTCGACCGCGATACCCTGTTCCCGGTGGTGCTCGGCGTATGCATCGTCAACGGCATCTTCTCGCCCTATCTCAAGCTCGCGATCCCGATCACAGCCGTCCTGATGCCCGAGCTTTTCCCGCGCACGGTCGAGTGGGTGCTGTTCTGGAGCTCGGTGCTGCTCGCGAGTGCGACGCTTCTCTTCAGCGGCGTGCCGGCCGCGCTCTACGAACGCCTGATCGGGGACAAGCCGGAAAGCGCCGGCTCGATGTGGATCTGGCTTGCCGGTGCTGCGACGTTGAGCCTGCCGGCGGCGTTCAGGTTTCTATAGCGCTGCGGTGAGATCGCGCTCGCGACGGTGAATTCTTGGCGAGCAGGCGAAATG
>WNFU01008648.1_pt1 | contig 11702 bp, 8 predicted proteins | sample 5400121 | NCBI WGS metagenome assembly WNFU01 (sample SAMN13153360, study PRJNA577476) | soil metagenome | isolation source: 100 cm soil or saprolite under grassland replicate 1 | place: USA:California | collected 2016-06-15 | reverse complement strand
TGCCTTCAGCTGCGCCCGGTGTCGGCACGAACCGGACGTCGCTCGGCGACACATTTCCAGGCAGCGGAACCATCAACACTCCGCTCTCGAACCCCGTCACGCCCGGTTTGGGATCGCCAACGAGCAGCACGCGATCTCTGTGCGGGAATGCGCTGAAGACAAAGCCATCTCTCGCGAGCGGCACACGGCGTTCGCCGAGGAGCTGGTTCAGGCTTTCGGGAACGGCGTGAAAGGTGTTGTAGTAATCCTGAATCGCAAGACCGAGCTGATGGAGATTGTTTGCACATTTGGAACGTGCCGCCGCGTCGCGCACTTTCTGCACCGCAGGCAACAGCAGCCCTATGAGCACTGCGATGATCGCGATGACGACCAGCAGTTCGATCAGCGTGAATCCATGCTCAGCGTGTCGTACCGAGCGTGGGTGTTTGTCCTTTGTGAGGAACGGACTGACGAAACGACCGGGTGACCGCATGACGCCTCCCACGAAGCTGACTGCCGACGGGGGAATCTGAGCGGCCGGCTTTTCAGCGTGGTAGACGATTGGATTCGAGAGGAGGTTCCACGAACAGACTGGTGATCGGGTCTGTGGACTTAAAAGCCGACGCGGAATCCAAGGTCGAACAGCCACCGAGGGGTGGGGCCATCGAGCGCACGCACGGCGGCAAGTTCGACCGGCAACCCTCCGGCGGACAGCCGTACACCCGCGCCGAGGCTACTAATCACGGTTCGACGGTGGCCGTTCGCCGGCAACCACATCATTCCACCGTCCGCGAAGATGAACGCATCGGCGGGCAGCGGACCGTACTCGATCTGACGCGACAGCATTCCCCAGATCGGAACGCGCAGCTCGATGTTCCCCACGAGCAATCGATTCCCAATCAGCTCGTCGCCGCAGGCACCTGTCGCGTCGGGTTGGCAGCGATGTGCGTCCCAGCCATGACCGCGAACGAGGTAAGGCGATCCCAGATAACTGGACAGCAGTCGTGGATCGCCGCCGTGGCGCCCGTAGCGCCCCGAGTGGAGCACGCGCATCGCCACCGTGTAAGGCCTCACAGGCATCACGTATTTGCGGTAGTCGATCAGCACACGCGTGTGACCGAGGCTGCCCACTGCTGGAGCGACCTCGAACCGGTACCGCGTCCCGAACAACGCACCGGTCGGTCCGAACACGGCTGCGTCGCCGACGAGTGCAGTGCCGATCTCGGCAAGCGACATCGCCGGACCGCCGGAAGACTCGACACGATCGCTCTCGAGGACTCGACCAGTCGCCAATGACGAGACCCGCGTTCGCCGGTCCTCACGATATGCCGCATGTCGGACACCACCCGAAAACTCCATGCGCAGGCCGCGGCTGAACGGGTACGCGAGGACACCGGCCGCGCGTATTTCGGTTCGCTGCAGGTAATCGGCGTCTTCGAAGAGCGCCGACTCACCCGCGTAGTGGACGATCTGCGAGCGCCGGTAGCGGCGCAACGTCGGCTGCAGTTCCGCAAGGGCGCCCCAGTTCCATCGTCGCTCCTGATTGAGATAACGGGCGTCGAATGCCAAATCGTGGAGACGGTTGCCGACTTGCGTGGCAGCGAACAGCCGGCGGCCGCCAAGCATGTCGCCAAACAGGAGCGCTCCACCGCCGCGGACGAACGTTCCGAACGGCCCGGCTCCCGAGGCGACGTACGGTTGACCGATTCGTTCGAGCGACAAGCGTGACGTGTATTCGCGATCGACAATCGACTCAGGATCCGGCAAGCCCGATCGACTGTCAGCCAGCAGCGTGGCGAGCAGGCTGTCACTAGGTGAAGGCTCGGCCACGCGGGTGACGTGAGCGTCGCCATCCCCGACTTGGTCAGTCGGAATCGCTGCGGGTTCTCGAACGATCGCGAGCTCGTACCTCCCATTCCTGTACTCGGTGAATCCCATGACGTCGGCGCGGCGCGCCACCGAGAGTGCAGGACTAGTGGGCGTGACGCCACTCACGCCGGTGGCGACATCGGTGATTTGCTGTGTTGCCCGCGTTTCCAAATCGAGCCTGAACACGTTGCTGACTTGGTCGGGGTTCGCGACGAAATACAGCTGCCGACCGTCGTGCGACCACTGGGGATTGAGCTGCTCGGCGGCAACGTCAACTGGCACGGGACGCACTTGTCCGGATTGCACGTCGATCGCCGCAAGCTTCAGTCGTCCGAAGCGCAGGGACGTGAGGTCGCTCGAGTAGCGTTCAGTCGCAAACGCCAGCGTCTGACCGTCTGGCGACCACGCGGGGTGGAGGTCCGCGAAGGCGTCGTTCGTCAGCTGGCGCAGATCGCTCGTGCGCAGGTCGTAAACGTAGAGATCGCTGAAACCGTTGGACAGCGCCGAAAACGCAAGCGCCTGGCCGTCAGGCGACCAGGTGGGCGACAGCACCTGACCGAGACGATCCAGCAGAATCTCTCGATCGCGATGCTGGTTTGCGATGTCGACCAGCACGAGCGCGGCGCGGCCGCGCCGGACCGCGGGAAACGCAAACCACTCGCCGTCCGGACTCCAGCTCCCCGCGGATCGAATGGGCTGAAGGCTATCGAATCGCCCGGTTGCCGCGGTCGTGGCCAGCTTGCGGATGATGCGGTGTGTTTCGACGTTGGCGAGATACAGATCCAGCGAGAGCCGATCGCGTTCGGAGAAAAAGACCGCCTGCCGACCGTCAGGGCTGAGCGCGGGATTGAGCTGCACGCGACCGAACGCGCCTGGAGTGACATCACAATCGCGCGCGGTCTGGCCGGCACCTCCCTCACAACCCTTCCACGACGACGGCGCCGCAGAAGCATGTGCACCCGACGGCGGGTTGGCTCCTCGAACGGCGGCACGCCAATCCTCGTACAAGGCACCGAGCCCGAGACCGGTGGCATCGCGCATCCGGTCATTAAGCTTGCTGCGCCCTTTGCCCGGCTTCAGTGTTTTTTCGAGAACATCATCACCGAATCGCTGCGCGAGGTAGGACCAGAACGCGTGCCCGTATTGATAGGGCGAGAGCCGCCAGGCCGCGTCGCGCTCGTGGCGAGGCAGTCGATCATGCAGCACGGCATCGCGCAGCCACAAACCGGCTTCTGCGTCCGCCGCGCCGCGGGCGAGATACTCGGCCATGCCTTCGATGAACCAGAGCGGGAGCCCCATGGCGCCGCCGTGTTTCCGCGCGATGTCGAACTGGAACGCGTGCGCGATCTCGTGGCCCAGCACCCGATCGGTCTCGACCATCGTCGGCGCAAACGGCAGCGCGATACGCCGTCGAGCGGACTCCGTGACGCCGCCGACCGTGTCCGACACCAGACCAGAGATGACGTTGGTTTGCGCGAACTCCGCCTGACTGCCGTAGAGGACCAGTGGCTGCCGGCTTGCAATGCGATGCCGAAGGATCTGCGAGAACCGCGTATACCAGCGTTCTGCCAACTGCGCAGCGAGGCGCGCCGCACGCTCCTCGCGCGAGTAGTAATACACGTCGAAGTGTTCAGTGGTCAGGATGCGGAAGTCAAAATCCTTGTATGCAACTTTGTTGCGGCCGAAATACTGCGCGGTCGCGAGGCTGGGCGCCAGGAGCGCCATCACCAAGACGCCGATTGTGGAGACACGAAACACACCCATAGCCACACGCAACCTGTACTTGCCATCGCGGGTGCCGACTGAATTCGACGCCGCGGGTGAACCTCCAGCCGCGGGTCATGCGCTGAACCTTGCGGACGCCAAGCTGGGAGAGTGGTGGTACGAAGACCTACCGGGTGTCTTCTAGCGCAGCCGCGCTTGCGCGGTCAAGATCTTTTCTTCCTGACAATCGGCTTCTCGCGTTATCGACCGCGCGATACGCGCCGTTCGCGCCGGCGACGAAAACTTTCATGATGTCCTCCGACGAAGGTGTGCGCACAGGCCGAAACTGCCGATGAAGGTCAGGAACGCTGCGCGCGGCGTCCTGCGCGCCGAGCGATCGCATATATTCCTGGAATCATCGGGAGAACGGCTGTGTACAGACCAGGAAAGTAATAGCGGCCGGTCGCGCCGATCCAATAGTTCGGCATCTCGGCGACCACGCGGCCGTTCGAGACCTGCGCGGTGATCGCCGCCGAGAGCGTCGGATTCAGAGCGGGCCTCAGCAACGGAAAGATGAAGTGCGTGAATTCCGCAACACCAGGCCCGATGAAGATGAACCAGGCGACGAAGCCGGCGAGGGGGACTCGGTAATACAGGCCGATCGCGGTCAGTGCATAGAGACACGGTCCGACGAAGGCGAAGATCAGAAGGAACGAGCGTTCCGTCCACGAGATGTTGAACAGCCGACTCATCGCCGGCCCGAACCCTGTCAGATATTCCTCCGCCATGTGCACATCAAGCGCTGCGACGGTCAGCAGGAAGAGCGGGAGAATCAGCGAAGGGTCGACAGGGCGCCGCAAGTACGAACGCTGCCAGATGGCGAATGCGATAAGACCGGAGCCTCCAACGATCACGACGGGTGGCAGACCGATCATCGTGTACCCACCCCACATCGCGGCGATCAGGAACAACACAGCAACCGCCCTGTTCCATGTCCTCGTGCGTGCGGGGGTGTCGACGCCTTCGAGCGCTTGCGCACTGCCGCGACCTTGCACTAACGGTGCCCCCACGTCACCTGATGCGACAACGTGTTGGTTCATCTGTGTAGCGCTCATGCTGCGAGTCTTGGCAAGAACGACGCCACGCCCGCGTGAAGGCAGAACCCCACCACGCGAGCGGACCGCTGAGGAATTGACGCCGAGACCTTCGGTCGGCGCTCAGTGGTCAAACGAATGTTGAACCGCTTTCAGGGAGACCGTCCCGGAGAAAAGGCCCAGGTAAAACTGTGCCATGACTGCACGTTCGCCGGCTGCGCACCGATGCGCACTGATTATTTCTGCGCAGCACACTGCGAGAGGTCGCATCGGCAATTTGAGTCAGGCACCGCATTTCGCTTCGTGAACACACGTGGCGTTCCTTTTGCGACGACGCCCCGACAAGGATGATGAATGGTCTGAAATCTTCGGCACTGGTGACTAGATCGAAAGGCGGCAGTGGAATGGAAAGCGGAGGCGTGTTGCAGATCACTCCGTCGGAGCGACAAGCCATTCAACTGATCGCGCAAGGAATGGCGACGAGTCGCATCGGCGCCACGCTCGGTCTTTCGGCAACTGACGTTGAGCCCTATCTGGCGGCGTTGTTTGCCAAATTCGGCGCGACGAGCCGCGGCGATGCGATCGCAGCCGCGGCTCGGCGAGGGTTGTTGGTGCCGTCGTCGACCGACGATGTGCGCGGCGTGGTCGGCTGCGAGGTGTCCGACGACAATTAAAAAGGAATGATATGCGTCTCGCGCGCGATCGCCGCCGCAGAAACAAGGAGCACGACGTGACCAGTAACGCCATCCGCAGATTAACGAATCGAGAACGCGTGGTATATCGCACCTCGACGGGACTGGTCGTCGCGGTGATGATCTTCAGCATCGTCAACTTCGTTTTCAACGACCATTTTCCGTTTCCGAACGGGCCGGAAGGCGCGTTTGTCCATTTGGGCTTCCCGTCATACTTCAAGGTTGAGCTCACGGTCGCCAAGATCCTCGGCGTCCTGGCGCTCCTGATCCCAGCCGTTCCGTTCAAGGTGAAGGAGTTCGCCTATGCCGGCTTCGCCATCACGCTGGTGTCAGCCAGCATCGCGCATTTGGGGCGTGGCGACGCGCGCAATCTCAGCGTGCTGTACGTGATTGATCCGCTGGTCTTCTTCGGTCTCCTCGTAGTCTCGTACTCTTATTTCGAAAAGAGTCACTCGCTCGAGCGGGCGTGTACGGAAGTCCAGGCGGCACCGCGCGTCAAGGCGCGATCAGCATGAGCGTGCACACCGCATCGACTTTCGGCCAGCCATGTCTTTGAAAACCGTTCAATCGATCGTCGGTCGCCTGATAACCGACGAGGACTACCGTCTGAAGTTCTTGAGTGACCCGATGGGCGCTTTGACAGTGTTGCGCAATCAGGGCGTCGAGTTGACATCCGCGGAAATCGAGGCACTGATACGAACTGACCAAACGCTCTGGACGGATGCCGCTAGACGAATCGATCCGCACTTGCAGCGATCCAGTCTCCGCTCCGAGTAGACAAGGGACCGACCTCAACAGAATGCTCGACGGAAATCCTCTTTGAGCGGACAATGTGAGCGGACAGGCTCCTAGGTCCGCACCGAACGGCGCACGAGGAGAACGCATGCGTGCCGGTAGCGGGAACGACACGGTGACCGGCAACCGCGGCAACACGGCGTCAACTGCGGCACGCTACGATGCGTTGATCCGCGTGTCGGAGGCGCTGAGGGCGTATCACGATCGCGACACGCTGTTCCGCAGCCTCGCGCGTGAGCTGCGCCCCGTCGTCCGGTTCAGCTTCCTCGGACTAGGTCTCTACGACGAGCAGACGCACACTGTAGAGCCGCACGTGCTGGAGGCAACCGGCGAACCGGTGCCCCCGCCGCAGTTAGACGCCGACGAGTCGCTCGCTTACTGGATTGTCCAACACCAGGAGCCGCTTGTGATTCCTGTCGTGGACGCGGAAACCCGCTTCCCGCAGGCCACCGCGTACTTGAAACAGCAAGGTATCCAGTCGGCGTGTGCGCTGCCCCTCACATCCTCGCGGCGCCGTCTCGGCATGCTGTTTCAGGGCAGCCGGGAGCCGTACGACTACGACGCGGACGACCTGGCGTTTCTGTCGCTCGTCGCAAACCAGGTGGCGCTTGCCATCGAGGACGCCCTCAACTACGGGGCCTTACAGCAGTCTCTCGCTCTGGAGCGAGACCGAATCCGAAACGTCGAGGCGTGCGACGAACTGTTGCGTGCGCTGTCGACGGTCCTCGACATCCGCCAGGTTTTTCCGCAGATCTCGCAGATCGCGGCGACTGTGCTTCCCCACGATGGGCTGACGTTCGCGCTTCTCAATGGTGAGGACGAGGTCGTGGTGCAGGCCACGTCCGATAGGTGGGAACCGCTACCCACCAGGTTGAAGGTTCAACACTTGATCCCTCAGGGCGACGGGGCCGCGATCCTCGGCGACCTGGAAGAACCGAATACCCGTCCCGTCGTCGAGCCTCGCGACTTCTGGGATTTGGTTCGCTCGGTAGGTTACCGCTCCATGCTCGCGGTTCACCTGTCGGCTCGCGATCAGATGTTCAGCCTCGTGTTCTGGTCGAAGCGGTTGCACGCGTTCGACGAGCGGCAGTTGGGGATCGCTCGGCGGATCGGTGATCACGTGGCGCTGGCGATCTCGCACGAGCAACTCGCCGACATGGCACGCGAGGCGGCCGAAGCCAAGCTGCGCGCAGACCGACTGGAAGCGCGCGTCCAGTCATTGTCCGAGGAACTCGCGGCAAAGGCGGGACGCATGGTCGGGTCTTCGGACCAGTGGCAGGCTGTGCTCAAGGCGGCGACGCAGGTCGCTTCAACGGACACGACCGTCCTGCTCGTGGGCGAGTCAGGCACCGGCAAGGAAGTAGTGGCCAGATTCATTTATCACGCATCGAACCGCGCGAGCGGACCGTTCGTCGCGCTGAATTGCGCGGCGCTTCCCGAGCAGCTGCTCGAATCGGAACTCTTCGGCTACGAGCGCGGCGCGTTCACCGGCGCGCAGCAGGCCAAGCCCGGACAGATCGAGCTGGCGGCCGGCGGCGTGCTCCTTCTCGACGAAGTCGCCGAGATGAGTCCGTCGGCCCAGGCCAAGTTCCTTCGTGTGCTGCAGGAGCGGGAGTTCCAGCGACTCGGTTCAACGCGCACGCTGAAGGCAAACGTGCGTGTGATTGCGGCGACCAATCGCGATCTGAAAAAGGCGATGGAGCGCGGTGAGTTTCGCGAAGACCTCTTCTATCGACTACAGGTCTTCGATATCAAACTTCCACCACTTCGCGCACGGCCGGCCGACATCCTGCCGCTCAGCGAAGCGTTCCTCGAGCAGATCGGCCAAATGTTCGGGCGTCCTCCCTCTGGACTCACGCGCGACGCCAAAGACGCACTCGTGCGGTACGACTGGCCCGGGAACGTCAGAGAGCTGCGCAATGCGCTCGAGCGGGCAGCGATCCTCTGCGAGGGCGGCCTGATCACGGCGGAGCACCTGTCGCTGAGCAGCGGGCGTCGCGTCCCGCCGCCACCGTTTGGCACACCGACAACCGATTTGAACGCCGTCGAGCGCGACATGATCGTGCAGGCGCTGGCCGAGTGCGCTGGAAACAAATCAAAGGCCGCTGCAAGGCTCGGCATCTCGCGTACGCAGTTGTACGTTCGATTGCGCAGGTATCAGCTCGCCTGAAGCTCGTCGCACATGCCCGCATCTCCCGTCCCACGAGACGGTCACGCTACCCACGCGCTCGCGGCGCACACCATTGGCCTTGAAGAAGTAACCGATGACATCTGGTCGATTTACTTCTGTCGGTCCTTCTCTCGAGCGTGACGAGCTCAAATCTCGATCCCGACCGGCCGTTATCGCTCGAGTGGCGAAGACTTTGTTCCCTGATGAAGCCGGCCACCCAATAAGCCCAACCGGCGCATTTAACGCGCAATTAACCCCAATTAACGGCGGCGCGCGCCTTCACTCCAGAGAAAGCCGCTCAGCCCTTCGTCGAATGCGTACAGAGGATGACGCGTGGGCTGCTCTCCTCGAGCCGCCGCGTCATGGTTGGGCATGACAAAACACCTTGTCCGCTTAGTGGTGTGCGTAGCGATCGTGCACGCACTGCTGCCGGAACACGCCCTGGCACAAACGCCGCTGCTCTGTGGTCAGGTCGCGGTCGGCGCCATCTCGACTGCAGGCGAACGCGATCAATTCACCTTTTTCGGCGAAGAAGGCGATGTGGTCACGTTCACCATTGCCGACGCCGGCGACATCGATGAGGGGTTCCTCGCCTCTGGCCAGCCGCGCACCCCAAGCGGCAGTGCGTTTGGATCCTTCGCGCAAACCAGCCGAAAGTCACGCGACTGCCTGCGACCGGAACGTACACCATCGAGGTGTTCGATTTCGTCGGCAATAGACGCGGCAACTATGCGCTGCGCGTGGGATGGGTCCTGCCGCTGAGCAAGCAATGTGGTGACCGCACAGCCATCACCTGCGGACAGGTTGTCCCTGGGGCGATTGCCGCGCCGCTTGAACACGACCTCTTCACGTTCTTCGGCCAGCAGGGACAGCAGGTGAGTCTCGAAATCGTCCAGACCTCAACCCAAGGACTGACCGCCGGGCTCCGGGTGAGCCCGACGGGAGAGGCGCTTGGAACGTTGCTACGCAACTACCCGAGCCTCCCGCCCGCGCCGACGATCATGACGCTGCCGGAAACCGGGCCGTATGTCGTCATCGTTCATGACTTCATTGACAGAGAACTCTCGACGTACTTCTTGCGGTTCGGGGCCCCTGGCGGCTGCCCCGCCGCACCAACTCCCGGCCCGCCGTCCAATCTGACCGCGTCGGTGAACGGATCGACGGTGCCGCTGAACTGGAGCGCGCCCGGACCTGGCAGCGCGCCCACGTCATACGTCCTCGAAGCTGGTCTCGCACCAGCCGCGACAAATGTGACGGTATTCGACACGGGCTCCACGCTGACATCATTCACCGCCAGCGCAGTTCCGTCCGGCACTTATTTCGTGCGCGTGAAGGCGAGGAACAGTTCGGGCACAAGCGCGCCGTCGAATGAAGTCGCGATCGCGATTGGTGGTGGACCTGGGCCTTGCACCACGGCGCCACCGCCTCCGACCGGTCTCGCCGCCACCGTAAGCGGGCAAAACGTCACGCTCATGTGGACGGCGCCCGCCGGCACCGTGTCGACATACGTGATTCACGCGGGCACGAGCAGCGGTGCGAGCAATCTTGTCGTCTCGACCGGCAGCACGGGAACGTCGTTGACGGCTGCGGCGGTGCCCGGGACCTATTTCGTTCGCGTGCTCGCGCAGAACGCGTGCGGCGTGAGTGCGCCGTCGAACGAGGTGGTGGTAACCGTCGGGTGAGCGATGTAGCACGGCACCGCGCCACGCGGTCCGCGCAAGGCCAGAATCACCGCGCATCCTGCTCTCGCGCTTTCAGGATGGCGTAGACCCGTCCATCCTGCTCTTCGTGAACGAGGCGCAGCTCTGACGAGTACGACGCGAGCCGCTTCTCTACATCCGGCCATTCATCCGGGCGGTAACCGTTCGAGTGCACGACGACGTAATCGACGTTGAGTTCGCGCAGGACGGTCAGGCTGTCCAGGTCGGGAAAGCTTCGTAACAGGGGATAGAGGCGGTCGTGCACCGTGTGGAAGAATCCGCTGTAGCCGTGCACGGTGCGCTGCCAGTGGGCCATGGAGTGCAGCATGTAGGTGCTGTGGTAACGCTCCGACCGCCCGACAGGTACTTCTGCGATGGCGAACGGCTTCGGCTGCGTGGCAAGCCAGCGATCGATCGCGGGGTATTCCACGCGGTACGGCGTCACGGGTAGAGGTATCGCAGCGAATTCAGTAGTACAAAGAATGGTCACGATGATGAGCGCCGCAATTCGGTTCTGGGGCCAGAACCGGATAGCCAGCCGATCGAAGCTGATGCCGGCAAGCACGGAAAGCCCGAGCAGTGCCACGATCGCGAACCGCGACGGCACACGTATGAAATTGAAACCCGGCAACCAGTACACCCACGGCCAAATGCTCATCGGGGGGCCGATACAGAACCACAGCGCGATGCACACCACCAGCGCGAACATGGCGGTCGCGCGGCGGAACTGCGAGGTGATCGGCACGAGCGCCACGATCCCAAGCACGAGCGGCAAGTAGCCGGGAAAGAGAAACGCATTCGCGCGCTCGTTAATCGGGATCGAAATGGCGTGCGTGAGGATCCAGCTATGAACGTGCGTCGGCGAGGCCAGAAAATTTTCATTCATCGGAGTCCAGGTGCCAATCGTTCGACGCAGACCGATCTCGCGTTGCGCTGCCAAATACGGCGGTATCACGAGCGCCGCCGGTGCGACGAGCAGGAGACCGGGTATGCCGACGTCGCGAACCACGCGGGTGCTCTCCCGCAGCGCCGAGCGCAGCATCGCGGGTGTAAAACGTATGTGCGTGCCGATCTCAAACAGAACGAGCGTCGCTGCCGCGATCAGCAGAAACACGGCGCCGTGACCGCTCGTGAGCGCCTGTGCCGCGAAGAACGCGATCGCCCAGCGGAGGTCGGCAGGGCGCCGGCTGCGAAAATAGGAGTACAGGAAAGCCAACGAAAACGGCATCCACTGCACCGTCGTCAAGAAGATCTGTTGAAAGCGAAACAGCCGTGCGGGCGAAAACGCAAAGATCATCCCGCACACGAATGCGCCTGACGCGCTGAGACCGACACGGCGCGCCAGCACATACGCGCCTAATCCACACAAGACGCACGAAGCCAGGGACACCGCGTTCATCGCAAGCACCGGATTGCTTGTGATCCACAGGACGGGCGCCGCTACGACGACGCTGCCGAGCAGGTTTTCGGAAAACGCCAGCGTGTTGTGAAGCGGATAAAAGATGTTCGCGTTGAAGACGTCGAGCGGGCGAGTGAACAGCGCGTGCGTGTCCCACGCCAATGTCCATGTGAACAGGTGGACGTCGACATCGTTCCCCAGGCTCGTGCTGCCGGCCCGGAACGCGATGGGATACGTGAGGAGAACCGTCAGCGCGGCGTAGATCGCGACAACCAGCGCGTGTGTGGAGAAAGATTTCGC
>WNFU01008647.1_pt1 | contig 11702 bp, 12 predicted proteins | sample 5400121 | NCBI WGS metagenome assembly WNFU01 (sample SAMN13153360, study PRJNA577476) | soil metagenome | isolation source: 100 cm soil or saprolite under grassland replicate 1 | place: USA:California | collected 2016-06-15 | reverse complement strand
GTGACTTGCGCTATACAGTCTGTAGCCATCGAGCCTCCTCGTCGTGGAGTGCGGAAGCGTCTTGTCACCGCTTTTATCGCACCCCTGAGGGGCTCGGTGGCTCTTCTCTTTCATCCTTCGTGAATTATCCAGGCTAGTACGTCTTCACGAGGCGCAGGCGCGTCGCGAGCGCCGTACGCGGAACGGGCGTCGGGATAGGCGCCGACGGATAGTACGAGCAGTCGTAATAGCCGTAGATACCCCTCGAGCCGGTGTCACCGGGATTCAGGCTGGTCGCCGTCCCGTTTTTGTCCACGAAGCACTTGCTGTCCCATGGATTGCCTGTCGTGGACCGGAGCCAATCGTTCAACACGGCGCATTCGCCGTTGTTGTTGCGGACCTGGGTGATCACGAAGCGGGTGAAGCCGACGACTCGCAGCGCACCAGTGACGGCGCCGGGCGGGCATCCCGCACCTGTATCGATGACCGGCACGTAGACTTCCCATCCATGGCCCTGGTAGGAAACTTCGTTGTTGGCCGTCTTGACCACGAACGATTTCGGTTCATTGTACTTCTCGATGAACTTCGGGATCAGGTGATTATTATAGACGGCGGCGGCCATGCCGTTGGTCGACTCGACTTCCGAGGTCCCGGCTTGAAGCGTGCTGGTCTGGCACTGGCCGGAGGCGGCGGCGTCGATCGCGTTGGAAGTGCTCGGCGTGTTGACGTTGTCCGCACAGGCCCCGCCACCGGAGGTGCCGCACGTCGGCAGCATGCTGACCCAGGCGGAGGTGTTGGCGCCGACCGCCGATTGATCACTGCTCGAGATGAACGTCACCGTCGCGCCGCATCCAAGCGAGGTGTTCCCCCCGAAGAAGCACGAGCTGAGGCCGATCGGGAACATGCAACCTAACGGCGGGGGGTTGGCGGGCGGGTTTGCGAGCGCGATCGCCTGCGCCGAGACGGGCAGCGTCTGGAAACCGAGCACTCGCAGAAAGGAGGTCTGAACGTTCGTGGCCCACTGGCACCGGACCGCGTTGACGACGGTCCCGTCGAGCGAGGGCGCGAACGATGCGCCGTCCCAGACGCCGAGCACGATGTCGCCGTTCGGCGCGTTCGCCAGGTTCGGGTCGAGGTTGATCAAGTTGCCGAAGGCGTTGTGGTACGGATTCAGGATCCCATACTGGATGGCCGCCGCTCGCACGCCCGGGAAGACGGTGTCGTTGAATCCGAGCTTCCCGGCGCCCGCGAGCGCCGCCGCTTCCATGCTCCTCTGCAGCTCGCCGGTGGCCGTCATCTGGTAGGCGAGATCGATCGCGATGCCACCCATGGCGAGAAGGAAGATCATAAATCCGAGCGCGAGCAGGACTGCGGTGCCGCGCTCCTCTTTGAAGATCCGTCGCAAGGTTTCCACGGTGACCGCCTCCTTCAGCGCACGAAGCGCAGCGTCTCGATCTCGTGCCACGGGATCTCGACCCGGCCGTCCGACGCGGTGCCACGAAGGATGGTCGTTCCGAGGTTGACGTAGTCAGCTTCCACGGTCGTGCCATCGAGGAGGACCGCCGTCGCCGCGTACCGAAAGTGCGTAGGCGCGAGGTGTGGAGGAAGTGTGCTGGTGACCGGGCGACGGGCGAAGACGAGGCTCGCCAGGCTCAGGAGGGGAATGCGCCGCTCCACCGTACCCTTCTGGAGGGTCACGGATTCGGCCTGTCGCTGCCCGGATAGCGGCTCCGGCTTCTTCTCCAGCGCCCCCGCCAGTGCCGTGGCCGACCCGAAGAGCATCGGGGGCGCCGTCGAAGCCGCAGCGTCCGAGGGCGGGGCGTCCTCCCCCTTCACGGGAATCGTGTAGAACACCTCGAGCGACGGTTGGCTGAGCCGCAGCGTCTCCCCGCTCCACGTGCGGACTTCGGCGACCGGTTCCTGCGCCGCGACCGGCGCCACGGCGATCGCTACGCCAGCGAGCCCTATGACGAGCCTGATGATCAGACGGAGAACGGATCGCATCGATTCTCTCCTCATTGCCCGACGGATTTCATGATCTGGACGATCTTCAGGAGCGACGGGGCCATGGCGACCAGCATGAAGGCCGGCATGAGAAATATCACCGTGGGAAGGAGCATCATCAGCGGCGCCAGCTGCGCCTTCGTCTCCGCCCGATGACGACGTTGGACACGGGAGGCGTCGGACTGGACCCTCAGGGTCCGGCCGAGGGACGTCCCGAGCTTCTCGGTCTGGATGAAGGCGCTGACCATCGAGCGGACGTCCTCGGTGTCGATGCGCTCGGAGAAGGCGCGGAACGCTTCCTCGCGAGGCCGCCCGGCCCGCACCTCGAGGTGCATCCGTAACAGCTCCTGATGCAGGGGACTCTTGCGCATCTCCGGTTGCTCCGCAACGCGCGCCACCGCAGCGTCGAAGCCCATCCCCGCCTCCACGCACACCATCAGCAGATCGAGGACGTCCGGAAGCGCGTTCTGGATGGCCTGCCGGCGGCCACGGATTCTCCCCCACAGCCAGAGGTCGGGCACGAAGAGCGCGGTTCCCCCGAAAACGACGGAGGCGGGAAGCACGTTGGGCAGGGCCCGCTGGACCAGCACGCCATAGACCATGTAGGCGAGGACACCCAGCAGACCCAGGGCCGCCTTGGCGCCGAGGAAGAGCGGAACCGCGCGCGGGTCGTGGAACCCCGCCTTCACGAGCCGGCGGCTGTACCGCGCGACTCCCAGTGCATCGCGTGGCGTGATGCGACGGCCGAGTCGCTCCACTGCGCCTCGCCAGTCGCCCGCGTTGCCCTCTTGCCACCGGAGGATCGATACGCTCGCACTCCCGGCGCCGGCAGCGGGCGCGGCCAGGCGCTCCTCCCGGAACGCGGGCAGGAGTCGCAGGAGCACGAAGCCGACGGCGAACGTCAGGCCACCGACGAGCACGAAGGAGAGGACGACGAACGTGAAGAGAGTCATGGCTCGTCCCTCACACCTTGATCCGCGCCATCCGCCAGATCACGGCGAAGCCGATGATCTGCAGCACGAGCCCCCCGCTGATCAGCATCGGAGCGCTCGGTGACTCGATGAGCGGGTCGAAATAGCCGGGGGAGATGAAGTAGAAGATGATCGAGAAGACGACGGGGCTGAGGCCGACGAAGACCGCCGCATAGCGCTGCTGAGCCGACAGGACGCGGGCATGGCTCAGCAGCTCGAACCGCTTGCGGATCACGTCGCTGAGACGGTCCAGGATCTCCGCGAGGTTGCCCCCTGCCGCGCGCTGGATGTTGACGGCGGTGCAGAAGAACGCGACGTCCTCGCTGGCCACCCGGGTCTTCAGGCCGCCCAGGGCCTCGGTCGGATCGAGACCGAGCCGGATCTCCTCCGCCACCTGCCGGAACTCCTGGCCTATCGGGTCCGCCATCTCCTGGCCCACGAGCTGGATGGCGCTCGTCAGCGCGTTCCCGGCTCGCATTGAGCGCGAGATCATGTCCACCGCGTCGGCGAAGCGCTGCTGGAAACGCTGCAGGCGCCGATGCCGCTTGTACAGGAAGTAGCTGACGGGCAGGAATCCCGACACGATCCCAGCGACCAATGCGCCGCCGGCGCTGCCGGTCCGCCAGCCACCGACGGCGGCCCCGATCCCGATGAACACCGCCAGGAGCAGAAGCAGATCGCCCCCCGCCTGCCGCGACCCGGCCTGCTGGGCGAGCGCCGTCAGCTGGGCCACCAGAGAGCTCCGCCGGGCCATGATGTCGAGGGGCGACACCGTCGCCTGCGCCTTGAGCAGCTGCGTTTCCTCGGGCTCGTAGCCGGCCTGGCCAAGACGGCGCCGCAGCCGCTCGGAGGACTGCCACACCCACCAGGCTCCGAGGATCACGGTCATGACGACGAGGAAGACGAGCGCCGCGATTCCGACCACCATCACGCCACCGCCTGCCGCTTTTCGGGATTGAAGAGATCGCCGGGAAGCTCGATGCCCGCGCGCAGCAGACGCTCGCTGAACTTGGGCCTGATGCCCGTCGCGCGGTGGTAGCCGCGCACGCGTCCTTCCTTGTCCACTCCCTCCTGCTCGAACATGAAGATGTCCTGCGTGGTGATGACGTCCTGCTCCATCCCGACGATCTCGGTGACGCGGACGATCTTTCGGGTGCCGTCGCTGAGACGGGCGACGTGGACGATCGCGTCGAGCGCGGAGGCGATGTAATCGCGCATGGCGCGCACCGGGAGCGCAATGCCCGACATGAGGATCATCGTCTCGAGCCGCGACAGCGCATCCCGCGACGAGTTCGCATGCACGGTGGAGAGCGAGCCGTCATGCCCGGTGTTCATCGCCTGCAGCATGTCGAGGACCTCGCCGCCACGCACCTCGCCGACCACGATGCGGTCAGGGCGCATCCGGAGAGCGTTCCGGAGGAGGTCCCGCTGCGCTACCGCGCCCTTGCCCTCGATATTCAGCGGGCGCGTCTCCAGCCGGACCACATGGTCTTGCTGGAGCTGGAGCTCCGCCGAGTCCTCGATCGTCACGATGCGCTCCGTCGCCGGGATGGCGTTCGAGAGGACGTTCAAGAGCGTTGTCTTGCCGGCGCCGGTACCGCCGGACACCAGGATGTTGAGTCGAGCCTGAACAGCTCCCCGCAGCACGTCGGCGAGCGCCGGCGTCACGGTCCTATTCACGATGAGATCGCTCATCTTCAGTGGATCGACGGCGAATCGCCGGATCGACAGCACCGGGCCGTCAAGCGCCAGCGGCGGGATGATGGCATTGATCCGGGAGCCGTCCGGCAGGCGGGCGTCGACCATGGGCGACGATTCGTCGATCCGGCGGCCCACGGCTGACACGATGCGGTCGATGATCTGCAGGAGATGGGCGTCGTCACGGAAGATCGCGTTCGTCCGCTCGAGCTTGCCGCGCCGCTCCACGTACACTTCGTGGGCTCCGTTGACGAGGATGTCGGCGATGGTGGGATCCTGCATGAGCGGCTCGATGGGGCCCAGCCCGAACGTCTCGTACTGGACCTCGCGGACCAGATCCTCGCGTTCCTGCCGGCTCAGCGGCGTCTCGTCGGCGACGAGCATGTCCTCGACGATCCGTCTGATCTGCTGCCGCACGACGTCGCTGGGCAGCGACGACACCTTCGCCAGATCGAGCCGCTCGATGAGCTGTCGATGCACCCGCGTCTTCAGCTCACAGCGCGCGGTGTCGACCCGGCGGGATGGCTCCGCGGTCCCATTGCCGTTCGCGGTCGGGGCCGCCACCACTCCGTCATGCTGCCCGTTGCTGCGATCACGAAAAAGAGCCATGGATCACGCTCCCGAGAGGCGTTTGATCGGCCAGGCCATGGACAGGAACGCCCGCTTGCGGGTGGAGCCTCTCCCCGGCCGCCCGTCGCCGCACAGCGTTTCCGCGAGCTCGCGCAGGTTCTTCGAGATCTTCGCCCGCGGCGACGTCGACACCACCGGTCGGCCCGCATTGATCGACGCCACGACGGTCTGGTAATCGCTCGGCGTTCGCCAGTAGACGGGGAGCCCGAGAGTGGTCCGTGCGTGTCTGACGGTCACGTCGTTCCCGGTTCCTTCGCGCATGACCACCACCTTGATCTTTTTCGAGTCGAGGCCCAGGTGCCGGAAGGCCGCCAGCGCCGCCGCCCCCGAGCGCAGGGCGGCCACGTCGAGGCTCGTCACGAACAGGATCACGTCCGAGGCCTCGAGCGCCGCGATCGTCCCGGGGTCGAAATCGTGTCGCAGGTCCATGAGCACGTGGTCGAAGTAAGACCTCAGGACCTCGATCCCGCCGCTGACCTGTTCGGGACTGAACTGACCACGCTCGAGCCGTGTCGGCCCGGGCACGGTCCAGAGCCCGCTCGCGTGCCGCGTGAGGAGTCCACGAAGCAGCGACTCGTCCATCCGGCCGATGTTCTCGACGACGTCGAGGATGGAGTAGCTGGGCCTGAGATCGAGGAACGTCACGATGTCCGACTGCCGGGTGTCGAGCTCCACGAGCAGCGTCTTGCCTTCAGCGCGCTCGGCCATCGACACGCCCAGATTGATCGCGAGCGTCGTCGCGCCGAGGCCGCCTTTGGCGGCGAAGATCGAGGTGATTCGCCCGGGGTTCCGCGGGGTCGCCGAGCCGCGGAATGGCGCCAGCTTCTCCAGCGCGGCGACCAGGTCCACCCGTTCCACCGGGCGGCGCAGAAACTCCAGGGCGCCGGCACGGAGAACGCGGATGACGAGCTCGGCCGCGACCCCGTGCCCCGTCGCGAGGATCGCGGTCTCCGGCAGCTTGCGCGCCAGCTGCTCGATCGCCGTCACAGCCGGCGACGCCGCCGGGGACTCGTCGGCATCGACCTCGACGACGAGAAGATCAGGGCGCGTCGCGGCGGCGTGCAAGAGAGCCTCCGCGAGACCGCTGTACTCCCCCACGAGCGTGACCGTCGGGATGTCCACCAGCAGGCGCCGCGTCGCCGCGCGCGCCACGGCGTCGGAGTCGACGAGAACTGCACGAAGCACTGAGGACGCCATCAGCGGGCGACCGGTGGCTCGAGGCTGCTCTTTCCGAAGGGCCGGTCGACCACCTCACCGACACCCTGGATCCCCGGCAGCAGCGTGAACTCCTTCTTTTCGCCCTCGCGCAGCTCCAGGAGCTTCGTGGCGTCGGGGACCCCGGCGGAGCCGACGGGAGCGGGCTTGACGAGCTTCACCGTCACGAGGAAGACCAGCTCGGTCTCGTTGTTCTGGAATCGCGTGCTCCGGAAGAGAGCGCCGAGGATCGGGACGTCGCCGAGCAGCGGGATCTTCGACACCTGCTGCCGAACCTCGTTGTTGAGGAGGCCCGCGATGGCGAACGTCTCGCCGTCCTTCAGGTTGACCGCGGTGGACGCCTGGTTCTTGCGAATCGTGGGGATGTTGAAGCCCTGGATGACCAGGCCCTGGCTGAAGTCGAGGCTCGAGACCTCCGGTCTCACCTTCAGGTTGATGATCTCCCCGTCGATGACGACGGGCGTGAAGAGGATGCTCACTCCGAACTCTTTGAACTCGATCGTGACCGTGTTGTTCTGCTGAGAGACGGGGAAGGGGAACTCGCCGCCCGAGATGAACTTCGCCTCCTTGCCGCTCTGGGTGACGAGGTTGGGCTTCGCGAGTGTCCGGAAGGCGTTCCGGCGAGCGAGCGCCTGGGCGATGCCAGCGTAGTCCCGGCTTGGCGACGAGAGAAAGAAGCCGCTCCCTGCCTGCGGCGAGTTGAACGAAAACTCGGGAGTCCGGGTCTGCTGGATCTCTCCGCTGTTCGCCAGCACGCCGCCCAGGAGCCCGAGGGCCGGGGAGAAGGGAAAGCCGGGGAACGCGGCGCCCTGGATTGTGGAGCCGAGCGCGCGCCAGCTGAATCCCAGCTCCTTAAAGGCCTCTCGGGCGACCTCGGCGACGTGCATCTGCAAAAGCACCTGCTGCGGCTTCACCTCGGCGAGCGAGAGCAGGTTGATCACTCGCCCCTTGGGGGCGAAGGCGGCCGCGACCGCCGCGGCTCCCGGGATCAGGTTTTCGCTCGACACGGTGCCGCGCACGATGATGGCGTCCTGGGCCGCCTGCACCTGGATGTCGTCGCGGGGCGCGATCTGCCGGAGGCGCTCGGTCAGGAGCGCCATGTCGCCCTGCACGACGACGTCGAAGAAGAGCGTCTTGTCGGGATAGAAAACGACGAGCGACGTGACCCCCCCCACCTTGCCGTTCAGGAGAATCTGGTTCGGCGTGATGGCGAAGACGTCGGCGATGCCCGGGTTCGTCACCGACAGCCGGGTGAAGGGCTCCTTCAGATCAATGATCTGCGACTTGCCGATCGTGACGTCGAGACGGATGAGGCCTTGCTCGACGGCTCCCGCCGGCGCGGCGCGAAATGCGAAACAGACAAAAATCAAGAGCAGCGCGAACAGCATAGACAAAATGGGGTTCACTTTTTTGGTGCCTCACTCTCCATCTTGCCGTTGCCGAGGGGCACCCACGCCTCCGCGACATCGCGGACGAAGAGCTCATGCGACGAGCGCCCGGCCCGAAGCACCTCCACGGAGTGCGCGTCGGCCGGGACGAGCGCCGACCGGGGCGAAAACAGCGGGGCGGGGTGCACCACGAGATCGAAGCGCTCCACCTTATTCCCGTAGAAGACGAGCAGCGAGGTTTCCCCCATCCCCTTGCCGTTGATGAGGATGCGGGTCGGACTCACCACGACGATGTCCGCAATGGCGGCGCTCGTCACCGAGACCTTGGTGGGCGGCGCGGCAAAGTCGACGACCTCGGTCTTGTCGATCGTCACGTAGACCCGCGGGGTGTCGCCGGCGCGGCCGTTGTCACCGGCATATCCGCTGGTCGATGCCAGCACCGTTCCCACGACCACCATCACAAGCGCTCTAGCTCTCATCAGTCTCCCCCTGGCGACCGCGGCCGCCGGTGTCATTTCTTGCCACTCTGCTCGACCCACTCCTGCGTCACGTCGCGGACGAACACGTGCTCGGCCGCCTTGCCGCCGCGAAGCACCGTGATGGCGTACGTCTCCACCTTCGGAGGTGCCAGGGGGACGGTCACGATCTGGGACCGGGGCGCCCTGGCGGGGCCGGATCGAACCGGCGTCACCACCGCGGAGGAGTCGGTCAGGAGCGTCGCCGCCGTCACCCCGCTCGTCTCGACGACCTTGTTGTCGCGCAGATTACGCATCGCGAGCATCAGCTTGCCCTCGGTCTGCGCCAGCGCGATCTTCTCCGCCTGGTTCGGCGCCAGGGCCAGGGTGACGGTGGTGACCAGCACCGGCTTGTTGTCGCGAAGCTCGACCGTCTGGCCCGCGGCGAGGACACCAATGTCCTGCAGGATCACCTTCGAGATCCGCTCCTGGGAGCCGGGTTTCCGCGGCATGCTGACGAGGACATCGACGCGGCTGTTGGGGAGGACGAAGCCGCTCTCCCGCGTCGCATCGTCGACCTTGATCGTGATGCCGCGCAGGCCTTCCGGAACGAGCATCGGCATGAGTCCACCCTTGCCGGACAGCTGAGGCGCCAGCTTGCCGTCGAGCAGCGGCTCGCCGGCCACGATGGAGCTGCGGACGACCCGCCCCTCCGCCTCCGCCAGGGACCGCACGGCCCCCGAGGGAATCGACGCCTTCGGCCACGCGACGAGCCTCACGTGTTGGCTGGTGATCGTCTCGGCCATGCCCATGTTGACGGACGCGACGACGATGGTCTCGGCCTTCTCCGATCGCGCGTTCGAGGCGATCTCGCTCAGGACCCGGTAGACCAGGGTGCTGGCGAGGAGACCCACTACCGACGCAAGGACAAGCACAAGGACAAGTCGTCTTCGCATCAAGCTCTCCGTTATTGCCAGTTTTCGAAGGTCATGCTGGCCGTCTGCTGGAGGACCAACGGCTGCGGGATCATCCCGGCCGTCAGAAGGTTAGGGACGACCGTATTGAAGTTCATGGAGATGTTTGCGGTCACCTGCGAGTCCTGGCCGCAAACGCCGGCGCCGTTAGGGATGCACGTGACGCCACCCGAGTAGTTCCCGGCGCCGAGCATCTGGGTGAGCCGGGCGTTTCCCACGGCCGCTACCTGATTAGGCGCCGCCACCACTGCCGCCCTGACCGCCTCTCGGGCTGCGGTCGTCAGGAGGTTCATCGTGAACCACGCGCGGCTGAGCTCCACGCTGGCGAACAGGATCAGGAGCAGGAAGGGAGCGATCAGAATGAACTCCAGGCTCGACGTTCCGCGTTCGTTCCACGCGCGATGCCGCATGGGCGATCGCTCATCGATGGTCGAGCCGCCGGGAACCCGACCGACTCCCGGCGGCTCTGATGCGGTCTTCCTTACGAAGCGGCTGCTGTTTGAGCCCCCGACAAGATGGTGCCGATTTGCGTGACAGCGGCGCTGAGCGCATTCCCAAACGACGGCGCGAACGCCGCGACGATCGCCACCATGATGACGATGGCGAGGATGAGCCACTCCACTGACACGACGCCGCGCTGATTGCGGAGGTGCTTCGACACAGTACCGACAATAAGATTGAGCATCATCAACATGTTCTTCTTCCTCCTGGGTCTTGGTTGTTGGGACGTTGTAGTTGTGCTGCACCCGTTCCGGACTGGCCACCCCCTCCTCGTTGTTCCCGGAGCCTGGGCCGCCAGCCGGCTCACGGTCGCCCTGGTCAAATCGGATATCGACGTCGGGCACTTCACATCGCATGATCGGACTCGTACGCGAGCACGTCCCCGAAGCCCTTGAGCGCGAGCGCCAGCATTGCCTCTTCCGCGCGCTCGGTGGGCACGCGGAGTACGAGCGTGGCCGTCCATCGCAACTGGGGGCCGCGGTCGACGATGTCGAGCGGGATGCCGAGAGGCCCGAGTGCCGTAGCGATCTCGGCGACCGGCTGGGACGAGCGCTCAAGATTGATCACGAGGACACAGCTGGCAAGCCCGCGGTCGTCTGTCATTGATCGGCTCACAGTTCTGGAAGTTGACGGATTCACTGTTCCGGCCGTCATCGCGGTTCAGCCATGTGCACACGCGGTGCCAAGTGTGGCCGGGCCCCGCACGGAACTGAAAATGGCATTGCGATCGCAGAGTTGCACCCCAGCAGCGATGAGGGTGGGCGAGACGGGACATCGGTACCTTATTCGTTACTGTCGGTAGTTATTCGGTAATGAATAGTCGGCGGGGCCAAAGATGCCGAACACCGGACCGGCGTGGCCATCCGCTCCAGGCCGTTCCGCGAACCCTCTGGAAGGCGACGGCGCCTCAGCGCGAAGAAGGCGTGTCGCTCACCGGCAATCTCGTGAGCGAAAACACGGGCGGACAGGCGCCGATCAAAGAGAACGTATGTGACGGTATCGATCCGCGATGGAGTTGTGTCGAGACGAAGGAATGTGTAACTCAAGAGCAGGCCGACAAACAACGCGATGACATTGAACGCTATTGAACGCTTTGGAGAGTACGATTTTTTCCGGAAACGACGGCAGCAGCCAAAAAACCACCCGGGCACTCCGAGAAGGTCGATGTATCTGGCCTCCTCCACCAGAACCCGGCTCGGCGCAGCTTCGCGCTCAACTTATCACGCTCATATCGCCGGAAGTGGCCGATCGTCTCGTCGATCGTCCCGTAGAGCATTCTCATCGCCGGAACAATGAGCAATACTCGTGTCGAGAGGTTATGTCGCCACCCACTAGTGTCCTGAGTCGTAAATAAATGGAACAAGTTGCGGACGCCGAGCGTTCCTCCGATAGAAGGAGGAACGCCCATGCGCACGGGACGGCCGATACCCCCGCTGACCCTCACCGGGGACGAACGCGACACGCTGGAGCGTTGGGCACGCCGACCGACGACCGCCCGCGCCCTCGCCGAGCGCGCGCGCTTGGTGCTCGAGTGCGCCGCCGGCAAAACGAATACCGTCGTCGCGCGCGAATTGCGCCTGACCAAGCAGACCATCGGCAAGTGGCGCACGCGCTTTCTCGGCCAGCGCCTCGAGGGGTTGCTGGATGAACCGCGCCCGGGCGCGCCGCGCCGGATCACGGACGACGATGTGGAGCGGGTGATGCGGGTGACGCTGGAGACGACGCCGCGCGACGCGACGCACTGGAGCACCCGCACGCTCGCGCGCCGATGTGGGCTCAGCCAAACGGCGGTCAGTCGGATCTGGCGTGCGTTCAGCCTGCGCCCGCATCGGGTCAAGACGTTCAAGCTGTCCAAGGACCCCCTGTTCATCGAAAAGGTCCGCGACA
>WNFU01008646.1_pt1 | contig 11702 bp, 10 predicted proteins | sample 5400121 | NCBI WGS metagenome assembly WNFU01 (sample SAMN13153360, study PRJNA577476) | soil metagenome | isolation source: 100 cm soil or saprolite under grassland replicate 1 | place: USA:California | collected 2016-06-15 | reverse complement strand
GAACACGTCGGGGAAGCGCTTGCCTATCGGCCCCCTCGGGAGCTCGTCGCATGAGCGAGCTGGCGCTCGCCGCCTTCGCCGCTGAGACAGGATCCCATCTCGTCTCGGCTCCGCGGACGACGCGCTTTCGCGCGTTCGCCCGGAGCTTTGACGTATCTGCCTTCATGGACGGGCTCGCCAGGCAGGGCGTCCGCTGGCTTGGCCGCTCCGACGTGCGTTTCCCGGAGCTGCTGGGGGCGATCCACGATCCGCCGCCGGGTTTGTTCCTACGCGGAGCCGCCGGCGACGACGTCCTGAGCCGCCCTGCGGTGGCGGTCGTCGGAGCACGCTCGTGCTCCTCCTATGGTTCGCAGGTCGCGCGTACGCTCGGGCGGGAGCTGGCCGCCGCGGGGGTGGTCGTCGTCAGCGGCATGGCGCGCGGGGTCGACGGCGAGGCTCATCGGGGCGCACTCGAGGCGGGCGGGACGACCGTCGCGGTCCTCGGCTGCGGAATCGACCGCGACTACCCGGCCGCGCACGCATCGCTCGCCGCTGCGATCCGCGAGACCGGGCTCGTGGTGTCCGAGTACGCCCCGGGTGTCGAACCTGCCCCCTGGCGCTTCCCGGCTCGAAACCGGATCATCGCGGGGCTCACACATGCGACCGTCGTCGTCGAGGCGCGGGAGCGAAGCGGCGCTCTGATCACAGCCGATCTCGCGCTCGAGGAGGGGAGGGAGGTCTTCGCCGTTCCAGGCGAGATCACGAGCCGCCTCTCCGCCGGTTCGAACCAGCTCCTCCGTCTGGGGGCGGCGCCCGCGACCTCGGCCGCGGACGTGCTCGAGAGCTTCGGGCTCGAGCCGGCCGTGGCGCCTCTCCCGGAACTGGGCCCGGCCGGCGAAGGCGTCCTCGCCCGGCTGCGGGACAGCCCCGCGACCGCGGACGAGCTTGCCCACGTGTCGGGAGTCGCCGCCGCCGAGCTCGCGGTTGTGCTCACCGAGCTCGAGCTTGCCGGAGTCGTCGCCGAGGCCGAGGGCCTGTACCGGGTGGTGGTGCCTTGAAAGTGGCCGCGGCCGCAAGCGCGGTTGTCCGCCTGGCGTGCCTGCAAACCGACGCAGGCCTATGTCCTCGGCCGGCCCCGTACGCCTGACTCAGTACGCGGCCGGCCTGCGTCCGTGGCCTGCGTGGTTTTCGGCGGCCAGACGGGAACGCACTCACGGCCGCGACCACTAGCATCGGTCCGATGGACGTCCCCTACTGGCTCGAGGAGCCGGCCGCGCCGCTGCCCCAAGGACGGCTCGACGGGCCCGCCGACGCGGCCGTGATCGGGGGCGGCGTGACCGGCTGCTCCTGTGCGCTCGCGCTGGCGCGGGCGGGGTTGCGCGTGCGCCTGTACGACGCGCGCGAGATTGCCGGCGGCGCGAGCGGGCGCAACGGCGGCTTCGCGCTTCGCGGAGGAGCGATGCCCTACGACCGTGCACGCGAGTGGATCGGTGCGGAGGAGGCGCGCGAATACTGGCGCTGGACCGAGAGCTACCTCGACCGGATGGCGGAGCTCGGGGGCGATGCCTTCCGGCGCACCGGCAGCCTGCGTCTGGCAGTGGACGAGGAGGAGCGGGAGGAGTTGCGCGCCGAGCTCGACGCTTTGCTTGAAGACGGTTTCGATGCAGAGTGGATCGACGAGCCGGGCGGCAGCCTTTCGGGCCGCTTCACGGCAGCGATCCTTCATCCCGGCGACGCCGTCTTGCAGCCGGCCCGTCTCGTCCGCCGCCTTGCGAGAGCGGCCGCGGATGCTGGAGCAGAGATCCGAGAGCACAGCCGCGTCGAGTCGATCGACGAGCTCGATGCCGAATCGGTCGTCGTCGCGACCGATGGCTATCCGAGCGGACTGCTCGGCGAGCTGGAGGGGCTGATCGTCCCCACCCGCGCGCAGATGCTGGCCACCGAGCCGCTACCGGAGCTTCTGTACGAACGTCCCCACTACGGCCGGCACGGCTTCGACTACTGGCATCAGCGTCAGGACGGGAGTCTGCTCGCTGGCGGTTTTCGCGACGTGGCGCTCGACTCGGAGTTCACGGCTGACGAGGTGACGACCGAGCCCGTCCAGGACGCGCTCGAGCGCTTCGTGACGGATCTCCTCGGATCGCGGCCGCGGATCACGCACCGCTGGGCCGGGATCTTCGGGCTCGTGCTCGACTTTCTTCCGGTCGTCGGGCGCGTTCCGGCGCAGGAGCGGCTGTGGGTCGCCGGCGGTTACTCGGGCCACGGGAACGTGCTCGGCCTCGCCTGCGGCGAGCTCGTCGCAGAGGCCATCCTCGGCCGGCCAGGCCCGCAGCTCGAGCTGTTCGATCCCGCCAGGCTGGTGCTCGCCTAGTCCTGCGGTTTCTCGGCCGGCGTGCTCGGAGCGCCCCCGACAAGGTCGGCGAACCAGTGGTTCAGCCGCTGAAGGCGCGAACCTCCCTTGAAGCGCGCCTGCGCCCGCTCCAGCTTCTTCGGCCGGCGCTTGTAGAACCGCCTCGCCCAGGGCGAGGTCGGCTTCGCGAGCCGCGTGGCGCTGACGATTCCGACCAGCGGAATGAGGACGCTCAAGAAGCCGAGTGCGAGCTTGCCCTTGAGGAAGGTTGCGAGGGCAAGGCTCATGTTGAGCGCAATCACGCCAAAGGCGGCCCACCTGCCGGTGGCCCATTCTTCGCGGATACCGAGGGGAGAGACTCCGAGCAGCAGCAGGCCCGCGACTGAAGCGCCCACCAGCGAGGCGTTGATCGACGTTCGTCCTTCCGGCGACCAGTAGACGTCCCTGAGATAAAGCGACAGGGCGAACTCGTCCAGCACGAACGCCGCGCCGATCCCGAAAGCGATCCCGATCGCGTCGAATCCACGTCCGTCCGTATTGGGCCCGGTGGCGACCGCCGCGAGCCCGGCGGTCAGGACGATGACGATTCCGACCACCATGTGGTGGAGGTGCACGCCGCCGACGCTGCCGCTTCCCCAGCCCCGGATACGTGCGAGGCGCGTGTAGAGGCGTGTGAGCCCGAAGGTGATGAGGAAGGCGAGCAAGAGCAAGAGCAGGGGCTCCTTGCCATCCTGGGTGATGTGCGCGTGATAGCCCGGGATGAACCGAAACAGATCGAGGTATGCGAGCATCAAAGCTCGAGCAAGGGTACGCCCTCGACCTGATCGAGCGCCGCGAGCGCGACTGCCAGGTCCTGAATCGCGAGACCTGTCGAGTCGAAGACTGTCGTCTCCTCCGCCGAGCGTCGACCCTGGGCGTCGCCGGCGAGAACGGCCCCGAGCTCGGTGACGTCGTCACGCTCGATTCGCCCGGCCTCGACCGCGTGGACGAGATCTCCGTTGTGGCTCGCCTGCGTCCAGTCATCGCAGAAGACGCGTACCCGCGCGAGCTCCTCGATCGCGATCTCGGCCTTGCCCGGCCCGTCGGCGCCCATCAGGCTCGCGTGCTGTCCTGGTCTGAGAGATCCATCTTCGAACACGATCTCGCGGGCCGGCGTCACGGTCACGACGAGGTCGGCGGCGAGCGCCTCCTCACGGCCGGAAGCGACGGTCGCTCCAAGCTCGTCCGCGGCAGCTTCGGCGCGGTCAGGGTCGACGTCCCAGAGCATGACCTCGCGGCCGCGGGCAAGGAAGGTGCGCGCCGCCGCCTTCCCGTTCACGCCGGCGCCGATCACCGCTGCTGAGGTCGCGTCGGGGCGGCCGAGCGTCTCGGCAGCGAGCACGGCTGCGGCGCCGGTTCGGAGTGCTGTGATCGCCCCCGCGTCGAGAACAGCCTTGGGCAGGCCGTTCGAGGCGTCCGAGAGCAGAACGAGCCCCATTACGGTGGGCAGGCCATGCTCGGGGTTGCCCGGGAAGGACGTCACCCACTTGAGCAGCGCGTGGCCGCCGCCGAGCGCCGGCATGGCGCGGAAGTCTCCGGCGGGATAGGCGGGGACGTAGACCTTGGGCGGCATCGACCACTCGCCCCGTGCGTAAGCGATGAACGCCTCTCGGACCGCCTCGAGGGCGCGCTCGGGCGAGACGGCCCGCTCGACGTCGTCGGCGGTGAAGACCGGTACCTGCACGGCTCGTAGCGTAAGCGCCCCCGACGGGCGATGAGGCCGTCGCCCCGCGCCGAGTCGGCGCAGAGTTGTTTCACACCGTTGCGCTTTCTCCCGATACGCTCGCAGTGGGGAGGAGGTTGGCGGCCACCCGCCAATCGGCCTGCTCAGAGCGCTTTGACGTCCTCGACGAGCTTCGACACGGCGTCCTTCGCGTCCGCGAACAGCATCACGGTCTTCGGGTCGCGGTAGAGCGGGTTGTCGATTCCGGCGAACCCGGGGCTCATGCTCCTCTTGACCACCACCACGTTCTTCGCCCGGTCGACATCGAGGATCGGCATCCCGTAGATTGGGCTACCCGGCTGGTTGCGGGCGGCCGGGTTGGTGACGTCGTTCGCGCCGATCACGAGCGCGACGTCCGTTTCGGGAAAGTCCGGATTGATCCGGTCCATCTCGAACAGCTGGTCATAGGGGACGTTGGCCTCGGCGAGCAAGACGTTCATATGGCCGGGCATCCGGCCCGCCACGGGATGGATCGCATACCGCACCTCGACGCCGCGGCGCTCCAGCTCGTCGGCGAGCTTGCGGACGTCGTGCTGGGCCTGCGCGACGGCGAGCCCATAGCCGGGGACGATGATCACCCGGTGCGCGTAGGCGAGCATGACCGCGACGTCCTCCGCAGTGGTCGCGCGCACCTGTCCGTCGCCCTCCGCGGCGGCGGCTTCCGGCGAGACGAGCAGCTGACCGAACGCTCCGAAGATGACATTTGCGACCGAGCGCCCCATCGACCGCGCCATCATCAGCGTCAGCAGCGTCCCCGACGCGCCGACGAGCATCCCGCTGACGATCAGCACGTTCTCGTGCAGGACGAAGCCGGTCGCGGAGGCGGCAATTCCGGTGAACGCGTTCAGCAGCGCGATCACGACCGGCATGTCCGCGCCGCCGATGGGGAGGACGAACAGCACCCCGAACAGGGCGGCGCCCGCGATGAGCCCGATCAGCAGCGCCTGAGACTGCGGCCCCGCGATGATCACGACGCCGAGCGCAACCAGCCCGGCCAGGAGGACGATGTTCCCGATTTTCTGCCCCGGATAGACGATCGGCCGCCCGCTCACCAGATCCTGCAGCTTCCCGAACGCGACCATACTGCCCGCGAACGAGATGCTTCCGATCAGCGCCGAGAGCATGATCGAGACCGAGCTCTCGACCGAGAGGCGGCCGGGCGCAGGAGCATGCGCGTGGAACTCCGCCAGCGCCACGAGCGCGGCTGCGCCGCCGCCGACGCCGTTGAACAGCGCCACCATCTGCGGCATCGCCGTCATCTTCACGGCCCGCGCCGCGTACGCCCCGACAGGGGTGAACGCCGCCATGACGATCACGATCGGCACGTAGTTGTGCAGCCCCGCCCGCGCGAACGTCGCCGCGATCGCAATCGCCATCCCGATCGCGCCCAGCCGGTTCCCGAGACGGGCATGCGCCGGAGAGGAGAGGAACCGCAACGCCAGGATGAAGGTCACGATCGTGACCAGGTAGGCGAGGTTAATCGCGTCGTTCCGGCTCACTGCCCTCCCCGGGCCTTCGTTTGAACATCTCCAGCATCCGGTCGGTGACGACGAAGCCGCCGACGACGTTCAGCGTGCCGAGCGCGACCGCAGCGAGCGACACGACTCGTACCCACGTCGGCTGGCCGGGCAGCCCGGCGACGATGATCGCGCCCACGAGCACGATGCCGTGGATCGCGTTCGTCCCGGACATCAGCGGTGTGTGCAGCAACGTCGGCACCTTCGAGATCACCTCGAAGCCCAGGAAGATCGCGAGTACCAGAATCGTCAGCTCGATGATGATCTGGGCAGGTCTCACGCGCGCACCTCCTCGCGGCGAGTCACGCACGTCGCGGCAGTGATCTCGTCGTTCCAATCGAGCTGCAGCTCTCCGTCCACGATCAAGTGCCCCAGGAGCGCGGCCACGTTCTTCGAGTAGAGCTGGCTGGCGTGCGCGGGCATCGTGCTCGGAAGGTTCGTGAAGCCGATGATCGTGACTCCCTCCCGCACGACCTCCTCGCCGGGCTCGGTCAGCTCGCAATTTCCGCCCGCCTCAGCCGCCAGGTCGACAATCACCGATCCGGGTCGCATGGCCGCGACCGCCGAGGCCGGGATCAGCTTCGGAGCCGGCCGGCCGGGGACGAGAGCCGTCGTGATCACGACATCGAACTCCGCCATCCGCGCCTCGAGCTCGTCCTGCTGGCGCCGCTGCTCCTCCTCCGAGAGCTCGCGCGCGTAGCCGCCCTCGGTCTCCTCGCCGCGCACGCCGAGCTCGAGAAACGTGGCGCCCAGGCTCTCGACCTGCTCCTTGACCACGGGCCGGACGTCGAACGCGGACACGACTGCCCCCAGGCGTCGCGCGGTCGCGATCGCTTGCAGCCCGGCGACTCCCGCGCCGAGGACGAGCACCTTCGCCGGAGCGACGGTGCCGGCCGCGGTCATCAGCATGGGGAAGAACTTGGGCAGGCGATCGGCCGCGAGCAGGACCGCCTTGTACCCGGAAACGGTCGCCTGGGACGAGAGCGCGTCCATCGCCTGCGCGCGGGTGATCCGCGGAACCGACTCCAGCGCGAAGCCCGCGACTCCGCGCTCGGAGAGCTGCTCGAGGCCTTCCGGGTCCGTGAGCGGCTGCAGCAGTCCGATCAGCACCGCTCCCTCCCGCAGCAGCGCGATCTCCTGCTCGCTCGGCTTCTGCACCTTGACGATGACCTCGGCGCTGAAGACGTCACTGCGCGGGGCGATCTGCGCGCCCGCTTCGATATAGGCCGAGTCCGGGAAGGACGCCGCCTCTCCCGCGCCCTCTTCGACGAGTACTTCAAGGCCTTCCTCGGTGAAACGCGAGACCGTCTCGGGAACGAGCGCGACGCGGTGCTCGCCCTCGGCCGTCTCCTTCGGGACCGCGATCTTCACCGGCGGAACTCTATTGGCGTGTGTGCAGCTACGGTCCCGCTGTGATCCACCTCGTCGAGGACTACGGGCTGGTCATCCTCTTTCTCCTGGTTGCCATGGAGTCGTCCGGCATACCGCTCCCAGGTGAGACCGCGCTCATCACCGCCGGCGTGCTCGCTTCGCAGGGCCATTTCGCGATCGAGTGGGTGATCGTGATCGCCGCCGCGGGGGCGATCATTGGCGACAACATCGGCTACTGGATCGGCAGGGAAGGTGGGACGCGGCTCCTGGCCCGCTGGGCTTTCACGCGGCGCTTCCGTGACAGGTTTCTTCCACCCGCGGAGCGGTTCTTCCAGCGGCACGGGGGGAAGACGATCTTCATCGCGCGCTTCGTCGCCGTGCTGCGCGTGGCCGGTGCCTGGATCGCCGGTATCTCGAAGATGCCGTGGCGGCGGTTCCTCTTCTGGAACGCCGCCGGAGGCATCTGCTGGGCGATCCTGGTCGGGCTCATCTCCTACTACCTGGGCCACGCGGCCGCCGACGCGATCCAGCGCTGGGGCCTGATCGGCGGCGGGATCGCAGCCGCGATCGCAATCGTGCTCTTCCTCGGAATGCACTACCTGACGAAGCGCGTCGCCGAAGAGGACAAAGCTTCCTAGAGCGAGGACCAGGCCTCGAGCTTCAGCCGCACGCGGCGGATCACCTCGTCGGTGAACTCGGTCGTTCCGAAGTGACCGCCCAAATCAGCGGTCCGGACTCCCTCTGACACGGCTTCGAAGCAGGCTTCCCTGATCGCCCGCGCCGGCTCTTCGGTGCCGTCGGCGTGGGCCAGCAGCGCCGCCCCGGCCAGGATCATCGCCATCGGATTCGCGACGTTCTTGCCCTCGAGCGACGGGGCGGTTCCGTGCGCGGCCTCCGCTACGAGTGCGCGCTGGACGAAGTCGTCGTCGAAGGCGACGAGCAGCGACTCGGCGCCGGCGATCGAGCCGAAGAGCGGCAGGACGAGGTCGGAGAGGATGTCGCCGTCGCGGTTAAGGGCAGGGATCACGAGCGGGTCGCCGCTCGAGACGAGCAGGAGAGCGAACGTGGCGTCGATCAACTGCGGCTCGTAGGGAACCTCGGGATGGCGCTCGGACGCTGCGTCCATCTCCTCCTTCAGCATCCCCTCGTACACGGGGCTAACCGTGTACTTCGGCCCCCCGAACACCTTGGCCTCGGAACGCTCGGCCTCGCGGAACGCGAACTCGGCGACCGCGCGGCAGATCTTGCGCTCGATCCGCTCGGTCCGGAACGCGACCTCGTCGTCTCCCTCGCCCTCGCGCCATTCCTTCGCGCCGTAGGCGTCGCCGACGGCCATCCGCACGACGGAGATCGGGGCGTGGACGCCGGCATGCGGCGCGATCCCGGGAATCCGGCGCCCGGTGCGGACGATTACCCGGCCGCCGATCTCCTCTCTGAGGATCCGATTCGGAGAACCGACATCGTCTGCCTCTTCCGGGGTGATCGTGGCCGCCTTTAGGCCCAAACCCGCCTCCTTCACCGCCTCCGCCGCCTCGTACACGACTGCGTTCTCCGTCGACCGGCGCGACTCCAGCGAGAGGTCGAAGCGGGGGAATTGGAACTCGACTCCGATCACTTCCGGTGCGAGCACGCGAAGAGCTTCCTCGAGCAATTCCTGCCCGGTCTCGTCCCCTTCCAGCACGACGATCGTGCGCCCAGCCACGAGGCGATTCTACCGGGGTGATTATTCGGGACCGATTCCGGCTAGACCGGCGACATGACGAGGCGCGGAGGGTGGCGACGGCGCGGGCGGCGAAAGCCGTTCCGGTACGTCGATCACCGCGGGAACCCGATCACAGATCCCGAACACGTCGAGCGAGTCGAGGCGCTGGCGATCCCGCCCGCCTGGCGCGAGGTCTGGATCTCGCCGCGTCCACGGGCCAAGGTGCAGGCGACGGGAATCGACGCAGCCGGGCGGCGGCAGTACCTTTATCACGAGGATTTTCGAGCCGCGCAGGAGCAGGCGAAGTTCGACAAGCTCGTCGGCTTTGCCGAACGGCTCCCGGAGCTGCGCCGGGCGATGGCGGAGCATATGGACCTGGAGTCGCTCGCGCCCGAGCGCGTCTGCGCGATTGCGGTCAGGCTCATCAACCACGGCTGGTTTCGGGTCGGATCGGAGCGTTACGCTCGCTGGGCGCGCACGTACGGCATCACCACGCTGACGAAGCGGCACGCGCGGGTGCGCGGAGAGCGCATCACCTTCAGCTTTCGCGGCAAGGGGCGCTCCCGGGTGCGTGCAGTGGTTGTAGACGAGGAGCTCGCCGAGGCTGTTCGCAACCTGCTCGCGCTCGACGGGGGCCGTCGCCTGTTCCGCTACCGCTGGAAGGGCGACCTCTGCAATCTCACCGGTGCCCGCCTGAACGAGTACATCGCAGAGCACATGGGAGAGGATTTCACCGCCAAGGACTTCCGCACTTGGGGCGGGACGCTGATCGCCGCGCTCGCCCTGGCGGAGAACGGCGTGGCCGAGACCGAAACGGAGGCCAAGCGCGCTGTCACCGCTGTGATGCAACGCGTCGGGGAGCGCCTCGGCAATACCCCGGCGGTTGCACGGAGCTCATACGTCAGCCCCGCAATCGTCGAGCAGTATCTCGAAGGCCGCACCATCGAGGATTTTCGCCCGCGTCATCTTCGCGTCGTCTCCGCGCGGCAATTGGGGCTTGATCCGGAAGAGCAAGCACTGTTGAGCTTGTTGCGTTCGTGGCGGATTCGCCGCGCGCGAGTTGCCGGCTGAATTTCTTTCCGCTTTCAGCTAGAGTGGCTGCGTCCAGAAGCGAAAAGGAGGCCGCGTTGGCCCGTAAAACAGTCCTCGTTTGTGACAACTGCAGTAAAGAAGTCGACGAAGGTAAAGGCGCGACGCTTCGGGTGACCTACCTGGACGCGCGCAAAGGCGCGAAGGCGGCAGATCTCTGCGACACCTGCGCGGGCCAGATGCCTGGTCGTCCGGCCGCTCGGCGCGGCAGGCGCCCCAAGTCGGCATAGGTTTCAGAGGCGGGCTCCGAGCCCGCCTCTGATTTTTCACGCTCTTTCCACACGCGCGTCAGACGCGGGTCTTGGAGCCGTCGGACCGCAGGACTAGGATGGCTCGATGGCCTTGACGCTACTGGCCGGGCCGGCAAACGCCGGCAAGGTCGCGTCCCTCCTCGAGCGGTATCTCTCCTCGCTCGAGCGAAATCCGGTCCTGATCGTGCCGAACCGGTCGGACGTCGACCCCATCGAGCGCGACCTCCTGAGGCGTTCGCCGGCGCTGATCGGAGGTCAGATCGGGACCTTCGCCGACCTGTTCGAGGAGCTTGCGCGCGCCGACGGCGGCGCGCGTCCGGTGGCGACCGATAGCCAACGTTCCCTCGTCGTCCGCCGCGCCGTAGCGGCCGCGTCCCTGAACGGCCTCGCTTCCTCGGCTCGCTTCCAGGGCTTCTCCGACAGTCTCGCCTCGGTGCTGGGCGAGCTCGAGTCGGCTCTGCTCGAGCCTGAGGATCTCGAGCACGATGCTCTTTCCGGCCTGTACCGCGACTATCGAACGGAACTCGACCGGGTCGGCCTCTGGGATCGCGACCTCGAACGGCGCCGGGCTGCCGAGCGGGTCGGCGGCGATCTCGGCGCCTGGGACGACCGGCCCGTCTTCGCGTACGGCTTCGAAGACCTGACGGGGGCCGAATGGGCGCTGCTCGAGGCTCTCGCCGCGCGCACTGACGTCACCGTCTCGCTCCCTTATGAGCCGGGACGGCCAGCCTTCTCCTCACTCGAACGCACGGTCACCGATCTCGCAGCGCTGGCGGACGGACGGATCGAGGAGCTGTCGCCGCGCTCGGCCGAATATGCGCCGCCGGGGCTCGCGTACCTCGAGCGCGCGCTCTTCTCGGACGCTCCGGCCGAGCCGCCGCGCCTGGCCGGGGAGCTCCGCTTCCTCGAAGGCGCGGGAACCCGGGCGACGCTCGAGCTCGTCGGCGAACAGATCCTCGAGCTGCTGCGGAAGGGGGCGCCCGCAGAGGAGATCGCCGTCGTCTGCCCCCAGCTCGACTCGCTGCGTGCGCCTCTCGAGACCGCGTTCTCGACGCTCGGCATCCCGTTCGCCGTGGAGGCAAGGATCCGGCTGCCGCAGACGCCGTTCGGACGCGCGCTTCTCTCCCTGCTCCGCTTCGCCTGGCTCCGGGGTGAGCGCGCCGACCTGTACGGCTACCTGCGCACGCCCTATTCGGGCCTGCCGAAGGCGCACGTGGACTACCTCGAGGGCCGGCTGCGGGGCCGGGGCGTGCACGCGCACGAGCGCGTCGAGGAGGAGACGCTCAAGCTGCGCGGCAAGCCGATCCCGATCCTCTCGGAGGTGAGAGAGCAGTCCCCGCTCCAGGCGCTGCGCGGGCTGGCGTCGGCGATGCTGCGCTCCGTCTACGGGCTCGAGTCGCCCCCCGTCGGCGAGCGCTCGCGGCTCGATCTCCGGGCGCACGAGAGCGTCCTGCGGTTGGCCGGCGAGCTCGAGGCCTGGGAACGACTCGGCGGAACGCTGACGCGCGAGGACATCCTCACCGCCGCTGAACGCGCCAACGTGAGGTCGGCTTCGGCGTTCGAGCCGGGACGCGTGCACGTGCTCGATCTGATGCGGGCGCGCACGCGCTCCTACGACACCGTGTTCGCACTCGGCCTCGAGCAGGGAAGTCTGCCGCGGCGCCCGCGCGTGTCCCCCTTC
>WNFU01009164.1_pt1 | contig 11708 bp, 7 predicted proteins | sample 5400121 | NCBI WGS metagenome assembly WNFU01 (sample SAMN13153360, study PRJNA577476) | soil metagenome | isolation source: 100 cm soil or saprolite under grassland replicate 1 | place: USA:California | collected 2016-06-15 | reverse complement strand
CTATGGCGATCGTACCGTCGGGATTCGCCTTGATCCTGCCATCATCGTCCAGCTCGTACTGGAAGCGGGCAGGCCCGGTGAAGCGCCTGAGCGCTGGGTCTGGCGGCGGATCTCCTTGGATCATTGGCTCCAGGGCCCGATCGGTCTGACGAACACCACGCCCTCTGCTCGTGCCCGTGCAGGCGACAGGCTGGCTGCTCCGTTGGGAGGGCTTTCAACCTGGGTGAGCCGTTTCAGTCACGCGGCGTCTGCTGCGGCACTGCTGCGCGCCGTACGCCGGCCGCAGTAGGCGCCATGACACCCACGCTGAGCTGGGCGTCCGCTGTGGTAGCCCCACACACTCTCCTATTCCAACCCCGACGAGCTGTGTCGACGGCGCGTGAGACTGACCTTGAGCCATGATTGGTCGGGAGCACCTCGATGGTATCGCACCCCTTGAGCAGCACTAAATGAACACGGCACGTGCTTACAACCGAAGGGAAGGTCGATGGCGCACTCTGCCGCAGCCAAGCAGCCGCTCGCCTTTCGGGTCCCACCCCGCACCTTGGAGCATCTCAAGCGCCGTGCCCGTGAGGCCGGCCAGCCGCAAACAGCCCTCGCTGAACGCTACATCGAAGAGGGCCTGCGGATGGACGAGCACCCATTGATCTACTTCCGCGACGGCGCCAGTGGCCGACGCCCAGCACTGCTTGGCACTCGACTCGACGTGGCCGACGTCATCGAGACGATTCGACAAAACGACCGCTCGGTCGAGCGGGCAGCCGTCTATCTCGAGCTGCCGGTTGACCGGATCGAGGCAGGCCTGCGCTATTACGCCGACTACGGGGACGAGATCGACGAGTGGATCGACCGGGCGCGCGCGATTGCCGAGCGCGAGGAGGCGCGCTGGCATCGGCGCGGCGAGGCGCTGGCGTGAAGCTTCTTCTCGACGAGCACTACTCGCCCGAGATCGCCCGACAGCTCCGCACCCGAGGCCATGACGTCGTCGCGGTCGCCGAGCGCGCCGATCTAGTCGGGCTCAGCGACGACGAGCTCCTTCGGCGAATGGCGCAAGAACGGCGGGCGATCATGACCAACAACGTCAAGGATTTCATGCCGCTCGCCAGCCGCGTGACCCTGGGGGCCGACGATCACTATGGGCTGTTGCTCACCTCCGACAGAAGCATGCCGAGGCGCAGCGGTACCATCGGCCGCTTCGTCGATACGCTGGATGTGTTCCTGCAATGCCACCAGGGCGAGGACAGCTACTGCAACCAGGTCCGATGGCTCAGCGCCTTGAGCCCGCGCGCAAGCCAGTGAAACCATGCTCAACTGTTCGCCCATAAACTCGAACGGCGCTTTCGGCGCGAAAGAGAACCTGGCAGCCCGACCGATCCTCTTCGAACCCAGACGAGCTGCGAGGTTCGGGTGATAGCCCCCTGGCCAAGCGGCCGGCTGGTCGCCCTGCGCGTTCTCGCCCGCTCCGCCAACGGTGGGCTGACCGCACGCTGTGGCGTCCTACCTACCGAGTGCTGTGACGGCCCACGCGGCTGGCGTCGTGAGTCGCCTCGGCAATGTCTGCATTGCAACAACTGAGGTTTCCGCGTTGTCGCGGGGTCCGGGTAGGCTCTCGCGCCATGCCGATCGAACCCTTTGCCATCGAGGAACTGGCCGCTCCGATCATCGATGCGCGGAGCGGCAACGGGCAGGCGCATGACGTCGCGGCCTCGGTCCTGGCCGGTCCGGTGGAGGCCGCGGGGGGCCAGGACCCGGCTGCTGGATCGCTGCCAGCCGCCGAGGTGCGGGCATTCCATGAGCGGCTGCTGGAGCCCGGCGAGCGGGACCGGCTGCGGGCGCTGCTGGTGGCGACGACCGAGCGGGCCGACCGGCATCTGGCGATCCTGTCGGCGATGGTCGCGGCCCGCGCGGCGTACCAGCCGCAGCTGCGGACCGAGGAGCTGCTGGCGAGGTTGCCGGCTGCCGAGCTGGAGCTGGACTTCGACCGGCTGGTCGAGGCGCTGGACGCCCTCAAGGCGATGGGGTGCGTGGACTGGGCGCCCGACATGCGACACGTGACCCGCAAGGAGGACATGTACCGGCGGCGGGCGCAGTGGTACCTGACGGCGGTCGGGGTGGCGGGCTATGACGCGGCGCAGGCGGTGCTCGCCGCGGTCGAAACCGCGGGCGGCTTGCGGGCGCGGCTGTTCGAGGGGATGCGGCGCAACCTCGAGCTGCTGCTGGAGGCGGTCCGGGCGGGGGACGCCGGCGGCGTGTACGGCCTGCTCCGCTCGCTCGACACCGACCTCCGCGACCTGACGCGGTCGGCGCAGGACTTCTCGACCCGGCTGGCGGAGCTGACCCGTGGGGCCGACCTGGACGCGGCGGTGTTCCTGGACTGCAAGGAACTGCTCCTCTCCTACCTCTCCACCTTCTCCGACGACCTCTACCGCTACCGGCGGCGCATGGCGGTCACCGCCGCGGCGATCGCCGCCGAGGGCGTGGACCGGCTGGTCGAGCTCGCGGCGGCCGGCGACGACGGGGCTGCTGCCGCCCTCGGACTGGGTAGCGACCTGCGGGCGAGCTGGCAGAGCCGCTGGACGGGGCTGGAAGGGTGGCTCACCCCGGCGGACGGGCGACCGTCCGGGCTGGAGGAGCTGTTCGCCGCCACCACCCAGGCGGTGGGGGACGTGCTGGCGCAGATCCGGCGCCTCTCAGAGGCGGACAGTCGCCCGGTGGACCGGACCTCGGAGCTGGTGGCATTGGCGCGCTGGTTCCACCGCTGTGACCGCGACGCCGACGCGCATGCCCTGTTCGACGCGGCCTTCGGGCTGGGCCGCACGCCTCGGGTGAGCGGCCTGCCGCCTGACCCGACCGCAACCGGCCCGCGTGCCTCCTGGTGGAGCGCCGAGCCGGTCGAGATCGTTGTGTCGCTGCGCGAGCGCGGCCAGCATAGTGGACCCGGCAAGCCGGCCCGCGCTGCCGACTTCTCCGGCCAGCGGGAGGCGCTTGCGGCAGAGGCCGAGGCAGCCGAGCGGGCGCGGGCAGAGGCGGCGGCGGGCCTCGCCCGCGGGCCGCTCGTCGGGCGGGTCCTCTCCCGCGCGGAGCTGGAGCTCCTGCTCGGTCTGGTCGACGAGTGCCTGTTCGCGCTGCCGGCCCCTGGTGGCGATGCCGTGTACGCCGCCGCGGAAGGGGTCACCGTCCGGGTGTGGCCCGACCCCGCGGGCTGCACGGTCCAGAGCGTGGACGGCGACCTTGTCTTCGAGCGACTGACCGTGGAGGTGATGCCGGCATGAGCCCGGCCCGGTTCGCCTCAATGCTCGACCCGCTGGAGCTGGAGGAGTTCCAGGAGGCGGCCCGCACGCTGCTGGCGCACCCGCTGGTCACCACGTCCTACCCGAACCCCGAGGCGCTGCCACGGGTGCGCCGTTGGGAGACCACGCTGCGCAACGAGCTCGAGCGCCTCACCCGCTGGCGGCTGGAGGTGGCACCCACCTGCGCCCGGCTGGTGCAGCGCCGGGTCGAACCGTCGCCACGGCGCCCGGCGATAGTGACCGTCGCCGGCGGCGAGCGCACGCCGAGGCCGTTCGGGCGCCTCGGCTACGTGTTGCTGTGCCTGGTGCTCGCCGCGCTCCACGGCGAGGTCGGCCAGACCACGATTCGGCGCCTCGTCGAGGGCGTCATGCGCGTCCGCGCCGGCGACGAGAGCATCCCGATCGACTTCGGTCGCATCGAGTATCGCCGCGCGTTCGTCCACGCGGTCGGCTACCTGGAGCGCCTCGGCGTGCTGCGGACCGCGCCCGACGGCGAGACGGTCGCGTTCATCGAGGACGAGCAAGCCGACGCGCTCTACACCATCGACCACGATGCCGCGCGGCGCATGCTCGGCGCGACTCCCGCGTGGATCGACCCGCAGCGGGGCCTCGAGCAGTTCGGCGAGGAGCGCTATCCGCCCGGCGCGGGCGACGCGCCCCTGCGCCACCGCCTGGCCCGCCGTCTGCTCGACGAGCCCGCGGTCTACTACGACGAGCTGCACGCCGACGAGCGCGATCATCTCGCCGAGCGCCGCGCCCGCCTGATCGGCGACCTGGAGCGCCTCACCGGCTGCGAGGTGGAGATGCGCGCCGAGGGGCTCGCCCTGATCGACTCCGCCGGCCAGCCGCGCCTGAACGACCAGCCGTTTCCCGGCACCGGGATCGTCAACAATGTCGCCCTGCTGTTCGCCGATGCGCTCCTCGCCAACCCGGCCGGTCAGGGGCAGGTGGTGGGGCGGCTCCCGGTCGGCCGGCGGGTCCGGCCCGAGGTGGTCGAGACGGTGTGGGCGGGCATCGTCGCCGAGCACCGCGACCGCTTCACCGTCGCCTACGAAGCCGACCCGGGGGCCCTGCGAGTGGCCGTGCTGGCGCTGCTGGAGCGGCTCGGGCTGACGGCCCCGGCTGGCCCGGAGGAGTCACCGGGCACGGTCGTGCTGCGCCCGCTGGCGGCCCGCTTCCGCCCCGGCTCGGGCGATGCACCGACCCGCCGCCGGCGCGCGAGCCAGAGGAGGCGCTGATGTCCATCCCGTTCAGCCACAGCGGCGACGGCATCGGTGGCTCCGTGTCCAACGGCCAGGTCAGACCGCGGGCGGATCGGTTCCATCCGACCCGCGCCGGGCTGCGCAACGTCTGGGAGTACGACGACGCTGTCTTCCACCTCGCCGGTGGTCGGCTGATCCTCCGCGGCCCCAACGGGTCGGGGAAGTCGAACGCGCTGGCGCTGCTGTTCCCGTTCGTGCTCGACGGCCGTGCCGGCGCGACCCACATGGATCCGCACGGCGGTAGCCGCAACCTCAAGTCCCTGCTGCTGTGCCAGCGCCGCGGCGACGGGCCACGCCGCTACGAGTTCGAGTCGCGGGTCGGCTACGTCTGGCTGGAGCTGTGCCGCGACACGCCGACCGGGCCGCGCTTCGTGACCATCGGCGTCGGCGCGCGGGCGACCAGCGCCCGTGACGCGGAGACGTGGTTCTTCATCACCGACCGCCGCGTCGGCGTCGACCTCGACCTGGTCCCCGGGGGAACGCCGCTCACACGGGGCGGCCTGATCGCGGCGCTCGGCGACCGGCTGCCACCGCCGGTGGACGCCGACGCGGCGGCCGCGGCGGCGTCCACGCCGACGTGGCGGGCGCCGGACGGCGCTGTGGACGAGGACGCCGGCGAAGCCGACGACGAGCCGCCAGATGATGACCTGGAGGGCGACGTGGCAGCGCCCGGCCAGCCGGGGCGGCGCGGCCGGCGCCGGCTGATGAGTGCCTGCGTGTTCGACACGATCGAGGAGTACCAGGCGGCCGTCGACCGGGCGCTGTTCGGCGTGGGGGTGGACCGCCTGCGCAAGCTGGTCAGCCTGGTGCTGGTGCTACGGCGCCCACACCTGGCCAAGCAGCTCGACCTGGACGGGCTGTCGATGTCACTGTCGGAGGCGCTCGGCCCGCTGGCCGACGAGGTGATCGAGACGGTCGCGGCCGCGTTCGAGGACCTGGACCGCATCCGGGCGCGGCTGAAGGAGCTGCGCGCGGCGGTCGCCGCCGTCAACGAGGCGCTGCCGTGGTACCGCGGCTACATGCGCACCGAGGCGCGCGCCCGCGCGCTCGGCCTGGTGGCCAGCGAGCAGGTGGCGCTCGCCGCCAGGCGCCAGCACCAGCAGGCCGAGCGGGAGCGCGCGGCCGCCGAGGCGTTCGTGCTGGAGCTGGAGCAGGCCCGGGAGGAGGCGAGGGTCGAGCAGCGCCACGCCGGCGGGCTCCTGCGGGGCCTGGAGCAGTCCGCCGAGTACAGGGCGGTCCTCGCACTCGACGACCTGGCCGCCCTGGTCTCCTCGCGCCAGGCGGCGGTGCAGGCGGCCGAGCTCGCGCTCGCCGAGGCTGAGCAGGACGCCGACTGGGCCGCCGACGAGCACAGGCGGGCCGTCGAGGCGGCGGAAGCGGCCGCCGGCGTGCTGGCCGAGCAAGCCCGCGCGCTAGCCAGCGCGGCGGTTGGCGCCGGGGCGGCCGCGGGTGCCCTGCCGAACCTGACCGATCCCGACCGCATCGACCTGTCCGGCTTCGACCCGGACGACTTGCGCGGCCGCATCGATGCGGCTGGCCGCCAGCGGGCCGCCGAGCTACGGCGCGTGCAGCAGGCGATCGACCGGGCGAGCCGCGCCGAGGACGCCCTGGCGGCGACCCGCCACCGCGAGGCCGAGGCGGAGGAGCGCCGGCGCGAAGCGCTCCACCGCCGCCAGGTGGCCGGCGACGCTGTCGACGCGGCCCGGGCGGCGCTGGCCGCGAACGTCGTCGCCTGGATCGATGCGGCGCGCGCGGACGCGAGGACCCGGCACGTGCCAGCCGGCGCCGACCTCTCCCCAATCGTCGAGACGCTCGCCGCCGACTCGGCGCCGCTCGCGCAGGCCGCCACCGGGCTGCTGGCCGCCGACCGGGAGGAGGCCACCGCCGAGCGCCGCGACGCCCGGCGCCGCCAAGAGGACATCGCCGACGAGGCTGCCGCGCTGCGCGCCGCGCGCGAGCGGGTCGCCACCGAGGCGGATCACGACCGCGGCCCGCAGCGCGCCCAAACCCGACCCGCCAGCCGCGCCGGCCGCGCCGGCGCCCCGCTGTTCGCATGCTGCGACTTCGCCGACCACCTCGACGCGGCCGATCGAGCGGGCCTCGAGGCAGCCCTGGAGGCGGCCGGGTTGCTGGACGCCTGGGTCTCACCCGGCGGGCTCGCCGACCCGGACGTGGTCGATGCGTTCGCTGTTCCCGCCGGTGCCGAGCCGGACGGGCCGCGGCTGTCCGCGGTGCTGGTCCCCGCCCCGGCGCCGGAAAGCGGCCTGGACACGGCCATTGTCGAGGGCATCCTCGACCGGCTCGCGCTCGAAAGTCTCCACGCCGGCGACGGAATCGCAACCGACGGTCGTTTCCGCCTCGGCGTCCTCGCCGGCCGCTACGCCAAGCAGCACGCGGAGTACATCGGCGCGGCGGCACGCGCCGAGCGTCGCCGGCGCGAGCTACTCAGCATCGACGGGGAGCTGGAGCGCCTCGCCCGCGAGCGGCAGGCGGCGATCGCCGCGGAGGGAGCGGCGACTCGACGGCTCGGCGCCCTCGACCGGCTCGTGGAGGACCTTCCGCGCACGGACGCGCTCGCCACCGGCCTGCGCGAGCTCGACCGGGAGACCGGCGCCGTCCAGACCGCCGAGGAGGCCTTGGAGCAGGCCCGCCGCGCCGCCGGTGCGGACTCCGAGCGGCTGCAGCAGGCCGAGGCCGAGCGGGGCGCGGCCGCGAGGGCGGCCGGTGTGGTCGCGGTCGCCGAGCGGCTGGAGGCGGTAAGCGAGGCGCTGGAGGAGTTCGTCACCCTTGGGCGCGACGCGGTCGACGCTGCCCGAGCCCGGCTGTCGGCGGCCGGTGTGCGCGACCGGGCCGGGGCGCGGCTCGCAGACCTGGAGCGCCGCCGCGGCTCGCGCCTGGAGGAGGCCCGCACCGTGCGGGAGCAGCTCGCCGAGGACGCTGCCCGGCTGGAGGCGATCCGCGCCTCGCTCACCGGCAGCCCGGAGGAGGTCCACTCTCGCGTCGAGCAGGCACGCCAGCGCGTCCAGGTCATCGGTGACCGGCTCAGCTCGCTCGACGGCACGCTCGCCAGTGGCCGCGAGGCCAAAGGCCGCGCCGAGGGCGCGGTGGAGACCGCCGCCGAGCGGCTGGCCACTGCCGAGCGGGACAACGCGGCCAGCGCCGCCGCAGCGGCGCCGCTCACCTGGCGGACGGTGCGTGAGGCGGTCGGCGGCGCGGCGGCCGGCTCGGTCGGCGACGCCCTGTCGGGCGGCAAGGCCAGCGCCGAGCCCGACTCCGGCGCGGAGCTGGACGCCGACCTGGACCTGGCGGCGCTCGCCGGCGCGGTCATCGCCGCCACCGACGGCGTGGCCACCGACGAGGCTGCGCTGGCAGCCGCACGAAAGGGCGCTGTCGACGCCGCCCGGCGGCTGCGCGACGAGCTGTCGGGCGGCTACGACCCCAGCCTGCGCCCTGAGCATGACCTGTACGTGCTGGAGGTGTCCACCGACGACGGGCTGCTCAGCCTGTTCGAGGCGGGCGCGCAGCTCGCCGAGGCCGAGCGGGCGCAGAGCCTGCGGCTGTCGGCCTCTGAGGAGGCCATGTTCGAGCGGCACCTGTTCACCTCGGTGGTGCAAGAGATCCAGACCCGCATGAACGAGACCGCCAGCTTCGTCGCCGGCATCAACCGGAGCCTCGCGGCCACGCGGACCTCCAGCGGCCTGACGGTGCGGCTGCACTGGAACCGCGACAGCGACGACCCAGCGATCCGCAGCGCGGTCGAGCTGCTGCGCCACGACCCGGAGCAGCTCGACGAGCAACGCCGCGAGCGGCTGCGCCGCTTCTTCGCGGGTAGCATCGAGCAGGCCCGCGCCGAGAACCCAGGCGCCACCTACGCCGTCATCCTGCCGCGCGTACTCGACTATCGCGCCTGGCACCGCTTCCACCTGACGATCGTGGACGCCGCGGGGACCTCGACCCGCCTGACCCCGCAGGTCTTCAAGACGCTGTCTGGTGGGGAGGCGGCCGCCGCGATGCACCTGCCGCTGCTGGCCGCCGTCGACGCCTACCTCGCCGGCGCGGACCGGCATGCGCCCCGCATGGTCGCGCTCGACGAGGCGTTCGCCGGGATCGACACCCACCTGCGTGGGCCGCTGCTCGGCCTGCTGATCGACTTCGACCTCGACTGGGTGATCGCCAGCCACGAGCTGTGGGGCAACTACCCCGAGGTGCCCTCCTGCCAGATCTACACGATGCGGCGCCGCCCACCTGCCCTCGGGGTCCATACCCAGCCGACCCGCTGGAACGGCCGCGCCCTGGTCGCTGGCGCCGAGCGATGAGCGGGACGATGGCCGAGGCCGCAGCGAAGGCCGGCACCGAGGCGCTGCGGACGTTATGGGGCGGCCCGGAGCTGGCGCCGCTGTGGACGGCGGCGCGCCAGCGGTTGGAGCGCAACGGGCGCGTGCTCGGCGGCCGGCCGGTGGTGTTGCGGGACCCGCCGGTTGCCACCCGCGACCGGGTGGCGGCGCTGCTTGGTGAGCTGCGCCGCCCCACAGACGACGTTCCCGTGAGCCTCGCGCGGCTGGACGCCGCGCTACGCGCCAGCCGCTTCGGGCTCGGCCTGCTCGAGGTCTTGGAAGCGCTCGACGGCCAGCCGGTCAAGGACCGCCGCGCCGAGCGCATTGCCGCCAGAGACACCCTCCGGGTCGCTCGGCGGGAGCTGGCCGCGCATCCGGCGCTCCACGACCATCCGGAGCTGGCCGCCTGGGTCGACGGCCTGGACGCGCGCGGCCTGCTCGGGGCGGCGCCGGACCTGCCGCCGCCCGCTCGGCTCGCCCTCGACACGCTCGCCCAACTTCCCGCTGATGGGGTCAACCGCGCCGAGCTGGCTCACCGCGTCGTTGGGGACGCTCACGCCCTCGACGACGACGCGGCCCTGACACGCCTGGTCCTCTCCGGGATCGCCAGCCTGCTCGGGATCGGCGTCGTTCCAGTCGGTGACGCCAGCGCCCGCCGAGAGCTGTGGGAGGCGGCCGGCGTGGTCTCCAACCCGCTTACCTGCCACGCGCTGGTGCTGAACCTTCCCCTGGCAGGCGACGGCCGCATCGTCCGACGCCTCCGCGAATCGGCCGCCGAGGGCACCGCAGAGCGCCTGCTGCTGTCGCAGTTGCGCGCCGAACCGCTCGACGCGACACCCCTGGCCGGCCGTACCGTCTGGGTCTGCGAGAACCCGGTGGTAACCGAACGCGCCGAGGCAGCTCTCGGTCGCGCTGCCGGGCCCCTCGTCTGTGTCGAAGGCTGGATGAACAGCGCCCTCGCCAGGCTGCTCACCGCCCTCCACTACGCCGGCGCCGAGCTCGCCTATCATGGCGACTTCGACTGGCCGGGCACACGGATCGCCGCAAGCGTCCTCGGCCGCTTCCCGGCCCGCCCCTGGCGGTTCCTCGCCGCCGACTACCTTGCCGCGATCGCAGCCCGCCCCAATGGGCTTCCCCCGCTCGAAGGTCGCCCCTCGCCGACCCCATGGGACCCGGCCCTCGCGGAGGCGATGACCGCAGCAGGCCTGGTTGTCGAGGAGGAAGCCGTTCTCGCGGAGCTCCTCACCGACCTCGCCTCCTGAGAGCTCACCAGTGTGGCTGGAACTGGTGTTCGAGTAGCCCCAACTTACCCCTATGCGAACCGGATGCCGCTGGTCGAAGGACCGACGATTCGGCTGGCCGGGAAGCACGCGCCAGCACAGGTCCCTACCCATGAACCGCTGGCCTGAGGGAGTAAGAGATCGAACGAGGCCACCTCGAGCCCCGCAACTCCCAAGACTGCCAAAGTTGACACATAGTCGACTATCTAGTGAAAAGCTGCGTCGGGTCTCGGACGTCGAGGTGATGGATCTAACCAGCTCAAGATGGCGGGTCTTCTGGGCGCTTCACGACGCGATCGCCGCGAACGGCCACTCCCCCACCGTTCGAGAACTCGCTGAGCTTGTAGGACTCGCGGCAGGGACGGTGCACTCCACCTAAAGGGGCTCAACGCGACCGATGGATCGGCTGGCCTGCCGGCAAGGCACGCTTGATCGCCATCCTTCGCGTTCCCACCGCCGAGCCAGGTCGCCCACCAAGCCTCGCGGGTCCGGCAGGAATGGCGGGGAACGGAAGGTCCAGACCACCGCGCGTCCACGTCGACCTGTCGGAGTTTGCGATCGCTGCCGGACCTCCCACGGCGGTACAGCCGATCGATGATGCCCTTGCCGAGACTGGCCTCAACCTCCAGGACGGGGACTTCTTCACCCACCGCGTGGACGGCGACTCCATGCGCGACGCCGGCATCCGCGAAGGCGACATCCTGCTGGTCCGACGACAGGCCAATGCCCGCGAAGGCGACATCGTGGCGGCGACGATACCCGACGAGGTCACCGGCGAGCCGCGAGCAACCGTGAAGCGTCTCCCGCGCAGCGGAGCAAAGCGCCTTCTGCCGGAGAACCCTGCCTACGAGCCGATCGAGAACAACGAGATCACCATCATCGGCAAGGTGATGGGGCTCTGGCGCACCCCTGTCTAGCGGGTTGGCTGCTCCGGTCCTTTCGGAGGTCGACGCCGGCTTCTGCCCCCGTCACAGAGACCTAGAACCGGAGCAGCCCTTGCGCCTTCGCCCACTCGAAGAACTCGGCGCCGCTACATGGCAGTCGCGCATCGGTACTGCGCAGCTGATCGACCAGCCGCTCCGCCTCAGGGAGCAGCAGGTCGCTAGCGTTCAGGCCGTTCGCGATGAGCCATAGGGTCCCGTGGACCGTCACACCCCTTGCTTGGGCCGCCTGCGTTCCAGCTCGTTCATCGATCACTGCGATTCCACTGTTGACCTCGGCCCAAGCCAACACCGACGCCTCGCCGATGTCTCGTTCACCGGCACCAAGGACCCGCACGTAGTGTGCGAAGGTTCGCAGCTCGGCCAGACCATCGCAGGCGACGATCTCAAGCCAGTCGGCATTGCGGACGTCGGCAAGCGGCGGATGCGCGAGCTCGCCAGCCCGCAGCTCATCCAGCACCGCCTGCGGGACAACGCGACGGTAGGCGGCTGTCAGTCGATCCAGTAAGGCCAAGCGTCCCGCCCGGGCGAAGTGGCTGAGCGGGGAGGTGTTGAAGATGAGCGCCGTCACGGGAGCGGATCGAACTCGCGTTGGTACGCC
>WNFU01008639.1_pt1 | contig 11710 bp, 7 predicted proteins | sample 5400121 | NCBI WGS metagenome assembly WNFU01 (sample SAMN13153360, study PRJNA577476) | soil metagenome | isolation source: 100 cm soil or saprolite under grassland replicate 1 | place: USA:California | collected 2016-06-15 | reverse complement strand
TGGTTCGTAACAACCCTGAGAGGGCATCGCCCTTGCGCGCTAATCGCAAACCGTCGCAACTCCTTCAGAGTTGCGATTAAACAAACTATCCATTCTTTACCCAGGGTTTCAAAGCAAACCCTGGGCTGGAATTAGCGAACGCCTTCGGCGTAATTGGTGATCCCAGTCGTCCGTACCAGTCGTCCGTAATGGGTCCTGGGTATGCTTTGGTTGTGGCTCTGCTGAGCTTTGTCTCAGTGGTGGCCGTTTTCGGAGCTAAAAGCACCAAAGAGACAGCAAACGTGCACTACGTAGCCCTTGCGGTGCTGCTTGCGGGCGTAACTGTGTTTGGGCAAACCACGAGCGCGACATTGTCAGGTGTGGTTCGAGATCCTACTGGTGCTGTCGTTCCTGGCGTGATAATCAGCGTCAGGAACAGCCAGACTGGAGCCGTTTGCGAAACCACTTCAGATGTTGAGGGCCGTTACAACTTCACGAACCTCCTGCCCGGTCACTACGATCTGCATGCCGAGCGAACGGGATTTAAGACTATCGTGCAATCGGACATCGTTTTGTCGGTCGCCAGCTCCACGGTCGTCGATCTCGCCTTCCAGGTTGGGGATGTGAAGGAAACTGTTCAAGTTAGGGAAGAGGAGCCGCTGTTGGAAACCACTAAAGCAGAGGTGAGTCGCGTAGTCACCCAGCAATCGATCGAGTCGTTGCCGATAATCGGTCGCAACTTTGTTGACTTTGCGAAGTTATCGAGTGGCGTGGCTCCGGGTCGCGAGAACACGGGCGGCGGTGCCTTCAAGGAACCCGACGCGGGCGTCGGAGCGGCAGCGGCGCCACGACTGACGTTCGGCGGACAGTCTGAATTAAGCACCATGATTCTTGTTGATGGCGTTGACAACATTCAGACCTTTACTGGTCTCCCACGCGTGACCCCGTCACAGGAAGCAGTGCAGGAGTTTCGCGTTCTCAATTCAACTTTCCTTGCCGAATATGGTCGCGCCCTGGGCGGGTTCGTCAACATCATCACCAAGTCCGGTGCGAATCAGGTTCACGGATCGGCCTATTACTTCGGAATGAATAACAAGCTGAATGCAAAACCTCTGCTCACTGGCCCAAATCCGGTCCTGCGGCAAAATCAATATGGCGCCACAATAGGTGCTCCAATCCGCAAAGATCGCGCCTTCTTCTTCGGCAGTTACGAAGGCCAGCGGCGTGCTGAGTCAAACAAGTTCTCATCAGTAATCCTGAACAATCTTGCCGCGATCAATGTCACAAAAGCGTTTTTTGGCCTCACGCCTGAGGTGAACGATCTGTTGCGTGCCAACGACTATGATGGTTTTCTGTTGAAGCTGGACCACAAGTTCAGCGACGCCAACACTCTCTCGGTCCGCTACAACCTTCTTCACTCAACCACTGACGGTTTTCTCGGGGGTGGCGGTCGGGCGTCGCCGGCCTCCACGACGGCGAGAAACAACAAAACGACCGATCAGTCATTTGTGGTCAGTGAGACTGCGCTGCTTGCTCCGCAGATCGTCAATGAACTTCGTTTTCAGTGGGCACGCCGAGGTTTCGAATTTCCCTCGGTGCGCAAGGAACCGGATCTCGAGATCTCAAATCTGATCATCACGGGCAAAAGCACGTCCGATGTCGATTACTATCGAGAGAGTCGATTCCAGGGCGCTGATAGTCTCACCATTAGCAAAGGTGGCCATGCGTCCAAATTTGGCTTTGACTTCAACAATATTCGCAACACTGCAAAATGGGATCTGTTCTTTCCGGCGCGCGTCATCTTCCCCAGTTTGCCGGCATTCTTAGGATCAACGCCGACTCCCGTGGTTTTCTGGTGGCCGCTTCAGAATGGTACGACGAGTCGACCTGCTTTGAGCGTTCCGTTCACTCAGGATGTGCCCAGCGGCCTTGAGCCGCTGACGCGGACAAGTGTGGATCATAGTTCCTACGGCTTCTTTGGTCAGGATGAGTGGAAGGTCAACGGCAAACTGACCTTGACTTTGGGTTTGCGTTACGACGTGGAAACCTATCCGGCGGCATTTGTATTGAAGAATGATCGAAACAACTTTCAGCCACGCTTTGGTTTTGCCTATGCCATGAATTCGCGCACGGTGCTGCGTGGCGGCTTTGGTCTTTTCAACATCGGCTGTTCTCTAGTATTGGGCAACTGTTGGTTACTGCTGAATGGGGCTAGCATGGCGCGCGCAAAGAACGGCAATTTCGACGAATCTTCAGGCGTCTTCACACCCCACACGGCAGTGTGGGGATAGTTCAGATCCTTTCTACCAAAAGCACCTCTAACACTGCTGCGCGCTTGCAGCGTGCGAAGGTAAGAGAACGGTATTACCAAAACTTGTGTGTAGGGATTTGGAGAACACTCGCGGTCAGTGCGGCAGGTTTGGATCTGTCTAACCCACGCGGTAAACCGAATTCGGAATCCAGCAACGGCAGTAGCAGTTGGTGGATTCCGACACGTTTCCACAGGCGCCTGATAGGAAGGACTTAAACCGGTCCACCGACGGGGCAGTGGATGGTTCAACTTCTTCCTACAAAGATACTCCGTTTACCTCCGGCGCGCTGCTCGCGTCGCATTGTTGAAGAAGGCTTTGATAGAAAGGATCTGAACTTATCCCCACACTGCCGTGTGGGGGATTCTCACTTTTGACACAGTCCCTTCCGTTGGTGGTTTTCCAGTTTTTGTGCAAGGCCTCAATTACCGACTCTGTGAAGTGTACCATCCAACGTGATTGGCTTTGCGCGCTGAATTTGAAGGTCAACTGTGTTGTCGCCGTACCTTATGCGGTACTTCACCGCACGATCGGAACGCACCCTGAGTTCTGTCAGCCGACCCGCTTTCCACGTGACGTCCACCTTGCCGCCGCTCCGCACTCGCACTCCTTTTAGACTGCCGCTCGGCCATTGAAAAGGAAGGGCAGGTAAAACCGTGATTTCATCTGGACTGCTCTGTACCAGCATTTCAGTAATTGCCGGGGCCGCCCAAGTTGCCATCAATCTGAAATGGTGGGCAAAGATCGAACATGTTTGGTAGCGTGCTAGTGTTGATCAAGATCTTCAGGAGCATCAGCCTGCCAGTAGTTCATCTGTAGATTGATGTTCGTCGTCATTTTGCTGCTCCAGGCCGGAGGCAGCTCCTCGTTCCAAATACCTTGTAAGTTCGCGGGTTGACCTCCCGGCCGCGAAGACGAGATCAAGAGGTAGCGACCGAACTCAAAATAGAGCGCGAGCAAGCTGGGATCTTCGTTCTCGGCAAAATTCTTGATGCGCTGGTCCGTACCCTCTGTTGAGCAATCTGCGCCCAGGTGCAACTGAACCCGCGAAAACAAGTGACGAAAATCATTCAAGTGTCGACGCAGAAGCGAGTCGTACGATTGCTTCGCTGCCCCCTCCAGATACGCTCGGGCGCCGGCGAGAGCGTCACCCCTGATATCCTTGTAGTTCTTGAAACTCGTCGCGTTGCTGAACAGGATTGTCACCGAGTTTGCGCTGGGGATTGTTAGACGTCCTTCGGCATTGCGAATACTGCCGCCCTCCGCGAATACCTTTAGCCGAGCGGCAAAGCGCAGGCCCGGCTGGTTCCAAGAGCCTGTCCAGGAGGAAGGAGGATTCTGCCGTGATTGAATTTGACCGGTTAGCTGGAGTGTGTCATTTCCGATGGGTTCAACATGCGTTCCAGTTTGAGAAGACTCCATACCTACGCTGAACGTGAGCTGCCGTGGTTGACTGGCTGTAATTCGAATTATCAGAATCTGGTCCGGATAGGAAACGAATACTTCACGCCGGAAGCTCACGGTGCCTACCTTGTAAAACGTTGCCGCAATCGCATCCTCCAGGTAGAGTTCGCGCAGGTACTTGGTCGCTTGACCATGACCTGGGAAATGTAACCGCATGTCGCAGAACGGTTGATAAGGCATGAGCAGCTTCGGCTTACCCATCAGGCTTTGGGAGAGTTTCTCGACCTCCCCCACCTTTCCCGCGAACAACAGCTTTCGAATCTCATCGAGATGGGCGTACGCCTCGGGATTTGTATAGCTGTGTGGAGCGCCACCCCAGAGGCTGCTCTCGTTGATCTGTACGCGCTCTGCTTCGGTGCCGCCAAACACCATTGCACCGATACGCCCGTTGCCCAGGGGCAAAGCTTCGATCCATTTTGTCGCGGGTCTGTCGTACGTAAGCTTGAGATCGGAATCTGCTGCTCGCGCCCCTGCGCTCAATGCGGTAGCTGCTGCTGCCACAATCAACACTGTTCGTACCCCGGAATGCAATTTTCGCTGTAGCAGTTCGCTCCTCCAAATGTTGCCCTGCGAATCACTAAGAGTGGATTCAGTTATCGTTCACTCCAACACACCGGAGCCGATTAGTGGATGAGACCCTTTTCGAACTCAACTGGAACCACCGCGCTCGTGTTCCAGGGGTCCGCCAATTCGACCTTTATGATCACGTCGACTGGATCTGCGGCGACGGGCGGCACCTTGATTCTTGGGCATTGACGTCTGTCGCGAGTGGCACCCATTGGGTCATTAGCTGAGGTGCAGGAACCGTGGAGAGAACGGCTATCGCCAATGCCTTACCGAGTTTTGTCATCGTGTATCCAGCCCGCTACTCCGGTAGCGTCTTGGTCCCTGTCACTTGAAACGTGCCCGCGACCGTTGGCGCTTCCGTATTCGGCTGGCCTCCACCAATCGACACCGAATACTTCCCTTCGGCAATGATCGGTATACCGGCCTCGCTCACCATGCTCAGATCGCGTTCTTTCAATTCGAAACGCACCTTCTGTGATTCACCCGGCTTCAAATGCACGCGCTTGAACCCGCGCAGTGCACGTAGCGGCGCTCCCGGCACCTCCGGGAAACTGAGATAAAGTTGCGCTACCTCATCGCCTTCGCGCTCGCCAGCATTCGTCACGGTTACTTCCGCCGTAAGCGGATCACCCGCCTTGATCGCGTTCTTCGGAAGCGTCAAGCTGCTGTAGGAGAATGTCGTATAACTCAGGCCGTATCCAAACGGATACAGCGGCCTGCCTTCGAAATAGCGATAGGTACGCCCTTTCATTGCGTAATCTTCAAATGGGGGCAGTTGATCGACGCCGGTGTAGAACGTCACTGGGAGCCGTCCCGCGGGATTATTTTTGCCCGACAGGGTTTCCGCGATGGCCGCTCCCCCCTCCTCGCCTGCGTACCAGGAATCGAGAATTGCATTCGCGTGTTTGTTGGCCCAGTTCACCGCCAGAGCGCTGCCGTTCGCGAGCACTACGACAACCGGTTTTCCCGGCGCCGCCACGGCCTCCAGTAACTCCTCTTCCGGCTTTGGAAGATCCAGGCTGGTGCGATCGCCACCCTTGAATCCTTCCTCGCTAACCGGCATCTCTTCGCCTTCGAGTTCGCTCGTAATGCCCAAGACCGCGATAACTACATCAGCGTTCTTTGCCGCGGCGACGGCCTCGGGACTGGGCTTGCGGTCGTACTTCGACCAAATCAGCTGTGCTCGCATTGGACCGGACCGCGCTTGCCCGTAATTAACTTTGATCGCCACTTTCTTTCCCTGCTCGAGGTGAACTCGCCCGACCTTTGCCTGCATCCCTGACCGGCCCAGGATGAATTCCTGTGCGACCGGTTTGCCATCAACCGAGAGCCTTGCGAACGTGCCTTCGACACGCACTCCGAGGTTGAATTCACCCGTCTCCGTGGGCGTCAGAAAACCATTCCACTCAACCAACAGCGGGAATTTGCCGGAAGCCTCCTGGGGAACATCTTCCGGCTTCAAATCAAGCGCGGTCACCTGACGCGTCGCCAATTCGGTCGGCTTTCTGCCGAATACTTCCCCTGTGGAAAACTCCACCTTGAGCCCCGCTTGCCCTTCTGGCGTGGTCAGGACCGATGCCGGAACCACAGCTCCCTCGTTCCGCAGAAACTGCGTTCCAGGCACAAACGTGATTTGGGCGTCTGGGAACTCCGCCTTGAGTCCATCCAAGATAGAGACCGCATGCGACGGAATGCCGGTGTAGTTGCCCATTAGATATCTCGTCTGGTCCGCCAGCGGTCCGACAACGGCTATTTTGGTTGCACCCTTCTTTAGCGGCAGCGTGCCGTCGTTCTTCAGCAGCACCATTGCCTTGTTTGCCATGGCGCGAGCCATCGCGCGATGTTCTGCACTATCAAGCAGTTTTTCGTCAATCTTCGAATAGGGGACAATCTCCGGCGGATCGAACATCCCCAGCTTCATGCGTGCCGTGAACAGCCGGATCAGGGCGGTGTCAATCTCGCTCTCTTTCAGAGTGCCTTGCTTGTAGGCATCAAGATACGGTTTGTAGTCGTGATCGTCTTTCACTTTCGCGATGAAATCCACGCACTCGTTGTCCATGCCGCGCTGCATGGCCAGAGCTGACGCCTCAGCCTGGGTCTTGGTGAAGTGGTGGTCCCGGAAGATGTTGATGATCGCCTCGCAATCCGAAACCACATAGCCCTGGAAGTTCCACTTGCCCCGCAGTTGATCCTGCAGCAGGAACTCGTTCACGCATGCGGGCTGCCCATTGATGCTGTTGTAGGCGCACATCACCGAGCCGGCCTTCCCCTCGGTTACCGTCGCGCGGAACGCGGGCAGATACGTGTCCAGCTCATCATGCTTGCTGATTTTCACATCGGCGGTGTGGCGCGTGGGCTCGGGGCCGCTGTGCACGGCGTAGTGCTTGGGCGTTGAAATGACCCGATAGTATTTCGGGTCGTCGCCCTGCATGCCCGTGACAAAGGCAACGCCCATGCGCGCTGTCAGGAATGGATCTTCTCCGAATGTTTCCTGCCCGCGTCCCCAGCGAGGATCGCGAAAGATGTTGATGTTCGGCGCCCAGAAGTCGAGACCCTCAAAGATGTCGCTGTGCCCGTCGCGCAAGCCCTGGACGTACTTGATTCGCCCCTCGGTGCCGATCACGACGGCCATGCGGTGAATTGCATCTGTATCGAAGGTTGCGGCCAGGCCAACTGGCCCGGGAAACTCGGTCGTACCATTCGTGGCAATGCCGTGCGAAGCTTCGCTCCACCAATCGTAGTCGGGCACATTCAACCGGGGAATCGCACGCGCCTGATTCACTAGTTGTGTGACCTTCTCTTCTATGGTCATACGGTGAACCAAGTCCTCGGCCCTCTGCTGTGTGGGCAAGGCGGTGTTCAAATATGCAGGCTGCTCGGCGTTTTGTGCGTACAAGCCATCAACGGTTAGGAAGGCAAAAATCGAAATCAGAATTCGCGAGCTAGGTGTCTTCATCTCTCTTCTCCAATGACCATGGTTCTATGGTGTGACGAATGTGCAGCTACTCCGAAAGTTCGTGCAGCAAGTAGAACAGACGAGACTCCTCGAATACGCTCCTCGACCGTGTTCAACAAAGCCACCCACCGCACATGAGTCTGAAGAATTACAACCGCTGTGCGGCTGAGACTGAGCCCCAACAGCACGAGGCAGATAACGCCACCTAAACCACTCCAGTTATTGCACTGCATATGAATAAATGTTGACGCTATATGGTGGGACGGAAATGGCATCGGGCACGGATGTCAGTCCCTGCTCCTCCACTTCAACTCCAGGCTTCTGTCCCACCGTGATGGTTGCGTCAACGCTCGTTGGAGCCATGCGCCAAACGTGGCCCTGACTTGAAAGCTTTACGCCGTTGATTGAGAGTTTCAACTGCCGCTCAGAATCTGACGGGTTCAGCACCGCGACCGTGAGCGTCTTGCGATCATCACTGAGGGCCGCGCTCACATCCAGTGGATATGTGTCACTGCCCGGATTGACTGTTGGTTGGTCGCCGCCGGCGGGGTAAATCGGCTTGGGCTGCGGCGAATCTCCTGAAACCACGACCGGAATCGTGCCGAAATGTTCGCGATACAGCTTGAACAAAAGCCCTGTCGGACTCAGAACCGCATCGGTTCGGTTTTCGCTGATCATTGCGGTTGCGAACGTGAACCCGCCTAACTGGTACAGCTCAGAATGGCGAAACATCTCGTGAAACGCCCAAGCGTAAGCGGGGACTACTCTGTACGAATTTGGCGGCGTGCCAGTATATGCCCATTCGTCAAGACTGATTGGGACCGGTTTTGTTTTGAGCTCTGGAATGCGTTTCAAGTACTCCTGATAATGTTCGTATTTCGACCGAACCTGAGTGGCGGGCGCGCGTTCCCACTCGACAAGTGTTTGGGGACCCGTGCTGACTTTCTCTCCTATCTTAAGATCGGTTCGCTGATCGCTACGGGAATAGAAGTGCTCACTCAGCAGATCGATATTGTCCAGGCAATGCGCAAGCAAGTTGCCGCTCCAGTCTCCCGGAGAAAGGTAATCAGGCACGATCTGTCCGTTGAGGCGCTTTGCCTGCTTTGAACCCGTCATGGCGTCCGGCATAGCTCCGGCGGCAATGAGTTTGATCGTGGGATCAACCTTTCGCATACCCTTCGCGAACAGGTTGTGCTTCAGTTCCCATTGTGCGACGGGCATGAAGCCGAGTTGCCACTCACCCCAAGGCTCATTGCCGACGCCCCAGAACTTCACGTGGTATGGTTCCGCATGACCGTTCGCTGCGCGCAATTTCCCCATCGGTGTGGTGACCGCGCCGTTTGCATACTCAACCAGTTGCGCCGCGGACCAGGCGTCGCCGAAACCACCATTAACAGTGATGTAAGGCTCAACATTCAGCAGGCGGCAAAGCGTCATAAATTCATCCGTACCCACATCGTTTGGCTGAACCGTGTGCCAAACTGTATCCATGATTGGCGGACGCTTGTCAGGATCGCCGATCGCATCACGCCACTCGTGTCCGGAAACAAAGTTGCCACCGGGCCAGCGATACACGCCGGAATGCAGTTGCTTCAGCGCGGCGATGACTTCCGCGCGAAAGCACTGCATGTTGTTGGCAGGCATTAACGAAACTGCTCCAATGTGAAACGAGCCAGTGCCAGTGCCGACAATCTCGAGCCGGGCATCGTCGCTGTCACCCTGCGCCTGGAACGTCAGCGGGAACTTCCGATACTCGGATCCGACTTTGCTAATGACAACGGTTTGGCGATCACCGGCTGCGTTGCCCCAGATCAGGCTCACCTTCACAGTCGTGCCCGGAGTACCGGCCAGAACAATGCGTCCCGAATAGGATTTCCCTTTGCGTACCGCCAACCCGGCCTGCCGGATTCCGTGAGCCTCGCTGGAACTCAGTTTCACCAGCGGCGTGTGCTCTCCGACATAAGGACGATCCGCATCCATAGTCACGAATTCGTCCGCACCAATCGGCGTCCAGTGGCGCAGTGCAGCACGTCTCCGAGTCGGTCCGGATGGTTCGGCTGGCGGGTGCGAAGTGATCGGGTAGTAAAACTTGCGGTCGTCGAGCATCTCGGCCCAGATGTTATTATTCACGATGCCGCCGATGTGCTCGAGAAACTGCCCATAAATGTATTTCGAGATCGGAGCACTGGTCTGCGACGCGTCGATAGTCGCGTGAACTGGTTGAGTTTGAGCGGAACAGAGAGTTGAACAAAGTAGTGCCGTAAACAGCAATGTCGGATTCTTTGCTTTCCAGTGCACGGTAAGATGCCTCCTGTTGCAAACCATGAACACAACGCTCGCTTCGTAGTCTGAGCAGCTTTAGCCGTGCTGCCGCTGAGAGTTGCCTCGACCTCGATCGACTGATTGGGATCAAGATTGGTTATCTGCAACGAGAGCTTGCCTGTCGCATCCTTTGCGGCTATCGCATCCACTCGCGGCAAGCTGATGTGTCCATGCACATAGGCACCGGCATTGAAAGTGACAGGCACCAAGGTAGTTGATACTAGCAAAGTCCGGCCCAGGTGATTGTTAAGCGCGCTGGCAGATTTCAGCACGCTGATTAATGAGCTACAATCTTAGCCGGTAAGCGATAGAACTTGCGACAATAAATGGCTTACATTGAGCCCGCCACCCGACATAGATGCACTGCAGTCTCTGCTATCTCTACCATAGATCCAGGCTGGATGAAAAAACTATCAAGAGTAAACTTTCGAAAAGACAAATACTTACGTTTTTGCCGAGATGATGATTCATAACCCCAAGGTCGCTGGTTCAAGTCCGGCCCCCGCTACCAATTACCTCTTAACCTTCAACGATTTATAAAAGGCCGCTCTCCTTCCACTCGAATAATGCTGTGGCCAATTCGTGGACAGTTCCTTTGAAAGTAACCGCCCACCACTAGACATTCGTCGACCATGGGGTGAAGACTCCTATGCTCGGCAGCAACGCAACTCCGCTCTTTTCAACATGACTTGAGCCGAACATGGGATCGAAACTCCCACGCCCTTTTCTCGGGAATGCTGCGTATAATTCTTGCGCTTCTTGATACTGGCCTTCGGATTGACGAGGCGCTTACACTCAAACATTCCCGTTTCGACTTTGATAATCTTTACCTTGCCGTCCTTGGAAGCAGCTGCAACTGCTAGCTTCAACGATTTACAAGCCGAATGGAGTTTTGGTAGTTACACCTCTAACAGGGAGAAAGCTCTTGACATCGGACAACCATGAGTCACTCTTAGGAGAGTAGGGTTGGCGCGCGGCATTTAGCGTTAGAATTCATAGATGCGGTGGGGGAGTTGATAATGACTGTGGTATTGCAAGGTGGCTGCCGGATAACAGGAATTAGAGACGGCGAGCCCACGATCAATGGAACATTAAGCGTTTGGCCCCAGATCGGGCGGGCCAACGGTGCATCGGCGATCTCTTTACGCACGATGGAGTTCGCGCCGGGCTTGTCGCCCGGTTTCCGCAATCAGGAATGTGACGAGATCATTTACGTCCTGCAAGGAGCGGCCACCGTCTTGATAGACGGTTGGCCTTACCCGGTTCAGCCAGAGACTGGCATCTATCTACGACCTGGCGCGATCCTGACGGTGGACAATACTAATCCAGAAACGTTTGTTCTCATTAGTTCGCAATGCCCTGAGCCGCTAGCTACGTCAGACAACTTGCCCCCGTTCACTTCTCCTCAGTCGCCAGAGACATCGCCACTAGGGCGACCGCCCATCGTCCGCCTCGCTGATCGTGAAGCCGTCCCGACCGCAGACCGCTGGTATCGAGTGCTCACCGACGATGAAGTCGGCAGCACGCAAGTGACGCAGTTTGTCGGTTCAATTCCCCCGGGTCGCGCCCCCGATCATTTTCACAACTACGAAGAGGTGCTTTTCATCCTGCGCGGAGTAGGCCGCATGTGGGCCGGGGAAAGTCACACGCCCATTGCCCCGGGCTCCTGCATCTACTTACCCAAAGGTCAGGTTCATTGCGTTGAGAATACAGGTGATGATGAGCTGAGACTGTTGGGTGTTTTCTATCCGGCGGGAAGCCCGAGTGTGAGATACGAGGTTTAGCGTGCGACACTAGAATCTCGAAGTGAATTGTGATTGGGCCAAGAAGTTGTTGAGTGGAATGAGGTCAGTACCGAAACGCGGTAGCGTCGGGTCCACGGTGTGTGAAAAACAACGATGAGTGGTAACGAATCGTTGACCCGACGCTACCGCGTTTCGGTACTGACCTCATTCAACGCGAACATTTCTTTGGTTGCGGCTCTAAGAGAATAGGACACTAGGCGGTGACCAACTATGGTGCGAACTACTCACCAATCAATTGTGAGAGGATCGTCATTGCTGCCGCTACTTCTTCATCTGTGTTGAAGAAGTGCGGCGAGATGCGCAAGCCC
>WNFU01015270.1_pt1 | contig 11715 bp, 18 predicted proteins | sample 5400121 | NCBI WGS metagenome assembly WNFU01 (sample SAMN13153360, study PRJNA577476) | soil metagenome | isolation source: 100 cm soil or saprolite under grassland replicate 1 | place: USA:California | collected 2016-06-15 | reverse complement strand
CAAGTTTTCTCATGATGTTGGTCTTCTCTCCCATCGGAGTTTGGTGAGCAGTGCGGGGTTCACTGTAGCGATCAATTCTATCTGGTGCTTGTGCTCTTCGCAAACGAGATACCGCCGGCCCTTCACAGTGATCTCACCGGCGCTCTTGGTGCTGCATTTCTTCCAGCCGTCTTTGCGACCGATGATGTCGTTCTTTCTGTTCCCCTTTCCCCAGATTGGTTTGCCCGCGTCTCGCGCGTCAAACCAAACGGATTCACACGTTGCCATCGTCACTTCCGCCGTAGGAAGACGAGCGCGATCGTAATTCCGAGTGCCATGCCAGAGAAGTAAATGACAAGTGCCTGCCACACAGTTACACCTCGAATAGATGAAGTACGTAGGCAATCGGACGCTTGATTGCTGTCCCGAGGTAATGGTCTGGCCAGACCTCTTCGGCGTCTCCAGTGCCGAGCACCCGGAAGTGCCGAGTCTCCAGCACGTTCGAGTCTTCGACCTTGTGGATCTCCCAGAGACAAAGCGAGCCGTCAGGATGGTAATCGAAGTTGATGACGCGTGCCGCACGAGGCAACTCCATCCTGATCTCTTTCGGAGTATCAGGTACCTCGTGCCGCCAGATGGTACGCTTGATTCCCACGACGGATGTCTCCCTCAGTCCGAGTCCAACTCTGGCCCTTCGATTTGACGACGCTCTGTCAACGTCGTCCGATCCCGAATTTCTCGTACGAGTATTCGCAAGGCGTAACGCTCTTGCGGCCCATTCAAAGACAGATTGAGTTTGATGCATAGCTCAACTCGGTTGCACGCCTCTTCGAGTGACATCAATCTTCCTCACCGTACTTCTCCATGATAACTCTCATGGTCTTCGCGAGAAGCTGTAGCGATGTCTGCGCAATGATGATCATGGTCTTCGCGAGAAGCTGTAGCGATGTCTGCGCAATGATGATATGACCATCGTCATCTTCGACACGAATGGAAACAACCGGCCGCCCTGCCATCGTGCCGTTCGGAATAACGGCCATCTCAAATTGGGAGACGGACTTGTACGGAAGCGCAGCGAGATCAGGCCAACAGCCATCACCATGAAGGTACAGGCCAATCTGAGGCGTCGGCTCGGCGCCTCCATTGCTGTCACGGATACTCACGTGCTAGGCTCCTTAGTGCGATGGCTAGACGACCTCTCTGGCATCCTTCCCGAGACGGACCGGGAGCGGCAAAAATTATCCGCTCCCGGTCCTTCCCGTTGTCAGGCCGTGATCGGAACGACGTTGTCAGGCCGCTTGCGGCTGGCTGCCCGAGGCTTCGGCCCGAGGAAACGCTCGAAAGCGTACTGCCGAGCTTCGGCCTTCCACTTGACGTGACCTGATCCCTTGATGTCGTAGTGGTACACGACACCACCGATCATGCGTGTCGGCCGTCTGTAAGTCGAAGACGACAGACCGAACTGTGGATCGTAGATGCGCGTGACCTCCATGCCGCAACGCTCACACGTTCCCTCGATACGAGACCAATTGCGATTCATGTTGCCCTGCACGTCCCGAGCGCCGTAGGCAAACTCGATCTTCCAGTTGTGCTGGAAGGCGCGACACAGAAGGAAATCCTCCGGCATCCTTTCGAGCTGCTGCTTGCGCGTCAGCGTACGATTTTTCCTGACCACTGTGGCAAATCCCTTCCCGAGATTTACTTTAAGGTCCGGGCGACAGTAGGAACCCTCCCGTTACTGACTGCCGCCCGGTCCCCCACGTGCTTACTCTTCTGGCGTTTCGCACACCCAAAAACTTCGTCTTCGGCACTGCCGGACTCTGTTTCGCTAGGTGTTGGCCTCCCTCTTGTAGCCATCCAACTCCATGATGAGCTGGAGCATTTGCAAGTATGGCATTCCAGCGTACCACCGCGCAACGTCGCTACGCTTGCGGCGGGCGATCAATAGCGGATATTGCGCGTCCGCATTCACCGCTTCGACCATCGCTTGATCCATACCCCTGTCCAGTTCACCAATGGAGGATTTGACCTCAACTGCCAACCATGTTGGGAAGCCAGCGAGGTCGCCACGATCCTTCGGGCCGTTCGTCCGGCGCCGCTCGATCGGCCATCCTGTCACGAGCGCCGCGAAGTCAGCAGCAAGATTTTCAGTCTCGCGTCCCTTTGCCTTGGCGCTACTCGGTTTCACGAGTCTTTGATCCTCCAGGTGCGATCGTTGTACTCGTACCGTGCCAGCTCTGACTCCAGACGTACAGCCCAGGCGATTGCTCGGTTAGCGATTCCCGCTAGTTCCACATTCGTTTGGATTGCAGTATCCCTCGCTTGCTCTAACTCTGCGATCCTCTGCTCTAGCTGTTGCACTGTAGCATGAGCAGCTCTGAGTGCGCTAGAGAGTCGTGCAATCTCAGCCTCGCGTCGTCCATGCGCGCCATGGATCTCCCTGGCCGCCCCACGATCCATCATTTTTGACACCTGATCGTCAATCCAGTCTCCCATCATGCGTGTGGTTGGTTGAAGTAGGGATCTGCGCCCATTGCTTGCCAGCCGGCCAGTGAGTCAGCCGAGCTGTCCACCTTCCAGTTACAGTCGCCATTGCTGACACGGTCGAAGTACACGTATGCCTTGACGGCTGGTCGGTTGGCTGCAACGTCGGCAGGGATCGCGCGGAACCAGTCTCCCTTGCTTGGCGTGCTCGTACTCGGCTGGTGACTGCCGTACTCCCCGAGCATCAACGGCTTGTCAGGATGATTGAGCTGTGCCCAACCATAGAAGCCGCCCATCTTGTTCGAGAGTGAAGTCCAGGCGTCATTGTGACCACTGCACGTGTACCAGTTATACGGATCCCAAGCGATCCATGAGACGTAGTAAGAACCGGGATAGGCTGCTGTCGCTTCGGCCGCTGAGGGATTCGCATTCGTCAGTACCCATACAGCATTCGTCGCGCCCTCGGACTGGAACACGTCATGGATATGGCGCCACGCGGACGCGAACTGTGCGAGCGTCCCCGATCCATTGGCGGTACCAGCAACACCCGTACAGCTCACACCGTCAGCACCTTGCGGCTCAATGTGGAACGAGACGAACAGCTTGCTACCAAAGGCTTTGATGTTGTCGGCGATCCGGCGGATGTTCGCGTCCTGACTGCCGTTCGCTATCTGGCACCAGTTGACATTGTTGGCGCTGTTCGAGAAATCACGACCGTTGAAATTCTCTTTGAGGAACCGCCCGCCGCTGGCAAGATTGGTCTCACCAGCGGTCGGGAAGGTGTCATTCCAGTCGTGGTAGTAGTTGACGATATCGAATTTCCGGCCGGACAGTGTCTCGCGTGCCGGTACGTCAGCCGGATTGGCGCTCACGTAGTCGCCCCACCATGCTCCATGAGCCGGCACCAGTTGGGGCGACACGTTCGGGACCGGTGCCGGCGTATTAGGGCGGGGTCCAATCGGAAGCTCGGCCGGCGGTACCGCGTTCGTCCAATTGTCACGGGCTTGCTGTTCGGTGGTGGTAACTTGCGTCCCGCCGGTTCCGCCCGCACAGAACGAAGTCATCCAACATGGGTACTGCGTTGACGTTGCGTCACGACGCCAATTGTAGAAGTCGCCAGAGGCGTCAGAGCTGGTCGTGTCGTGCATCGAATGCGCTTGCCCGAAGTCGCTGTAGTAGTGGGTGGCGCCGTCACTGCCAAGCGTATCGTTGACAAGCACATTGGCGAACGTGTGACAGTCCGTTCCGCCCGCGCACGCAACGCCATAGTTGGTTGTGGAGACGACGGTGTTGTCGTGAACGTTGACGTGACCGAACGAGCCGGAGCCACCGTCAGCGCCCATGATCCCGCCGCCCGTGAAGTTGGTCGGGCCGTAGGCGCCGTCGATCAGGTTGTGATGCACGTCGAGCTTGTGTGTCGAATCGGAGCCGCCAGAGAAGTAGAAATTCAGGTTGTCCTCAACGCCGCTCTGGCCGCTCGTATTCTGCACCTTGTTGTAGGCGACGACGCCGGCCGACACGGTTACATGATCGGTTTGGAGGAACTGCACGCAGCAGTTACCGGAGGTTGGGTGCGGGTACCGTCCGATGTTGAATGCAAGATTGTCACGGACGTTGAATGGATTGGGCGTACCGCTACCGATCCATATGCCGTCACCATCGTTGAACTGATTGTGAACCGCAGTGAAGGATGCCGGCGATTCCAGCTCGATCGCACGGTGCGCCACGACTGCGCCGGGATCGGTCTGGTCGAACACCGTATCTTGCACCGTAAGGTTCGTGCCAGTGACCGTATCCTGTACGCCGAAGCCTTTGGCAATGACGTGTGCGCGCGAGAGCGTCACGGGCGCGCTAGTCGCGAGCGTGACGGCCGGCGTCCCCGTGCTCGTGCTCTGGTAGCAGCCCGAGTAGGTACCGCCCGTGGTGATGGTGATCGGCGCACACGGTGGGAGCGTTGTGGTTGTCGGCGCAACCGTCGTCGTCGTTGTTGACGTGCTCGTCGTCGTCGCAACCGTCGTCGTTGTCGTGGTCGATTGCGACACACTAGGGTTTGCGTGCCACCAGAATGAGATGCTGACAGTGTTGAGCGCTGCACCCGATTGATTCAGTCCGCGCAGTCGGAACGTTGTTGCGGTCGGTGAATCAACCACAACAGTCGAGAGAATGTTCGAGCCACCGATCGGTGAACGTGCTGTCACCTGGATCTCAGCCGGCACTGATCCGAGGTTGTGTGTGAACGTGCAGTAGCCGCTTGTGTCAGTGGTGCATGTTCCCATGCCACCGACGCCGTTCGAGGTCTGCGATCCGGCCGGTCCCACAAGCGCCACAACAAGCAACAGCATCATCGCAATGATGAGGCCAATAATTCCAAAGCGTTTCATTGTTCCTCCAATAAAAGGGGTTGGGAGGGGCGAACCTACAGACCGCGCGGTACCTGCGCCACAAGACGCCCAGCTCGCCGCTCCCGTCCCCTAGCTTTACAACGATCCGAAGCGATATCCTTCGCGCTGGAATTCCTCAATGATACGTGGCAATGCTCTCACAGTCTGCCAGCGATCACCACCCCCATCATGCAGAACCACGACCACGTCAGGGTTCGACGGCCTGCGCCACCAGGGCTTCGCGTGCGAGAGTACGCGCGCTGCAATGACATCCGCTCCGGGCTGTGACCAATCCCACGGGTCGATATCCCAGAGCACAATCTGCATCCCTTTCGCAGCAACGATCTCACGTAGCGTCTGATTGACGAATCCACCAGGCGGACGGAACCAATGCGATGACACACCATTGTCAATCTCCCATGCCATTCGTGCGCGAGATGTATTGATCAGCGTGAGGGGATGATCGTACGTGTGGTTGCCGATCACCATGCCAGCCGCGCGTTCCTCGGAGACCAGGCCCGGATACCTCGCAGCTCGCTTGCCGACAACAAAGAACGCAGCGTGAATCCTATACTGCGCAAGGGTTTCGAGGATTGCCTGCGTCTCTCCGGGGTTCGGCCCATCATCGAACGTGAGCCACACAGTACCGCGCGATGGTGCCGGAGTCGGTGCCGGCGGTAGTTGACGGTGCGTTGTCAATGGCGGGCGCGTCGTCGTCGGCGCCTGCGTAGTGGTCGGTCTGTGTGTCGTCGTAGGTCGGCGCATCGCGATTGCTGGCCGTGTTGTTGTTGGTTCGTGTGTGGTGGTCGGGTGGGGCCTCGCACTCGTGACCGTGCAGCCGCTCACAACCACGAACGCAAGGCCAACCAAAAGTCTCCTGATCAATTCATTCCTCAGTACCAACCGTGAGCGATCCAGAATGCCTTTGCACTCTCGGCGCTACCATACCGCTCGTTCACGTACAGGCGGAACATCGTTAGCTGTGCGCAGAAGTCTGTCGTGTCAGGCGAGACGCCAAGTCGAGCAGCGTACTTCTCACGATTGTAGTCAAGCAATTGGCCAATACCGAACGCGGTAGAAACCGGGTTGTCCGCAGTGACGCTACCGCCGAAGCTCTCGTGATCGAAGATCCACTGTTCGGCCGAAGTGACACTCTCACGACAACCCGTCGGGACAGGAGCCGGAGCCGGCTGACGAACAGTAACAGCAGTGACGCTACCAACACCACCGCCCAAGCGAAGATGCTGACCGGGATAGATCAGGTCCGGATTGCTCAAGCCGTTCGCTTGTGCGACTGACGGCCACCGTGTGCCGACCAGCTTCCAAAGCGTATCCCCAGACTTGACGACGTAATTCCCGGTTCCCTTGTGTTGGTGCCGTACAACATGACTGCCAGTCCGAACCCGTTGCCCTGGAAAAATCAGGTCCGGGTTTGCGATGCCGTTCGCAGCCGCGACTGCCGGATACCTTGTCCCATAGAGATCCCAGAGCGTATCGCCCGATTGAACGACGTGTGTGTCAGCCATTGCCGGCGCAGCCATCGCCAACGAAAGCACAGCCGCACTCGCAGCCATCGCTAGCTTGTGACGTAGCTTCATGGTTGTGCCCCCCCAAATTCGGAAGCTATTTCCCTTGGTCGATGTAACCGAGAGTCCGCAAATAAGCATTCAACGAATTCTGGTTCTCACCGCCTGTCACTGTGCCGACGTATCTGATAAAGGTTTGCTTCTCGCGGATCTCCCTTACCATCGTCTCCACTTGATATGTTACCACACTGATATAGTTATCAGGCGCGTTTGTTACCAACCATCCTTTGAGGTCTTCACGAGCAGTAAGACCACCCGACTCATTCAATTCCGGCGCTCGTACGTCGAACAGTCGAATCCACTCACGCGCAAGCATGTTGAAACCCATGTCAATCCGGAGCCGAAGCGTATCCCCGTCGTGGACCTCGATCACTTCCGCAATTGGATAGAGGCGCGTCGAATTCTTCGCTGTAAGTCTCGCTAGTTGACCGCTCATGAGACCTGATCCTTCACGAACCTAGGTGTACCAAGATCAAACCACTTCCAGGCCCGATAGAGTGTTTGTGGCCCAAGGTTAAATTCCCGAGCTGTCTGTGCTGTACCGACAATGAGCGCCCGGTCAAACATTTCCTGCGCCTGCTCTTCGGTCACTCGCGTACTCAATCGAGGCCGTATCGGTGCTTCTAAATGATGCTTGTTCCATGCGCGATACAAGGCACGCGTGCTAATTCCAAGTTCCCTCGCCGCTGCGCTGGGGCCAATTTGTTTGGCCCGTTTATGAGCTTGCTCAGCCGCCGCCTTGTCGTCATTCACTATGGTAGCGTAATTCCGCACCGAACTCACGTTACCCTGACGTGAAAACACCCAACGGAAAGACGGGCCGAACCCGCCAAATATACCGTCAGGAATTCGGTTCTCGATGGCATACTTGAAGCACTCGTCCTGCACCGGACACTGAAAACAAATGGTCTTCGCCTTCCGGATGCGCTCCATGTATCCTGGAGCATGAGAGTCCGGGAACCAGAGATCCTTGTCAGGATGCTTGGCACACAAGGCTTCCGTCATCCAGGCAAACGGGTTTGGCGTCTCGTCACTCATCGACAACCTCGAATTGGCGCCGCAGCATTATCTCCGCAGTACGTGCTCGTTCACCGGTCAATTCACGGAAGGCTTTGATCGTCTTGAGGTCATCGAAGTCCGGCTTGCATTCGTTGAGCAGAAATAGCCAAGCTCGATTCTGCGGCTTGATGTTCAATTCTTCGCAGAGCTTTTCCATAGAGATGACAGACTCCGACGACGCAGGGTCACTCACTTCACGCTCCGGCTGCGCCGCCGGGTCCGCCCCTGCCGCGTCTCCTTCCCCAAGGTCCGTCGAGCCAATCTCGGAGCCACTGGTCTCAGACGAAACGGCAGGCTTTGACACGCTCGCGTCAACCCCTTGGCGTGTCTGCATTGCAGCGTCTTGCTCTTCGCGCATCCGATCCTTATCGAGCTTGACTCGTGTGCGCGAACGTTCGACCGGAGGCCCGGAAGTGGGAGAAGACAAGGGGTTGTCCTCAGCCACTCCCGAGCGCCGGCCGGGGGACTCTAATTCCTTCGGGATCATTCGGATGATCTCGCCAGTTTCCTTACTCACCATTTCGATACCGGCCATGAGATCCTTGATGCTCGGAAGATCCCCGATCACTGGCACGACGATATGGAAGACCTCAACCTCACCGTTCGGCTTCCGACGTTTCAGCTCGCGCTTCTCAATGCGCAAGCTCGCGGGAATCATGAAGACGTTGGCACGCGTCAGAATCTCTGCCTGACCACCCATTTCTCCGGCAGCAATTTCACCGTGAGACTCTACGCGCCATACCCCAAGGTCCGCAACCTCTGACAGGAACACGCTGAATCGCGTGGTCGCCTTGCACGCGCGCTCGGGTTCTTTGCCTTTCGCTTCGGCATCTTCCATCTCGGTAATGCAGATGCAGGGCTGACTCGTCTTCATTTCTATCTGCCCGTTGCACTGCCGGAGCATGCCGCCCGCAGAGAACAGCTCGTACCACTGTGAGAACGCGCCCATATGCGGGATGGTAATTGGCAGCTTGTTTCTGTCAGTTATGACCTCGAATTGCCACCGTAAAGCTCAGCCACTTGCATGATCTTGTCTTTGTCGGCGCTCGTGATTCGCCACGTCAGTAGGGAAGCGGGATATTCTTTCCCTTGCTTCGAGACTCGCGTCTCTCCCATGCGGAGCCGGCCAGCTTCGGGCAAACGTTTTTGCAGCGTCAGGATTGGCACTGATCAATTCCCTTCACAGACGTATTGCCTTCCAACAGTTATGACACACCCGTCGATTGTTAGCGATTGTGTGTCGCACCTTACGCCGACCACACTCGTCACAGATAACTGGCTGCTTCGGCGTCTTGCTCTTCTTAACGTCCGGCTTCTTTTCTTTAGCCATCCCACGGACTCACTCTACAGTATTTGCATCCTGGGCAGTCTAGAATGCACTTGTCTCGGTGACAATACTCCTGACCCTGATTCAATGGACCTCGAAGACACGTACGGCAGACAGGAATCCAGAGCTGTCCGAAGTCCTCTTCCGAGTCGTCATCCCAGACGCAAAGCTGGCCATTGATTTCTCGCCGTTCGAGGATGTTATCTGGCCGCTGAAAGTATGGATTCAGGAAACCCTCGCTTGTTGGTTCCACCCGTCCCTCCCATCCTGGAGCCGAACGTCTCGGCGGTCCCCACTTGCGGCTCACGAATCCGACTCGATCTCTTGCTCGACTTCTGACATCTCCCTGTCAATAAGCTCCTGGCGCTCGGCAGTCCGGCCAGCGCAGTATCCGACACGCAAGAGATACCCGATACCGCATGCGGACAGGAACCCATACGCGAATGACACCCAATTCATGATGGCACCTTTCTGTATTGGGCGACGGGATTTGGCGGAAAGACTTTCTCGCCCTGCTGTTGCTGCCAGTGCCAAAGATCCCGAGCTGCGAGAAATCCCTCGAACAGTTCCTCATCGAATGGATCACAAAGCAACGGTAACAGTTTATAAGATCGAGGCCGGAGTAGCAACACCCCGGCCTTTTCTATCGTTGGCAATTCGACTTCAAACTGGTTCTCGATCCCAATGAATTCCCCGTGCGCGTAGGCGCTGAGTTGCAACGCAGCTTCCGCGTATGCCCACTTCCCAGTCTTGATGTCCAGGAGCCAGAGCACGCCGCCAATCCGTGCGAGAATATCTCCCGTGCCAGCGTAACGGTGTGTGCGATTGTAGACGGTAAATTCCGACGCCTCGAATTCGGGTTTCTCGTTGGCCAGGAAGTTCTCGAAATTCCGCCAGTAAGGACGAGTCTCGTCGTCGATATCGAACGGCCGATCGAGCGCCCACTGCTCAACGCAGTTATGGACCTTCGTTCCAACATTGGATTTCCGTGCGTTGCTGTCGAATGGCGCTTCTTTGATTTGCTTGACGGCCTCTTGCCACTCTAATCCTTCCCACTCCCCGCGATGCTTCACTGCAAATTCCGCAGCCATCTTTGCAGCCCAACGCATCAATGGCGGCTTGTTAATTACCGAAAGAAAGGCCGTCACACTGACAAATGTTTCACCAGTGGGAGGCCATACGTAACTGCCGTAACCGTCATTCCATATTTTATTTTCAGGTGGCATTGCGATCACCCTTTCGTCACGTCGGTAAGGATAGGGTATGACGTGAGCTGACGCGGCGCAAGGCTAGATTGGTCGATCGGTTAGGGTCGGGCAGAAACGTAGTGTCGAAAAGGTGTGGGAGGTATGGGCTTGAGAAGTCGGGAAAGGTGAGTGCTGTTCCATGCTGGGACGGGTTGTCGGAATAGGAGCGGGCCGGATGGCACGGAAGTGGATAGTCGGAATAGGAACGGGCCGAATGTGGCGTGGATTGATTCGTCGGAATAGGAATGGGTCGGGACGGGCAGGCTCGACTCGCGTTGGCTTGTCGGGACTGAGGCGACATGATCGGAGGCGAAGGGACGCGCGAAGGCGTGAGCTGTCGGGCGTGGAATGGCACGATCCGTTAAGGCATGCACAGTCGGAAAAGAAAAGGGCCGATAGGTCCGGAGTTGGACAGTCGGAATTGGCTCGGCCAGTATAGACCAGTACAGATAGGAATCGGGTAGTCGGGAGTGTGCTGGCCGGAATCGGTAAGACATGGATAGTCGGAAAAGGGAGGCCCGGAGTTGGCGGGAGCTGGCCAGTCGGGACAGAGAAGGTGGGAGCTGACACGGCATGAGTAGTCGGAGATGCTGAGAGTCGGCTAGGGTGAGCGTGGCTAGTCGGGTGTGGCACGAAAGGGCGTGATTGGAATTGGGTAGTCGGAATCGGATCGGCAGGACGGGAATTGGGTAGTCGGAAATGTATTGGCGGGAAGTGACTAGGGCGGTCGGAATTGATTAGGGCCGATGCGGCTAGCGAAGATGAGGAAAGTCGGAATCGGCGAGGTCTGTTGCGGTGTGAAAAAGAGCGGCGCGACTAGCCAAGTCGGCACGGGGTAGGGGGGACGGGATATGGAACGTCGGCGCAGTGCTGGCCGGCGAAGATGAGGCAAGTCGGGATTGATACGAGCAGGACGGAGCTAGATAGGTAAGTCGGAAGAGGTCAGACGGGGGAAGAGTCGAATAGGGTTGTCGGTGCAGGTGTGGATTGCCGTGCCGAGGCGGGGAAGGGATTGGTTGGTCGGGATGGTGACGGGTGGGCGCGGATACGTCTGGAGCTGACGAGTCGGGCGAGAATTGATGAGCTGCGATCTGACATGGAGAGATGAGTCGGCAGGTGTGGCGGTGCGGCGCGATATGGATTGTCGGAACGAATAGGGGCGACTAGTAGGGATAAGGACCGGCGCGCTTTGTCGGCAAAGAATAGGCGCGGCTCGAACCGAAACGGCCGGTATGGATATGGGTAGTCGGAGACGGTAGGACGCGGATGGTATCGGACTGGTACGTCGGAGAAGGTGTGGATTTGGGACGATGAGGGGTGACTGGTCGGGAAGGTTTTGGCGCGAAGAGCACGGGGTACGGCGGGTTTTGACCCGGTGAGAAATGTCGGGACGAGCCGGGGCGGCTTGCTAGGGGTTGATATGTCGGGCGCGACGGGTAGCGAATAGGCAGGGACCGTCGGAAAAGATTAGGCCCGAAGTGATGCGTAACGAGGCTAGATAAGTCGGAAGTGGTGAGGAAAGAACCGATACAGTATGACAAGTCGATTACCCGCATTCAAAAGCACGGGGTAATAGGCGGGAGGCCCAAGGCAATGGTACCTCGGGCCTCCCGTGAGATCAATTACTTCCGATCCCACATTGTGATGTCGAA
>WNFU01014636.1_pt1 | contig 11716 bp, 14 predicted proteins | sample 5400121 | NCBI WGS metagenome assembly WNFU01 (sample SAMN13153360, study PRJNA577476) | soil metagenome | isolation source: 100 cm soil or saprolite under grassland replicate 1 | place: USA:California | collected 2016-06-15 | reverse complement strand
TTCAGTCATCGCTCACCTCCTGCTCGCCCTGAGTATCCCGCAGCAGCGACTCTACCCGCGCCATTTCCTGCGGAGTCGCGGGCACGATCCGGCCGGCGCTGACCCACCACGCGGGATGGATCTCGACCCAGTCGTGAGCCGTGTCCCAGGCGCGCGGCCCGACCACGGTGACGTGCGCACCCGTGTCGGGGATGGGCACGACTGCTCGGTCCTGCGGGATCACCTCGACGACGAGCCTCTCGCCGTCGGTGTCGCGCAAGTCGATGTGGACGTCGCCGTCGAACTCTTCGAACTTCACGTCCGTGACGACGCCGGTGGCGACGGCGCAGCGCTTCTTCACCTCGAGCCGCTGCGGGTGGTACACGCCCGCGAGCGGCGGCCCGCCGCGACAGTACGGCGACGGCGGCTGCGCCGCGTGCGGCCGAACGACGAGCAGCAGAACCGCAATGGCGACGATCACCGTGACAAGAAACGACTCGAGCCGATACACGTACTGAGCGTGCCGGTTCATACGTCGCAGAACCGGCCATTCTTTGTGACATGCGACGCACTAGCCCTCCCGGTTCGGCGCGGGCGCGGGATCGTTCGTCGTGAAATCGCGGCTACGCTGCGCGCGCCGCGCGGAGCAGCGGCTTGAGCTGGTCACGAGGGAGAGTGATGGTCACGGGGTCTCGTCCAGACGCAGTGCGTTGGATTCTCATGTTCGGCGTGGCAGCCGCCGTCTGGGTGGCACTTGGCGTCGGCTCGTCCGCCGCCGCGGCGGCTCGGCCGGTGCCGTCGCTGCAGCCGAAGGCGACAGCACGGCTTTGGCAGCAGCTCGTTCATGGGCCGCGCGTGCTCGCGGCGCAAGGCGCCACGAGCGACTGCCGTCCTTTGCGAGCGGTCTTCTACGCGGCGACGGACTGGCTGCGGCTGGCAACGAAGCTGGCCGCGGCGAACGCACCTTGTGTCGAGTACTACATCTCGATCCCGCCGCTCGCCGCCGACAAGACGGCGTTCCGCTACGACCAACCGTGGCGGATCCATGCGCTCGGAGCGAACTTCCACGTCTTGGCGGAGATCAGCACGCACGGTTGGGGGAACTGGGTGGCGAACAATGGCGGCAGCTGGTACGCCGCCGGTCAGGAGGCACGGCGCCGGATGGCGGCCGCGGGCTTTGACATGTCGAACGGCGACAGATGGATCGTCAACGAGTTTTCGTCAGCGGTCGTACGCGGCATCGGGCATGCGCGGGCCGACATGCGCGAGCTCGTCCGTGGCCTCTACGACGGCGACGGCGGTCCAGCCGTCAAGGGCGGGGTCTTCACGATGTTGATGGTCGGGCAGGTGACCTCCAGCGTCCCGACGTACAAGGCCTACCTGCAGGATTGGTACCGGGACAGCCCGTTCTGGAACGACATGGGGGCTTACGTAAGCGACTGGTCGCAAGAGCTATACGGCGACATGCGCACGTACGCCGTCGGCGGTTCGTCTTTGCTCGCACGGCGCAGTGCCCTCGACGATTACCTCCAGCATGAGCTGACGCTGGCGAGTGCGGGTCCGGACGAGATCGCAGCGGCGAGGACCTTCTTGCAGTCGGCGTACAGCCCGCTCGCGAACGCGGCCTGGCAGTACGAGGCCGGCTTCGGGTGGACGGCCGTCCCTTACGACCAGATGGAGGACTACGTCTCGGCGCAGACGTATGCGCTGCGGTCGTTCTCGGCGCGGACCGGTGGCAGTTTCGATCACTTCGGCTTCGCCTGGGCGCCGAAGTCGCCGCTCGGAATGTCCTCGAACGACTACGCGACGCAGTCGGGCGCGCTCGCCGATCGTCTCGCGGCGGCGATCCGGGATTCGGCGCAGAACGCCGACCCAGCCGATCCCGGCGTCGGCGCCTGCGCTCCGACCGGCGAGAACGTCTGGTGTTCCACCGCAGTTGCCGGCGCCGCGTTCGATCCTGCTTGGAAGACCTTCGCGTCGTGGTCGCCCGACGCGCTCGCCGTGCTCGGAACGGCGACGTCGACTGCCGCGGAGGCGCTCCCGCTCACGGTTCAGCTGCAGGTCGGCGGGCTGGCGTGGCCCGAGGGATCGCCGGTCACGGTTGCGCTCGCGACCAGCTCCGCGCGCGGCGACCTCGCCCCGACCGCCAACGGACCGTGGACACATACCCTCGACGTCGTGCTGCCGGAGGGGGCGACCGACGCAGCCTTCTATTACCGCGATCGTGCCGCGGGTGCCGCGACATTGACGGCGAGCGCTTCAGGCCGCGTTGCCGCTGCGCTTCAGGTGCACGTCGCCGCGGCCGCGCTCGCCACTCTGACGCTCGCGCCCGAACAAGCCACCGTGGGCCTCGGCGGCTCCCAGCAGTTCGCGGCGTCGGGCGCCGACGCGTACGGCAACCCGGTATCACCGTCGGTCGCCTGGTCAGTCAGCGTGGGCACTCCGGGCACCATCTCGCCGTCGGGTCTGTTCGTTGCCGACGCAGTATCGGCAGGATCGGGCGATGTGCTCGCGACCGCCGGCGGCGTGACGGGGAGTGCATCTATCGTCGTGACCGCGCCGAGCCTGCGCCTACAGGCGATCAGCTTCGGACCGCTGGCCGCAAGGACGTTCGGGGATGCCGACTTTCCCCTCGGTGCAATCGCGTCCTCTGGATTGGCAGTGTCCTTTTCCGCGCACGGCAGTTGCACCGTCGAGGGACAGACGCTCCACATCGTCGGCGCCGGCAGTTGCAAGGTGACGGCATCGCAGTCGGGGAACGGGAGCTACAACCCGGCGACGGAGATCTCGCAGACGTTCGCGATCGCAAAGGCTGACCAGGCGATCTTCTTCGACGGGGTGGCGGACAAGAGCCAACGCGATCCAGACTTCGCCCTCACCGCGAGCGCGTCCTCGGGGCTCGAGGTCTCTTTCACGGCGAGCGGCGCCTGTGCCGTCACCGGTGCGAGGGTCCACATCACCGGCGCCGGCGGCTGCGCGCTGACCGCGATGCAGCCGGGCGATTCGAACTACAACGCAGCGGCCGATGTTGCGCGGACATTCGTAATCACTGCGGCGGCACAGCTGACGCCGCTCTCCAGATGCACCGTGCCCAAGCTCGTCGGCAAGCGGATTGCTGTCGCGAAGCGGACGATCGAGCGGAACCATTGCCGCACTGGCAGAACGCGATATGCGTACTCACGCAAGACGAAGCAAGGGATTGTCATCGCGCAGAGCTTGCGAGCCGGGCGAGTGGTGGCGGCGGTGTCGAAGATCGTCCTAACGATCGGCCGCGGCCCTAGAAGCTGACACGAAGCGGGGAGGGGCGCCGACCTTGAGCCGACGCCCCTCTCGGCTCGGGACGTTTTACGGCTGGTCGCCGCGGATCCAGATCACGAAGCGGTGGTCGACCAGCACCGGGTTGTACGGCCCCCCGTTCGACTCGGCGACTCCGTTCAAGTCGAGGGTTCGGACCCGGAGCGTGGTGCCTGCCGGACAGCCTGCGAGCCCCTCACGGGGGGTCGCGTTGTCGATCGAGATCGAGGCGAGCGTGTCGTTGTTGCCGAACGAGTTGTCGCCTGCGACGACCGCGTTGCTGGGCAGGAACGGGAGGTTGATGAAGCAGTACACGCCGGGGAGGGGGTTCCCTTGAGCGTCTGCCCCCTTTCGGATGCGACAAAGAACGGGATCGCCTGCGAGACGCTCTAGAAAAGTCGCGCTACCCTTGTTCGCTGGCAGTCGCGAGCGTGCACCTCGACGCTATTGCCTTGCGATGTCGCATTTTCGAGCACAAAGCGACAGTAGCAAGATGATCGGTCAGCAAGTAGTTAGTTCATGCTCGACGATCAGCAAACGCTGGTCCGCTGAGAGCGCTTAGGGAGACTGGACGCCGAGACTCAACCGTATGCGCGGCCGCGCCGACCGTTCGGATCCACGACTCGGTCTGAACTCCAAGTCGAGGAGGTCGCCGGTGGAAGCCTCAACTCGTTCCTCCGGTGCGCCCCTCGGCACGAGCACGAACGAACGGGTTTCCTGACCACCGCCCTCCTCAAGCGTGACCGACTTGAAGGGTTCCCACTCTGCGACGGCGAGGTCGAGAGTCCGCAACGGTAGATCGATGCTGGCGACATCAATGATCGTCACGCGGCCGCCACGGCGATTCCAGAACCGCAGCTCGACGTCGATGTGCTGAGGCACCCGGTCACGTGATGACACCCCGCCAGAGGACATGTAGAAATGGTTCTGGTCACAGAGCCAGGCGTCTCCCTCGACCTTTACGCCTGTGCGGAAGTACCCGTACGCACGACGGACGGGCGTGATTAGGAACGACGGCGCCGGGACGTGCACGGGTCAAAGCCTGTCAGACGTGGAGCGGGTCAGCCATGTCGAACTACCGTGCTCATTCGTCCGACTCTTCCACGTCGTGCTCAACGTTTCGCCGCCCATTCCGCCACGCTCTGGCGAGGAGGTTGAGCAGGCCGGTAGCCAGCACCGCATACCAGAACGCGAACGCGATGCGAAGAGCCGTCGAGTGCGGCGTCGTGATCCACCAAGGTATGTAGCCCAAAACGGCGGCGACCGGGCCGACGATGAAGGTCAGGGCGAAGACCCAGAAGACGAAGATACAACCGGCTGCTGAAGATTCTTCTTCTTCGCTGTTTTGCAGAGCCGGACGCCTCTACTCAACCACTGTCGATGACCACTCGACGACCGCGCCATGCCGGAAACAGACGCTGTACGAGTCGCCGAAGGAACTGGCCTTGCCGTAGCGCCAGCAGCGTTGGTGGCCGCGTGGGATCGTGCTCGTCGGATTGCCGAGGAGATGACGTACTTGGCGCGGTGACATTCCTTCCTTCACGTGCCGGAACTGTGCGCGCGTGATTGGAGCCGGTGCTGCGTTGTCTGCGTCCTTTGCAGCTTTGGTCACTGCGACGACGACTGCGATGACGAACGCCGTTACCGCCAGCACGACGAGGATGACGAGCACCTTCACCGCCTTCCATGCGACGCGGAGCGGACTGCGCACCCCGCCCGGGCGGAACGAAGCTCTATTCGGACGAGGGGGCGCGGCGAGACCCCGCGCGAGCCGAGATTCGTGTTGTAAGTAGCAGGACTGGGAGCAGTAGTGGAGCTTGCCCTCTTTGCGGGTGTCGGGCAGGCCGCGCACGTCTCTGCCGCAGTTGACGCATCGTGCCGCCGCTAGCACCGTGATCGCTTACATCATGGATCGGTACCGCTTGGTTTACAACGAGTCGAACGGGCCGGTCGGGACGCCGCGAGTCGCGTGTTGCCCCCGCGTTGCCCTTCAGCCGCAGACGCGCGCAGCGCGCCCGGCTTTTTCGCTGAACGAACGGATGCCGAAGGTGGGAATCGAACCCACACGCCCTTTCGGGCACCGGATTTTGAGTCGAGCCGGACTCAAAATCAAAGAAGAAGAAGCGGACGGCGGGGATCGAACCCGCGACCCTCAGCTTGGGAAGCTGAATCGAGGCGTTTTGACCGTTTCGGTCTGACTCCGCGTGTTGCCGTCAATCCCTCTGTTCATGGGGGTTCTCGGGCTCTCGGCGGTGCGCGGGCAGAAATGCGCGGAAGCGCGTTTGCGACCGTTTCCTTAGCAATCCATTAGCAGCGCGCGGTGTCTGCGTGGGCAACTGCTGGCGGCGCGAGCCGGGCTTTGCCATTCTTCGCCTGTCAGCAGGTGGCTGGTGCTCGCAGTCGTCGCACTTGCCGTCGGGGCCGGAGGCGCAGCCGCATCCTCGGCTGACGTGTGGAAGAAGCTGCACCGGCCGCTGCATATCGCGACGATCGCGCCTGGCGCGCGCTGCCCGACGAGCCGGACGGAGAGTCGCGTCGACTTCAAGCGGTACGGGGTGGGGCAGGGGATCGGTCGCGGACCCGCGTACCCGACCCTCGGCCGGGCGACGCTCGCAGTCGACTTCCCGCCCGAGGCCTCTGGGTTCGCCGGCAGTCGCTGGAGCGGTCAGAAGACTTTCTGGTTCGTGTCGCCTGCCTATCGGGGGCCAGTCCTGATCCGCGGGCGGCGGCTCGACGGCAGCGATGTCGTGCGCTTCGATCATGCCAGGGTGCCTGTGACCGAGTTGCGCATTCCGGCCGGAGGCGGTGGTCCGTCGCCGACCCGTTCTGTGAAGGACGTCGGCCAGCGTTATCTGCCGTCGTATACGCGTGTCCGCGCGCCGGGCTGCTATGCGTTTCAGATCGACGGCAAGACGTTCTCGCGTGTGATCGTCTTCTCTGTGTCGGCGGATGCGTGGACGTCGCTCCGTCGGCCGCTCAAGCTTCCGAAGGTGGCGCCCGGTGCGCCGTGTCCGGTGAGCGCGCTCAACGAGAGCTTCGACTTCGACAAGCACGGCGTCGGGAAAGGAATCGGGCCGGGACCCGCGTGGCCGATCGGTCTCGCGCAGCCGGGCTCGGTCTTGCGTTTCATCTATCCGCCACCACCGGGCAGCCTGATGTACGGCAGCGAGTGGAGCGGCAACAAGGTGCTCTGGTTCGTCTCGGCCGAGGCCGTCGGGCCGGTGCTGGTTCGAGGCGCGCGCCTCGACGCTCCGGACGAGGTGCGCTTCGGGCTGGAGCAGCGGCCTCCGGCCGAGCTCCACCTCGTCGGGGCGGACGATCATCCGTCGACGACGCGAGTGCGCTCCGCGGGCTGCTACGCGTACCAAGTCGATGGCCGGAGCTTCAGCTACCCGATCGTCTTCCGCGCGGAGCTGATGAGCTGATGGTCGCTCGAGGCGTCGGCCTGCTTGTGCTGGTCAGCGTCCTTGCGTTCACGCAGGGCTCGCCTGCGTCGAGCGGAGCGTCGACTGGACCTCGACCAGGAGAGGCAGTCGACCGGCCGACGCCGCAAAGCTACGCCGAGACGTGCAGCCTCGTCGGCTCGTGGTGCAACCGTCCCTTCCCGAGCGGTCAGGTCCCAGCCGCCCTTCGCCGGCCCCTTCGTCTGCCGAAGGTACGTCCCGGCGGTCGATGTCCTACGAGCTCGGGACGCAGGATCGACAGCGGTCAGTTCGGCGGCATGGCTCTGGGACGCAGCCTCGTCAGACCGCTGATTGCCGCCGCGGGGGGCGATCTGCAGCACGGCGTTCTTCCGTTCCAGCGCGTGGCTGGGACGCGTTGGTGGGTCGTGAAGACGCTCTGGTTCTCGGAACCCGTCTATCGCGGACCGGTCTTCGTCCGAGGCAGGCAACTCGACGGCTCAACGAAGCTCGCCTTCGGCGAGGGACCGTCGCTTTTCGACCCGCAGTTCGCGCCGGCGCCGACACCGAACGGCACGAGCGGTTGGCGACAATGGCCGGGTGGAACTTTCATCCGTTCCTTCGGCTGCTATGCGTGGCAGGTCGACGGGACGAGCTTCAGCCGGGTGATCGTCTTCGAGGCGATCAAGAGCACGAGCTAACGTCAGCCCTCCGCCCAGCTCGCTTCGATGGCGAGGCCGCCTTCGCTGTCGTCGTCCTGTGTTCCCAGGAGTGTCCGGGCGAACGCGCTCAGGTTGACGGAGCGCGATGGGTCGTGCGCGTCGATCGCCACGACGTTGCCTTCGCTCGCCGAGTAGAGCAGCCAGTGCTCGCGCCACTCGAGTTCGGCCATGCGTTCGCAGATCTTGAAGTCCGTCCGCTCGCGATGGAGCGGCGTTGCCTTCGTGTCGCCGGCGCGCACGACAAAGATCGTTTCGGTACCGGTCGAGCCGAGCGCGGTGTTCCGATCGGTCGCCGTGAAGGCGACCGTGTCGGCGGATGCGTCGGCGGCGACGCCGCTGGAGACGCCGTCGGTCCGCTTCTTCCAGCGGGGCAGCGGTGCCGATGCGAATAGCGAGCCGTCGGCGTGGAGGACGACGAGGCGGTGGCGGTCGCGGAGAGCGACCAATGGTCCGAGCGCCTCCAGCTCCGGCTTGCCTGTGAGGCCTAACCCGGCCAGCGGCGTCAGAACAGCTGGGCGGCCGCCGTCCGTGCTCATCAAGCGGCCACGCTCTAGGAAGAAGAGCACGCCGTTGGGAGCGGTCGCGAGTATCGAGGCGTGGGCGGCGAGCATCCGCCTGCCACTTCCGTCGGTCCGTCGCGCGTAGAGTCGGCGTCCGTTCTCGCTCTGTGTGAGGAGCTGAGCCGTCGGCGTCCAGGCGAGCGGGTACTCGCGAGTGGCGAGGTGCCGCTCAGGACCGTCGAGGCGTGCGACGTACAGCTTCTCGTCGGACCCGTATTCGTACGAGAACGCGAGCAGGTTCGTTCCGAGAGTGATGGCGCCGACCTGGCCGGTGCGGCGAAAGGTGCCGTGGGAGCGCCAGAGCGTCTCGTGCCAGCGCCCGACGAGCAGGTGCCCGTCGGCGACCTTCCACCAGCGGCCGTCGAGCGGCGACCACGCGGCCCCGGCGGGAACCGGCAGCGAGCGGCCCGGCTGAAGGGCGACTCGGCCGTCGGTGTTGACGGTGAAGCGGCCGCAATTCGTCTGGAGCACGACCGGCCAGGGAAGTCCCGCGGGAGCTGCCGCCGGCGGCACCGCACATGTGTCCGTTCCATCCGAAGGCGAGGCTGCGCCCGCCGTGATTGCGGCGACGGCGAGGAGAACGCCGACCACAAGCTTGCGCATCCGTAGTTCGATTACGGCCATTGGGCCGAGAGAGGTCCGCGCTGCGGCTGGCGGCGTCCCAGCGAGGCTGCCATCATTTCGCTGTCCCGTACGGAGGAGGCGCCGATGAAGAGAAGGTCTACGCTGGTCGTCGCTTCGGTCGTTTCCCCTCTTGCGTGCCTCGTGGCGGTGGCCGGCGCCGCAGCCGAGCAGACACCGATCCCGCTCAAAGCGCCGAGCGGCTACCGCGACTACTGCGGCCGCCACCGCGGTTGCCCGCGCGGCGGCGTTCCTCAGGCGCTCTGGCGGCCGCTTCATCTACCGACGCTCGCGCCAAGCGCTTCCTGCTCGGCGGCGACGCCGCGTACCGTGACGAAGCGCATCGCACCCGTCCTCGGCTCGGGCCCGGTGTATTTCAGCGCGGGCGCGTACAACCCAACCGACCGGGCGACGATGAAGACGCTCCCGCCGGACACGAGCATCGCCGCCGGCACCGGCTGGACGGTCGCCAAGGCGCCGCTCGTGGCGAAGAAGACTCTGCGCCAGCCGCTCGTCGTCCGGGGCGGGCGGATCGATCGGCCGGGTGAGTTGGGCTTCACTGGATACGGCGTCCAGCGACCGTTCTCGGCGCTGCAGTTTCCGCCGAGCTTTGCGATCGATCTCGGCGCGTTCAAGGCCTACGGGATCTCGGTCTGGGCCGCGACGCCCGGTTGCTACGCGCTGCAGATCGACGGCGCCACCTTCTCGAGGATCATCGTCTTTCGCGTCGAGTTCACCTCATGAGGCGCGTCCGTCCACACTGGTGGGCCGGCGCCGTGGCCATCGCGATCTCGGGTGCGGTCGCGGCGGGCGCGTCGGGAACGAGCGGCTTCGATTGGCAGCGGTTACACCGGCCGCTTCGCTTTCCGTCGGTGGCCGCGGGCGTGCAATGCCCGACGAAGGGCGCAGCGCAAGCGGCGTTCGGCCAAGCGTTGAACGGCAGGAGCCCGGCGTACCTGATGAGCGTCGGCGGCACGGGGGCGGGCGTGATCGAGGTCAACTACCAGTACGTCGACGCGAAGGGTTGGGTCGGGCAGAAGACGCCGTGGCTGATCGATCGTCGCTATACCGGTCCTTTGCTCGTGCGAGGACAGCGCCTCGACGAGCCCGGGCCTGTTCGCTTTGCGAAGGGATACGGCCAGCACCTCGCCGAGCTGAGGTTCGTCCGCGGCGAGAAGAACTCGCTCGACAAGAGATTCCGCGGACTGGCGTCGAGCTCGCTGTTCCGTTCGCCAGGCTGCTACGGCTTCCAGATCGACGGCACTTCGTTCAGCAGGGCGATCGTGATGCGCGTGATCGAGGTCTGAGCGGGGGGTAGGCGCTCCGGCACAGCCGACGCCTGGAGACGCGTAGGCACCTCCGCTGGGCGAGTGTCCCGAAATGACCCCTGACAGGCGCTCCGTGCGAGGGCATACTGAGCCGGTGACGAAGACGGTGACCCTGACAGCTGTTTTCACGCCGGACGAGAACGGCTGGACGATGGCGCAGCTTGCCGAGTGGCCAGCGGTGGTCACTTGCGGGAGCACGGTCGAGGAAGCGCGGGAGATGTTGTTGGACGCAGCGCGGGAGATGATTGCTTCTTATCGAGATGAGGGTCGCGAGCCGCCGATCGGCGGCGGCCACACCGAGCAGGTGACGATCGAACTGGCCGCTGCTTGAGGCGTCAAGACCTCGAGCGACATTTATCCGAGCACGGTTGCGAGGTCGTCCGCGAGGGCGCCAGGCACACGATCTGGTCGAACCCGGCGCGTGACCTCCGCGCTCCCGTGCCACGTCATCGTGAGATCCCGCTCGGAACGTCACGCGCGATTTGCCGGCAGCTCGGCATTGAGGCTCCGAGCCATCGCTGAGGGACGGACGCTCGATTGCGCGCGCACAGACGCCCGAGCGGTGCTAGCCCCAGGAGACGACGAAGAGATCCAAGTCGTCCTCACGCGCCGTGCGGGCAAGCTTCACCAGTTCTTCGAAGAAAGGGAGAAACCACTTAGAAACGTCGGCTTCGGGAAGTGGTGCGAACTCCTCGATTGCGGCCCACGCGCGGCCAACATCGGGCACCTTCTCCGACGGGAGTGTGGCCAGAAGATCTCGCAGCTCGCGTCGTACAGGGGCGGCGAATGCAAATGGCGCGTCATCAATGGACGTCGGAGGCTGGTCGGTCTGAGACGGGATTATCTCGACCGAGAAGGGAATCTCCTTCACGTTGCGGCCGGCCAGGATGGCCTCCAGATGAGTCAGCTCGACGCCTAGGAAGTCAGGGCCTTGGATCGGCCTGAAGCGCGCGCGCTCACTCAGCCAAGCGTCGAAGTCGATGCCGCGGACCACGTCGTAGGACCCGGCGATGATGTCGGTGCTCTCGTACACGGTTGGCCGAGCGTAGCCATGCTCGGTCTGGCGAGACGCCAGAGGACTGGGCGAGTGCTCACGAATGTTCCCCGAAGCGTTTGCGCTTAACGGTTCGGATGGTGGGATGCACCAGGAACACGTAAAGCCACGCAGCTCCTAGACCGATTCCGGCGGCGAGCTTGAGCCAGCTCGGAAGGTCGAACACATAGAAGGCGACTAGATACGCGACGATCGCGATGACCGCGACCTCGATCGCGCGATTCTTCAGCGTGTCGCGTCGGATCACTGCGCCATGCTAGGCACCGCTGACGTGCGCCAGTGCGCGCGAGACGCCCGAGCGGCGGGCGAGGATGCGTCACGATCGATGCCGAAAAGGGCCGCTCGACAGTAATCTCAGCGTATGGCGCCCGAGGACCCGCAATCGGTCTGGATGATCCGACAGCAGTGCATCTTCTGCGGCGAGAGCATCGAGGACGGGCAGCCGCGCACGGCCATCCTTATGTTCGACGCTGACGACGAGATCATCCAATATCAACTCGATGCGCACCTGCGTTGCGTCAAGGGCGCGGCCCATCCCGCCATGGCTGAGAGGGTGGATCCGACGTTCTTTAAGCGTATGGACCGTCGTCGGCCGAATCGCTGAGAGAGCGCGGTAGGCTGCGCCAGACCGTATGGAGTGCCCGGCGCCTCGCTCGTAAGTTGGCGCGGGTTGCCGTCGGGAGTGGCCCGGCGGTAGAGCCGCTATTACGGGAGGCGCCGGTGATGAGCGAAGGTAGCTGGGTCGGACTTGATGTGC
>WNFU01011153.1_pt1 | contig 11717 bp, 9 predicted proteins | sample 5400121 | NCBI WGS metagenome assembly WNFU01 (sample SAMN13153360, study PRJNA577476) | soil metagenome | isolation source: 100 cm soil or saprolite under grassland replicate 1 | place: USA:California | collected 2016-06-15 | reverse complement strand
GCTATGGTCGATGCCGAACAGAAAAGCGATGTGATGATCCGCAGCGTTTACGTCGCAGTCGCCGGCTCGCATCTGCAAAGTTTCAATAACCGTGGATGCGTCATGCTGCCCGAGGACCGCGATGAAATTGATGAGCAGGATGTCGAGGACGTAAAAATTAATGCGCGCGAGGTGAGCATTCCGGCGCAAAACGCGTTCCTGCATTCCATCATTCAACATTATCATGTCGATGGACAGAATGGGGTGCTGAACCCGATCGGGATGCTGGGCCAAAAATTGGAAGCCGATTTTCATATCATCCACGGCGTGCGCACGCGCATTCAAAATAGCATCCGCTGCGTGAAAGAACTGCCGCTGGACGTAGAGGACGTTGTTTTTGGCGGGCTTGCTTCTGCGCAGGTGGTGCTCACTCAGCATCAGAAAGACCTCGGCGCGCTGGTGATCGATATGGGCGGCGGGACCACGGATTACGTCTTGTACGCCGACGGCGCGGTGAAACAAAGCGGTTGCGTGGCCGTGGGCGGCGACCACATCACCAACGATATCTCCATGGGACTGCGCATCCCGATGGCGCGCGCGGAGAAATTAAAAATTGAAGAGGGCAGTTGCATCCTGGGCAATTGTTTGCCTGGCGAAATGATTTTGTTGAAGGACGATTCAGGCTTCGCGGGCAAAGAGATCGAGCGGGAAACACTGAACACGATCATTCACCTGCGCGTGCGCGAAGGACTTGAGCTACTCAAACGCAGGCTCGAGGACGAGCCGTATCTTAGCTACCTCGGCGCTGGCATTTTTATGACCGGCGGTTGTAGCCTTCTTAATGGCATCGACCATCTTGCAGAGGAAATTTTCGAAATTCCTGCACACTTGGCGCACGCGCAGACCACGTGGGGCGTAACGTCCGCGGTGGAGGATCCCCAGTTCTCGACGGCGATCGGCCTGGTCAAGTTCGCACAAGTTATGCAAACCGACCGACCGCGGCGAGGCTTCGGCCGGATCATCGGAAGATTTTTCAGCGGAATGCGATGAGAAGTTCGAACGCACTCTCCAGCGGTCATCCCGAGCCGCATAGACGGCGAGGGACCTCACAAATGCGCTGGGCGTTTGCTTGCTTCAATGCGCGTGACCATAAAGCGCGAATAGTGCTGTGTTTGGTTCGGGTGACCTCTTCTCAAATTGAGAGGTTCCTCGCTTCGCTCGGAATGACACGTTTAAGAAATGGGGTAGCACGATCGATATGATTCAACTCAGTAAAAATTACAGTCTTCCAGACCACCTCGCAGAATTTATTCCGGTAAAAGTGGTGAGCGTTGGCGGCGCCGGTTTAAACGCGCTCGATCGAATCGTGCTCGACGGCTTGGAGAAAGCCGGCGTAGTCGCAATCAATACCGATGTGCAGTCCCTCACGAGTTCCGTGGCGCCGCACAAAGTGCAGCTGGGCCGTACTGTGACGCGCGGTTTGGGCGCGGGTGGCGACCCGGAGCTTGGCTATCAAGCCGCTGTAGAATCGACCGAAGAAATTCGCGAAGCGCTGTCGGACGCAAATGTGATTTTCATTTGTGCAGGGCTGGGTGGAGGCACGGGTTCAGGCGCGGCGCCCTATATCGCGCAACTGGCGCGCGAAGCCGGCGCGCTTGTCATCGCCTTCGTCACTCTTCCATTCACATTTGAGGGGAAACGGCGCAACGCCCAGGCGCGAGAGGCGCTCGCACGGCTCAACGAGGTCGCCCACTCAGTGATTTGCTTCGAGAACGATCGAATGGGCGACATGATCGCGCCACACGCCGGAATTCATCAGGCCTTCGCGACGGCCGATATCACGATCAGCCAGAGTGTTCGCTCGATTGTGAACCTGATCCAGCGGCCGGGGCTCATTCGCATCGGCTTCGACGATTTGCTCGCGGCATTGCGCGCTCACAACGGCCGTTCTCACGCAGGCGCTCAAGAATCCGCTGATGGATCGTGGGCGGATGTTGGCTGACGCCACGCACGTGCTCGTGCAGGTGGCCGGTGGGCCCGGGCTCACACTGTCTGAAGTCGAAATTCTCATGCAGGAGCTCGGCCGTCACGTGAGCGAGCAAACACAAATTCTCTTCGGCGCCGCTGTGGAGGGACGGCTGGGAGACCGATTGAGCGTGACCATTATCAGTTCGCTCGCTGCGGAGGAGGATTTGATTCCGCAATCCACCAGCTCGGGGATCGTGAGCAGCGCGTCCGCGCCGCCACCAGCGCAGGAGCAATACCAGCATCCCGCGCCACAGATTCATATCGAACCAGAACCAGCTGCGATGGAACCTGCGCCTCGTGAGGAAAGCATTTCGTTTGACGAGCCGTTGGCGGCCGCGGAAGCGCCACCAGCCCCCGCATTCGTGCCAAGCGAACCAGAGCGGCTTATGAATAGGCCACAGAAAAAGACGGTGCTGCCGAAGGAAGAAAAATCGCCGCCAGAAAAATCTGTGCAGCCGAAACAGGAAGTTTTGCAATTTGAGCCGGTCACCCGTGGCCGCTTTGAAAAAAGTGAACCGACAATTGTCGAAGGCGAAGATCTCGACGTCCCGACCTATCTGCGAAAGAACATCAAGGTGAAGTGAGTTGTAGGGCGCCCGATCGATCGCAAGAATCTTTGAAGCGATCCGAGCCGGTCGATTACCCTATCATCAGCTATAGGCTACAAATTCGTGCGGATGAAGACGACCTTCGTTGCATCACCAGAAAGTGATGGCTGACCACAATTAGCGCCGTCGCAACGGCTCACGTTGATCGGCGCGGCGTCATCTCGTTTGAGGCAAACATCCTGCCACTCCACCGTCCCCGAAACGGTTTCGCGCGTCTGCGCTTTGGGATAAACCATAACGTCGCCATAGACGCGTTCCCAACCTTTGAGATGGTTCATTAGCTTGCGATCATTTGGCGAGTTTGCGTCGTAGGAAATCTCGGTAATCGCACCGGTGGCGAATGACAGTAGCGCCGGCGCGGTAGTTGAACCTCGTTTGATCAGAACAAGAGCCTTGTCGGAATCCTGACGATCGATTCCAACCACCTTTGTTAGGCCGGCGACCTGATAGATCTTGCTCGCTGCACCGGTTTGAAGCGACACTCGCCAGAGAGCTCCGCCTTTGACCGCCAGCACTGCCTCGTCGTTAGGGCCGAAAATCGGTGAACGAAATCCATTTTCGTGGCCGAGTCTCTGCAGCGTTCCAGTTTTGACGTTGCTGATCCAAATCTCCCCGTCAGCTTCGATTTCCTCGCTCGGTGCTTTTTGCTGACTTGGAGTGGCAGAGATGCCTGTAATGCGCAGCAGCTTGTTCAACAGGCCCTCCTCCGCTGTGACGCACGGGCAGAGGAGCAGCGCGGCGCACGCGATCAGGGGAAGGGCTTTTCTCATTTTTTCTGGGCAAATAGAATCCGCAGCAGGGGATCGTAAGCGACGATCTGCTTCTCTGCATCGAGCTTCTTAGCGTCCACCGTGATGAGCGCTCGCTCATCAACAGAAGCCGCAGGTAGAACAAACAAGGTGGCCTGGTTGTTGTTTTCCCATATCAGCCACGTTCTGCGCTGCGATGCCGCTTGGGTTTCAGCGATGCGCGGAAAACTCTTGTGCGCGATGAGAATCGAGTAGTTAATCGGTAAAAGAAGAGCCTGCAGCGCGAGAAGCAGTGCGAGAAGTTGCGCGAGCCAACCTCCTTGCTCTGACTCAGGCGAGCGCTTGTTTCCCGCCATAAGACAGGCACCCGTTATTGCTGTCGCCCCGACCAACCCGGCGAAGAAAAGCGATGCGACCTGATCTTGATCATCGAGAAGGACGGCCTGCAGCCACGCGGGTCCAGGCAGGGTGGGCGCGAGTAGGAGGTTATTGAAAACGAAGCATTGGCGCGCCACGAACTGGATCACAAGGACGGCAAAAATAATGCCTGTGATATAAAATGTGCCGGGTCGAATAGCCTGGAAGCGCGACCGCAACTGCGCGGGAAGCAAGCGCCAAAGTAAGCAAACGATCGCGGCCGGCACGAGCAACAGAAGCAAAAGCGACGGAACGGTCGCGAGTAGATAGACCACAAACTTCGCTCCGGCGAAAAAGTAGCGTTCCTCGAGCACGTCGAGATTTCGCGCTACACCGAGCATGGTGAGTTCGAACCTCGTCACGAGATAACCGAGCAGGTAGAGCAGAAAACTACCGAACGCGGAATAGCCCGCCCAACTGGTTGCGTAACTCTTGAGATGATCCGCGATGGTCTTGCCGATGTTCTGCATGTTACCGACCGACCAATCGAAACGCAGCCCAATAGTAGGGTTGCGGAAATTTCTTTTTCACTTCGATGCACGCTGCACGCGCTGCCTCGGCCAGCGGCTTCTCTCGCGCTTCGCCATGAAAAGTTTTCATCCAGAGCGCCGTCGAAGCCGCATCGACCGGCCATGAGGAGAGCACCAGATTGTTTGCGCCGGCATAAAGGAGAGCCCGCTCGATTCCGAGAATCTCATTGCCCGGGGTCGCCTCGGCCTCGCCCGTTTCGCACGCGCTCAACACGACCAGCCGCGCTTTGCCGAGCGGAAGCCCAAACATTTCCGCCGCCGTCAGGCGTCCGTCGTTCCCCGCGTCTTTGCCGAGCTGAAGATACGATAGCATTGGCTCCACCGGTGTGAATTTTCCGTGAACTGAGAGATGGAGAACATCATAATCACCCGCGATCGATTTCACTTCCGACTCGGGAATCAACGCATCGGTCACCGTTTTGCTTCGGTTGGGGTAAAACGAGGCCACCGCCTCCACTTCGCTTCGCGCCTCTTCGATGTCAGGATCAGCCGCAGCAAGCAGTCGGCCATTTTCGATTGCACCACCTTTTTTCAGATCGAGGAGCAGACCTGCGCTCGGTGCATCGGAGAGCGCGAACATTTCCCCTAACGACTGGCCTGATGGCGCGATCAAGGCGGCGAATGGCAGACGATTCATCTCAGCGTGCGGGATTAAGATCAACTGCTGGCTCTTGATCCAAGCCAGTGCCGGTTGAATGAGGTAAAGGAATAACTCACGCGCGGATTTCTCATCGAACTTCGCATCGCGGCTCGACACACTCGCGCGCAGCGCTGCCACCTTGGCTTTAAGTTCGCTGCGTGGAAAGAGAACGCTGCGCACATGCTGGCTTTCGCCGGCGACGTGCCACAGAATGAGGCCGTCATCGAGCGAGAGGTAATAGAGCATTTCGCTCCCATCTCGGCGGAGAATCTCTTGCACGTGCTCGAGCGAGGCCGGTTGCGAGACGATCAACTCGCGCAGCCGCGGCGCTTTCGTGGCCAGGCGCGCTGCGGCCTCGCGATCCGCTTTTTCCAGGTCCGCGATCTGCTGCTCCGCCGCCTTGATTTCTGAAGTGAAGCTTTCCCGATCAGGACGTGTGCGATAATCAAAAAGCTTCTTCTGCAACGCGGCGATTTCCGCCCGCCGGCGTTGCGCTTCGCTGAAGAGCGATTGTTCTTCCGGCCGGGCCAGCGCGAGTTTTTTGCTGAAGATCAGATCTGCCATCGCGCGAGAACGCGAGCGTTCCATCAACTCGAACGCCTCGGCGAAACGCTTGCGCTGCAGGAGCTGCGAGATCGCCGGATAGTAAAAAGCAATCTTGTCGTTAAAAAACTCCTCGCGACTTTGGTCGTCACGCAGGTTGCGCCGGTCTGCTTCGAGCGCATCCACGGCTTTCAGATAATCGGCCAGCGCCTGGTCGGCCTCGCCTGCGGCGGCATGGAACTGTCCGCGTGTGACCAGGCTGCGCGCGTCGCGTCCATCGAGCATGTGATCCTTTTGCGCGAGCGCAATCAAACCCGCCGGGAGATCAACGCGGTCCGGAACGAACTGCTCGTTTACCAGCACGTCGCTCGGCTTTCTCGGCGCGAAGACGCTGCTCCGTCCAAGCATCTTCGAGAAATTGACATTGTTCTCGACCATTCGCCGGCGAAACGTTAATTCACGCAGGAACTGTTCGATCGTTGGGTAAAGAGTCGCGTATCCGAACTGGTGGGCCAGTTTCAGCGCGGCTTCGTAATCGGCCTGGGCGAGTTGCAGACTCTCTAACTGCGCGCTGTACGCCTTTGTGGCGCCCGACTTTTCCGCCAGCTGTATGAAAACATCGGCGCGATCAAGATGCGCAAAGAGAACAAGCGATTGATCCTGCAATTGCGGCGCGAGTGCGAAAACGCGAGCGAGAAGGTCCGCCGCGCCGATTAAATTGCCCATCACTACTTCTACCTGCGCTTGCCAGGAAAGCGCATTGAAGAGCGGCGTATGATCGGTCAACGCCGACGCGACGGTCACTGCTTCTCGAAAATGCGCACCAGCAGCGGTAAAATCTTTCCTGCCGGCGTACTCGCAGCGTCCCGCACCGATCAAAGCCGAAGCCTGCGTCTTCGCATCGCCGGCAGCTCGCGCCTCGTCAATTGCCTTAAGGAAATAACCGGACGCAGCGCGATAGTTTTCCTGAAATCGATAGATTTCGCCCAACTTCAATAGGCTTAATCCTGCGGCTGCCGAGTTGTGCGCTCGGTTGAATTCGTCGAGACACGCGGAGAGTTCTCGCGCGGACTGGTCGAGCTTCGATCTGAACGTCGCCAGGTCGCCGGTTTTCAAGTATTCTTTGTGAGCAGCATCGAACGCTTCGATTGCAGCCTTTTGACGCGCGATTGCGCCATCCTTGTTGGGCGCGGCCGAAACTCCGGCTGATTGCAATGCAAGTACAAGCAGCGCCGCAACAGAGCCCGACGTCCGCATTAGGGCGCTCGCTTTCATCGCGGGCGCGATCTTAAACCTGCACAATCAATTTGTTGAACTACAAAATTGCAGGTGGCTGGGTAGGGGCGCCGCGCTGCCCCGAAAGCTTTCGGGGGTCGGCGCAGCGCGCCGACCCTACCTCTTCATCAATTCCAGCACCGCGGTCGTCATTCCGATCGTGCCCGTGCGAATGGTCGGCTCGGGAACGGGCGCGAACTTGCTGGAATGCAGACTCGGCAGCGAGACGCCGGTTTTCTTCGACTCGGCCACTTTTGCCGGATGGACTGCGCCGACAGTGAACATGAGCGCCGGGATCGAATGATCCGGCAGACTGTATTCGCAAAAATCTTCAGCCCCCATGCTTGGATCTTTCTGCACGACATTGTCATTGCCCAGCGCCGTTTTCAGCGCCGCAGCAATCCGCCTTGTCAACTCAGGGTTGTTATAGGTCGCGGCGCTGAATTCATCCTGGAGCACGTGTACCTCCGGCAATTTGTCCGGCGGAAGACCGAAGGCTGTCGCGCAATCTTTGGCGATCCGCGCGATGGCGGCCAGCACCTTTTCGCGCACTTCCTTTTTATAAGTGCGCACCGTTAACTGCATCTTCACTTCGTCCGGAATGATGTTGTGCTTGGTGCCGCCATGGATCGAACCGACTGTGATGACGGCAGGATCGATTGGATTCTTCTCGCGCGACGCGATCGTTTGCCAGGCATTGATGATCTCCGCCGACAGCACGATTGGGTCCTTCGTTTTATGCGGAGCCGCGCCGTGCCCGCCAATGCCGTGCACAATCACATCAACTGAATCGACATTGGCGAGAGCGTAACCCTCGGTGACGGTGATCTTGCCCGCCTCGAACTCGGCATCGTCATGCAAGGCGAGCGCGTAATCCGGCTTTGGCCAGCGCGTGTAGAGTCCGTCTTTCAACATCGCTTTTGCGCCACCAACCGTTTCCTCCGCTGGTTGACCAATAAAAATGATCGTGCCATGCCATTTGTCTTTCAGTTTTCCAAGCGCCCGTGCCGTGCCGATGAGAGTGGACATGTGAACGTCGTGCCCGCACGCGTGCATGACCGGGACTTCTTTGCCCTCGTCGTTTTTGGTCGTCACAGTGCTCGCGTACGGCAGACCGGTCTCTTCGTGCACTGGCAACGCATCCAGATCACTGCGCACCAGCACGGTTGGGCCGGCGCCATTCTTCATCACGCCGACAACGCCGAAGCAGGTCAGGCCCGGCTTGTCGTATTTGCCGACGTGCTCGGTGACGTCGCAACCGGCGGCTTTCAATTCCTTGGCCACGATCGCAGCGGAACGTTCCTCGTGCGCGGAGAGTTCGGGATGCGTGTGGAAGTCTTTGTAAATCGTGAGCAGCGACGGCAATTCCGCATCGGCAAGGGATTGTGGGCTTTGCTGCGCCAGGACAAGCGGCGGAAGGAAGATCGATAGCGATAAGATCGAGAACGAGCGAATCTTCATACTGTCATGCTGAGCGAAGTCGAAGCATCTCTCAACCTTTATTCGATGCGATCACATAAGAGATTTCTCGACTTCGCTCGAAATGACAGAAAGTTGGACGACCGATGGAATTCGAGAAAAACACGCTGCTCTTTGGAGTTGATCCGACACCGCGCATCGTCGCCATCGAGCTGGGCGAAACCGGGACGGTAAACGTCTATCGTCGGGAAGAAAGCGGTTCGACCGCTGCTGACGTCGAGCCGTTCCATCCATTTGTCTGGGCCGACAGCGACGTTGTCGATCTCGGCATTGAACCCGAGAAACTTCGCGGCGATCTGAAGTTTGGCTGGCTGATCACGGTCGATAGCTGGAAGGAACTCATCGCGCTGCGTACCGGATTGAAGAGCGCCGGGCGCGACTTCTTCGCGTTCACGGATCCAGTGCAGCATTACCTCACGGCCACGGGCCGCACATTGTTCAAGGATCTGCCGTTTAAAGAATTGAAACGAATGCAGCTCGAAGTGCTGTCTATAGCCGGGGTCGCCGACCCCGGTGCCGCGGTCACCGCCCGCGGCTACAACAACGAGTACATCATGAGCATTGCAATCTCGGACAATACCGGCTGGGAAGAATTAATGGTTGTCGATCCAAACAACGTTGAGGAATCCGAGAGAGACGCGCTGAAGCGGCTTACCGCGCTCATCAAACAGCGCGATCCGGATGTGATCGAAGGTCACAACTTGTTCCGGTTCGATCTGCCTTATCTCGTCGGTCGCGCGAAGAAACTGAAAACCAAGCTCGACTGGGGACGCAGCGGCGGTTTTCTCCGCTCGCGGCCGTCGCGACTCCAAATCGCGGAGAAGACCGTTGATTATCCGAAATTCACAATCGATGGCCGGCATTTCGTCGATACGTTTTTGCTAGCGCAATTTTACGATGTCGGAATGCGTTCGCTTGCCGGTTTCGAACGGACGGATGTCGCACGGCATTTTGATCTTTGCGACAGCGAACAAATCTCAGCGCTCACGGGCAAAGAACTGGAGCGCGCGTATCTGGAAAATTCGGAAACGTTCCGGCGACGCGCGTTATGCGGCGTTCGAGAAGCGCGTGCGTTATCGGACCTGCTCAGCCCGAGCTACTTCAGCCAGGCGCAAATTTTTCCATACAATTACCAGGACGTGATCGTGCGCGGCAACGCCACGCGCATTAACGCGCTTTTCCTGCGCGAATATTTCCGGAAACGCCATTCCATTCCCGAGCTGCCGATGCCGCGCGCGTTCGAAGGCGGCTACACCGACATCTTCTTCACCGGCGTGGCGCGTAACGTGTGGCACTGCGACATCGCATCGCTCTATCCGTCTATCATGTTGCAGTTCGACTGCTTTCCCGCTTCCGATCAACTGCAAATTTTTCGGCATTTGCTTACCGATCTCCGCACGTTCCGGCTCGAAGCAAAAGCAAAAATGCGAGCCGAACAAGATCCGGCAAAACAGCATCATCTCCAGGCGCTGCAAAACACGTTCAAGATTTTGCTGAACAGTTTCTACGGGTATCTGGGTTTCGCGCAGGGACATTTCGCCGATTTCGATGCTGCCGCGCGTGTCACTCAGATCGGGCGCGATTTACTGAAGAAGATGATCGATTGGCTTAATGCGCACGGCACGCAGGTGGTCGAGGTCGATACCGACGGAATTTATTTTGTGCCACCCGACCAGAGTGACGTCGACGAGTTGCAGAGAGGTTTGGCAAAAGAATTGCCGGTCGGAATCGACGTCGAGATCGACGAGCAGTTCGATGCGATGTTCAGTTACAAGGCAAAGAATTATGCGCTGCTCACAAAAGACGGCGACGTCGTTATCAAAGGCGGCGCGTTGAAATCGCGTGGACTCGAAAAATTCCAGCGCGTTTTTCTGGAGGAAATGATCAAACTCATCATGCAGGGAAAACCGGAAGCGATTGTCGATCTGCGGAATGAATTCGAAAGGAAAATTCGGGACCGTGAATGGAAGATCGACATGCTGATGAAAACCGACACGCTCCAGGATTCACTGGAAAAATATCGGGCGAAGATCGCTGGCTCCGCGCGGAACCGCGCCGCCGCATATGAGCTCGCTCTGGCCAGCGGTCGCAGTTACAAACCCGGCGACCAGATCAGCTACTACATCAAAGCCACTCCAAAAAAAGTTCCCGCCTACGAAGCCGCCAAACCCGCCAGCGAATTCGATCCCGAAAACCGCGACGAAAACGTTGATTATTACGTCGCGAAGCTCGACGACCTGATGAAAAAATTCAGCGGGATCACTGCGGTGGCATCCGCGCCAAAGCAGGAGAGCCTGGCGCTTTAACGTCGATAATGATGACGCAACTGCGCGATCCGCACGTCGTCGCCGGAAACGCGATAAACAATCCGGTGTTCGCCTGTGATCCGGCGAGACCAATACCCCTGCAGCGCGTGCTTTAACGGCTCAGGTTTCCCGATTCCGCGATAGGGGTCGCGCATGATCTCCTTGATGAGTTGGTGAATGCGCTTCAGCGTCTGCGGATCTGTCTCCTGCCAATAGAGATACTCCTCCCAGGCATCATCCGAGAAGACGAGATTCACGTGTCCAGCTTCAACTTCTTTCGGACACCTTTTCCGCGTTCGAGTTGGTCGATGGAGCGCAGGAGTCGCTTTGCATTCTCCGGAGACCGCAACAGGTGAGCGGTCTCCTCGAGCGATTCATATTCAGCGAGCGAGAGCATCACTACAGACTGGTCGCGGTTGCGCGTAATAATAACTGGCGCGTGGTCTTCACAAACGCGGTTGATCGTTGCCGCAAGATTTTCTCGCGCCGCAGTGTAGGTGATCGACTTCATGATATGGACAGGATACTGTCCAGATCCGATAAATGCAATCGTTTCAGGAAAAATTCCGTTGGCACCGGTTAATTACTTGCTGGAATCATGCGAGCGGGCAGAAGTAATAGTCATGAAAACATTTTGCCATTTCATTTGTGTGCTGGCTGCTGCTGCGCTGTTCACCGCGATTCACGATGCGTCCTCCGCTGAGAATGACCTTGCCGACATCAAAGGCGAGATCACGAAAGGACACGACGAGGCGGTGAAGCGGTTGCAGGATTGGATCGCGCAGGTGTCGATCGCGGCGGAGAACCGCGGGTATCCCGAAGGCGCGGAGTATATGGCGAAGCTAGCGCGCGACGCGGGATTTCAGCAGGCGACCGTCCTAAATACCGATGGAAAACCGGGCGTCTTTGCCACGCTCGATGCAGGCGCGCCGAAAACCGTCGGACTGTATTTCATGTATGACGTGAAGCAGTTCGATCCCGCGGAATGGACGTCGCCGCCGACTGAAGCGCGAATCGTGGACAAACCGCCGCTGGGCAAAGTCATCGTCGGCCGCGGCGCGGTTAATCAGAAGGGGCCGGAGGCGGCGTTTCTTGCGGCGCTGCATGCGATTCGCGGCGCGGGGAAAAAGTTGCCGGTGAACCTGGTTATGGTGGCCGAAGGT
>WNFU01010021.1_pt1 | contig 11717 bp, 14 predicted proteins | sample 5400121 | NCBI WGS metagenome assembly WNFU01 (sample SAMN13153360, study PRJNA577476) | soil metagenome | isolation source: 100 cm soil or saprolite under grassland replicate 1 | place: USA:California | collected 2016-06-15 | reverse complement strand
ATCGCAGAAGTGCAATAGAGTCTTTCGAAGGTTTTCTCTTTAGATTTGGTTTTGACAACCCATCCTTCGCAAGGCTTTAGGATTATGACCAAAAATTCTTCACAAAAGAAATATTCTCGCTTCGTCACCTTATGCGGTCTTAAATTCCGCGACACTGATCCGGCCTATTTTCCGCGCGTCCAATATCGCGGCCGGACGATTTACCTCTGCACCGAATCCTGCCTCGGCGCGTTTGTCGCCGACCCGGATGTCTTCTATAAAGTCCATCGTAACTCAGAAAAAGGAAAAATACAGTAGAAGGTTAGGTATTCCATCAGGATGTATTTTGGAGAGTTATACTTTAGTCTGTCCAGTCTAGACTTAGTATGAAAACAAATTATCCAAGAGCTTTTCGACCCAACCACACTTGGATTGTGGCGAGTGTTCTTTTGATTTCCCTAATGCTTCGCTGGATCCTTATCTTTCGGGGAGGACAGTACTACATTTCAGATGAAACACGCTACGAGGTTTCCCGGAATGCTGCTCGATTTCTGTTACAAAATCAATTTGGAGAAGCACTAAGGCAATTTACCATTTCTCCGGAACACCTTGGGTTCAAGGTGATTGGAATCATACCTGCTTTGCTGGAGCACATTGTTGACACAAGCTTGGTATTCCCCGCAATTTTTTTTAGCCTTTTTTCTGTCCTAAACCTTTATCTTATCTTTTTACTCGCCCAGCGTTTCGCTCCTTCTTCAAAGGAGGCTCTTTATGCGATATTCATTGCCTCGTCCTGCCTCTCCCTCCTGTATTACTCCCGACACTTATTTCCCTATGACATGGCCATGTCATTCGGACTTTTGGCTTTGTATATTGCACTCACACGGAATCAGACCGCGCAAACCTCAGTGATTTGTGGCGGCTTGAGTTTCCTTTGCTTTATTACGTATAACGGATACTGGTCACTCGCAGCATTTGTAATGCTGGCAAATATTCTAGTGAATGACGAACATAGAATCAGGATAGTGCAGAAAACGATATTCACAGCCATCGGCTTTATTGCCCCACTGACATTTTTGATTATTGGCATGCAACGGTTGGGGGCGAACATGATTTCTGCCTATCGTCTTTTTGCGGCCTCGATCACCCAAGGCAGCTTCCATGCAGTCATACTTATGCTGGGAACGTTGTCCATCATTGCTATCCTCAGTCAATTCAAGGAATCAAGACAAGATACAAAGTTGTGGGCAGGAGGAATCCTGTTTATTTACCTTTGCCTATTCGTTCCATCTGTTATTCTCAAATACTTTGTCGTGTATGGAAGGCTGGCGCGGCAGCTGATTCCATTCTTGGTGCTTCTGTCTGCTCAAGGAATGGTTCAAGTGGAAAACCGCTGAGCTTCAGGTCGAAAGCTAGCGATGGTTATCTCGGCGCTCATCTTCATTCAAGCTGCTTGGAATTTCATGTCTTCCTATCCTCTCAACTACCCGCGGCAATTTGTCGCCGAGGCAAAAGCTAAATTTCCTGGTTTCGAATTTTCATCCAAACGCCTGGCTTTTGGAGCTCCGGTACTATGCCAGAATCATGGTTATATTATGGAAAGCGCCAAGTATTATGTGACCCCTCCTGAGAAGATTCCCAGAGTGCAGGGGCAGCTCTTATTGTCAGCCCAACACCCTTCTAACTTCCTGCCCTATCAATATGATGGGGATCCTCCCGCGATGAGACAGCTTTTCCGTATCCAAAAGCTAAAAATGAACTTTTATAAAGTGGATGAACAATTCATGTCAGAAACAAATCCAGCCTGTATGACTATTAAGAACTGTGTAGTCCATGAAAAATAATCACTTAAAAATTCAGTTACTTTCACTTGACCTCTTGCATAAGTGATCCTTTGCCTAGCCACAGAGTCCACTGAGACCTTTGAGAAAAACTCATTTTCTCTGAGTTCTCCCCTGGCACCGTCCGCAACACTTGCACTGCACTGCACCGAACGCACGATTTGCTAAGCAAATCGGGTGCAAGTTTTGCGAAGCTCCCCGAAGCGTAGCTGAGTGGGAGGGCAGGTGTGTGGCGAAAAGACTTTCGCAAGAGGCCAATTACAAACAAAGAAAAGGTTGTGAAAATATATGACTACTCCTTGGAAATGCGGCGATATCATTGCGTGGAGGGGAATTTATCGAAAGCGCATCTGGCATGTCCAGCCGACAATTCTTGTCAAAGATACTCCTGAAGAGATTGTGCTAACCCTACTTCCTGGGACGGAATGTATTGCTCCTGAAGGATATTCGTTAGGAAAGAATAGCTATAAACGCCGATGGAATTTTAAAGAAAAGGATTGGCAATCAGAAAAGTATTCCTGGAGTACAAATCGTTTATTGCTCCTGACAGAACCCGAAAAATATTATTCGACGATCTTTTTTTGGAATCATGAAAGCAATGAATTCCTGTGCTATTACATCAATTTTCAGTTGCCGTTCCAGCGAAATCAATCCGCGGTGGACACCTTGGATTTGGACCTCGACCTCATCATCCACCCAGATTTCAGCTACGAATGGAAAGATGTGAACGATTATCAGAAAGCAATTGAAAACGAAGTCATCTTTCCCGAATGGATGAGGGGAATTGAAGCGGCAAAGCAGGACGTTTTCGAGAAACTTGAAACGCGCCAATATCCTTTTGATGGCTCGTGGCTGAACTGGAAGCCCGATCCATGCTGGTCGCCGCCCATACTGCCTGAAAATTGGGATAAGATATAAAGATAATACCCCGCGCTGAGCGGAGCGAGTGGCAGCGAGCGAAGACGAAGCGTTAGCAGTAAAGCATTCCTGTACGGGCCCAGCGATTGCTTTGGCCTTTGCGCTCGCAATGACGAGCTGAGTTTTATTGTTGGAGTAAGAATGATATCCCCTCAAAAAGCGATCCATTACGAGAGATATGAATTCAAAAAATGGAAGCCGTTCGACGCCGAAACGATTGTCGAAAGTCCCGTCTCATTGACGGTCAACGGCCAGGTGTGGTTGACATTTATGTGTACGCCGGTCAATTTGGAAGCGATGTCAATCGGATTCCTTTACAACGAAGGCATCCTTGAGTCGATGGACGAGGTGGAAGACGTACGCATTTGTGAACATGGCGATAACGTGGATGTCTGGTTGAGCCACAGCGTGGAACAGCCTCAATCCTGGCGGCGCACATCCGGTTGTACGGGCGGCGTTACCGCTGTGGATGTATTGGCACGGGTGAATGTCTCATTTAACGGCGACCAGCCCAAGTTCCCGCCTGAAGCGATTGGTCATCTCGTGGAGATGTTAATTCAATCACAAGAGTTGTATCGTGAAACGGGTGGAGTCCACACCTCCGCATTGAGCGACGGAGAAAAAATCGTCTTTATCGCAGACGATATTGGCAGGCACAACACGCTTGATAAGATCGCGGGGTTATGTCTCATGAACGATGTCTGGCCCGAGACAAGGATCCTGATCACAACTGGACGCATTAGCTCGGAGATGCTGCAAAAAGCCGCGCGCATTCAGGCACCCATTTTGATCTCGCGCACCTCGCCAAGTTCGCTTTCCATTGAAATGGCAGAACGATACGGCATCACATTGATTGGCTACGCACGGCGGGATCGATTCAATGTTTATTCCAATAGTCAAAGAATTCAATCGAACGAAAGTCAATAGGAACCGCTGTAACGCTGATAATCACGCAATATATTATGACAAATATCCTCCTAAAACATGAAGAATGGAACTTACAAAGGAATATAGTCTCCGTATAATTACAGTCAGTAGTGGCGAGTTTGTAACAACATAACACAATGCAGATCATCGCAGAACATCGCTCTCTCATTATGCACAACGAAGTACACCGCAGCCCTTCGCACTAACTCGCCCTACCTGGTGATGACAATATCGTCAATTCAATACCTAATGTCATTATCCAAGCCGCCCCTTTTCGGGGCGGCTCTTTTTATCAATCATTTGTGAAATCTATCACTATAAATAAAGAAGAATGTCTCTGACTATTAAACGTAATTGGACTTAGTATGTCAGAGCAGAGTGCTACGCGCTTTCTTGTTTGAAATCAGTGAAAGGATCTTTAATCAGATGCATCTGAAAGACATTATTGAATTGGTGGATGGAACACCCTTAAACCCTGATGTGGATATGAATATAAAAATACGCGGCGGCTGCGGGGCAGATCTGATGAGTGATGTGCTTGCCTCTAGTCAGCCAAAGGCCGTTCTTCTTACCGGCTTAACAAATCCTCAGGTGGTGCGAACGGCACAAATCGCTGAGTTTCGAGCGATCATTTTTGTACGCGGTAAACAACCCCAAGCCGAAACGCTTACCATTGCGACCCAGGAAAATATGCCGTTGATCACCAGTCCATTTGGCATGTTCGAGGTGTGCGGACGACTCCACAAAGCCGGACTTCCAAGCTTCGAATCACATGTGCCCACCAGCTAGAACCCCGACCGAGCAGGAGATCCATGGACGTCATGGTCGCCCCATTACAGACCAAGATGCTCATGATATTAGCCGCGTTGAGGAACTCTCCTACGACTTAAGAATCCACGAGGTGATGACAGCGGAGGTAAAAACAGCCACACCGGATCTGCCGCTCTCAAAAGTACTCGACACCTTACGAGTGAATCGTATTTCCGGTCTCCCGGTGGTGGAAAATGAAAAACTTGTTGGCGTCCTGAGTCTTGAAGACATTGTCAGGGCACTTCAAAAAAATGATCTCGCTGCACACACCAGTCAATACATGACCCGAGAAGTTGTAAGCGTCGCGAATTATGACTCTATCGTAACAGCCATCCGTACGTTTACTGAAAAACAATTAGGGCGTTTGCCAGTTGTGGATGAAAATAACAAGCTCGTCGGAATGATCACAAAGGGTGACATCACCCGAGGTATTCTGGTCGCGCTGCAGAAAGATTACAAGACAGAGGCTGTTCGCCGCTATCGAGCAAGCCACCTGTTCGAAGACATTATTTCGGAGCGCACCACCCTCGTCCTTCGCTACACGATCAAGGCAGGTGATTTCACACAGGGTGGAAAAGCCTCCAGCCATATCAAACGCGCACTGCTCCGATTGGAGGCCGATCCACAGATCACAAGGCGCTGCAGTATCGCTGTCTATGAGGCGGAGATGAATCTCATCATCCACACCACGAACGGCGGCATCTTAAAACTCGAAGTGGAACCGCACCGTATTACGATGTCGGCCACCGATGACGGACCGGGTATCGCTGATACCGAAATGGTCTTTCAGCCGGGTTATTCGACAGCCACAGAGCAGGTGCGCGAAATGGGCTTTGGTGCGGGCATGGGACTGGTCAACATGAAACGCTGCGTGGACGAGATAAAACTGGAATCAATGCTTGGCAAGGGCTCAAAACTTGTCATGCGTATCTTTATCCCCAATCAAACCGTCGGCGTAAGCCGGGAGGGACAAAACGATGAACCTTCAACAAATCATTGATCAACTCAATCTGACTGTATTAACCGAGCCCCGCGACTTTACGAGCGTCACAACCCACGGTGGCTATAGCTCCGATCTGCTTTCGTGTGTGATGGCCGGAGCAAAAAAGGGATTTATCTGGACTACTCTTCAAGCACACTTGAACATCGTGGCAGTGGCAGCGCTCACAGAAGTCGCGGCGGTCATCATCACCGAGAATGCTCAACCTGATGCAGCTTCCATTGCCAAAGCGAATCATCAGGGAGTGATCCTATTATCGACCTCTCAACCCACTTATGAGGTCAATGGAAAACTTTGGGAAATGGGTGTTCGCAACTGAATACCGAGGTGGCAATGAAAAAATTTCGAGCCGACCTGCACGTTCATACGGTGCTATCACCCTGCGCCGACGTGGCGATGATTCCCCCACTCATCGTGCAAAGCGCGCTCGAACACAACATTGACCTGATCGCGATTACCGACCATAACTCGAGTGCCAATGTGCGCGCCGTTCAAAAAGCAGCAGAGGCTACAAACTTAACTGTCCTTCCGGGCATGGAAGTGCAATCGCGCGAAGATGTACATCTCCTCACACTATTTGAAAATTCTGAATCACTGGAGGAATGGCAAGAGCAGGTGAACAATGCACTCCCTAACTTGCCGAACCAACCCGGATTTTTCGGCGAACAGTTTGTAGTGGATGAGACCGGAGATTTCCTCCGTAGTGAAACACGTTTGTTATTGACATCCACACGCTTCTCCATTGATGAAATTTTTGAACGCGTCGACTCTTTGGGTGGATTAGTGATACCGGCGCACGTGGAACGCTTTTCCTACGGTCTCTTTCCAACCCTGGGGTTGATCTCAGAAAAATGGCATCTGCTCGCCCTCGAGATTTCCCGCCATATCACTCCGGAAAAAGCCTTCGCCACTTACCCAGCACTTCGCAACTATGAACTCATTCAAGATGGAGATGTCCATCAATTAGGTGATTTTCTGGGTACGACGATATTCATTCTCGCCGCGCCCACTCTAATGGAAATGCGTTTGGCTTTTCATCACATGGATGGGCGCGATGTCTATATTGGAATTCAATCACATTGACGAGCGCAGAGTGTGCATCGAAACAAAGAAATAGTCTTTAATTGTTACCGCTTTTATATGACATTCATCGATTGACTATTTGAAAATGAACGATTACACTAGTTTGTGAAAATAATCACAATTATTGTCAAAGGTGTCTGAATTATGCTTTGTTTAAAAGAAATTCCTGAAAATGATCCGCTCAAAAGCGCGGAACAAAAAACGATTATCGACCAAGCCATTGCAGAAAATAAGGAACGACCTGGTGCCGTGATGTTGGTTCTCAATGAAGTCCAGGGAAAAATCGGTCACGTCTCCCCTTTTATGCAAATCTATATCGCCAAAAGCTTGAAGGTTCCTCCAGGTCAAGTCCACGGAGTCGTCACGTTTTATTCTTTCTTCAAAACGCAACCGCGCGGCAAACATACGATCAAGTTTTGCCTGGGAACCGCCTGTTACGTTGCGGGTATGCCTCAATTGATTGAGAAAGCCAAACAAATGCTGAACATTGAGCTGGGACAAACTACACCCGATGGTCAGATCACGCTGGAAGAATGTCGCTGTGTCGGCGCTTGTAGCCAGGCACCGGTAGTCGTGGTGAACGAAGAAGTGCAGGGAAAATTACGCCCCAACAAGCTTCCACAGATTTTAAAGAAAGTCCAGAAGTAAAAGAATGAGAGAAATAGCCCTACATTTACTTGATATTGCTGAAAATAGCGTTGCGGCAGAGAGTAAGAACGTAAGCGTTCATGTCCATGAAGACCTGTTCCATGACCGTCTCTCCGCTTGTGTGATTGATGATGGGCACGGCATGGATGCTGAAACCGCGCAGCAGGTGCAGGATCCGTTTTATACCACCCGCACCACGCGCAATGTCGGTCTTGGAATTCCTCTGTTGAAGTCCGCTGCGGAAATGGCTGACGGGAGTTTCAGCCTACAATCGGAACCAGGCCAAGGTGCATGGGTGGAAGCGGAGTTTCGTCATAGTCACATTGACCGGATGCCGCTTGGGGATCTGGCATCCACTTTTTTAACTCTGCTGATCTCTCATCCACAAATTGATTGGACGTTCTTATATCGAGTGACTGACAAAAACAAGCAGAGTCGTGATTTCCTTTTTGAGAGTGCGGAATTGAAAAGCGAACTTGGAGACATTTCGCTAACGGAACCTGAAGTATTGACGTTTGTGCGCGGCCTATTCGAAGAAGGCTTCGAAGCCGTCGCGCTGCAAACTGTAGCTGAATAACAAAGGAGAAACTATGCCTGCCATTAAATCTCTTGAAGAACTAAAGCGCATCCGCGAAGAAGCGTTGCAAAAGAAACAAATGAAAGCAACCCCCGGTAACGTACAGGTGATTGTTGCTATGGGCACCTGTGGAATTGCTGCGGGTGCGCGTGACACGATGAAGAGTGTGCTGAATTACATCGAAACCGAGAAGGTAAGCGGCGTGACTGTGACACAAACTGGCTGCATGGGTCGGTGTGAAGAAGAACCAATCGTTCAGGTGGTGCTTGGCGATCAACCCAAGGTGGTGTATGGAAAGGTGAATGCACAGGTTGCGGAAAAAATTATGAGACAGCATGTTCAGAATGGACAGCCTGTAAAGGAAAACATTATTCAGATATAGGTGGTCGAGTAGTCCCGCATGCCCGTGGCGGGGCGTATCGAGACCCCAAGTTTTCAAGTAATCCTTCATTTGTAGGTTACCTGTTGGTCTCGATACAGACTGGGAAAAGCACCCAGCCCTACTCGACCAACGGAGATTGGTTTGGAGTTTCGAATGGCGTTTTATCGCTCACATGTTTTAGTATGCGTTGACCCGGAGTGCCTGGCAAAAGGCGCTCATGAAGTGGTTGATGCATTACAGGATGAATTTATTGCCCAGGGTTTGAACGACGAAATTCAGGTGCTGGAAACATCGCGTATTGGTGGCTGTGGTAACGGTCCGGAGATGATGGTGTATCCGGAAGGTATCCATTATGTTGGCATGACGCCGGATGATATCCCATATCTTGTTGAAGAACATTTTCTAAAGGGAAGAATCGTTGAGCGCTTCCGCGAAGTTGTAAGACCAATTGTAGATGAGGAACTGGGTGCGCTCCGCCCGAAAGAAGTGCGCGTTGTGCTGCGCAACTGTGGTCAGATCGACCCGAACAATATTGAAGATTATCTAGCGACCGATGGTTATCAGGCACTTGGTAAAGTGCTGTTTGAGATGACACCCGAAGGCGTGATCGATGAAGTCTTGAAATCTGGTTTGCGCGGACGCGGTGGAGCAGGCTTCCCAGCTGCGAAAAAATGGCAAATCACCCGCGACGTTCAGGATAGTCCCAAGTATATGATCTGCAATGCAGATGAAGGCGACCCGGGCGCGTTCATGAATCGCCGCGTGCTGGAGGGCGATCCGCATTCGGTGATCGAGGGGATGATCATCGGCGCGTACGCGGTCGGTGCGAGTTATGGGTACATCTATTGCCGTGCGGAATATCCGGTCGCAGTGCAAACCCTCAATATTGCGATTGCCCAAGCGCGCGAGTTCGGGTTCTTAGGGAAGAACATTCTCGGAACAGATTTCAGTTTCGATCTTGAAGTGCGTGTTGGCGCAGGTGCATTTGTCTGCGGTGAAGAGACAGCTTTGATCGCGTCCATCATGGGCATGCGCGGTGAACCTCATCCACGTCCACCCTTCCCCTCCGTCAAAGGCGTGTGGGATAAGCCCAGCAATAACAACAACGTTGAAACCTACTCGAACGTGCCGCAAATCATTTTGAACGGTGCGGCATGGTATGCCAGCATGGGCACGGAAAAATCCAAAGGGACCAAGACCTTCGCAGTTGGTGGAAACGTCGTCAAGCCGGGATTGATCGAAGTGCCGATGGGCATTACCCTGCGCGAGATCATCTTCGATGTCGCTGGTGGTATCAAAGACAATCGAAAGTTCAAAGCTGTACAGACGGGTGGCCCGATGGGTGGATGTCTCACCGAGCAACACCTGGACCTGCCGCTCGATTACGAAGCGTTATCCAAAGCGGGTTCCATGATGGGCTCGGGTGGGCTCGTCGTGATGGACGAAACCTCCTGCATGGTGGATATCGCCCGCTTCTTCATGGACTTTACACAGGCTGAATCGTGCGGAAAATGTACGCCCTGCCGCGTCGGGACTCGTCGCATCCTTGAACTCTTGCAAAAGATCTGCGATGGTAAGGGTGAAGCTGGCGATATAGAGAAGCTCGAAGATTTGTGCTTTGAAGTGTCACGAAATAGCCTGTGCGGACTCGGTCAAGGTGCGCCGGTTCCGGTCATCAGCACGCTGAAAAATTTCCGCCATGAATATGAAGCGCATATCTACGAAAAGCGTTGTCCGGCAAAGGTCTGTCGCCCGCTGATCCGCATGGAAATCCAGGGGCCGATTTGCACCGGTTGTACAGTCTGCGCGCGCAACTGCCCAGTCGAAGCGATTAGTGGCGAGCGACGACAAGTGCATCATATCGATGACAAGACCTGTATCCGCTGCGGCATCTGTGTACAGGTTTGTAACTTCAATGCAATTGCAGTTGAATCTTAAGCGATGAAAGCCTACTCATGGAGATCTGATGATTGCCTCAACAATTGAACGTGATGTCTCGGTCATTGTAAAAGACGCCATTGAAAAGCATGGCGCAACGAAGGATGCCTTGATACCGATCCTGAGTGAGATCAACTATGCGATTGGATATATTCCTGCTGAAGCATTTGAGGAAGTCCATAAGCAACTCAACAGCCAATCGGAACATGTGTATGTTTCTAAGAGCCAGCTTTTCGGACTTGCCAGTTTCTACGACATGCTCTCCACAAAACCGAGAGGTCGTCACGTAATCAAGTTCTGTGAAAACGCTCCGTGTCACGTGGTTGGCGGCAAAGCCGTCTGGGATTCGCTCTGCGAAATACTGGATTTGAAAAATGGCGAGACCACGCCCGATAAAAAATGGACGCTGGTTACCACTTCCTGTTTGGGACTCTGCAGCGTGGGTCCAGTTGTGTTGATTGATGAGGATCTGTATGGAAATGTCAGTCCCGATCAGATCGATCAAGTCTTAGCGCGGTACGAGTAGGAGCTAGCATGCAAACCAAACGTGCCATGATTTTAGTCTCCAACGATCCTGAAAGTATTCGTCTGGGCGCGAATGAATTGATCAAGAATTTGACCGAAGCATTGATCGCTTATGATCTTCAGGATGAAGTGGAAATCTCCACACTCTCAAGTATCGGAACATCCAATATTTTGCCGCTGGTGGTTGTTTATCCTGAGGCAACAGTTTATGGACCAGTCAAAGCCGCGGACGCCCGCTTTCTTGTCGAGGAACATCTCTACAAGGGACGTATCGCCACCGATCTTGTCGCTCCACCCAAACAACTAAGCGGAAACATCGGCTGGCTGCGCGCTCATAAGGGATACAACCCTGCCGAGCAACGTATCGTGCTGGAACGCGCCGGTCGTATTGACCCCGAAAACATCGAAGAGTTTATCACTGAAAACGGATATCAAGCCCTGGGGAAAGCTCTGTCCGAAATGACACCTGAGCAGGTGATCGAGACCATCGAGAAATCCGGCTTGCAGGGACGCGGCGGCGCTGGCTTCCCCACCGGGCGCAAGTGGAAATTTGTCCGCATGGCAAAAGGTGATAAGAAATATATCGTCTGCAATGCGGATGAAAGCGAGCCCGGTACGTTCAAGGACCGCATCGTGCTCGAAGGCGATCCGCACACCATCCTTGAAGCGATGACAATCGCCGGTTATGCCCTGGGCGCAGATGAAGGCTATATCTATATCCGCGGCGAATATGGCCTAGCCTATCGCCGCTTGCAGCATGCGATTGAGCAAGCTGAGGAATTTGGTTTCCTTGGCAACAACATCTTCAACACTGATTTCAATTTCCACATTCATCTGCATACGGGTGCAGGCGCGTATGTCTGTGGAGAAGAAACTGCGTTGATCGAATCGATCGAAGGCAAGCGCGGTGAACCGCGCGCACGTCCTCCCTACCCCGTGACGCACGGGCTGTGGAACAAACCCACGCTGGTCAACAACGTGGAAACGCTGGCGAACATCCCGGCAATCATCCGCAATGGAGCGGAATGGTATCGCTCGCTCGGAACACCCTCCAGCCCGGGCACGAAGGTGTACACGATCATGGGCAAT
>WNFU01014535.1_pt1 | contig 11723 bp, 12 predicted proteins | sample 5400121 | NCBI WGS metagenome assembly WNFU01 (sample SAMN13153360, study PRJNA577476) | soil metagenome | isolation source: 100 cm soil or saprolite under grassland replicate 1 | place: USA:California | collected 2016-06-15 | reverse complement strand
GAGCTCTATATGGACCGCTACGCGGAGGCCGACAGGCACGCCGAGCGCGCCCTGGCCGTCGGTCGGGCCACCGGGCAAGGAGAACTCTTCCTCGTCCTGTTTCAGATCCTGGGCAGGGCCTGGTATGTGCGCGGCCGGCTGGCCGAGGCTGCTGAGCTGCTCGACGGTGCGATCGATGCGGCGCGCCTATTAGGCAACACGCACGCGCTCGCGTGGAACCTCTTCAACCGCTCCGTCGTCGCCCTTGCGGTCGGCGACGTGGAGATCGCGCTCGCCACCGCACGAGAAAGCGTGGACCTCAGCCGGGACCTCGACGAGGGCTTTGTCTCTGCTTGGGCCGCGACGAGACTCGCTGCAGTCCTCCTGGAGACCGGACAACCGGCGGACGCCGTGGAGCTGCTTCTCGGCTCCGCGGGCGGCGAGGAGCTGACGCTCATCCCAGGTGGCTGGAGGGCCTACTGCCTCGAGCTGCTGACTCGGTGCTGGCTCGCACTCGACCGCCGCACCGAAGCGGAGCGCGCAGCCGCCTGCGCCGCGGCCAGAGCTGCCGACGTGCCCCTTCCACTGGTCGCCGCCTGGGCTGATCGCGCCGCCGCGGGGGTGGCTCTGCACGCCGGCGACCCGGCCCTCGCTGCCGAGAGGGCCCTCGCGTCGGCGGCTACGGCAGACGAAGCCGGGGCCCCTATCGAGGCCGCACTGTCGCGAACGCTCGCCGGTCGAGCGCTCGCCCAAGCCAGCGACGGCGACCGTGCCACAGGAGAGCTTAGGCGCGCTGTCGCGGAATTCAATGAATGCGGCGCGCTGCGCTACCGCAACGAGGCGGAGCGCGAACTGCGAAAGCTCGGCCATAGCATCCACCGACGCACACGCCCGGGAAAAACCGACGGCATCGGCGTCGCGTCGCTCACGGAGCGCGAGCTCGAGATAGCACGGCTGGTGGTCGACCGCAAGACCAACTCCGAGATCGCAACCGCGCTGTTCCTCAGCCCAAAGACCATCGAGACCCACATGCGCAACATCTTCCGCAAGCTCAACGTCTTCTCACGCGTCGAGGTGGCACGCGCCGTCGAGCGCGCCGAAGACAAGGAGCGGGCACTCCCGCAATAGCCAAGACCCCAGACTCCGCGTCTAGCAGGGTCCGGCCGATGACGACACGCGGCCTCCGGGGAATGGAGCATTTAGGAGCCAGCAGGGGGAGTCGCGTTGCGATGGTTGTCTGTTTTGCATTTGGACAACACACCGCGGGTACGAGACGGGTACATCAGATTGGGCACACGCGGTCACGCGCGGGCACTGGCGACACGTCCCGAATGGCCGATTTGCAGGAGAAACGTGATCGCGAGTGCCCGGCCGTGCCCGCCAGTACCGCCTGGGAACCTCCATGGTAAGGAGGGGGCCGGGATTGCGGACACGTTTTGGAGAGAGATCCGGAGGCCTCTCAAGAGGCGCCGACGCGCGCAGCGCCGCCCTGTCGTCAGGCGCTCTTTCGGTCGAGGTACTGCAGGAGCTCGTGCGCTGCGAGCTCGATCTCCTTGTGCCGCCACTCCGCGGCTCGGTAGTGGCAGGCGATCAGCCCCATCCGGTGCAGACGGCGGAAGTCGCCGTAGACGAACGCGTAGCGCGCCTTCGTCTCCTCGGCCGCGCCCTGGGTGACGCCGAGATGCCAGGCGGCGTACTCGTCCCAGGAGTGCGTCTTGAGGAACGCGTTTTGCTCTCGTGCGCGCGGCTGCACGTCCTGCCAGCGCGAGCGGAGCACGTACTGGCGTGCGTCGATCAGCCGCTGCGCGTGCCTGACTGCGTCCTGGTTCACCGTGTAGGCGGGCAGGCGCGCATTCTCGCCGAACCGCGCGTCAGCAACGTGTGATGCTCAGCCGCTTGACGATGTGAGATGCGACTGCGCTTGGCAGCTGTCGAGCGCCGGGGGTTGGTGTAGCCCCCGAAGGAGCAACCGCACGTGAAGGCGGTTCTGAGCCGTGAGAGCAATGAAGTCGTGGCCGATGCTCGCTGCGATCGGCGTGTTGGCCGAGAACGCTGCTTTCCTCAAAGCTACGCTCGACGGCGTCGATAGAGAACCGGTGAGTGACGCACGGCCAGGAGTAGTCGGGCGCACGGTGGTCGGAACGACTGTTGATCTGTTCACCCGCGAGCGTGTCCTCTGGAATGGCGGCTACCGCCTCATCGCTGGCGTCGACGAGGTCGGCAGGGCAGCATGGGCTGGTCCACTCGTAGCTGCGGCCGTCACCTTCCCCCCGATTTCCACTTTGGAGGGATAGGAGACGGGAAGGTCCTCACAGCGAAACAGCGCGAACGCGCTCATGAACGCGTCATCGCGGAGGCCACTGCGTGGGCGATCTGCCTCGAGGAGGCAGCGACGATCAACGAGCGAGGGCTCCATGAGTGCAATATCGACCTGCTCGCCCGGGCGGCGCACGAGCTCAAGGTGCCACCGGATTACGTACTGGTCGATGGCGTAAACCGGCCGCCAGATCTCAGATTCCCGTCAGAGCCCATCGTGCGTGGTGACGCGAGCTCGGCGAGCATCGCCGCAGCCTCGATCATCGCCAAGGTGACCCGTGACAGGGTCATGGAGGAGCTCCATGCCACGTATCCTCAGTACGGCTTCGATCGCAACCGTGGGTACTGGTCTCCGGCGCACATGGATGCTCTCAGTCGTTGCGGACTAACGCCAGTTCATCGTCTGAACAAGGGAACGAAACGGTGGCTCCGCGTACCACCTCTGCATCGACCCTGATCCCTGACACTCAATGTGCCCCGCAAGGCATCAGCCAGCGTCGCGCTCAGGCGGCCGTTGCCATTTCGTTGCCACACCGCCCGGAGCGTTTACCATTGAGACGCCGAAAGCCCCGTGTTAGCAGGGCTTTCGGCGGATGGAGCTAGCCGGACTCGAACCGGCGACCTCCTGGGTGCGATCCAGGCGCTCTCCCAACTGAGCTATAGCCCCGCGGTCGGCGAAGTGTAGCTCGGGCTCTCGCCGGTCGGGTGCGGCTTCCAGAAGATCTCGAACCGGATCAGCTGCGGATGCGTCAGCCTTCGCTGCGGGCCGGCCTCCACCGCGGCGAACTGGCTGCGGTACATCCGCATCGCGGCGAGCTTGGTTCGCTGCAGCTCCTCCGACAGCTCTACGGGCCGCGGCTCGTATCCGTCCGGCACGTGCAGCGCCCAGTAGGCGTCCACGTCCAGGAACGGATCGCCCTCTTCGCCGGTGACCCACGCCGGCCAGCCGAGCGCGGTCGAGTAGGGCAGGTCTCCGTAGAGCCACACGTCCCGACCCTCGGCCGCGAGAGCGAGCCCGACGTCACGGACGAGCTCGTGGTCGGAATGGCCGCCGATCGCCGCCGGCGCGATCACGGCGACACCGTCGGACAGCCGCCCCAGGACGGCCTCGAGGATGTCACTCGGAGGCTCGTCACGGTAGTGCGAGTCCACGAACCCGAGGTTCTCGGGGCGCCGTCCCGCCAGGGCCAGCGCCGCCTCGTCCTCCTCGAGCCGGAGCCGCATCCGGGCCTCCGGGTCATCCGCGCCGGTGATCCGGTCCCACCGCGGCGCCTTCGTGCCTGCGGGCGGGATCGCCGTGAAGACGTTGATCACGACGACGTCGCGGGCGGACACGAGGACGTGCCAGCACGAGAAGACGGCGTCGTCCAGATCAGGCGCTCTCCCAACTGAGCTATAGCCCCGCGGTCGGCGAAGTGGAGCTTGGCTCCTCGCCGGTCGGGCGCGGCGCAGGCCTAAAGCGTCGACCGGAGCGGTGAGCGCGAACGAGAGGGGCAGGAGCCCGATCGAGATCAGCCAGTCGAGGCTCGACACCCGGCCGGGCATCGAGCCGGGAACGTGACGCCGCTTGATCGTTGCCCACACGATCGTCCCGGCCGCTTCGAGAGCGTTGAAGATCAGGCAAGCGATCATGAGCTGCCACGACGCCGACGCAAGCCCGTAGCCCGGCGCCCGCGAGCGTGGCGAGGGCGCTTCTCTGTAGTCCTGCGCGCGTGAAGGTATAGCTTCAGGCCGTGGAGACCGGGCGCGTCGAGGCCTTCAGCGACGGCGTCTTCGCGATCGCCATCACGCTGCTGATCCTCGTCTTCGGGATCGAGGAGGTGCCGCACGGGGACCTCGGCGGCGAGCTGCTCGACATCTGGCCCTCCTACATCGCCTACGCCGCGAGCTTCGTGACGATCGGGATCATCTGGGTCAACCACCACGCGATGTTCCGGCTGTTCGCGCGCGTGGACCGGTTGCTCCTCCTCCTCAACGTCCTCTTCCTGATGGTCGTCGCGTTCATCCCGTACCCGACCCGGATCGTCGCGGCGTTCGCGCAGTCGCCGAGCGATCGGCGCGACGCCGCGCTCCTGTACGGCATCACGATGATCCTGATGGCCGTCCTCTTTCTCGTGCTCTGGTTCTACGGCTCGGCACGCCTGCTTCGCACCGACGCCGACCGGCGGGAGGTCAGCGGGATCACGCGCAGCTATCTGCCGGGTGTCCCTTCGTACAGCGTGGGGACGCTGCTCGCGTTCGTGAGCCCGGTCGCCAGTCTGATCGTCTTCGGCGCGCTCGCGCTCTTCTACGCGCTGTCGAGCTCGTTCTTCGGCCGTGAGAGCTGAGGTGCACCGGCATCGGGAGCGCGAGCCGGAGATCGCAGAGCTGCAGGCGCGGATCGCCGAGCTCGAGCGGAACCGCGAGCTGCTCAACGCGATCGCAAACACGGCACCGAGCCTGCTGTGCCTCGTCGACGACGAAGGGCGCGTGCGCGATCGGGCGACGAACATCGCATTCGAGCGAGCGCTCGGATACGACCCTGACGACACCGGTGGCGTGCTGTTCTGGGAGCGGTATGTCCCGCCGGAGGACGCCGACGAGGTGCGAGCCGCGATCGAAGACGCCATCGCCGACGGCGTCACGCACGAACGTGACGGGCGCTGGCTGACGCGAACCGGCGGGATCGTCGACGTGGCATGGTCTTGCTCGGCTCTACCGGAGATCGAGAGCGGCCGGCTCTTCCTCATCTGCGGCACGGACATCGGCGAGCGGACTCGACAGGCCGAGGAGTTGCGCCGGTCGCGCGCACGCCTCGTCGCCGCCGGCGACGAGGCGCGGAAGCGACTCGAGCGCAACCTCCACGACGGTGCGCAGCAGCACCTGGTTGCGTTGCTGCTCTCCTTGAAGTTGCTCCGCACGCGGACGAAGGACGCCGAGACGGTGGACGCGCTCGGACACGCGATCCACGAGCTCCAAGAGGCACTCGACGAGCTCGTCGAGCTTGCGCGTGGAATTCACCCGGCTACGCTCACCACGCGAGGGCTGAGGCTCGCGGCGGCCCAACTGGCTCAGCGAGCGCCGCTGCCGGTTTCGTTCGAAGCGTCGATAGAGAGGTACCCTGCCGCCGTCGAGGCGGCCGCGTACTACGTCGTCTCGGAGGCGCTCGCGAACGTCGCGAAGTACGCCGAGGCAACGCGCGCGTCAGTTCGAATTGCCGACGACGGAGAGACGCTGTCGGTAGAGGTGGCTGACGACGGCGTCGGTGGAGCGGACGCCACCCGCGGATCGGGCCTCAGCGGCCTGGCGGACCGCGTCGCCGCGCTTGACGGGACGCTCGAGGTCGACAGCCCGGCGGGCGCCGGCACACGCGTGAGGGCCGAGATTCCGATCGCGTGAATCGCCGACGCGGCGGCGGCACCCCCGTACACGGGACGTAGGGTTGCCGCTGTGCGCGCAGTCGCTCTCGACGTCGCCGGAACGCCGCGCCTGGTCGACCTGCCGGAGCCGCACGGGCCCGGAGAGGGGGTGCGCATACTCGCCTGCGGTCTCTGCGGGTCCGACGTCGAGAAGCTGCGGCCCGAGTTCGCCGGGGTGGTATTGGGGCACGAGGTGGTCGCGGAGACGCGAGGCGGCCGGCGGGTCGCGCTCGTCCACCATTACGCCTGCGGCGAGTGCGAGCGCTGCCGTGCCGGACACGAGTCGACGTGTGAGGTCTTCAGCGAGCCGACCATCCGCCCGGGCGGGTTCGCGGAGCGCGCGAATGCGCAGGGTTGGGTCGACGTGCCGGAAGGACTGGACGATGCACGCGCCACGATGGTCGAGCCGCTCGCGTGCGTCCTCCGTGGCGCGGAGCGCGTGCCGAGCGGTCGCGTGCTCGTCGTCGGCCACGGGTCCATCGGCCATCTCTTCTCGGCCGTCCTGGGTGAGCGCGGAGACGAAGTGTTCGCCGTCGACGCGGATCCGCGGCGGGCCGGCCGTCCACCCGACGGCCCCGTCGGCGCGGCCGTGATCTGCGCGCGCGGCGGCGTCGAGGCGGCGATCGAGGCGGTCGAGCCGGGCGGGACGATCCTCGTCTTCGCCGACGCGGGAACGATCCCCGCGGCGCCGATCTACCGCCGCGAGCTGACGGTCGTGGGCACGCGCTCGGCGGCGCCGCGGTTCATGCAGGCCGCCGCTGAGCTGCTTCCGGAGCTCGAACTGCCCGAGCCGACGGTCGTGCCGCTCGAGCGGTTCGAGGAAGGGCTGGACCTGTACCGGCGGCGCGGGGCGCTCAAGGTCGTCTTCACGCCGTGAGGGCGCTGATCTTCCACGGCCCGGGCGACCTGCGGCTCGAGGAGGTGCCTGACCCCGAGCCGAGGCCGGGCGACGTGCTCGTTCGGGTGGAGGTCGCGCTCACCGACGGCACGGACCTGAAGGCGTTCCGCCGCGGCCATCCCGTCCTGCTCGGCGACCTGCCGAGCCCTTTCGGGCACGAGTTCTGCGGGATCGACGTGGCCAGCCGCCGCCGCGTCGTGGCGGCCAACTCGGACGGCGACGTGGACGATCTCCAGCTCCTGAACGGCGCGTACGCGGAGCTGCTCGTCGTGCCCGAGCGGATCGCGCGCGTCAACCTCCTGCCCGTCCCCGACGGGATGGCGCCGGAGGTCGCCGCGCTCGTCGAGCCGCTCGCCTGCTGCCTCCACGGCGTCGAGCGAGCGGGGATCCAGGGAGGCGAGACCGTCGCGGTGCTCGGCGCGGGGCCGATCGGGCTGATGCTCTGCGCGTGTCTCGCGGACGCCGGCGCGCGGCCGGTCGTCGTCGGCGGCCGTCCCGAACGACGCGCGCTCGTGCCGGAGTTCGGCGGATCCGTCGGCACGGGCGAAGACGCGGACGTCGCGATCGACGCGGCCGGAACGGCCAAGGCTTGGGGTCAGGCCCTTGGCCTTGTCCGAAAGGGCGGAACCGTCGTCCTCTTCGGCGGCCTCCCGGCGGGCGAGCAGGTGCCGTTCGACGCCTACCGGCTCCACTACGACGAGCTCACGGTCTGCGGCGCGTTCCACCACACGCCGCAGACCGTCCGGGCAGCGCTCGTGTTCCTCGCCAGCGGCGCCTACCCGTGGCGGCGGCTGCTGACGCACGAGGTGGGGCTCGAAGGCGTCGCGGCGCTGTTCGAGGATCCCCCGCGCGAGTACCTAAAGGCAATCGTTCGTCCCTAGGGAGCGACCGCGAGGCCCGCAGCCTGTGCGGCGGCTCGGAGCCGATTGTCCCAGGTCGCAAAGACGAGCTCGTCGTCGTCGAGCGCCAGCGCTGCGGCGAGGTGGACTGCATCGAGAGCTCGCAACGCGAGTGTCTCAGCCACTCCTCCTGCCGTATGAATGAGGAGCTCGTCCAGGTACAGGACATCGATCTCGCGCCATCGCAGTTCCAAGTCGGCCTTCGCGGCATCGAGCCCTCGTGGCGATAGCCGGCGATCGCAGCGGGCGGCGGCAAGGGCTGCCCGCACCTCCACATAGCCGACGCTCGCCATTTGAACGGCAGTCGCCGACTCCCAGAGCTCGGTTGCCTCACGCGAGTGCTCCTCGTCAAGCAAGGCCTTCACTAAGGCCGACGCGTCGGCGTAGACGTTCAGCCGCCGCGCTGCTTGATCAGGATGTCCGCGACCGTTCCGCGTCGCACGCGAGGACGAGCGGCGAGGTCCTTCAGAGGAGTTTTCGGCCGCAGCGCCGGCCGGATCCGACCTTCGGCGACGAGCCGCTCGAACGTCGTCTGCGTACCGGCACCGATGATGCGTGCCACAGGCTTACCGCGGTCCGTGATCACGACTTGCTCGCCCGCCTTCGCACGGTCGACGAACGCCCTCAGGTTCTCTCGGAGCTCGCGCAGACCAACCGTCACTGCCACGATCGTAGTGTACGCATGGGCCGAACATAAGTGTCCACAACGGACTAGACGCCGAAGAGCGTCAGGTCTGGCTCGCGGTCGCCGCGGAGGAGCTCGAGATCCACTTCCACGCAGCCGAGGCCACGCGACTCCGCCAGCGTTCGGGCCTGGGGCTTCACCCGCTGGGCGGCGAGCACGCCGCGACACGCCTCCTTGGCGGGATCCAACCTGATTCGCTCCAGGTAGCGGGACAGCTGCTCGACCGCCTCGATCGTCGCGATTCGCTTGACCTCGACCGCGACCCAGCCGCCCTCCTCGTCCCGGCACATCAGGTCGACGGGCCCGAGGTCGGTCGCCCATTCGCGCCGGACGAGACGCAGTGACTCCCCGAGGGCATCCGGCTGCGCAGCCAGCGCCTCCTGCAGGTCTCGCTCGACACCGTCCTTCTCGAGCGGCGTCGCGTCGTCGAGCTCGTGCTCGGAGTCGGCTAGGACGTCGATCAGCCGGATCTCGAGCCGGTCCTCGGACTTGCCCGCACGCTTCCGGACGACTAGGACCCCGCCCTCCTCCTCGATCACGGTCGGCGGCGTCATCCAGTTCAGCGGCTTGTAGCCGCCCGCGTCCGCGTGGATCAGGACGGAGCCGTCCGACTTCAGCATCAGCAGCCGTGTCGCGGCCGGCAGCGTGGTCGCGAGGCGGCCGGTGTAGACGACCTCGCAGCGGGCGACGATCAGGCGCACGCGGCGGACCGTACTGTCCGTTTCGGACAGGGTCGGGTACGGTAGGGTGGCGCGCCTGAACGACGAACGCGTCCTCTCCAGTCGGGAGTTGAACCGGGCTTTGCTCGCGCGCCAGCTCCTGCTCGAGCGCAGCCGACTACCGGTTGCGCGCGCCGTCGAGCGCCTCTGTGCGCTCCAGGCGCAGTACTCGCCCTCCCCCTACATCGCGCTCTGGTCGAGGCTCGCCGATTTCCGCAAGGAGCAGCTGACGGGTGCGCTCGAGCGGAGGCAGGTCGTGCGGGCGACGCTGATGCGGATCACCCTCCATTTGGTCGGCGCGCGCGACTATCCGTACTTCGCGGCCGCCTGGATGCCCGCGGCCCGCGAGTCGACGCCGCGCATGACCGCCGAGAAGCTCGCCGAGCTCGCCACGATCGTGCAGGCCGCTGCGAGCAAGCCGACCACGCACGGGGCGATCGAAGCGCTCGCCGCCAAGGACATGGGCGGCCGCTGGCGCACCCGCTGCCTCGCGCCGCTCATCCATCTGCCGCCGAGCGGCACGTGGCGCTTCCACGGAAGGCCTCAGCTGCTCGTGATGGAGGAATTCCTCGGCGCCCCGCGCCCGCCGCGCGAGGAGGGAGCCGAGCGGCTCGTCCGGAGCTACCTCGCCGCGTTCGGGCCGGCGACGCAGAGCGACCTGCTCCGGTTCGCTGGGATGCGCGTCGGCGATCTGCGGCCGGGGCTGGAGCGGCTCCAGCTCCGCAGGTTCCGCGACGAGAGCGGCCGAGTTCTGCTCGATCTCCCGCGCGCGCCGGTGCCGGATCCGGCGACCCCGGCGCCGGTCCGCTTCCTGCCGAAGTGGGAGCACGCACTGCTCGCCTACGACGACCGGACGCGCATCCTTCCCAAGGAGCTGCAGGCCACGGTCATCCGAAAGAACGGGGACGTGCTACCAACCTTCCTCGTCAACGGCGTCGTTGCCGGAATGTGGACGGTCAACCGCGCCAGGGATACGGCGACCCTCCGGCTCGAGCCCTTCGCGCCGCTGCCGCGCGGCGTTCGCACGGAGCTCGCCGAGGAGGGCGAGCGGCTCGTTCGGTGGATCGAGGACGACGCCACGTCCTTCGTCGTACGTTGAGCGAGCGCGTCCTGACGCAGCGCGAGCTGAACCGGGCTCTGCTCGCGCGCCAGCTGCTGCTCGAGCGCGTGCGCCTGCCGTTGCCGCGCGCGGTCGAGCGGATGGGCGGGATCCAGGCGCAGTACGCGCCCTCCGCGTACATCGCCATGTGGGCGCGCGTCGAGGGCTTCCGCCGGGAACAGCTGACGCGGGCGCTCCAGCGGCGGACGTTGATCCAGGGCACGCTGCTCCGTGGGACGATCCACATCGTCTCCCGGCGCGACTACTGGGCGTGGGCCGAGGCGATCCGCGAGCCACAGCGGGAGTGGCTCCGCCGGGCCTGGCCGAAGATCGCGGCACGAGACCGGACGGGCGCCGGCCGCGCGCTGCGGCAGTTGCTCCATGACGGCCCGCGCCACCGCAGCGAGCTGATCGAGCTCGTGGGTAGGGACGCATGGCAGGCCGCAGACGTCGACCTCGTCCGCGTTCCGCCCTCGGGCACGTGGGAGAACCGCCGCGCGCATCTGTTCGCGGTCGCGGAAGACTGGGTCGGACCGAACGACGCGCACGCCGAGGCGGGGCGCGAACTGCTCGTCGGGCGCTACCTCGGCGCGTTCGGCCCGGCCCGCGTCGCGGACATCGCGGGCTGGTCCGGTCTCGGAAACGACCGCGTCAAGCGTGCGCTCGAGCGCACCGAGCTGCGCCGGTTCCGCGACGAGCAGGGGCGCGAGGTCGTCGATCTGCCGAGGGCGCCGCTGCCCGATCCGGAGACACCGGCACCGGCCCGGTTCATCCCTCACTGGGCGGCGTTCCTGCTCGTGCACGCGCGCCGCACCGGCGTTCTCCCCGAGGAGTTCCGGCCGATCCTCTTCAACAGCAAGCAGCCGGCCTCCCTGGCGACGTTTCTGCTCGACGGCGCGGTCGCCGGATCGTGGCGCCACGAAGCCGGACGGATCCGCCTCGAGCCGTTCCGCAAGCTCACGCGGGCCGAACGAGCAGAGCTGAAGGAAGAGGAAGAGCGGCTAGCCGCGTTCTACTCTTGAGCCGGCCGCGAAGCGGCCTGTCCGCGAAGCGGACCAGTGGAGGGGGTCTGGGGAACCGGGAGGTTCCCCCAGCTAAGCGAGTCGCACGACTCGCGAGCCTCCGACGATCGCCTCGCGGCCGTTGGCGAACCGGACCAGCGCCTTGCCCTTGCCGTCGTAGTCCGGCGACCAGACGACCAGCGTCGCCTCCTCCCCACCGACCCGGCACGGCTCGCTTCCCTCCTCGAGCCCGCGCCAATAGCGCACGAACGGGTTCTCCTGGCGCTCGCGCCCGATCGTCGTCTCGTCGGTATGGCCGGGCAGGACGCGCATGTCGTCCGGCAGCCCGAGCAGGACGTCCATCACCGACCGCCGCACCTCGTCGAGGTCACCGCCGCCGACGGAATCCTTGAACAGCGTGTCGCCGGTGAACACGACCTCGCCGTTGACCACGAACGCGACCATGTCATCCGAATGGCCGGGCGTCGGAATCGTCTCGATCCGCAGCCCGCCGACTTCCAGCGGGTCCGTCCGAACCGGAACGCCCAGCTCGTGCTCGTGCTCGACGTGGTCGTGGTGCGAATGAGTCCGCAGCACGCATTCTGGCTCCACGCGCCAGCGGGTCACCGCCTCGAGCAGAGGCTCGACGGGCGCACCGGAGTCGACGAACACCGCCTTCCCGCCCTCCTCGTCGGCGACGAGGTAGGCATTCGAAAGCCAGTCGGGATG
>WNFU01008625.1_pt1 | contig 11727 bp, 9 predicted proteins | sample 5400121 | NCBI WGS metagenome assembly WNFU01 (sample SAMN13153360, study PRJNA577476) | soil metagenome | isolation source: 100 cm soil or saprolite under grassland replicate 1 | place: USA:California | collected 2016-06-15 | reverse complement strand
GACGCCACCGACCGCGGCAGGGGCACGGCACTTCTGCCTGCCCACGACTCCTTCGGGCTTGCTTGAGCCGGATGCGGTTAGCGCCGCACGTCCGGTTCTGAGGGGGGCCGGGCGCAGCGATGCGTCCGGCCTACCCGGCTTGCCCGCCGAGCAGGTCCCGTCGACGTACCGCCGGAGCCTGCCGGGAGACGACCTCGGAGGAGCGAGTACTCGCCGGCGGCTTCAAGGCTAGTCCCCGATGCGGCCTGGTTTCGTTGTAGTGTCGGGCGTAGGTCCTGAGGACCCGCTCGAGGTGTCTTCGCTCTCTCATCAGCACCCAGTCGAGGCACTCCGAGCGCACGGTGCGTACCTACCGCTCGGCGAACGCGTTGGAGCGTGGCGCCCGGAACGGGGTTCGGATCACCTCGACGCCTTCGGTCCGGAACACCTCGTCGAACGGACCCGAGTAATTCGAGTCGCGGTCGTGAACGAGTGCCCTCACGCGGTCGAGACGACCGTCGATGGCTAGGTTCCTGGCCTGTTGGGTGACTCAGGCCGAGTCTGGGTGCTCCGTCACGCCGGCTACGTGCACCTTGCGGGTGGTGAGCTCGATGAAGAACAGGACGTACAGCGTCTTCAGCCGGATCGTCTCCACGGTGAAGAAGTCGGTGGCGAGGACTCCCTGAGCCTCGCCCCTGAGGAACTGCGACCAGGTCGGTCCCGATCGTCTAGGCGCCGGGCCGAGGCCGGCAGCCTTGACGAGCGCCCACCCGACGGGGTCGTTCTCGCTGGCGGCACAGTTGCCGGTGGCGCCGTTCGACTCGATCTTCCCCTGTGCGCCCACCAGCCGATCCTGCATCCCGCAGCCTCAGACGGGCAACAAGGTCGACATCCTGTCCTACCGCCAGCGGCCGATCTTCCGGCTCGCCTACCGCAACTTCGGGACGCACGAGTCGCTCGTTACGAACCAGTCGGTGGAGGCAAGCCCGGGGATGGCCGGCGTGCGCTGGTATGAGATTCGGCGGATCGGCGGCACGTTCTCGGTCTACCAGCAGGGCACGTACGCGCCTGACGACGGCGTCCACCGGTGGATGGGGAGCATCGCCATGGACCGGTTCGGCAACATGGGCCTCGGCTACAGTGTGTCCAACGGCGACAACGTCTACCCGGGGATCCGGTACACGGGCCGTCTCGCCTGTGATCCATCGGGAGAGATGACGCTGGGCGAGGGTGTGCTGATCAACGGCTCGGGGTCACAGAGGGTCAGCTCTCGATGGGGTGACTACACGGACATGACCGTCGACCCGACCGACGACTGCACGTTCTGGTACGTGAACGAGTACTATCAGCGGTCCTCGCAGCGGGGGTGGCAGACCAGGATCGGGGTCTTCAAGCTGCCGGGATGCTGAGCCTCCCCGGCGCCGGGCGCCCCGTGGTCAGAAGTTGCTGCCGTCCCGGCTCGCTCAGGACCCTTGGGCGCGCAGGTCCGCCACTCCCACCACATTGCGCCGAAGGGCGTCGTTCGCCAACCGGACTCGCCGTCGCTCGACCTGCTCGCGGATGTCGAACTTGTCGTACAGCCGTAGCAGGTGCTGCTTGACGGCGGCCTCCGTGACGACCAGTTCGCGGGCGATGGCACGGATCGAAGCGGGCTCGGTGAACACGTCGCCCGAGAACATGGGGCGGCACAGGGCGATCAGAACCTCGCGTTCGCGTGGGGTCACTGCTGGCGGCGGTTCGGGCGACACCGTGGTCCTCTGCTCCGAGGTCGGCTCATCCGAGCGAAAGAGGACCCGGGTACCGCCGACCCGAACCTCGTCTCCCGGGTACAGGGGCCGTTCTCCCCAGATGCGCTCGCCGTTCACGAAGGTTCCATTTCGGGAGGAGAGATCCTTGACCACCCAGCCCGCTTCCCCGATGCGCTCGAACACGGCGTGCAGGCGAGACACCGTCTGATCCCAGGAGATCACGACGTCGTTGTGGGCAGCCGCCCCGATCGCGACCCGCCCGGCCCCCAGCGGGATCGGCTCCGGGCCCTCAGGGCCGTGGACCTCCAAACGGGCAGTCATCGCCTCACTCTACTCTCGGGATCGAGGCTGAACGATCGAACCAAGCGGTCTCTCGGGGCCCTGGTCCAAGGGTTGCCAAAGCGCAAGGGAATGGTGGCCCGGAGACACGGGATTGTGGCCTTCGGAGGTATTCCCCGGCCGCCTTCCTTGAGGCCACGCTGTAGATCGAACGGGCCAACCCGTCCACGAGAGGAAGTGATGAAGGCAGGCCCGTCTCCGTGATCTGCAACGAGGAAGGGAGAAAAGACATGAACAGATCGCTTGGATCGAGCCGGGGTCTCCTGCTCATCGGTGCGATGGCGGTATCGATCGTCCTCGCCGCCGTCGGCGTCGCCATGGCGACGCCGACGGGTGGAACGTCGACGGCCACCCTGTTGGCCGACGGTCACACGGCCAACTCGGTCAACATGAATGTCTATCCGACCAAGCTCCGGACGAAGGATTCGGTCGAAGTGTTCCAGGTGAGCAGCACCGCCGAGCCGGGGTTCACGTCGGGCTGGCACCAGCACACCGGGCCGGTCATCGTGAACGTGACGGCCGGATCGCTGACGTTCTACGAGGCCGATTGCACGACCACGACCGTTGCGGCCCCGGGCGCCTACATCGAGACGACCGGCCATCCGATCCTGGCCCGCAACGAGGGGTCCGCCACCGCTGCGTGGATCACCACACAGATCATCCCTGTCGATGGCGCGAGGCGCGTGGATGTCCCTCTCGGGTTCTGCGGCGTGTCGTGACGACCTGACCCACCTGGTAGGCGGTGGGCGCGGGCTTCTGCGCCCACCGCCTGCTCCCGTCACGTCTCCGGGGTCTCCGCATCGGCTTTGACGCCGAGGACGCGGTACGCGGAAACGGGCTTCACGAACCCCTTGAGGGTGAGGGCGCCGGCCGGTTCGGCGTCGACCACGTCCTCGACCTCCGCAAGGACCCGTTCGCTCACCAGGATCTGGCCCGGTCCAGCTTCGTCGCACAGCCGTGAGGCCATGTTCATCACGCTGCCCACCGCCCCGTAGTCGTACCGTCCATCGAACCCGATCCGCCCGAGGGTTGCGTAGCCGAAGGCGATGCCCACGGAGAAGTCCAGATCATGCCCCCGCTTCCGCCACCTGGTCGTCAGCTCCGTCATCGTTCCTCGCATGGCCGCGGCCATCCTCACGGCGCGAGCCGCCGGGTCGGGACAGGGAAGCGGGTCGTTGAACCAGGCCATCAGGCCGTCGCCCGCGAACCACCCCACGGTGGCTCCGAACCGCACGATCAGGTTCCCCATCGCGGTGTGGAACTCGCGAATGACGCCCATGACCTCCTCGGGCTCGGTTGTCGCGCTGAAGGCGGTCCATCCCCGCAGGTCCGCGAACAGGACCGCGATTTCCCGGCGGTGGCTCTCCAGGATGGTCTCGCCCTGCGTGAGGACCAGCTCGGCGAGCGTGGGCGAGAGGAATCGCCGGAGGCGGGTCAGCCGCTCGAGCTCCTCCACCTGTTCCGAGACGCGGGCCTCGAGGTTCGTGTTGAGCGCCGCGAGCTCCGCCGCCTGCGACTCGATCGTGTCGTGGTACTGCTTGATCCGTACGAGCGACCGGACCCGGGCCAGCAACTCCTGCTGATTGAACGGCTTGGTGACGAAGTCGTCCGCTTCAGCCTCTATGGCGTTGACTCGAGCCTCCGTGTCGCTGGACGTGATCATCACCACAGGCAGGAACCGGGTCGCCGGGTCCGACCGAATCCGCCGGCATACTTCGTAGCCGTTCATTCCGGGCATCTGGATGTCGAGGAGGACCAGCTCTGGGGGATCAGCCGTGAGCTTCTCCAGCGCCTCTGGCCCCGAGGAGGCCGAGGTGACCGCATAGCCGTTCGAAGCCAGAACCGCCTCGAGGAGGCGGACGTTCTGCGGGAGGTCGTCGACGACGAGGATCTTCGGCCGCGGCCCTCCGACGTCGACCCGCTCTCCACTGGCCGCCGCGCGAAGCGCTTCGACGAGAGCCCCCGCCGTTGGGTAGCGATCCTCGGGACGCTTGGCCATGGCCGTGGCGACCACGGCATCCATTCCCTCCGGCAGCTCGGGTCGCTCCGCGGTCACCTTTGGTGCCGGCTCCTTCAAATGGGCGAACATCACGGCGGCCTCGCTGTCGCGCGGGTAGGGGACGGCTCCGGTCAGGCATTCGTAGGCCACGCACCCTAAGGAGTACACGTCGGTTCTCGCGTCCAGCTTCTTGCCCTCGAACTGCTCGGGCCCCGCGTAGTCCACCGAGCCCAGGAACTGTCCTGTCTTGCTGAACCCGCTCATGGACTCGGGGCGCTTGGTGAGGCCGAAGTCAGTGAGGTAGGCATGCTCCGCCACGGACCCGGTCGGCGGCTCCACCAATACGTTGGCAGGCTTGACGTCCCGATGGACCAGGCCCCGCTGGTGCGCAGCGTCGAGGGCGGAGGCGACCTGGATCAGCAGGGCCAGGCCTCGCTCGGGGTCCAACGGTCCCTCCCGCCTGATCAGCGTCTTGAGGTCCCTGCCCTTCACATATCGCATGGCGAGATAGAGCAGGCCGTCGGCCTCCCCCGCGTCGTAGATGTCGACGACATGAGGATGGTCCAGCGACGCGGCGAGCCTCGACTCGTGGATGAACCGGTGCCGGAACAGGTCGTCCTCGGCCAGATCCGTGGGGAGCACCTTGAGGGCGACCCTTCGGCTCAGCTGGAGGTGCTCAGCTAGGTAGACGATCCCCATCCCCCCTCGCCCGATGACGGACTCGATCCGATAGCCGGCGAGCTCGGCGCCGACTCGATCAGCGTTCATCCGGCCTCGCAGAAGCCACGCACCTGATCGGGAAACTCCTTGACGCTGATCGGTTTCTCCAGATATCCGTCGAACCCCTCGGCCAGGAAACGCTCCTTGTCTCCCTTCATCGCGAACGAGGTCAGCGCGACCACGGGGATCCGGGCCGTCCGGGCCTGACGCTTGAGGTGTTTCACGGCAGCGGACCCATCCATCCCCGGGAGGCGGACGTCCATCAGGATCACGTCCGGTTGGTGCTCGTCCGCGAGGGCAATGCCTTCCTCCGCGCTTTCCGCATCCAACGTTCGAAATCCCGCGAATCGAAGGACGTCCCGAGCGAGCTTCAGATTCTTCTCGTTGTCATCCACGATGAGGATCAGCTGGCCGGTCATGGCCGCATCACCGCCGGCCCGCCGACCGGCAGTGTGAACCGGAAGACGCTTCCCACGCCCGGTTCGCTCTCCACCCACAGGAGTCCCCCGTGCAGTTCGATGAACTTCCGGGAGAGCGGCAGCCCCAGGCCCGTGCCCTCCTGGCGCCTGCCGGTATCCCCCGGTGCCTGCTGGAACTCCTCGAAGATGCGCTCCTGGTCCTCCGGGGCGATCCCGGTCCCGGTGTCCGACACCGCCACCTCCACGGCGCCGTCGCTCATGCGAGCCGAGACGTCGATCCGGCCTCCCGACGGCGTGAACTTCACGGCGTTGGACAGCAGGTTGAACACGACCTGACGCAGCTTCCGCTCGTCGGCCCGGATGACCATGTCGTCCGGCTCCAGGCTGAGCCCGAGGGTGACCCCACCCCGGCTGGCGCGTTCTCCGTGCATGCTCATTCCGGCTTCCAGGGCCTGCCGGAGGTTGACGTCGGAAATCTCGAGCTCCATCCGCCCGGCCTCCACCTTCGACAGGTCCAGGATGTCGTTGATCACGGAAAGCAAGTGGCGTCCGGCCTCGAGGACGTCCTCGACGTAGCCCATCTGTTGCTCGTTCAGCCCGCCGAACATCTGCTCGTGCAGGACCTCGGAGAACCCGATGATCGCGTTCAGCGGGGTTCGAAGCTCATGCGACATGTTGGCCAGGAACTCGGACTTGTGCCGGCTGACGGTTTCCAGTTCCTGGTACAGGCGGCCGAGCTCATCGTTCATCCGGTTGACATTTTCCGCCAGCGCCCCGAGCTCGTCGCGGTTGGCGACGTCCACGTGCCCCGAGAAGTCACCGGAAGCGATCGCCGCCAGCCGGGCCTCCGTCCGCTGGATCGGCCCCACGAGCGACCAGGAGAGGACGAAGCCGAGGAGGAGGGCCAGGAGGGCGCTCCCCGCACCTACGCCGATGAAGAGGCTCCGCGAGGATGCGAACGAGCTGCGGTTGTGGGCGATCAGGGTGTCGGTCTCTCGCTGTGCCGTGGTCACGAGCTTGCCGGTGAGAGACTTGAGGTCATTGGCAAGACGCTCGCCCCGGGCGTGCTGGAGGTCGAGACCCTTGGCGGGGGTTCCGGCCTGGTCGAACCGGGTGATCTTCGTGATCACGTCCGATAGCCGACGGTTGTCCAGCCGGATCCGCGTGAGGAAGCCCTCCTCGTCACCTGGCGGAGCGAACCCGAGCTGGGCCACGGTGGCTGACTGGCCGAGTTGCGCGAGCGTCGACCTGATCGTCCGGTCGATCGAGACCAGGCTCCGGCCGCTGGGTGCCGATGACTGCGTGCCGCCGCCGATGTACGAGCGCGCGTCGGCACCTCCGCCGCGCAGGGCCAGCAGCACCCGAGCCTGCTCCGCCTCCGTCTGGAGCCCTCGGTAGGCTGTGGCCCGTTGCTGCACGTCCCCGAGGCGCTCGACCCTCGCGTTCGAGTCGCTCAAGACCCACAGGGCGAGGACGCCCAGGACGAAGAGGAGGACGACGATCACGAGGAAGGCGACGAGCAGCTTCGTCCGGACCCTGAACGGCGTGCGGCCGACGGCTCGCACCAGCGGGTTGTCCGCCCCGCGCAGCGCCCGCCAACCCCTCCGCACGGCGGGGCCGCCATCCGCTCCCTGCGGGTGCTCACTCACGTCGGCCGGCCGTCTCTGCCCGCTCCGGCGGCGACTGCGGCTCGGCGGCTCCATCCGCGAGGACCTCCGTGGAGATCAGGGACTGAGGGTCGGTGTTGCCGCGATCAACCTGGTGATCAGCCACCGCCCGTTGATCCGGGCCACGTCCTGATCCGCGCCGACCACCTGCACCACCTTGCCCGTCTTGACGTCGATGTAGTGGCACTCGAAGTACAGGGTCCCCTTGTCGCCGTCCACCGTCGTCCGGATCTTGTAGGCGGGAGTGTCCGAGACCCAGTTGTTCTCGGGCTGGAATGGAGCTGCCTGGTTGACGAAGAAATCGCGGATCTGCTTCTTTCCCGTGAGGATGGTCGAACCTATCGTGAACGTGGCGTCTGGAGCCCATAGCGACATCATCAGGTCGACGTCCTTGGTCGAAGACGCCTGGTGCCACTTCGCTTCGATCTGATCGATCGCATACAGGTCGGCCTTCCTCTGCAGACCTTCATCCGAAGCTGCGCCGTTGTTGCCCGAGTTGCAGGCGGTGAGTGACAGGGCCAGCGTCATGCCCAGCAGCAAGATCTTCCTCATGGTCCCCCCTTCGCGTCGTCATCCTGATCGGCTCGGGCGCGAATGTCCAGAGGCCTCGCCGAACTCCTGGCGGGGGCACGGACATGCGGCCCGGGTACCGGCAGCGTGGACGACGCGGGTCCACGCACGGGAGCGCCAGTAGCCAAGGCCTGCGCTATCCAAGTACGCGTCGAACTCAGCTACGTATCGGCCGCCGTGTTCGGGGGGATCGGGTCACCGTGCGATCCGGCCTGGTCGCAGCGAACAGCATGCCCATGGGCCCGGTGTCGTAGGGCGTCATGACCGCCGCCCGAGCCGAGCCGACGGAAGACCAGCTCGGCCAACGGGTCTTCCCAGTGGGTCTCCTCCGTGACGTCATCGAGATCCTCACGGCCACCGTGGCCAGCCTGCCCGAGGACCTGCGGGGCACCCTCACCTGGGACCAGGGCAACGAGATGACCAAGCACGCCCTGTTCACCCGGATCACGGGGATCCCGGTCTACTTCTGCGAGCCTCGCTCACCGTGGCAGCGGGGCTCCAACGAGAACAAAACGGCCTCCTGCGCCTGTACTTCCCGAAGAGCACCAACCTGTCGATCCACACCGCCGCCGACCTGGCGAGCGTCGCTCGTTAGCTGAACAGCCGACTCGCAGGGTCCTCGGATGGAGGACTCCAACCGAGGTTCTGACCAGCCGCGTTGCGATGACTGCTTGAGACAACCGCCCGGAATCGTCCAGTTTTCGACCGTCGTTGACATTGCCCGGATGGTGGTGGTCTGCCACCCGCTACTGCGTGGAGCGCGGATACCACAATCACCCTCTGAAGTCCCCCAGGCGGCGGATGCGGTGGGGTCACGAGCGGGACTACGTTCGTCGGGACGAACTCGACAGGGAGGGCTAAGGACTCATCAGACGGGTCCCACCAGTTGTTGAGGAGGGCCCGCAAAGCGTATGGGGAGATGGGGACGTCGGACGCAGGAGGGACCAGTGGCGGGAGGGAATACCGGTGGATTGTCTGAACGCCAATGAAGCGTCGCAGGTTAAGTCAAGCAGAAGCTTGCAGGCAGCAACTAGTCCAGTAGCCGCTACAGGAGGACGGATACCTCGTTCACGTATCACACTGATTTCCACGACGACCGCCTTCCGGAGTGATTGCCAATGCTTCACCAGCGATCGAGGCCTAGCTGGCTTCGTCGCACCGCGCTCGAGGAGAGGTGAGCCCTGTTCCACCATCGACGCGATGCGGTCGACGGCTCTTGCAGGGGTGACTCACATTTCGACTTGTAAGGGCGATGTTGGAAACTAAGAACAGATGCCCCCGCATTGCGCTACTGGGCGCAGTCCGACAGAAGGCTTCTATGGGACAGAGTGATTCTGGGTTGCGGGTGCTCCAAATCACGGGTGGCACCAGTTAGGAGGGAAGCAATGCGCATACTGTCGCGGCTCTTGGTCGTGGCGATGGTGACGGCGTCTGCCGCACTTACGTTCGAGCAGGCGGCTCAGGCGTTTCCGAACGGAGACGTCTTCGTCTCGGTCGGCAACGGGCTCGTGCGCGAGTACACCCCGTCCGGAACGCTCGTGCAGACCCTCAACACTGGCACGGGGTCGGGTATCTTCACGACCGGGATGGCCTTCGACTCCTTCGGGAGTTTGTACGTGACCGACTTCAACGCGAACGCCGTCACCGTCTTCTCACCGGCGGGGCTCAACATGGGCAGCTTCGGCAGCGGATACAACGCCAACCCGGAGTCGATCCTGTTCGACTCGCTTGGGAACGTCTACGTCGGGCAGGCTGACGGCTCCCATAAGATCCTCAGCTTCGATTCGTCGGGGACCCCGAACGGCTCCTTCTCACCTGCGCTCGAGAACCGTGGAACGGACTGGATCGACCTGGCAACCAACCAGTGCACGATGCGCTACACGTCGGAGGGCCACAGCGTGAAGACGTTCAACGTCTGCACGAACACGCAGGGATCCAACTTCGCCAATGGGCTCCCGGGCTCGATCGCGTACGCGCATCGGATCCTGACCGGCGGCGGTGAGCTCGTCGCCGACACGCAGGAGATCGTCCAGCTCGACGCGGGTGGCAGCGTCATCCACACTTACGATGCTCCCGGCGACAACCAGTGGTTCGCGCTGAACCTCGACCCGGACGGAACGTCATTCTGGAGCGCCAGCTTCGACACTGGAGACGTCTACCGCTTCGACATAGCAAGCGGGGCCGTCATCTCGCACTTCAACACCGGGACTGGCCCGAACACCGTGTTCGGCCTGACGGTCAGGGGCGAGCACACGGCCGCAACCTACAGCATCGACCTCGAGCCGAAGACGGCGACGAATCAGGTCGGGAAGACGCACACACTGCAGGCGCATCTCACGCGCGGGAGCATCGATCAGGTGGGCAAGACCGTGCACTTCGAGGTGACGGGAGCGAACAGCGCCTCCGGCGATCGGATCACCGACGGCAGCGGCGTGGCGACGTTCTCGTATACGGGCACGGTGGCCGGATCCGACACAATCACCGCCTCCTTCGACGCGAACAGCGACGGGACCCCTGAGGCGACCGACGCGGCGTCGAAGACCTGGGTCAAGGCGGACACGACGCTCACCGTCGAGCCAGGGACGAGCGACTTCAACGACCCGGGCACCGTCTCAGCGACGCTCACCAGCAACCGGGGACCCGAGCCTGGGCAGACAATCGATTTCACCATGGGGGCCGAGACCTGTTCCGGCGTTACGGACGCGAGCGGCAAGGCATCGTGCAGCATCACGCCGAGCGAGGCCGCGGGGACCTATCCGCTGAATGCGAGCTTCGCCGGCAGCTCCCAGCTCAACCCGAGCACCGGCTCCTCGACGTACGTCGTCACGCTGGAGGAAACGGCCATCCACTACACTGGCGACACGCTCATCGCCAACGGCGGCACCGCCAACCTCTCGGCGAAGCTGCTCGAGGACGACGTGAGCCCGATAGCGGGCAGGAACGTTGTCCTCACTCTTGGCATCGGCGCGAGCGCGCAGTCGTGTGCAGCCGTGACCAACGGGTCTGGCGATGCCAGCTGCCCGATCGCTGGTGTCAACCAGCCGCTCGGCCCGGGCGTTGTCTCCGCACGCTTCGCGGGTGACGCCTTCTACCTGCCGGCTTCCGACAGCGCCGACACGCTGATCTTCGCGCTCGGACCCGGCGCGTTCGTGATCGGCGACCGGAAGGCGGCGGTCGGCTCGGCCGTCACGTTCTGGGGCGCGCAATGGTGGAAGCTGAACTCCCTGAGCGGCGGGACCGCGCCTGCATCGTTCAAGGGATTCGCGCAGAACCCGAACACCCCAGCCTGCGGAACGGGTTGGAACATCGGCCCGGGCAATAGCCCCCCACCGCCGGCAACCGTGCCGTCGTTCATGGCAGTGACCGTCTCGAGCTCGATCACCCGGTCCGGCTCGTCAATATCCGGCGACACGCTCCACCTGGTCGTCGTGCAGACGAACCCGGGCTATGCTCCGAGCCCCGGTCACCCGGGAACTGGAACGGTGGTCGCGACGATCTGCTGACGGATGCGCGACTGTAGAGGGGACGGGGAACCGCTCCCTCTACAGTCGGCGGATACCCACCGGGGATCATGGAAGGCCCCGGGTGACCGGGTCCGGATCCCCACATCCTCCGCCTCCTCTTGAGCCCAAGAACCCGCGTGACTGCACGATCGTGACAAACGTGACGCCCTGCGGCTCTTGATAGCTGAGAAGTGGGGTATCGCGGCCGCGTCCGACCCTCCCTATCAGTGTCGCTTCCGGCCCGAAGCGACATTCAGGGCCTGAAGCCCCTCAGCCGGATCGGGGGCTCCGTCCTGCATGAGCACGGACCGTGCTGGCCCACCACCGTCCCCCCCGGGCGGTGGGGACGGGCCAGGCGTTCGCCTGGTCGGCGATGGTCTGGGAGCCGAGGCCCCGGGCCCGGAGCCGGAGGATGCGGTCCCTGATCCGCTCGGGGATGGAGCGGGCCTGCCCACCCGGACCCCCTCGGACCTCACCCGAGCCGTACCCTCCCGGATGGCCCGGCGGTCGCCTGTCATTCATACCGGCCTGCTCCACGAAGGGTCCACGAAGGATGACCAGCCCCGGAAGCCCCCCATTGGGCTTCTTCCTGGCGGTCGTGCATACCGCAAAACCCGGCTCAGCCCTTCGCCACCGTCGAGGGCCCCGCCGGCGTCTCGTGCAACCCCGCCACACCCCGCATACGCTGCAGGTTTGGCTCAGGACCAGCGCCGAGCGGCATGAAACCGAGCGTCAGACGAGGGCTCGATTCCTTGCGCAATGGGGCCTGGCCAACGTTGGTGA